>ERZ1673751.11-NODE-11-length-377014-cov-37.416204_pt1 | contig 377014 bp, 336 predicted proteins | sample MGYA00580202_ERZ1673751 | MGnify/ENA primary metagenome ERZ1673751 (study PRJEB41218, sample SAMN15661780) | gut metagenome | host: Homo sapiens | place: Canada: London | collected 2015-08-20/2019-03-30 | study: EMG produced TPA metagenomics assembly of... | reverse complement strand
GAACCGAGTAGTAATTCTGGAATAAGATATAGGGACAAAGAGTTGTAAACTCTAATCGAAGAGAGGGCGGCTAACTGATGTTAGCCGCCCTCTTCATTTTATACTGAAATAATATTTTAATATACCAGTTTCACATTATCGATCCAGAGTGAATTACCGGGAGAACCTATGTATGCTCCTCCATGGCTGGAAGTAAACTGCAATAATAAATGTGTAGGAGCATCTTCTTCTGTTCCCCATGCTACTTCTTTGACCGGAACACTTTCACCTTTACTGTTAATAGCGTAACGTTCTTCTACCTGCAAACGCATCATGTGGGGCTTATAAGCAGGATCACCGGTGATATCTCCATACATGACTGAATAAGTAGCATTATTATGCCAATCAGTAGTATTATAGTAACGAACCACCATAGTCCCTACCCGCTTAGCAAAAATATTGCCATCCTTGTCTTCCCAACGCTTCTGCAAAAACAAATTCACCTCCGGGAAGTCTTTACCTTCTACGTCCGTTATCCGGCTAAAACCGGTAGCACGAATCCGCTTTTCCCTATCAGACATATTAACTTTATAGTCAAACTGCACAGCGATAGGTTTCTTGGTAAAGGGAATACCGGAATTCAGCATCTTTTGCGGATTCTTTGTGCCCTTAATCGGCTCATGCACTTCCCCCAAAAACATAGAACCTGCGGCAAGTACTGTGATATCAACAATACCCAATACTTTTACGCTTTCCATACGGGTATCCATACGGGCACAGTAGCCATCGCCACGCTTCTCGGGAAACACTGAAGTATTGGTTTTAGTAATACCCGCCACGCGCGCCATCACATTCGAAGTAGCCCATGGAGAACCACCCATGTTCTTATAGGCCTTATTCTCACGAATAGTCGCAGTCGGTCCAATAGCATATACATTCTTCAACGCACCACCGATAATGCCCGACTCTTTAATCTGACGGTCTATCCATTGATCCATGTCTCCGAACGGAATCATTTCCACAGTATGCTGTTGCTGCTGTGCAAGTGCCGTTCCGCAACATAAAAAAGCGGATAGCAAGCCGTACATACAAATTTTCTTCTGCATCATCTCATTAGCTTTTTTTTAATTAAAGTTCATATTTCCACTGCTCCAATGCAAAGTTCCAGTTATCCTGAACCAATTGCACGGTGCGATCATCATATTTATATTTATTCTTCTTATATCCCTTCTTTCCACCTACATACTTTTCTATATCATTGCGTGCTTCAGCAAATCCGGGAATAGACAAGCCACGATAAATCTGCTCAGTCATCCCCATAGCATCCGCTTCGAAGTCTTCGAACTTTACTTCCATCAGATTACCGGCAGGAATACAAGATTTATCAGCCTCGTATTTATGATACAGTTTGGCATAAATAGAAAGAATATTCTTTTCAATTTCGTCATTACTGATATCCTGCAACTTCAACGGCTGGATTGTATTCGTGAAGAAACTTCGGGTACTCTCGAACACCGTATAAGGATTACGCATCAGATAGATAAATTTAGCATTAGGGAACATTTTGACCAGTTCCTTCACACGTCCCGTATGGGGCGGATTCTTACTCAAGAACTGTGTTCCGTTAGTATTCCACAATGATATCTTAATCAGCTTGATAAACACTTCTTCAAAAACCTTCAGTTCCTTTTCCGTTATATCATCAAACAGCAAATATTTATCTGCATATTCTTGCTGATACTTTGGGAGGAACCAAAAGTTATAATAGGTATAAGGCATCATATTGGCAAGTGCAAACTCTTCTTCCTGTGGCAGATCTACAGCAAGTTCCATGTTATCTGTAGGACGCTTATCAGGCATCAGCCAGCTCATGTTCTTCTTGAAGAAAGGCTGTCCCCACATCATCAGATGCGGAAATACAGTTTGGTAAGTAGTATTATAGCCAAAATGCTTGTCACATGAGAAGACATTATGCACAAAGGTCGTCCCGCTGCGCCAATGGCCAAGAATGAATACCGGATCATGCTCTAACGGTTGGGATGCCAACCGTTTCTCATAACGTCCGTTCTGCAAAGGAGCTAGTGTAGAAAGCAGACGACATACCGCCTTAGTCAAACGGTATTTGCCTTTGTATGCCGCATCAATTTCCCGCCCTCTCGTAATAGCATTAAATGTTTTCCAATCGGCTCCCACCAAAGTATTTATAGGGAGTTTGTTAAATTCCAGTAAACCCATAATTATGGTACATTATTTGATTATTTTCACTTCAATACCTTGGCGCTTCAAATCTTTCACCGCTTTTTCTATGGCTTCATAGTGTTCGGGAGCAATTTCTAACTTCGGTAAGTTCAAAACCGGAAGATCTTCAGAAAGATGCATATCCTTATCCTCTACCCTATCGATAATCATACCGACAGCACTGGTATTATTGGTAATCGGATCAATCAGAATGAATGCACCTGTTGCCTTATTTTTTTGATAAGGATCAAAGAATAATTCCTTGGCAGTAGTAAGAACAACACGAGCTATCTGATTTAACTGCATAGGCAGATCATCAGGCGTCAATCGTCCATTATCAACGGACAACTGATCCATCGTATTAACATCTACTTTATATTTAATGTTACTGATACGTGAACGACTCAAATTAGTAGTCTGCTTGATGAAGAAGGATTTATTGAGATCCATCGGCTCTTCATCCATCCACACCAGCATGGCCTCAAAATTGCGATCTACAACCGGTAAATTATCAGGATGTACCAACATCTCTCCTCTCGATACGTCAATCTCATCTTCCAGCGTTAAAGTTACAGATTGAGGCGGAAAAGCATAATCCAGTTCGCCGTCATACGTAACAATGCTCTTGACACGTGATTTTTTGCCGGAAGGTAACGCTATCACTTCATCCCCTTTACGTACTACCCCTGATGCAACTTTACCGCAAAAACCACGGAAATCAAGATTAGGGCGCAATACATACTGTACCGGGAAACGGAAGTCCGACAGGTTATGATCGTTATCAATATGGACAGTCTCCAAGAAATCGAGCAAAGAAATGCCATTGTACCATGGAGTGCGTTCAGACCTCTCCACTACATTATCGCCATCCAAAGCGGAGAGCGGAATACAAGTCACATCAGGAATACCCAATGGTGCAATAAACTGTTTATACTCTTTAACGATTTCATTAAAGCGCTCCTCAGAGAAGCCTACCAAGTCCATTTTATTAACAGCAAGCACCACGTGCTTAATGCCCAGCAAAGACACCAGAAAAGAATGACGACGCGTCTGTGTAATGACACCGGTACGGGCATCTACAAGAATGATAGCCAGATTAGCCGTTGAACCGCCGGTAATCATATTACGCGTATATTGCTCGTGCCCCGGAGTATCAGCAATGATGAATTTACGATTATTAGTAGAGAAATATCGATATGCCACATCAATCGTAATACCTTGTTCACGTTCTGCTTTCAGACCATCCAGCAGCAATGCGTAATCAATGTGATCACCGGCATTTCCCATACGCTTACTATCACGTTCCAATGCATCTAACTGGTCTTCATACAATTTCTTGCTATCAAACAACAAACGCCCGATCAACGTAGATTTTCCATCATCCACCGAACCGGCAGTCAGAAAGCGGAGTAAGTCTTTCTGTTCGTCTTTATCCAGAAACTCCTTGATATTTAGTTTAGAGTTATTCTCCATCACTTTTTACTTTTTAATTGTCACCTTTATCTTCTTAAACCTAAGCATTAAAGTTCTAAAGGTCAGGTTTAAGATTTCAATCCTCAGGTTTTAATTTTTAATTTTTAATTCTTAAAAGTATCCCTCACGCTTTTTCTGCTCCATACTGGCATCCTGATCAAAGTCGATTACACGGGTGGTACGCTCACTCTTGGTGGTAGTCATCATCTCCTCTACAATTGTCTCAATCGTATCCGCATTGCTCTCTACCGCACCGGTCAACGGCCAACAACCCAACGTACGGAAACGTACCATTTTCATCTTTATCTGATCACGATATTTTTCAGGCAGGCGGTCATCATCTGCCATAATCAAATTACCATCAATTTCTACGCACGGACGCTCCTTAGCATAATACAACGGAACAATAGGAATATTTTCCAAACGAATGTATTGCCAGATATCCAGCTCCGTCCAGTTACTCAACGGGAACACACGAATGCTTTCTCCCTTATGCACACGGGCATTGTAGATATCCCACAATTCCGGACGCTGGTTCTTCGGGTCCCATTGGTGGAACTTATCACGAAAAGAAAAAATACGTTCTTTCGCACGTGATTTCTCTTCGTCACGACGAGCACCCCCAAAAGCTGCGTCAAATTTATATTTATCCAAAGCACTCAGAAGAGCCTTAGTTTTCATCAAGTCTGTGTGTACTTTACTTCCATGAGTAAACGGTCCTACACCTGCATGAAAAGCCTCCATATTACTTTCTACTATCAGATTCCAGCCATGTTTTTTGGCATACTCATCGCGGAATTGAATCATTTCCTTAAATTTCCACTTCGAATCGATATGCATCAACGGGAAGGGTACTTTACCCGGATAAAAGGCTTTTTCGGCAAGGCGAACCATTACCGAAGAGTCTTTTCCAATACTATAAAGCATCACCGGATTTTCAAATTCCGCTGCCACTTCACGGATGATATGAATAGACTCTGCTTCGAGTTCTTTCAGATGGCTCAATTTATATTCTTCCATTTTTTATATAATCACTTTTTAATCTGTATTTTCGGTAAAATGAGGTCGAGCAGTTGGTTGACTGACTCTTCCAGGCTGAGTTTTGAGGTATCTAACGTCAATGCCGGATGAAGGGGTGCTTCAAACGGAGCGGAAATCCCTGTAAAATTTTTAATCTCTCCCCGGCGTGCCTTTGCGTACAGCCCCTTTACATCCCTACGCTCACACTCAGTCAAAGGGGTACTTACATACACTTCATAGAAGTCCTCCTGCCCGATGATATTAGCCGCCATTTCTCGGATATCATTGTTAGGACTGATAAAAGCAGCAATAGTTATAATGCCTGAATCAATAAAAAGTTTGGAAACTTCTGCAATACGGCGGATATTTTCTACACGATCAGCTTCAGTAAAGCCCAAATTATTATTGATACCACTACGGATATTATCCCCGTCCAGAATGCGGCAAAGTAAACCTCGCTTATGCAATTCGCGCTCCAAAGCAATAGCTATCGTACTTTTACCGGAACCGCTCAATCCGGTAAACCATATCATCACACTATGCTGACCGAGAAGTTCTTCTTTATCCTCTCTTGACAACATCCTATCAAAAATCGGATATATATTATTGTCTGTCATAATCTAATTATTAAAAGGGCCAAATTAATGGAATAAGGAATATGGATATCAAGAAAGCTATAATATTCAGCGGCAATCCGATACGGACAAAATCAGTGAACTTATAGTTTCCAATACCTTGCACAATCAAATTTGTCTGATAACCGATAGGTGTAGAGAAACTGGCAGAGGCAGCCATACAGATCACTACAAAGAAAGGCATAGGGCTGACACCCATCTGCGAAGAAATGGAGAGCGCCAATGGGAAAGCTAATGCAGCAGCGGCATTATTGGTTATCAATTCGGTAAACAAGTTCGTAATGATAAATACAGCTGCCAGTAACACCTGAGGACCGTAATGTTCAGTCATACCGATGATATAAGTTGCCACGACATCTGCCACACCGGAATTAACCATTGCTTTACTGATGGCAAAAGCACACGCAATTGTTATCAGGATATCCCATGAAATGTATTTAGTGTACTTACGGGCCGGAAAAATTTTAGTCCACGCCATAATGATAGTAGTCACAGAGACAAAGAAAAACATATCCAACTTGATATTCGGGAATGCCTCTTTCACAACCGGCAGCTCGCCTACCGTAGCCCCGGTAATCATCAATATCAGTAATAAAAGGGCAAACCAACGTTTCCCCTTTCCGGGAACCGGTTCGTTATCTTTGCCATTGGCCAACAAAACGAACACGGAAGACTCTCCCCAAGTTTGAACAAAAGAATCATCCGCCATCACCACTAATGTATCACCCTCACGCAAAACCTCATTATCCAGATTCGCAGTAATACTTTGTCCGCTCCGCTTTATTTCCTTAACAGCTGCTCCATAGTGACGCTGAAAATTAAACTCTCCCAACTTCTTGTTAATACCAGGAAAACGAGGACCAAGTACAGCCTCAACCCGATGCAAACCAACATCTTCTTCCGGTTCGTCATCTTGCTTCACAGCATCCGTACGAACATCCGGCAAGAGTTTAGAAGAAAATAGCAATAAATAAATAATTCCTGCTATAGCTATGAAAATACCCACTTTGCCTAATTCAAACATAGTAAATCCTTCATAACCTGCCTCTAATATCATGCCGTGTACTACCAAGTTAGTAGAAGTTCCGATAAGAGTACATATACCTCCCAAAATAGTCACATAAGAAAGAGGTATCAAAAACTTGGTAGCAGGCAATTTTACCGACTCTGCCCAACGCTTGATTATCGGAGCAAATATTACAACAACAGGGGTATTATTAAGAAAAGCAGAAATAAAAGAGATAGTGGGAAGCATGCGAAGTTGGGCTTTAAACACAGTCGTCTTGCCCTGAGGAAGCAACTTTTTGATAACCTGTCCCAATGCTCCGGACTGACGAATACCCTCACTGACCAAAAATAGCATAGCTACGGTAATCATTCCTTTATTACTAAAACCTTCCAGCATCTCTTTGGGTGTCAGGATGCCGGCACATAAGAACAAAACCACAACGGAAAATAGCACCATGCCGGGACGCATTTTATCCAATGCCAATGCCACCACCATGCCCAAAAGTGCCAATAGCACAAATATTATCTCAAATGTCATACATTATACTGTATCTTGTTACTATTTCATTTGCTTAGGTTCCACCACAAACCACGGATTCAGTAAATTCTCTTTATTGTAACAAAGCAGCTCTTCTTTTCCAGCCTGATAAACTTCCAATCCGGCAGCACGTGCTATAGCATGTCCTGCTGCCGTATCCCATTCCATGGTAGGTGCAAAACGAGGATATACATCCGCCTTTCCTTCGGCTACAAGGCAGATTTTAATGGAACTACCACTAGATATAAGTTCTACTTCCGAGTGTTGACGCTTCATTTCTTCGATATAAGCCTCCGTCTCCGGAGTTAGATGCGAACGGGAAGCCACGATTACAAATTTTCCTCTTTCGGTAACAGAAGGCAGACGGGTAGCGGATGCAATCAGTTCATCCAGTGAAGCATTTCCGCGAGAAGTTACATTGGAGAGTTTGTATGCCCCAATGCTTTCTTCTGCAAAATAAAGTTCCTGTTTCACAGGAAGATAAATAACTCCCATTACGGGTATTGAATGATTAACCCATGCGATATTTACAGTAAACTCTCCATTTCGTTTAATAAACTCCTTGGTACCGTCCAGAGGGTCTACAATCCACAAAGCATCCCATCCACAGCGTTCTGCATAGGGTAAATGTTTCCCTTCTTCACTCAGAATGGGAAAAGGAGTATCGCACAGAAAACCGGTAATCGTTTCATGTGCCTTGCGATCCGCAATGGTTAAAGGGGAGTTATCCGCTTTTTTTTCTATTTCAAAGTCCGATGCCGGGTCATTATAGATGGAAAGAATGTCTGCACCGGCTTGCAGAGCAGCATCTATTGCGCTTAATATATATTTTTGTTCCATATATGGTATCTATACTTACACATAGTGTGCAAAATTAAAAACTTTTTCATCCTCAAAAGTTTCCGGGCTTCGTTTTATAACTTCTTTTAAACTACCTAATACATTTATAAGCACTTTTCACAATCAATAAATCAAAAAAGGAACTCCAAACGTTGAAGTTCCTTTTTCGTCTACTTTTACCTAATCTCTACTTACATCTACTTTTTATTTTCCACAGCTTCACCCGCCCATTCTACGGCACCTTTTTCTTTCAGCTTTGCCGTGATTTTTTTGGCTTTCTCCATGGCAACACTTTCATCTTCAGGGGAAGCATAAGCATGCTTATACCCCTTCACTTTATTCCATTCGCCACGGGTAAAGTCCGGGAAAGCAACGGCTGCACAATTGTTGTCCATAGACAATTCGCCTAACTCGGCCAGACAACACCATTCTGCCAAATCATAGACATCCATATCTAAGGGAAGTCCATTTTGCAGGCAATACACCAAACGGCTATCCATAATAAAGTCCATGCCACCATGACCACCAACTTCTTTTGCCATTTCACCATATTTCTTCAGGATGGGATGCTGGTATTTCTGCACTAGAGCTTCCATATCTTTTTTAGGCATAAAACTATGGGAATTCAAGTTATCTACCTCAGGTGCAACTCCCGACGCATTCAGCTGTTTTGCATCCAATGCATAACCTTCTATCGGATATTTATTTGCGAACCCCTTGGTACCGGTCAACTGATATAGGCGGTTATAGGGTTGCGGAGTCATCACATCATGTTGTATCTCAATCACCTTTCCATTTTCCGTACGAATCAACGTAGTTGTATGGTCACCGTTACGGAAATTCTCACAAGGCTGTCCCGTTCTTTCTTCTACCAACGACTTACCTACTACCGATTTGGTATCCATAGCAACGAGTGTCTTCATACGGTCACCACGATGTATATCCAACGCTTGCGCTACAGGACCAAGACCATGAGTGGCATATACATCTCCCCGATGTTTCATATTATATTCCAGACGCCAACCCAGTTTGTCATTTTCACCATTCTTCCAGTAATGATCCCAGAAAGGTTCCAGATTATGAATATAAGCTCCCTGGGCACGAACGACCTCCCCAAACACACCCTGTTGTGCCATATTCAGAGTATTCATTTCAAACCAGTCATAACAGCAGTTCTCAAGGATCATACAATGTTTGCGAGTCTTCTCGCTCATATTTACCAATGCCCAACACTCTTTCAAGTCCATAGCAGAAGGAACTTCGATGGCGACATTTTTATTATTCTCCATCGCACACATAGCGACAGGGAAATGATGCAGCCAATCTGTTGCGATATACACCAGATCTATATCATCCCGTTTACACAATTCTTCGTATCCTTTTTCACCTGAATATATAGCTGCTTTAGGCATAGAAGCTCTCTGTAAATACTTCTGACATTTCTCTGCCCGTTCCTTTTCATAGTCACATAAAGCAACGATTTCTACACCCGGAATATACGTAAAACGTTCTACAGCTCCGGGACCACGCATTCCCAAACCTACAAATCCCACACGAACCACTTCCATTTTAGGTATCGTCAGCCCTATTACACTTGTTTGTTCAGCCGGACGCTCGGGAGTTTCTACAACAATCGTTCCCTTGTCCCAACTCCATTTTGTCCCTTTGTCTGAAACTTGTTGTTCAGACGATGTTTTAGTTGTGCACGCAACTAGCGCAATACACGCGCTCAGCAATAAAAATTTAAATTTCTTCATACGTTATCTATTGTTATATTCCTCATTAAAGAGAAATGCGTTATTTCATGTAATCAAGTCATGTTAGATAAATTATTCCCAAAATTAACTTTTTCTCCAATAACTAGTACCTATTATCGGCTTTTTTCGCATAAATAATTCACAATAAAGACATCATCACAATTAGTCTATACTTTGAGAATGCCTGTCATACTAAGCTTGTCGAAGCATCTCATCACGATACAGAATATCAAATTCATAGATCAGGCAAAAAAATAAGAGTGCATTAAAATCTTTTAATACACTCTCATCTTGAAAGGGAAGTTTTCCTTTCTATCAATCAAATATCAAATAAAATCTAATATTATTTGAGACGATACAGCAACCAAGCACTCTGGAAATCTTTACGATTAGAGTATTTAGACTTGAAAGCGTCACGTGCGTCAGCTGCAGAAGCTCTGTCAGCAAAAGTACTCACAATTACACGATACATTGCTGCATCCGGATTAAAGGCAATCACAGCACTATAACCTTCCTTATCCAAAAAATCTTTCAGGCTTTCGGCATTAGCCTTCACACTAAAGCTACCACAAACCACACTGTAATCTTTCAAACCACCCACGCCAGAAATTATGTCCACTTTTTCCTGACGTACACCGGCAGTTGCAACAGGCACACTTTCCACAACCTTTGCTTCAACCGGAGCACTCACTACCGGAGAAACTTCTACCGGTTCAGTAACCTGAGGTTCAGCCAGTTCTTGCTGTTTTGCTTTTTCATATGCTTTTTTATAAGCGCTTTCACTCGATTTACAAGAAGAGAATGCCAATGCAATGCACAATCCCATTCCTAAAAATGCTAATTTTTTCATAATCATATTGTTTTTGTTAGTAATTTCTACAATCTATCTATACTCAATATCTGCGGAATATATAACGAACTCCCTCATATTCCAGATGAAGGGATGAAGAAGTCAATTCTTCCATTGTAAATGTCCGTTCTCCATTTTCCCACCCCATATAGAATGAATAGTTTTCGTCTTCCATACTTTGAGGCAGCAAAATAATAGAAATTTTATCTCCTTTCAAAGAATAATTTCCAAAAAACGTTTGATAGCTACCATTTTTCAACAAACAAATGGCAGAAAAGCTACCTTTCTGGAAATTATAAAAGATGCTATCTTGCCGTTCAATTGAACCGTCGGCATATTGATATTGCCTCAACTGCCACTTATCATCCAAATCGCCGTCAACATTACTACAAGCTGCCAGCACAAGCACTATCAACCCGATAATCAGAAATATCTTTCTCTTTCCTATCTTCATGTAGCTAATATTCCGAATAATAAGACAAATGTACGTGGAACAATCAATCCAAAGGGCAGCATTATAGTTAAATTAAATTAATCACGTTTCTTTTCCTACCAGACAAAACCAGGTTCGAACTGTACCCGGGCATTACCTGAGCCGTACCAGCTCCGTATCTATACGCTTAGAGTAGCTACGGAACAGATACGGAGTAGCTACGAACCTAATACGGAGCAGATACGGAGCCAGTACGGAACAGATACGGAGCCAGTACATTCCGGATAGTTCTCGGATTAGTACCGAGCTTGGAACAGAAAAATAAATATTTCGAAAAAAAAGAAGTTAAGCGAACAACTTTATAAAGAAAAATGTTAGCTTTGTAGTATAAACCTCTATAAATAGAAAGGAGAACAATTATGAAAGGATTAAATGTACTCGTAGCTTTTCTGGGCGGTGCAGCAGTAGGCGCAGCCGTTGGTATTTTATTTGCTCCCGAAAAAGGAGAAGACACCCGCCATAAGATTGCGGAAATTCTCCGTAAAAAAGGAATTCGTCTGAACCGTAGTGAAATGGAAAATCTGGTAGACGAAATCGCAGCAGAAATTAAAGGCGAAGGAGCCGAATAAAACAAAACCTACAAAAAAACAGAGCCACTATGATGTTCGCAGACGACAGAAGTATTGAAAATCTCCAGCAATTATTCGTTGAGTTTAAGAAATATCTGAAACTCCAAAAAGAATATACCAAACTGGAAATAACCGAAAAACTCTCAATCCTGCTTTCCGCCTTGGTACTACTATCGGTGGTTATCATTCTTGGCATGGTGGCACTGTTTTATTTGTCATTTGCATTAGCTTATATATTAGATCCGCTTGTAGGCGGACTCATGGTAAGCTTCAGCATCATCGCCGCTTTTCACCTTCTGCTTGTTTTATTAGTAATCACTTTCCGCAAGAAACTCATCATCAATCCAATGGTGAACTTCATTGCCGGACTGTTCTTTGAGAATGATAATGAAAAATGATATCATCATGAACAATATGCCTGACTCCTCTTCCATGACCCTGGAAAGTATCGCGCTACGAAAAAAAGAATTACGGAAGAAATTGCATGTACAGAAAGAAATCATGACGGATACGGCAAGAGAACTGTTTGCCCCCCTTGCACCCGCTGCCGACAAGGGCAACGCCATTATGCGCGCTTTCAATACGGGCATGGCTGTCTTCGACGGACTAATGCTTGGAGTAAAGATGATGAGAAAGGTCAGAAGCATGTTCGGAGCCAGAAGATAAACAGGCGCCATAAAGCAAAAAAAGCCGCGTTCTTCCATTGAGGGACGCGGCTCTTTTTATTGATTCAATTCCAATGATTACAGATACGTTTCGAGCAACTTCACGCCACCGTCTTCCGGAACAATCGTAACTTCTTGCGTAATCGCAGGCAGCAATATCGTTTCACCTGCACGCACAGCAATCTCATTCTGGCTGTCGTCCGTGATACGGCATGCGCCTTCCACACAAATAAAAATCACAAATGAATCCAATTCAGAATAGTCACATGTAATTTCTTCTGTCATGTCATAGAGAGAAGTAGTGAAGTAAGGACTGGCAACCAATTCCACCGGTTCGTTCTTCAGATGATCATATTCTGTACGGAAGTCATCCTGTACATCAGCAAAATTAATAGCCTCAGTAGCCTGAGTAGTGTGCAACTCGCGAGATTTACCCTCTTTGTCTTTCCGATTGTAATCGAAAATACGATAAGTGATATCCGAAGTCTGCTGAATTTCAGCAACAAAAGCACCGGCACCAATACCATGCACACGACCGGCAGGCACATAGAACACATCCCCCGGTTTTACATCGCACGTTTGCAGCACTTCAGCAAAGGTTCCATTATAAACTCTCTCCTTGTATTCTTTCGGAGTTATCTGCTCAGAAAAGCCGGAAATCAGTTTTGCCCCCTTATCTGCCGATACCACATACCACATTTCATTCTTGCCGAAAGAATTGTGACGTCTTCTCGCCAACTCATCTCCCGGATGTACCTGAATGGATAAATCCAACTTGGCATCAATGAATTTTATCAACAAGGGAAACTTTGTGCCAAAACGAGAGTAATTCGCTTCACCGACAAGTTCATGACGGTATTTTCCCACCATCTCAGGGAGCGTAAGGCCTTTGTCAGGCCCATTAGCGACGACAGACTCGTTGTCTTCTACAGCCGAGATTTCCCAGCTTTCGCCTACTCCGGATAGCGTTTCATTCAATTGCTTGAAAGCAATAATCTTGTCGCCTCCCCAAAGCGTCTGCTTCAGAATAGGCTCAAATTTCAAAGGATACATTCGTAGTTTTTGTTAGAGCTTTAAATAAAAATGTTACATTTTTTTAGATTAACGCGACAAACTTACAAAAAATATCAATTCGCCTCGTAAATGTTAAACGCTAAACTTTCCTAAAATGTTCTTCACATTTCAAGATAAACCCTTGGGAGTACGGAAGAATTTCTTTTTATTTGCAAGAAATTTAATTTTATACCATGGATATGATAAACACCGTGTCAACGGAAAGTAACTTGTCGGGTTTGAACAAGGAAGACTTTCAAAAAGATATAAATAACAAGAAGACTGATTTATTTATTCTTAAAAATGCTCAGGGAATGGAAGTTGCAGTAACTAACTACGGATGCGCTATCCTTTCCATTATGGTCCCCGACAAAAACGGGAAGTATGCTAACGTAATTTTGGGACATGACAGTATAGACCATGTAGTCAACAGCCCCGAACCTTTCCTCAATACCACTATCGGACGTTACGGAAACCGTATAGCCAAAGGAAAATTCACTCTTTATGGCGAAGAGCACAATCTGACAATCAACAATGGACCAAATTCTTTGCACGGTGGACCCACAGGTTTCCACGCCAGAGTGTGGGATGCAGTCCAACCGGATCCGACGACTGTTGTATTCAACTATACATCCGCAGATGGCGAAGAGGGCTTTCCCGGTAATCTGGAAGTAGAAATGACCTATCGTCTGGAAGATGAAACCAATGCACTGGTTATTGAATATCGGGCTACCACAGACAAGGCAACTGTTGTCAACCTCACCAACCACGGCTTCTTCAATTTGGCAGGTATTGCCAATCCCACCCCTACGGTTCTGAACCACATCATTACTATCAACGCTGATCATTATACTCCCATTGACGAAGTGTCCATTCCGACAGGAGAAATCCTGAAGGTAGAAGGTACTCCTATGGATTTCCGTACACCGCATACCATTGGTGAACGTATTGATGATAAGTTCCAGCAATTGGTGAATGGTGCAGGTTACGATCACTGCTACGTACTGAATAAGACAGAGAGTGGCGAATTAAGCCTTGCCGCTACTTATACGGAACCCGAAAGCGGACGTACAATGGAAGTATATACCACAGAGAATGGTGTACAACTCTATACCGGAAACTGGCTAGGCGGCTTTGCAGGTGCTCACGGAGCTACTTTCCCGGCACGCAGCGCTGTTTGCTTTGAAGCACAATGTTTCCCCGACACACCCAACAAACCACATTTCCCATCGGCCGTATTGCTCCCGGACGATGAATACCAACAAGTAACCATTTACAAGTTCGGTGTACAAGAATGAATATAACTAACCTAATTTTATAACTAATTTAATTAATTAAAAACCATGACACAACAAAAACAGAACGGTAATCTTGTCGCTATTATTACCATGTTCTTCATTTTTGCGATGATTTCCTTCGTTACCAATCTTGCCGCACCGTTCGGTACGATTTGGAGAAACGAATATGCGGGTTCGAACACTTTAGGTATGATGGGAAATATGATGAACTTCCTGGCATATCTGTTTATGGGAATTCCTGCCGGTAACATGCTCGTTAAGATCGGTTACAAAAAGACTGCATTGATTGCAATGGCAGTAGGTTTCCTCGGTTTGTTCACGCAATACCTTTCCAGTTTATTCGGAGCAAATGCCGAAGTTTTCGCATTCGGCGAATATGTTATCAAATTAAATTTCGTTATCTATCTGCTTGGTGCATTCATCTGCGGTTTCTGTGTTTGTATGCTTAACACAGTGGTGAACCCGATGCTGAACCTCCTTGGTGGTGGTGGTAACAAAGGTAACCAGTTGATCCAAACAGGTGGAGCCCTTAATTCTTTGTCCGGTACATTGACTCCTCTTTTCGTAGGTGCTTTGATTGGTACGGTAACTTCCAAGACAGCCATGTCTGATGTTGCTCCTCTCCTCTTCGTTGCTATGGGTGTATTCGTAGCTGCATTTATTATCATTTCATTTGTAGCTATCCCTGAGCCACATCTTCAGAAAAGTGGAGCGAAGAAAGAAAAATTCTCTCATAGTCCATGGAGTTTCCGCCACACTGTATTAGGTGTAGTTGGTATCTTCATCTATGTAGGTATCGAAATCGGTATCCCGGGTACACTGAACTTCTATCTTGCCGACGCAAGCGATAAGGGTGCCGGAATTATGATGAACGGTGCTGCTATCGGTGGTGCTATTGCTGCTATCTACTGGTTGCTGATGCTTGTAGGACGTACTGCAAGTAGCGCTATCAGCGGTAAAGTTTCCAGCCGTACACAGTTAATCGTTGTATCTGCTACCGCTATTGTTTTTGTATTGATTGCTATCTTCACTCCGAAAGATGTAACAGTTTCAATGCCCGGTTACACTGTAGGTGAAGGATTTATGATGGCACAAGTACCTGTCAGCGCATTGTTCCTCGTACTTTGCGGTCTTTGTACTTCTGTAATGTGGGGTGGTATCTTCAACCTTGCAGTAGAAGGATTAGGAAAATATACAGCACAAGCATCCGGTATCTTCATGATGATGGTTGTTGGTGGTGGTGTATTGCCGTTGATCCAACAAAGCATCTCTGACTCTGTAGGTTATATGGCCAGCTACTGGCTGATTATCGCAGCTCTTGCTTATCTGCTGTTCTACGGCTTGGTAGGTTGCAAAAATGTAAATAAAGATATCCCAGTAGAGGATTAACGCAATTAAAAGGTATAGGTAATTAATTTATTCACTTATAAATTTGAAAAGATTATGGATATAGAACACGTAAGAAGCCGTTTCATCAAGCATTTTGACGGAACAACAGGAGCAGTTTACGCTTCTCCGGGACGCATCAACCTCATTGGTGAGCATACAGACTATAACGGTGGTTTTGTATTCCCTGGAGCAATCGATAAAGGTATGATCGCTGAAATTAAACCGAATGGTACAGACATTGTGAAAGCTTATTCCATCGATCTGAAAGATTATGTGGAATTCGGTTTGAAGGAAGAAGATGCTCCCCGTGCAAGCTGGGCAAGATATATCTTCGGTGTATGCCGTGAGATGATTAAGCGTGGCGTTGATGTAAAGGGCTTCGATACTGCTTTCTCCGGTGATGTGCCTTTAGGTGCAGGTATGTCTTCATCTGCCGCTTTGGAGAGTACATATGCGTATGCATTGAACGATCTGTTCGGTGACAACAAGATAGACAAGTTCGAACTGGCTAAAGTAGGTCAGGCAACTGAACATAACTATTGCGGTGTAAACTGTGGTATTATGGACCAGTTCGCTTCCGTATTTGGCAAGCAAGGTAGTCTTATCCGTCTGGACTGCCGCTCACTGGAATATCAATACTTTCCATTCGATCCGAAAGGCTATCGTCTGGTATTGGTAGATTCTGTAGTTAAACATGAATTGGCTTCTTCAGCATACAACAAGCGTCGTCAAAGCTGCGAAGCTGCCGTTGCTGCAATTCAGAAGAAACATCCGCATGTAGAGTTCCTGCGCGATTGTACCATGGACATGCTACAAGAGTCAAAAGCTGAAATCAGCGAAGAAGACTACATGCGTGCAGAATACGTAATCGAAGAAATCCAGCGCGTACTTGATGTTTGCGATGCACTGGAAAAAGGTGATTACGAAACTGTAGGTCAGAAGATGTACGAAACACATCATGGCATGAGTAAGCTTTACGAAGTTAGCTGCGAAGAGCTCGACTTCCTGAATGATCTTGCATTCGACTGCGGTGTAACAGGTTCACGCGTAATGGGCGGTGGTTTCGGTGGTTGTACTATCAACTTGGTGAAAGATGAGTTGTATGATACATTCATCCAGAATGCCAAGGATAAGTTCAAAGAGAAATTTGGCAGAAGCCCTAAAATTTATGATGTAGTCATCGGTGACGGTGCTCGCAGATTAGTTTAAAATAAAAACAACTCAATCTAAAAGGGCGTCTTCCCATCACGGGGAGACGCCCTTATCTTTTTAGCCTTTTTCAAATAAACTAATTAACTAACCTAATCTAACCTTCAATATATTCTAATATCTAAACCTATTGCACTCCTTCTGTTGTCATCTGAATACGCTTCATGGTTCCATCTTCATTATAGTACAGGCGATCAATGCCTTCATATTCCCAAGGTCCGGTAATACTCCGGTTCATTGCATAGCAAATCTTCTCGGAATAGAACTTGCCATCGCGCTCAATGACCTGACTTGCCCATGCTTCCCCCTTCGCCCGGGAGAATTCATCCATTATTTTCATCCTTTTTTGAAGATATAAACAACAAATGTCTTTGGTTCCAATTCTACATTCAACACCTGACCATCAATTGATACCGAAGTTTCCTGAGGCTGAATAGCAAACGGCTGCTCAATTGTATTATCTTTATCCAGATCGGCTGAACGCAGCTTGATGCAACGACCGTCAGACAATACATCCTGTTTCTTCAATCCTTCAAACTTCAATGACAGAGGCTGGACTTTATCAGAAGTATTGGCAACCTTTACTATGATTTCGCTCTTATCCTTATCATAGACCGCACTCGCAAACAGTCCGTTCTGATCTTTGGCACCCGTTACAGGCTTCTTATTCATCGTCAAAGAAAGTACATTAGTGCCCTTGTGATGTCCGTAGAGTTGCTGTACATAGTAACTTACGGTACGAACAGAGTTGAGATTATCAAACCAGATCATATCCGGACGCCATTGCCATCCTTCCACATGAGCAAACAAAGGAGCATAAGTGGCCATGTGCACAATATCCGCATTGCGCTCCAATCCGGTCATAAATGCAGCTTCAAGCAGAGCAGCATTGAAATGGTTCCATTTCTTACCTTTACCATGACAAGCATATTCTCCTGCAAACACTTTCGGACCTTTACGGTCATAGTTATCATAGCGTGCTCCCTCATTCAGGAACCAGTTTTCGGGACGATAGAAATGTTCATCCACCAAGTCAACTTTCAGACGTTTCATTTCCGGCCATAGATATTCGAACTGTTTTCCTTCAGAGTCCGGACCGGAGCTTCCAATAATCTTGATATCCGGATAGGCTTTACGAATAGCCTTGATAAACGGTTCGAGGTGTTCCGGATATTCCGGTCCCCACTGCTCATTACCTATACCAATGAATTTCAGGTTGAACGATGCAGGGTGGCCCATATCGGCACGCAGTTTTCCCCATTTCGTGGTCACATCCCCATTGGCAAATTCTATCAGATCAAGAGCATCCTGCACATAGCTATCCAAATCGCAAACAGCCGCATGTGCCTCTGCATCTGAATTCTGAAACTGACAAGCCAGACCACAACTCAATACAGGAAGCGGCTCTGCTCCTATTTCTTCCGAAAGTTGGAAGAACTCAAAAAAGCCTAATCCATAGCTCTGAAAATAATCGGGATAGAAACGATGCGGGAAAGTATATTCCCAACGATTCTCATTCAGGGGACGATTTTCTACAGGGCCTACTGATTTTTTCCAGTTATAACGCGTAGCCAAATCTGTTCCTTCAACGATACATCCGCCGGGGAAACGGAAAACACCCGGTTTGATATCTGCTAAAGCTTGCGCAAGGTCTTTACGCAAACCATTCTCATGTCCTTTCCACGTATCGACTGGGAAAAGGGAAACGTGTTCCAAATCGACTGTTCCCCCTGAAGCAAGGAAAATACGTAATGTTGACTTTGGATCTGTTATGCTGGGCTTCAGAATAACATGATACTTTTTCCATTCTTTCGAATCAATAGTCAATGTTGCTGTAGCGAAAGCATGATGTTCGCCCATAGATTTGGTATCTACCAACTCTATACGGATTTTTTCTGCTGTTCCTCCTTGAGGCAAACGTGCCCATACGGAAAAGCGATACTCTTCTCCGGCTTTTACACCGATGCCAAAGAATCCTTCATTGTCGAGTCCGGTGTGCTTATGCGGATGTCCCGGATCAGACAAGCGAACATAATGAGGATTCTTCTCAAAAGGTCCGTCATCCTGCAAAGTCACATTACCAAAAGTTTTCCATCCCATCAAATTTTGAGGGAATTCAAACGAACGGTTCTTCACTAACTCGGCATATAGTCCTCCATCAGCGGCATAGTTGATATCCTCAAAGAACAGCCCATACATAGTAGGCTGAATCTCTGCACCTAATTTCTTGGTTTGTATCACAAACTCATTGGTTTGTGCCTGAAGCGCCATACCCGCAGTAAGGGTCAGCGCTGTTAATAATCCAGTGTATCTTTTCATGGTTTCAAAATAAAAATTATAATTGATTACTTAGTTCTTTTTCCCCAGACGGAACGTCCCCGACTATCCAGACCGGTAAAAAGAACGGTTTCCGTTTCATTTTCCCAATCATGTCCGGCAAATACAAGCAGGTTATCTACGGATTCACCGTTTAGCGTCAAAGACAATAGCTGTCCTCTTTCCGCAAACTTCCAATAACCTTTATTCTCATCCAACTGCCCGTCCTTCTTCAAAGACAACGTGCAGGAAACATTCCACTCTTCGTTTTTAAGCTGACCTTCGCCCCACAAGATTTGGCCAGCTTGTAACTGACGCTCATACGCAGGTTCCTGCACACGTATAATCTCCCACTCGCCTACTATATCAGCTGCCGAAAATTTACGGGAAGCACTACCGGTATAACGTTCGGACGATACCACAGGCCAACCGTCAGATGTGAAGAAAACCTGGCGCAGATGAAGATCCATCATCTGGTTATGCGGAGACAAACGTCCTTGATGCGCCATAAAATATTGTCCTTCATCCGAAGTGAAGACAGCGCAGTGTGCCGTACCCGCCCAACCCGGATGATTGTTGAAACGATATGGGGCTGTCAAGATAGGAAAATTGTTGGTAGTATCTTTCAGTTCCACACCGAAGTAATCGACAAACGGGCCTTCTGCCTTATCCGAACGTCCTACCCGCACATTATAAGTAGTCATCAACGGATCGTATGAAACAAACAGGTAATATTGTTTCAGTTCGGGATTATAAATAATTTCGGGCGCTTCCAGATTATCTTTCCAATAAGTGGCACGACGGGCGATAAGATGCCCCTGGTCTCCTTCCTGGACAGGAAGTCCTGTTTCGGGATTCAACTCAACACAGTACAATCCGCCGAAGAACGAACCGTAATGCATCCACCACTTTCCGGTAGCGGAATCAGCTATAATACTCGGGTCGATGGCATTCATTACCGAAGTTGCATCGGTCTTGACCACACATCCCCGTTGCATCCAAGGTCCTTCGGGCGATGCGGATTCCGCCAATCCTATATAGGATGTCTTAAGGCCAAAAGCCGAGACACAGTAATAAAGCCTGTATTTGTCACCGAAAGGTATTATATAAGGAGCCCAGATATTGGTTGCCCCTTTCCCGTCTGCATGCGAACGCACCCATTCTACCGCCTCATGCGGTATTTCAGGGAAAGCCCAGCCGATAAATTCCCACTTAACAAGATCTTTGGAGCGACGTACCTGTATGAAACCCAACGGAACATTCTTCTCCTCGGCTTCTTTACGGTTCTCCCCCAAAATGGCATCGGTGGAATACATATAATAATAATCACCCAGTTTACAGCACGACGGATCATGTACATTGTAAGTTCCCCACAAGTGGTAATTGTCCATAGAAGACAAAGCGGAATAGTCATCCTGCCAGGGATTGGGCGAAGCCACAGGAGTAAAAACCGGAGAGTTACAGCCAGCAAACAAAATTCCCGCAGACATGACAACTACGCATAACAATTTTCCCATAATATTAGCTAATTAAAAATTACAATGCAAATGTACGCCACGCCCAAAGCTGTAGAGGTGGATATATGACCTTTTAAGGTGGACAATCCTCCAACTTCACAAAAAGACCACGAACATTTTATGGTCATCACAAGTAATCTATTAACTTTGCTTGTGCTAATACCAAATGATAAAACAATGCATAAGTTTTTCCACCTTATTATATTATATATCGCTTTGGCAAGCCCCACTTTCTTGCGGGCACAGGAGTCTTTTACCAACCGATATAATACAATATATATAACAATGAATGAGGGGCTTCCCAATAATTTTGTTGACGATATATACAAAGACCGGCAGGGTTTTCTTTGGATTTCAATGTCGGGTGGCGGACTATCCAGATACGATGGCTACGAATTCATCAACTTTACCCCGGCTACCCCACATTGCCGACTCAAAAGCAACTTCATACGCAAAGTCCACGAAGACAACTTCCGGCGGCTTTGGGTTGTATCGGAAGGGGGTACGGATATTATCGACCTGACAACCATGCAGTCCGTACTGCCCGCCCCCAATAAGAAGCTGGAAGAACTCATCCGGCAACCGGCTTTTATGGTCACGCAAGACGCCAACGGATGTATCTGGCTATATTGTGGTAATAGCCTGCACCGCATCGCTTTCCACACCAATGGAGATATAGAAAGCATCCACTCGCTAGAGATCCCCAACCCCTACCGATACGACATCACCTTCAAAGATGTGGAAAACGAGGGAAAAGTATGGATAGGAATCAACGGTCGATTATACAAGATAGGCATGACTGTACAAAACGAACTAAAAGAGACACTGATTGCAGACTGCCTGAGCTTTGCACCGGATATGTATTTTACAGACTTTATAGCCAAAGAAAATGAAGTATGGATTGCCTCCGACAAGGGTTTGTACCGATATAATAAAAACGAGAATATAGTGAAACAATATGTGCATGTCCCCGGCAATCCACATTCCCTTTCACAGAACTTCCTGACCTGCCTTGCCATAACCAATGACAAGCAACTACTGGTTGCCAGCCTGAAAGGTATCAATATATACAACCCCATAAAAGACAATTTCGAGCGCATAAGCGACCAAGTATCCAATACCGGCAGCAAACTACTGAACAGCAATTTTATCAACTGCATCACTGTAGAGGGGAAACATATCTGGGTAGGAACCGAAAGTGGCGGTATCAATAAAATAACCGCCAAACGCCTGTCCCTACAGAATTATCAGTATGATAACAAGAATCCCCAAACAATCTCCCACAATCCGGTGAACGCCATTTACGAAGATCATAGTGGTAACCTATGGGTAGGCACGGTAGAAGGAGGACTGAATAAAAAGGCGGCAGGAAGCGACAGCTTCATTCATTATACGCACGAAAGCGGTACACTTACCCATAACTCGGTAAGCGCCATCACCGCCGACGGACAAGGAAGGTTATGGATTGGCACATGGGGTGGCGGTATAAACCTTATTAACCCACAAAATCCACAGCACAGGATAGAAGCTATCACAGCCGAGAACAAGGATAACTATCCCATAGACTTTATCGGAGCGCTGGCTTACGACTCTATCAACAACGGCATGTGGATTGGAGCAAACCAAGGATTATTCTTTTACGACCTGAAACATAAGCAGCTTTGCTCGCCGTTTGCCAATCGCGCAGCCGAAGATATACGCGGTTGTATCGGCTCTATCATAGACAAGAACGGGCAGCTATGGATAGGCTGTCTGGACGGTGTTTATATCATCGATCTGCATTCCCGTCCCGCCTCGTCTTCGGACGGGGTATTCCGATACCGCCATCTGAAATACAAACTGGATAATCCGTCCTCCGGACTGATAGAAAAGATATGTTGCTTTTACGAAGCCCAGGACGGTATACTATGGTTGGGAAGCAACGGTTACGGCATTTACAAGTGTATGCAAGACGAACGCGGAGAAGTCCAATTCATTTGTTACAACTCCCTTCACGGCCTTCCCGACAACAGCATCCGCGGTATTCTGGAAGATGACAAAGGGTATATCTGGATAGCGACCAACAATGGGCTGTCACGCTTTCAACCTACAGAAAACCATTTTATCAACTACAACCGGCAAGATGGTCTTACCGATACTCAATTTTATTGGAATGCCGCTTACCGTTCTCGGTACAGCAAGCTCTACCTCGGTACAGTATCCGGATTAGTTGCCATAGACTGTACGTTGCCTACCGTTCCAATTCAACCTTCAAAAGTACGGTTCACCCGTTTAAAAGTAGAAAATAAAGAAATATTCCCTGGCAACGAATACCTGCCGCTGGATATTGCCGTAAGCAAGACAATCTGTATTCACGAACGTGAAAAGTCTTTTTCACTGGAATTTTCCGCACTCAACTACGAGACCGATAATACTGCGACCTACAGTTACCGCCTGCTTGGTTTTGACAATCGGTGGATACACGTACCCGGCAACAGACGTTTTGCCACCTACACTAACCTGTCTCCGGGAGACTATACGCTGCAAGTGAAATATACACCCTATGACCAAGCAGCAGAAGAAGAAAACATAACGGAACTTCAAATCACAATCCAACCCTATTTCTACAAGACGACATGGTTCACACTGATCGTAATCGTCCTTGTCGCATTCGCTGCCTGGCAATTCTACCAATGGCGTATACGGAGCCTGAAAGAGCAGAAAGAAAAACTGCGCCTTAAGGTGGAGCAACGCACCCATGAACTAGAGAGGCAAAAAGAACTACTGGAAGAACAGACCGAAGAACTGTCACGCCAAAACCAGATATTGAAACAACAGAACGAAAAGATTACCCGACAGAAAGCGCAGCTTACCAAAATGACGCGCAAGATACAGGAACTTACATTGGACAAGATAGCGTTCTTCACCAATATCACACACGAATTCCGTACTCCAATCACACTGATCATGGGTCCGATAGAGCGTGCACTGAAACTAAGCTACAATCCCCAGGTCATCGAACAACTTCACTTTGTAGAACGCAACTCCAAATACCTGTTGTCACTTGTCAACCAGCTTATGGACTTCCGTAAAGTGGAATCGGACAAGCTGGAGATAGTGAAAACGAGAAACAATTTTCTAAAATTCGCCAACGAGCTGATAGTTCCTTTCGAGGTCTTTGCCAAAGAAAGGAATATCACACTGAAACGTTATTACCGGATGTCTTCACCGGAAATATCCTATGATGAGGAAGCTATGCACAAGGTTTTAACAAACTTGCTGAGCAATGCCATCAAGTTCACGCCCAACGGTGGAAACGTATCTTTATTCATTGCTTTGCTGCCTTCTGCCGCTAGCAGCAAGTTAACGCTTTACATCTGCATCAGCGATACCGGTGGCGGTATTCCCGACGAGGATATAAATAAGATATTCAATCGTTTCTACCAGTCGCAAGGGCAAACCAAATATCCCATGTACGGACAGGCGGGAAGCGGCATCGGACTTTATTTGTGCAAGCGTATCGTACAAATGCATGGTGGTGAAATCCATGCACAAAACAACCATACGACCGGCTGTTCCCTCCGTATTCTTCTGCCAGTAACTTCGGAAAACAGCACAATGAAAACAATAGCCGAAAGTACTCCGCAGCTTACGGTTGCCGATGACACAGTACAGGCATCCGAAAGTACCGGAAAGGGTTTGTCTATTTTGGTCGTAGAAGACAACGCAGATATGCGCGGATATATCCGTTCTATCCTGCGGGACAAATATAATGTACTAGAAGCGGCTCATGGCGAGGAAGCCCTAACCATACTGAACTCGCATGCGGTAGACTTCATCATCAGCGACCTGATGATGCCCATAATGGACGGCATCGAGCTGTCCCGCCGGGTAAAGGAGAATTTTACCATCTCTCATATCCCTTTCCTCATGCTCACTGCCAAGACATCTCAGGAATCACGTCTGGAGAGCTACCGCACAGGAGTAGACGAATATCTGCTGAAACCTTTTGACGAGACGCTGTTGCTTACCCGCATAGAGAATATCCTTGAGAACCGCAAACGCTATCAAAAAAAGTTTGCCATAGCCATGGATATAGATACCCTGAATATGGAAGAAGAATCGGGTGACAAGAAATTCCTCAACCGAATCATGGATGTTGTTAAAGAAAACTATAAAAACTCCTATTTCGAGGTCAGCGATTTCTGCGAAGCGGCAGGTGTAAGCAAGAGTCTGCTGAACAAGAAGCTACAAAGCCTCATCGGACAATCTGCCGGACAGTTCATACGGAACTACCGCCTGAACATTGCCCGTGAACTATTGCTGAAAAACCGGGAGAATAAAAATATGAACATTGCCGAAATAGCTTATGAGGTAGGATTCAACGACCCTAAATACTTCACCCGGTGCTTCACCAAATACTTTAATACGACACCGAGCTCACTGCTTAATGAGGAAGGATAATTTTACCCCGGCAAGAATTGCTCTTTACCTCATATTATAAAATGTATTTTCTACACTTAAATTTCATTTATCCACCTCTAAAATACGTTTGTCCACCCCTATTTACTACACAAGCCCTACTTTTGTCATGCAATCGGTACTCAATCCTTCGGGAGAGAACCGTGCATTTAATGTTTAATTTTAATCTTAATATTATGAAGAATGACAAAAGAATGGTTGCCGCATTGCACATGGCATCGAGCAAATTCAACCTTCCCCTATTGATTCCATTACATATATGAAATCCGTAACCTGGCTACCTCCGGTAGTCAACGCCAGGTCGTACGTCAATCTGGCATCGTAATCAGTTAATAATAAATCTAATCTATTAATTAAACAACCTTAATACTTAAAAAATGAGGAAACATTTATTTTTTTTCGTAATGCTTAGTCTGTGTATCTTTGGCAGCATGGTGGTGTACCCTACACCTGCAATGGCTACCGTGGCACAATCTCCGACTATCAAAGTCCGTGGTCAAGTTGTCGATGAACAAGGTGAACCACTGACTGGGGCCACCATCAAAATTAAAGGCGGACAAGGCGGAACTATTACCGACCTCGACGGAAACTTCCAATTGGAGGTTCTTGGAAACGCCACCCTTTTAATAAGCTATGTGGGTTATAAGGAACGTGAAGTGGCTGTCCGCAACCGTGCCATCATCGACCCTATCCAGCTACAATCCGATGAGCAGATGCTTGAGCAAGTAGTTGTCGTGGGCTACGGTACACAAAAGAAGTCTGACCTAACAGGTTCCGTTGCCGTAGTAGATGCGGAAGCCTTGAAACAGACGTCAAACTCCAACATCTCTACCATGCTCGAAGGTAAGGTTTCCGGTGTGCAAATCACCTCCGACGGACAGCCCGGCGCCGATCCTACCGTCCGCATCCGTGGTGTCGGATCTTTCGGTAGCACCGCTCCTCTTTATGTTATCGATGGCGTTCCCATGGGAACTTCCATCCGCGATTTCTCTTCAAACGATATTGAAACCATCCAGGTGCTAAAGGATGCTTCGGCTGCCGCCATCTACGGTTCGCGCGCCGCCAACGGTGTGATTATTATCACCACTAAACGCGGACAAAAAGACCAACCACTGAAAGTGGATTACAATGGGTACTTCGGTGCGGACTTCATTCCTAAGGGTGTGTATGATGTAATGAATGCCGACCAGTATAGCCAATACCTCGGTCAGGCGTGCGCAAACTCCAATACTCCGTTGCCATCGGGATACAAGCTTGACAGCGCAACTGGAAAATATCATTTCCAAGATGATACCAGCACCAACTGGTTTGACGAAGTATTCAAAACGGGTATTCGCCAGAACCACAATGTGAACCTCTCCGGCGGTGGTGCCCATAACACCTATAATATATCATTAGACTATTTCAACCAGAAAGGAACACTTGAAGGCGCCGGCCCTAACTACGAACGTTACACCGCACGTGTCAACAACACTATGGAAACCAAGTTCATAAAGTTCCATACCAGCCTTGTCTACTCTCACTCCGACCAAGACAACATGGGCTTGTCCAATGCTTCCGAATACGTTCAAGGTTTGTATGGCGACGTAACCAACGTACTGCGCGGTACCTTACTGATGCAACCCACCATCAAGGCATACGATTCTTCTACATGGGTACTCGACAACTTGGTGGGAATCGCCAACAACTTCAATTATGATGCTTACGGCTATGGCGTATACTACGACACCGTGCATGGCGATATCTCCGCTTCCAACCCGTTACTGGTAAATAACCTATTGGAACGCAACACCCGTGTAGACCGTTTTGTAGGGACAGGTTCGGCAGATGTAAACATCTTCAAGATGCTTGGCATCAACAGCCAAAACCACAAACTCAACTATAAGGTAAACCTCTCTTACAGTAAGACCTTCTGCAAGGACTTTACCTGGATTCCAGCATGGGTGCAGAGCAACCGTGTCTATCTGGCCAAGAGCAATGAACGGCTAACCAAGGCTTCACGCAACTATTCGGATGCTTTGATAGAGAACGTGCTCACTTACGACGGCACGATAGGCAAGCATCACATCAACGTAGTGGCAGGCCAGACTTATGAAGAGGAGGACACCGACCTGCTGACTGGATGGGGAGTCAACTTCACCGAGCCTTACTTCCTACAGCTCCAGAATGCAGCCAATACATATTCCAGCAGCTACGAATACAAGCATTCCATCTTATCCTACATCGGTCGTATCAATTACAATTACGATGACAGATACTTGCTCTCGGCAACAGTGCGCCGGGATGGTAGTTCCCGCCTGACCAGAAGCATCCGTTGGGGAACTTTCCCCTCCGTCTCCGTGGGTTGGCGTTTCGACAAAGAAAACTTCTTCCCTTTCAATCCGGATGTCGTGAACATGTTTAAAGTCCGCGCCAGTTATGGTGAACTCGGTAATGAAAATATTGGTGAGTATATGTATCAGGCTGTCATGTCGCGCAACAATATGACTTACAACTTCAACGGTAACGTAGTGACCGGTTCCGCCGTTTCCACTTTCGTGGACAGCAACCTGGCATGGGAGAAAAAGAAGACCTATAATGTGGGTATCGACCTTGCCTTGTTCCGCAACCGACTGGAGTTTACGGCCGAGTGGTACAAAAATATCAGCGAAGACCTTCTGTATGCGGTTCCCGTTCCGGAACAAGCCGGTGTCTCCAACACCACCGTGACAATGAATGCCGCCTCAATGAACAACTCCGGCTTCGAATTCTCCGCCACCTACCGCAATCGGGATCATGATTTCAAATATGAAATATCGGGCAATCTCAGTACGTTGCGTAACCGTGTAACCTCGTTAGGTTTCGGTACCAACTCTTATATCTCAGGTGCATACATCACCAAAGTAGGTGAAGAAATCGGCCAGTTCTACGGTTGGGTTTATGAAGGTATCGCCCGTACACAAGAGGATCTTGCCAACCACGCCACTCAGGAAGGCGCCCAGATCGGTGACTGCCTTTATAAGGACGTAAACAACGACGGTAAAATAGACTCTGAAGACCAAGTGGTATTGGGCAGTGGTATGCCTAAAATTCATTTCGGTCTGAGTGCCCGCTTTGAATATAAGCGTTTCGACTTGAGCATCGCAACTTTCGGTGCGTTGAACTATCATGTAAGTGACGACATCTACAACTCGCTTAACTCTTGCTACGGCTGGGGAAACAAAGAGGTACGTATGCTCGATGCCAACCGTTTCAGCGAAGACGGCAGCACTTACCTTTCCAACATGCCACGCACCTATGTCACCAACAATGCCAGCCTAGCTTGGAACGACCTCTTCAGTTCACGTAAGATTCAGAACGCAGCCTACTGGAAGATTGCCAATATAGAATTAGGCTACAACTTCCCTGACAAATGGTTCGGCAAATATGTATCCGATGTACGTTTATACGTATCAGCACAGAATCTTCACACATTCACCGGCTATCACGGTTATAATGTAGACTATGCGGGAGGGACTTTCACCCCGGGATATAACTTCTGTTCTTATCCTACTGCACGTACTTTCATGTGTGGTGTTCATTTTACATTCTAATTGTTACTATCTGGTACCTAAATACTAAAAACATATTTTATGAAACTAAATAAATATTCACTTGCTCTCATTTTGGGACTTAGCACGCTGGTTTCTTGCAGTGACAGAATGGATTTATTGAATCCCAACCAACAAACCTCAAGTACCTTCGGTTTTAATGCCGATGATTTGGAGGAATGCGTGATTGCCGCCTACAACCATATCCGCATGGAGGGTTCTTATGCCCGTGTAGGCTACACCATCGACGTGTGTCGTGGCGATGAAGCCTGGAACTCTTCACAAGTGTGGTATCTGCCTTTTGATGACCTCAATGCAGAAGTTACCTCAGACATTACGTGGTGGCCCTGGCGGGAATGGTACTACACCATCAACGTGTGCAACTTCACCATTTCCCGTTGCAGCGAAGATAACAGCCAACTTTCCGATAAAATGAAATACATCAAAGGACAAATGCTTTTCCTGCGCGGCCTGTCATACTACAATCTGGTAGGTTATTATCAGAACCCGCCCCTCATCACAGATTACGCTACCTACTCTTCGTTGGACGGACTCTATGGGGGCAACAGCACCTACGATGCCGTACTCGACCAGATAGAAAAAGATTTCCACGAGGCGATGGAATTGCTGCCTTCGCGCGATAAAGGCAGTGAGTGGGCCGGCGGACGCGCCACCTGCGGTGCTGCGGCAGGCTACTATGCCCGCGCCCTCATGATGCGCCATAAATATAACGATGCACTCACGGTACTCAAAGACATCATCGCCAAGAAATACGGCACCTACCGACTGATGGACAACTATGGCGACAACTTCCGCGAAGGTTCAGCATACGAGAACAATGCGGAGAGCCTCTTCGAAGTGCAATTCCTCGACTACGGTTCGCAAGGCACTGATGATGAGTGGACTCCGGTGAACACAAGCCCCAATGCTACACAAGGGTCCGCCATTGAAAGTAACTTTGCTCCCGGCAACTATGGCGGTTGGGCCGATATCTCAGCTTCCCCCTGGCTTTACCATCTTTTTAAAGGAGAACGTACCATAAACGGCACACTCGACCCCCGTCTTTATTGGACCATCGGAACTTACGAAACCGACTGGGCAGACTTCGAATACGGTAATGTAGCTTATACGCAAACACTTACAGCTACCGATAATATCGTAACCAACAACACTTACGGTGGTCTGCCGATTGCCAAATTCACGAATCTCCGTACCGGTCTGTACAGCACCGTCACTACAGGCTTGCATGATGGAATCAACCTACGCCTGATGCGCTACTCCGATGTGTTGCTGCGTGCCGCTGAATGCGAAAATGAGGTCAATGGCCCCACGCAGCAGGCTATCGACTGGATCAACGAGGTACGTAACCGTGCCAAGCTGGCAGACTTGGAACTCGAAGATTTCAATACTGCCGACAAGCTCTTCGAACAGATAGCCAATGTGGAACGTCCTAAGGAATTCGGCTGCGAATTCGGTCGAGGCTTCGACCTCATCCGTTGGGGCTTCTTTTATGACAACAGTCGCTTGCAGCAACTCAAGGAACACGGCACGGTACGTCGTTCTACAGAAGGAGTAAAGAATCCTGTGAACTACAGCGATATAGCAAACGATCCTGAACTGAAGAGCTCTTTCGATACCTACTTGCCGGGGCACGAATTCCTACCCATTGTGCAGCAGTTGATGAATAATAACCCCAATCTGAAAGGCAATTCCGCCAACTATAGCACGGACAACTCTTCTTATTTCCGTGACAATGGTTGGACAGTGCGTTCAGTTGTAGATTTAAGCAAATAAAATCAATCACACTCTTTAAATTTAAGACAATGAGATTACTAAAAAAAATAGCATACGCTTGTTGTTCCGTAACCTTTGGATTACTGACACTGACAGGCTGCACGGATGGCGAACTTTATGACGTAAATGCCCCCGACTGGATTTCCGATAAGATACAGGAAATTGAAGATTCGAAGAAACAACCGGAAGACGAAGTGCTTGAGGGCATGTTGGAAGATGTGTACACTTTCGGAAAAACGGATTTTACTTCCGGCTTTTGGTCTGCTTTCTCCAAGTATTACGTAGTACCCGATGGCGAGAAGTGGAATGCAGTAATCAACCTCCACATCAACCCAGCGACCGACACCAAGTATTTCAAGAATTTTGCCCTTATCATCTCCAACGATGTAGACCGCGGTGGTGAAGGATATGCCGAATACGGAGCCATCCGCTTTGATGTTACTGGTAGCCCTGAAACTTACAATTCCCAATGGGGCGATCATATCGATTTCCAGTACATCTCGGGCACGTTGCTTCTCAATCCCGATGAAAACGAAACAGACCCCAATCTGCAAAGTTTGGGCGGCAAAGTGACACTTACCGTAGATCGTACCAATGCAGACGCTTTCACCGTAAAGATGACCAACGGCACAGCAGCCAAGACTTACGCGCAGCCATACAAGGAAGAAAATCTAAATACAGATGCAAGCAACACCAACATCCGTTGCTTCTTGGTTCCAGAAGGTTCCTACATCGACTTCCAGCAAACCAACATTGAGCCTATCGGCGGTCTTACTTCTGCCCAAGACAAAAATCCGATATCAATGGAACTACAGAACGTACCCAATCAGGTCATTGTTGGTACTCCGCTTGAATCGGCTATGGCCAACGTATCGGCCATCGTTACCTTTGAAGAGGGAGTGACCAAAACTGTACCGGTTTCTGAGCTTTATATCTCTACCATTCCCGATATGGAGCAGCCAGGCATAAAAAACCTTGTGGCCATCTATAACAAGACCTTTAAAGGTGAGAATTGCGAACAACCGATTGTAGCTAATGCAACTTTTGAAGTTGTGGAACAGATTGTATCCATCGAAGTGACTACCCAGCCCTCGCACACACGATACTACTATTACACCTCGGAAGCTACCCAAAGTTTGACAGATCGAACGATGGCCTTCGACCCGACAGGCATGGTGGTTACAGCAACTTACACCGACGGGAGTTCAAGAATCGTTGACAACGAGAAACTCAGCTTCTCTACTATTCTTGCGAAAGCAGGCTCTCAGACCGTCACCATTACTACCACTACCGGAGAAGAAGTCACCGCAACGATAGAGGTTACCGTCTCCGAATCTACAGCTTCTGTAGTGAAGAACAGTACCAACATGGTAGGAACCGAAGATAACTCAACAGTCTTCTGGGGAGCCATCTCTGACGATTTCAATGTACCTATAGGCGAGACAAAGTACATTACTTTCACCAATTACAGTAGCCTGGCTAACAACTGGAACAACTTCGCTGTGATTCTCCGCAAAACCGATATTACCGCAGAATACGCAGTGGTTCGCGCCGACAACTATGGCTGGGGTAATGGATATGCAGCCTGCGTTCACAACGGAACACAAGGCGAATGGGGCACTTGGCTTGCCGGTATGAATGGAGCCAAAGTCACAGTCTATGTAACGAACTGTGGCAATAGCGTCGCCGATATTCAAGTAGTAATGGAGAGTACTACAGGTACAACCTCTACCCAATACTATTTAGGCATCAACACTGTGGATTCCAGCGACCTGAACTTTGCATTGACCGTTGACAATTGTCATCTTGTCTTCAATGAATAAGAATAACTATTAACTTTTCTATCATCCATACCGTCCCTCTTTATCAGAGGACGGTATGGACCTTAAAAACTTACTGACCCAATGAAAAAACTAACATTTTTCTTAATATCCCTGCTGACGGTTTTTACGGCTTGCTCTGATGGGCTTGACAACGTCGAATACAATAGAAACAGCGATATAGTCGTAGCCACTCCCGAAGCAACTGTAATGACAGGCACCTCGCTGACCGTTCATTCATCGGTCACCGGCAATCTGAATAACGTAGCCAAGAGGGGATTCTGCTATAGTGTAAACGTCTTAACTCCTACTATCAAAGACAATGTAGTGGAAGCAGACGAGAACTTCAGTGCAACCATCTCCGGCTTGACGGGTAATACCGTTTACTACATACGCTCATATATTTACGGCAACAGTCGTTACACTTACTCGGAAACATTCACGGTAACCACAGCAGCCTCAAGCCTTGACGAACAGCTCAAGAACTATGTGGCACCCACCTATGAAGACTATTACGTGGACATAGCCAGTTGGGACCAACGCAATCAATGGAACTTAGCAAACGTACACGATCCCACCGTGGTGCTAGCCGAAGACGGATATTACTATATGTATCAGACGGACGCCTCTTACGGCAATGCGCATACAGCCGGTGGACACTTTCACGGCAGACGTTCCAAAGACCTCGTAAACTGGGAATACTTAGGCGGAGTAATGCCGGCACTACCCGAATGGGTAATTCCGAAGCTAAATGAAATTCGCAAGGAAATGGGGCTGAACGAGGTTTCACCCGAAACCACAGATTTCGGCTACTGGGCACCCTGTGTGCGCAAAGTAAAAAACGGGCTTTACCGTATGTACTACTCCATTGTGTGCCCCGGCACTTTAGATGGAGCGAACTCTTGGGGCGAACGCGCCTTCATCGGTCTATTGGAGAACTCAAACCCCGCCAACAACAACGGCTGGGAAGATAAGGGCTATGTTATCACCAACGCCTCGGACAAAGAACTGAACTTCCACATCAAACCCGACGACTGGGCCAACTGTTACTACAAGTGGAACGCCATCGACCCTAGCTACCTGATAGACAACGACGGTAAGCATTACCTGATTTACGGTTCCTGGCACAGCGGTATAGCCGCCTTGGAGGTAAATGCCGAAACAGGGAAACCCCTGAACACACTGCCAGCCCCTTGGGGAACCAGCGAAGACATTGCCGCATATGGATCATTGATTACCACCAGACAAATGGGGAACCGCTGGCAAGCCTCGGAAGGACCGGAAATCATCTACAATGCCGCTACCGATTACTATTATCTATTTGTGGCTTATGACGCATTGGACACCCCCTACAATACCCGTGTCTGCCGCTCCCGAAATATCAATGGTCCCTACCTCGGCATAGACGGTGTCAATCTTACCCAAGATGGAGGAGAAATGCTGCCCGTCGTTACTCACCCCTACAAATTCAGCAACAGCTATGGATGGGTAGGAATCTCACATTGTGCTGTGTTTGACGACGGCAACGGCAACTGGTATTACGCCTCACAAGGCAGATTTCCCCAAAATGTGGAAGGAAATGCTTATAGCAATGCCCTCATGATGGGACATATACGTTCTATCAAATGGACGAGTACAGGCTGGCCGGTCGTAATGCCCGAACGTTACGGAGCTGTCCCTCAAATAGCCATTACGGAAGATGAGCTGGTAGGCAACTGGGAGCACATCGACCTCTCTTATTCCTATGGAAAACAGAAAGAATCGAGCAACATGACCCTCGCGGCCGACCATACCATTACAGACGGAAGCTGGAAAGGGGAAACCTGGAACTATGATGCAGAAAAACAAATACTGACAGCTAACGGAGTGGAACTGTACCTGCAACGCGAAACAGACTGGGAAGCCAATCCACGCACCCACACCATTGTCTATGCCGGCTACACCAACAACAAGACGTATTGGGGAAAGAAAAAGAAATGAGATACCCCATCCGCATCCTAAAAACAGCCTCAACAACCCGACATTTGAGGCTGTTTTTTTTGCTTTTATGTTACATAACATACACAAGTGTAGTTAATACACTCAATAAAAGTGTTACTTTTACACCCAAAATCGGATAATTATCTCATTTACATTTAAAATAGAACCATGAAAAACAGTTTTCTACTTGCAGGAATTGCCGCACTAATGTTATCTGCGTGCAATAATAAGCCAGCTCAGGAGTTGACTTTGTCCGGTCTGAATCCGGTGAATTTTCAAACAGAAGTGAACAATGCCAAAACAGGTCTTTACACCTTGAAGAACAAGTCGGGCATGGAAGTGTGCATTACTAACTTCGGTGGCCGTATTGTTTCCATTATGGTTCCCGACAAAAACGGGAATATGCAGGACGTTGTTCTGGGTTTCGACAGCATTGCTGACTATGTAAACATCCCGAGCGACTTCGGCGCTTCTATCGGCCGTTATGCAAACCGCATCAACCAGGGAAGAATCGTATTGGACGGAGAGACGATCCAATTACCGCAAAACAACTTTGGACACTGCTTGCATGGCGGTCCTAAAGGCTGGCAATACCAAGTATATGAAGCCAATCCGATTGATGAAACTACGCTGGAACTGACTCGTATCTCACCGGACGGTGACTCTAACTTTCCCGGCAACGTAACTGCTAAAGTTCTTTTCAAACTGACAGATGACAACGCTATAGATATAAAGTATAGCGCTACTACAGATAAGAAAACGGTCATCAACATGACTAACCACTCTTACTTCAACTTATCCGGTAATCCTTCAAAAGCTGCAACAGATCATATCTTATATGTAAATGCAGACAATTACACTCCGGTAGACAGTACTTTCATGACCACTGGAGAAATCGTAACAGTGAAAGATACTCCGATGGACTTTACTACTCCTAAAACAATAGGACAAGACATCACAAACTTCGACTTTGTTCAGTTGAAAAACGGAAATGGCTATGACCACAACTGGGTGCTGAACACAAATGGAGACATTGCTCAATTAGCAGCAAAACTGACTTCACCTGAAAGCGGTATCACTCTGGAAGTATATACCAACGAACCGGGTATACAAGTTTATACCGGCAACTTCCTTGATGGAACTGTAACAGGTAAAAAAGGTATCACTTACAACCAACGTGCTTCCGTATGCCTGGAAACACAACACTATCCCGACAGTCCTAATAAACCGGAATGGCCCAGCGTCGTATTGGAACCGGGACAAACCTACAACAGCGAATGTATCTTTAAGTTCTCAATAGAAAAGTAACTTCAAATTTAACAACTATAAAGACATCGAATTATTATGAATTGGAATTCAAAAGAATTTATTTGGCTGGATTGGACAATTCTCATTGTGGGAATTATCGCAGTAATATGGGCTGTATGGCGTGCCGTGCAAAAGGACAAACGCATGCAGCAAGGAGAAAGTAGTGAAGATTATCTCTTCGGTAAAGGAGAACCTTGGTATATCATTGGTGCGGCTATCTTTGCCGCCAACATCGGTTCAGAACACCTTGTAGGTTTGGCCGGCACCGGAGCAAAATCAGGCGTAGGCATGGCCCACTGGGAAATGCAAGGCTGGATGATTCTGTTACTGGGATGGCTTTTCGTTCCGTTCTACCAATTACTGAACAACAAGATGGGTAAGATCATTACCATGCCCGACTTCCTGAAATATCGCTACACACAGCGTACCGGTTCATGGCTTTCCATCATCACACTGATTGCCTATATTCTGACTAAAGTAAGTGTGACAGCTTATACCGGTGGTATCTTCCTGGAATTTCTGTTGGGCCTGCCCTTCTGGTATGGTGCTATCGGCCTGATTGTACTGACTGGTATTTTCACCGTATTAGGTGGTATGAAAGGTGTAATGACGCTCTCTGCTATCCAGACCCCGATTCTCATTATCGGTTCTTTCCTCGTTCTTTTCTTAGGACTTGCGGCTCTCGGCGGTGGTAGTATCTCCACCGGTTGGACAGAAATGATGGAACACGCACGCAGTGCTATGAATGTCGGTGCCGACGGACATGCTTACGGTGCCAACCACATGTTCCACTGGACCGAATCTGACCCAATGTACCAAGATTATCCCGGCTTCTGGGTATTTATCGGAGCCTCAATCATTGGCTTCTGGTACTGGTGTACTGACCAGCATATCGTACAACGTGTACTCGGACAGCGTAAAGGAGAAGCCAACGATGTTGTAATGAAGCGTGCCCGCCGCGGTAGCATCGCAGCCGGTTACTTCAAGATTCTTCCGGTATTTATGTTCCTTATTCCGGGTATGGTTGCAGCTGCACTGGCCGCAAAAGGTGAGTTCGACATGTCGAACACGGATGCTGCCTTTGCTGTAATGGTAAAAGACGTATTGCCTGCCGGTGTGAAAGGTATCGTAACTATCGGTTTCATCTGTGCATTGGTTGCTTCATTGGCAGCTTTCTTCAACTCATGTGCAACGCTCTTCACTGAAGACTTCTACAAACCGATGTGTAAGGGTAAGAGTGAATCTACATATGTAATGGTAGGACGTATCGCTACTGTAGTTGTGGTAATCCTGGGTATGGCTTGGATTCCTGTTATGATGAGTTTAGGTAGCCTTTACGACTATCTACAAGGTATCCAATCACTGTTGGCTCCTGCCATGGTAGCTGTATTCGCACTCGGTATCTTCTCCAAGAAGATTACGCCAAAGGCTGGTGAATATGGTATGATCATAGGTTTCATCATCGGTATGGTACGCCTGCTGACCAATATCATGACCAATACAGGTAAAGATGTCATGACAGGCTGGTACTGGGAATATACCACATGGTTCTGGCAAACGAACTGGCTTATCTTTGAAATCTGGTTGTTAGTATTCCTGATCGTAATGATGGCGGTAGTGTCTTGTTTCACTCCGAAACCAACAGCTAAGCAAATAGAAGCCATTACCTTTACCGGCAGCTACAAACAACTCATCCGGGAAAGCTGGAACAAGTGGGATGTTATCGCTTCATTAGGAGTAGTAATTCTCTGTGCTTTGTTCTATGTTTATTTCTGGTAAATATTGTTCCAATAAAACCGTGCATACATCAATGAGCAATTATTATAGTATAAATCCCAGATTCTATATTTCAGTAGACTGTATCATCTTCGGCTTCAACGAAGGAGAACTAAATCTGTTATTGCTGAAGCGAAACTTTCAGCCGGCAATGGGAGAATGGTCTCTGATGGGTGGATTTGTGCAACAAGGTGAAAGTGTGGACAATGCGGCCAAGCGTGTACTGGCAGAACTCACTGGTTTGGAAAATGTATATATGGAGCAAGTAGGCTCGTTCGGCGAAGTGGAGCGTGACCCGGGAGAACGGGTTATCTCCGTCGCCTACTATGCATTGATCAATATCAATGAGTATGACCGTGAGCTTGTGCATCAACATAACGCTTATTGGGTAAACATCAACGAATTGCCACCTCTTATCTTCGACCATCCACAGATGGTGAAGCAGGCACGGGAATTGATGCAACAGAAAGCATCCACAGAGCCTATCGGCTTCAACCTGTTACCGAAGTTATTCACGCTGTCTCAACTGCAAAGCCTCTACGAAGCTATTTACGGTGAACAGATAGATAAGCGTAACTTCCGTAAACGGATAGCCGAAATGGACTACATTGAAAAAACAGATAAGATTGATAAAACAGGTTCCAAACGCGGAGCTGCCTTATACAAATTCAATGAAAAGGCATACCGCAAGGCACCGAATTTTAAATTATAAATTATGCTGGAAGAACTGAAAAAAAAGGTATTCCATGCCAACCTTGAACTGGTGAAGCATGGACTGGTTATCTTCACCTGGGGAAATGTATCGGCTATCGACCGTGAAACGGGACTGGTAGTCATCAAACCCAGTGGTGTAAGTTATGACGATATGAAGGCGGAAGACATGGTGGTGGTGGACCTCGATGGCAAGGTAGTGGAAGGACGATTGAAACCGTCTTCAGACACTCCAACCCACGTGGTACTCTACAAGGCTTTCCCAGAAATCGGCGGTGTGGTACACACCCACTCTACTTACGCTACTGCCTGGGCACAAGCCGGATGTGACATTCCGAATATTGGAACGACACATGCAGATTACTTCCACGATGCCATACCTTGCACGGCAGATATGACAAAGGAAGAAGTGGAAGGAGCGTATGAAATGGAAACCGGAAATGTAATCGTGAAGCGCTTTGAAGGGCTGAACCCTGTACACACACCGGGAGTACTGGTAAAGAATCACGGACCCTTCTCTTGGGGAAAAGATGCGCATGATGCTGTACACAACGCAGTGGTAATGGAACAAGTAGCTAAGATGGCAAGCATTGCTTATGCCGTCAATCCGAAACTGACCATGAATCCGCTGTTGGTGGAAAAGCATTTCAACCGCAAGCATGGGCCTAACGCTTATTATGGACAATAAACAATTGATAATTAAAAACTAATAACTTAAAATTAAAGAATTATGAACGCATTTGATCAATATGAAGTATGGTTCGTAACCGGAGCACAGCTCCTGTACGGAGGTGACGCAGTTATCGCAGTAGACGCACACAGTAATGAAATGGTAGCTGGACTGAACGCCAGCGGTAAATTGCCGGTAAAGGTGGTTTATAAAGGTACAGTAAACTCTTCTAAAGAAGTAACTGAAGCTTTCAAAGCTGCTAACAATGATGAGAAATGTATCGGCGTTATCACCTGGATGCACACTTTCTCTCCTGCCAAGATGTGGATTCACGGTTTGCAGGAACTGAAGAAACCGTTGCTGCATTTCCATACTCAGTTCAATAAAGAAATTCCTTGGGATACCATGGATATGGACTTCATGAACTTGAACCAGTCTGCTCACGGTGACCGTGAATTCGGCCACATTGTAACCCGTATGCGTAAAAACCGTAAGGTAGTGGTAGGGCACTGGCAAGATGAAAAAGCACAGGGTCAGATTGCAACATGGATGCGTGTTTGCGCCGGATGGGCTGATGCACAAGATATGCTGATTATCCGTTTCGGTGACCAGATGAACAACGTTGCTGTTACTGATGGTGACAAGGTATCCGCTGAACAAGTTTTGGGTTACCACGTAGACTACTGTCCGGTAAACGACCTGATGAAGTACTACAATGCAGTGGAAGACAAAGATGTACAGGCAATGGTAGATACTTACTTCAAAGAATATGACCATGCTCCTGAACTGGAAAAAGCCGGAACAGAAGCTTATACCAAAGTGTGGAACTCTGCAAAAGCAGAAATCGCTCTCCGTCGTATCCTGAAAGATACAGGTGCCAAAGCATTTACTACCAACTTCAACGACCTCGGTGACTTTGACCAGATTCCGGGATTGGCTTCTCAACGTTTGATGGAAGAAGGTTATGGTTTCGGTGCAGAAGGTGACTGGAAAACCGCCGCTTTGTACCGCACCACATGGTTCATGAGCCAGGGTATGCCGAAAGGTTGTTCTTTCTTAGAAGACTACACTTTGCATTTCGACGGTGAAAAGAGCGCTATCCTCCAGGCTCACATGCTGGAAGTTTGTCCGCTGATTGCTGAAGCAAAACCGAAACTGGAAGTACATCGCCTGAGCATTGGTATCGATAGCGAAACTGCACGTCTTGTATTCACCAGCAAACAAGGTGAGGGCGTAGCTGCTACTATCGTTGACCTGGGTAACCGTTTCCGCCTCATCGTAAACAAAGTAGAATGTATCAAGAGCAAACCGCTGCCCAAACTTCCTGTTGCCAGCGCATTGTGGATTCCGATGCCGAACCTCGAAGTAGGTGCTGCTGCATGGATTCTGGCAGGTGGTACTCACCACACCAGCTTCTCTTATGATCTGACTGTAGAATATTGGGAAGATTATGCAGAAATGGCAGGTATCGAAATGGTAGTTATCGATGAAAATACAACTATCAGCGAGTTCAAGAAAGAACTGCGCATGAATGAAGTATATTACATGTTGAACAAAGCGCTTTGTTGATTATGAAACTAGACGCAAAATCAACCATCGAAGCAGGCAAGGCCATTCTTGGTATAGAATTCGGTTCCACTCGAATCAAGGCTGTTTTGATTGACCAGGAAAACAAGCCCATCGCTCAAGGAAGTCACACCTGGGAGAACCAGTTGGTTGACGGACTTTGGACATATAGCGTTGAGGCCATCTGGTATGGACTGCAAGATTGTTACGCCGACCTTCGCTCAAACGTGAAGAAGCTCTATGACATAGAAATAGAAGCTTTGGCGGCAATTGGCGTCAGCGCCATGATGCATGGTTATATGGCGTTCAATGATAAAGAAGAGATTCTCGTGCCCTTCCGTACTTGGAGAAACACCAATACAGGTCAGGCTGCGGCTGCTTTATCAGAACTGTTCGTTTATAATATTCCTTTGCGTTGGAGCATTTCTCATTTGTATCAGGCTATTCTGGACAACGAAGAACACGTAAAAGATATCAATTATCTGACAACGCTCGCAGGTTTTATCCATTGGCAGATAACCGGTAAAAAGGTATTAGGCATAGGCGATGCATCAGGTATGCTCCCTATAGACCCGGTTACCAAGAACTACTCCGCTGAAATGGTGGCCAAGTTCGACGAGTTAATCGCTCCGAAGGGATATAACTGGAAATTGCTGGATATTCTTCCCAAGGTATTGTCGGCTGGTGAAAATGCTGGTTTCCTGACACCGGAAGGTGCTAAGATGCTCGACGTATCCGGCCATTTGAAAGCTGGAATACCGGTTTGCCCGCCCGAAGGAGATGCAGGTACCGGTATGGTTGCAACCAATGCCGTTAAGCAGCGTACAGGAAACGTATCGGCAGGTACATCTTCATTCTCCATGATTGTATTGGAGAAAGATCTGTCAAAGCCCTACGAAATGATTGATATGGTTACTACTCCCGATGGAAGTCCCGTAGCCATGGTACATTGCAACAACTGTACATCTGACCTCAACGCATGGATCAACCTGTTCAAAGAATACCAGGAACTGCTGGGTATACCTGTAGATATGAACGAAGTATATGGAAAACTCTACAACCATGCCCTGACAGGCAATGCGGATTGTGGCGGTCTCATTTCATTCAATTACATCTCAGGCGAACCTGTAACAGGATTTGCAGATGGAAGACCGATGTTTGTACGTTCGGCCAATGACAAGTTCAGCCTTGCCAACTTCATGAGAACGCACTTGTATGCTTCTGTCGGTGTCCTCAAGATTGGTAATGACATTCTTTTCAAAGAGGAAAAGGTGAAAGTTGACAGAATCACAGGACACGGAGGTTTGTTCAAGACTAAGAATGTGGGTCAGAGAGTACTTGCAGCAGCATTAAATTCACCGATTTCCGTAATGGAAACTGCTGGTGAAGGTGGTGCATGGGGTATTGCGTTACTGGGTTCATTCCTTGTGAACAACGAGAAGAAGCAACCTCTCGACGCTTTCCTGGATGAGCAGGTGTTTGGTGGAGATGCAGGTGTTGAGATAGCGCCTACAGCTGAAGATGTAGCAGGCTTTAACGCATACATCGAAAACTACAAAGCAGCACTGCCCATCGAAGAAGCAGCAGTGAAATTCAAAAAGTAATTCCTACTTCAAGGAATAAACGAATGTAATAGTAGAGGGAGAAGCTTCGGCTGCCACGTGGGTGCTGTTGGCACCGGAGCAACTCCCTATACATTCGTTCTACAAGCTCGGACAATTCATTGAATCCGGCAAAGCATCGTTACCAGCTTAGGCAAAGTACCGTTGCTCGCTCAGGCAAGGCATCGTTGCCCGCCCTGACAAAGCATCATCGTCAGCTCTGACGAAACATCGTCGTCAACTCTGACGAAGCACCTTCGTCAGTAAGCAAATAATCTCTATACCTCAAATATAATATGAAAACGATCCTTATTACTTACCTGTTCCTTTTTTGTTTTCTCCTGACCGGGAAAGCTCAAACCCAACAAGAAGTTTCCTATTTCCCTTTGCAAGATGTTAAGCTGCTGGAAAGCCCCTTCCTGCAAGCTCAACAGACTGACTTACATTACATCATGGCCATGGAGCCCGACCGCCTGCTCGCCCCTTTCCTGCGCGAAGCCGGACTGACACCCAAAGCGCCAAGTTATACCAACTGGGAAAACACCGGACTGGACGGACACATCGGCGGACATTACATTTCCGCACTCTCCATGATGTATGCCGCTACCGGAGACACAGCCATATACCGTCGGCTGAACTATATGCTGAACGAACTACATCGTGCACAGCAAGCCGTAGGCACCGGATTCATCGGAGGAACTCCCGGAAGCCTGCAACTTTGGAAAGAAATTAAAGCCGGGAATATCCGTGCCGGAGGTTTCGACCTCAACGGCAAATGGGTACCCCTATACAATATACACAAGACTTATGCCGCACTGCGCGACGCTTACCTCTATGCCGGAAGCGACCTTGCCCGCCAGATGTTGGTGGCCCTCACCGACTGGATGATAGACATCACCGCAGGACTCACCGACCAGCAAATGCAAGACATGCTCCGCAGCGAACACGGAGGACTGAACGAAACTTTCGCTGATGTTGCCGAAATCACAGGTGACAAGAAATACCTGGAACTGGCACGCCGCTTCTCCCATAAAGTAATTCTGGACCCTCTTGTGAAGGATGAAGACCGCCTGACAGGCATGCATGCCAACACACAGATACCGAAGGTTATCGGCTACAAACGTATCGCCGACCTTGCACAAGACCAGAACTGGGATCACGCCGCCCGCTTCTTCTGGAACACAGTGGTAAATCATCGTTCCGTCTGCATTGGTGGCAACAGTGTACGCGAGCACTTTCATCCGGCAGACAAATTCACATCCATGCTCAATGATGTGCAAGGTCCGGAGACTTGTAATACTTACAACATGCTTCGCCTGACGAAGATGCTTTACCAGACTTCTCCCGACATTCGTTTTGCCGATTATTACGAACGTGCTTTATATAATCATATCCTTGCCTCACAACAGCCAACAAAGGGTGGATTTGTTTACTTCACTCCTATGCGTCCGGGGCACTATCGCGTTTATTCGCAGCCGGAAACATCCATGTGGTGTTGCGTCGGTTCCGGATTGGAGAATCACACCAAATACGGAGAGTTTATTTACGCCCATGCAAAGGATACGCTGTATGTAAACCTCTTCATCCCCTCCCGTCTGACCTGGAAAGAGAAAAAGATAACCCTGGTACAGGAAACCCGTTTCCCCGACGAAGAGCAAATCAGATTCCGCGTGGAAAAGAGCAAGAAGAAAGCATTCAGCCTCAAACTCCGTTACCCCTCCTGGGCTAAAGGCGCCAGCGTTTCTGTTAATGGAAAAGTACAGGAAACGAATGCCCAACCGGGAGAGTACCTGACCATTCACCGCAAATGGAAAGCCGGAGATGAAATCACACTGAATATGCCCATGCAGGTTGCCTTGGAGCAAATACCGGATCGGGAAAATTTCTATGCATTCATGTATGGCCCTATCGTACTTGCCAGCCCCACAGGGACAGAGAATATGGACGGGCTTTATGCAGATGACAGTCGTGGCGGGCACATTGCCCATGGCAAACAGATTTCCATGCAAGAAATACCGATGCTGATAGGTTCCGCCGCATCTCTGCCCCAATCACTCCGGAAGATAAACGATGACTTGGTTGCATTTACTTATACCGGTAGTGTCTATCCGGCACAGAAAGAAGCGCTGAAATTGATTCCTTTCTTCCGTCTTCACGATTCCCGTTATGCCGTTTATTTCCATCAGGTAACCGACGCTGAAGTAGAAAGTATCCGCAAAGAAGTGGCATTGAGCGAGCGTAAAGCAATGGAACTTGCCAACCAGACTGTAGATCTCATTTTCCCCGGTGAACAACAGCCTGAATCGGATCATGGTATTCTGTATGAGCAGGCAGAAACAGGAATCAATAAAGACCGTCATTTCCGGCGTGCCAAAGGTTGGTTCAGTTATAACCTCAAAGTAAAAGAGGAAGCCAGCCAGCTGATGATCACTGTACGGAAAGAGGATCATACCAAGGTAGCCATCCTTCTTAACAATGAAAAACTGACTGTTAGTCCAACGATCAGTAAACCTGATAAAGAGGGTTTTATAACGATCTGTTATTCTTTACCCCAAAAGTTAAGTACAGGCAGCTATCCGATACGCTTCAGTCCGGACGGAACGGAGTGGACACCTGCCATTTATGAGGTTCGCTTACTCAAATAAAATAGCCTTAGTCAGAAATATATCATAAAGCAAAAGAACATGAAGAAGATTGTTTTACTCTCCGCCCTCCTGGCTGTTTCAGGTGTTTTAACAGCACAGGAAGTACAAGGACCGGACGGTGCATTAAAAGTAAATGTAGAGTTAAAGGATGGAAGTCCTGTTTATTCCGTTCATTATAACAATAAAATATTCCTGGAGCCTTCTCCGCTGGGATTGAAAACCAGCATCGGAGATTTCTCCACAGGACTGAAACAACTGGGGCATCAGGTACGTACGATTGATGAGACTTACACAATGCCGCATGCAAAGGTAAGCCGTGTACACTATCAAGCCAATGAGTTGGTATGCAACTATCTGAATGAAAAGGGGGATACTTTACAAGTTATCTTCCGGGTAAGCAACAATGATATTGCACAAGCCTATCGGATTGCCTCTCCCAAGCATACACACTGCATCATTGAGAAAGAAGCAACCGGATTCGATTTTCCTTCATATACCACAACTTTCATTACTCCCCAGGCTCCTGCGGGAGACGGATGGATGGGTACTAAGCCAAGCTATGAAGAAGAATATACACTGGATGAGGCTATTGGTACGCCTTCACGTTACAAACTGGGCTATACATTCCCGGCTCTCTTTCATGTAGGTAATGACGGATGGGTGTTAGTTTCCGAAACCGGTGTAAGCAGCCATTATGCAGGAACAAAGCTCAGCGAAGGAACTCAAGACGGTTTGTACACCATTGCTTTTCCGGAAAAAGCGGAGAATGGCGGTGTAGGTGATGCAACCATTGCAGCATCCATCCCCTCCTTGACATCCTGGAAAACCATTACCGTAGGTGAGACCTTGAAACCGATTGTTGAGACTACCTCTGCCTACGACAATGTACGCCCACTCTACGAACCGACACAGGTTTATCAACCCGGTCGCTCTACCTGGAGCTGGATACTCTGGCAAGATGCCAGTTGTAATTATAAGGATCAGCAGACTTTTATTGATCTTGCAGCTGCCATGGGATACGAATATATCCTTATTGATGCGTTATGGGACAAACAAATCGGTTATGAGAATATGCCCTCGCTCATTACCTATGCCCAGTCAAAGGGAGTGGATGTTCTTCTCTGGTACAACTCCAACGGAAACTGGAATGACGCTCCTCAAGGTCCAAAACATTGTTTAGACAGTGCACCGGCCCGCCAGAAAGAAATGGCCTGGATGAAAACCCTGGGTGTAAAAGGCATTAAGGTAGATTTCTTTGGCGGTGATAAACAAGCCACCATGAAACTCTACGAAGACATACTGACCGATGCCAACCAATATGGAATCGCTGTTGTATTCCACGGTTGTACCTTACCGCGTGGCTGGGAACGCATGTATCCGAATCACATGAGCAGTGAAGCGGCATTGGTATCTGAGAATTTGGTATTCGGACAATATCATGCCGACAAAGAAGCTCAACGAAGTACATTGTACCCCTTCATCCGCAATGCAGTTTCAGCTATGGACTTCGGCGGTGTATTTTTCAACAAACATTTCTCCAAAGATGGAGTCAGCGGTACACTTCGTAAAACGACCGATGCCTTCCAGATTGCTACATCCGTTCTCTACCAGTCAGGTATCCAGCACTTCGGCATCACTCCCAATAACCTGACGGAGCAACCGGAGTTTATTCTCGATTTCATGAAAAAAGTACCTACCGTGTGGGATGAAACGCGCTTCATTGACGGCTATCCCGGCAAATATTGCGTTGTAGCCCGTCGATACGGTAATCAATGGTACATTGCCGCCACCAATGCCACCGGGCAACCCATGAAACTGAATTTATCTTTACTGTGGCTGACGAATCAGCAAGTTTCCATCATCCATGATAACGAAGTCCGCACTGCCGGTCTTTCACAAGGCACCGTAAACAAAAAAGGTATCCTTACCATCGAAATGCAACCGATGGGTGGAGCCATGATTTATACTAAATAACATTACGAACATCATATAACTAATAACCATTATGAGAAACAAACTATTATTCAGCAGCGTTCTTTTAGCTGCATCCGTATCGCTGTCCGCACAAAAGAGTGCAACGATCACACTTCATGCCGACCAAGGCACACAAGTTATTCCCAAAGAAATTTACGGCCAGTTTGCCGAACATCTGGGTACCTGTATCTATGGTGGACTTTGGGTAGGAGAAAATTCGGATATTCCCAATATCAAAGGTTATCGTACCGACGTATTCAATGCATTGAAAGAACTCCAGGTTCCCGTACTTCGTTGGCCGGGTGGCTGTTTTGCCGATGAATATCACTGGATGGACGGTATCGGTCCGAAAGAGAACCGCCCCAAAATGGTAAACAATAACTGGGGAGGTACAATTGAAGACAACAGTTTCGGTACACATGAGTTCCTCAACCTCTGCGAAATGCTGGGTACTGAACCTTATATCAGCGGAAACGTAGGTAGTGGTACTGTAGAAGAACTGGCAAAATGGGTAGAATACATGACTTCCGAAGGAGATTCTCCGATGGCAAGACTTCGCCGCCAGAACGGTCGTGACAAAGCATGGAAAGTGAAATACCTCGGTGTAGGCAACGAAAGCTGGGGCTGCGGCGGAAGCATGCGTCCTGAATATTATGCTGATTTGTATCGCCGTTACTCCACTTACTGCCGCAACTACGACGGCAACCACCTGTTTAAGATTGCCAGTGGTGCCAGCGATTACGATTATAACTGGACTAAAGTCCTGATGGATCGCGTAGGCGGACGTATGAACGGACTCTCTCTCCATTATTACACCGTAACCGGCTGGAGCGGAAGTAAAGGAGCAGCCACTAAGTTCGACAAAGACGATTATTACTGGACAATGGGTAAGTGCCGTGAGATAGAAGATGTTATCAAAAAGCATTGTGCCATCATGGACGAATATGATCCTAAAAAGCACGTAGCCCTCATGCTCGATGAGTGGGGTACCTGGTGGGACGAAGAACCCGGCACTATCCCAGGACACCTTTACCAACAGAATACCTTGCGTGACGCTTTCGTTGCCTCTCTTAGCTTCGACATCTTCCACAAATACACCGACCGTCTGAAAATGGCAAATATTGCCCAAATAGTAAATGTATTGCAATCCATGATCCTGACAAAAGGTAAAGACATGGTGCTGACTCCCACTTATTATGTATTCAAGATGTACAATGTACACCAGGATGCCACTTACCTCCCACTCGATCTGAACTGCGAGGTCATGGATGTACGCGATAATCGTAAAGTACCTATGGTAAGTGCCACAGCTTCTAAAGACAAGGACGGCAAGATCCACATCTCAATGTCTAATATCGATGCCGACAATGCACAGGAAATTACTATCAACCTGCCGGATGTAAAGGCAAAGAAAGCCGTTGGTGAAATCTTAACTTCTGCCAACCTGACAGATTACAACTCTTTTGAGAACCCTAATAATATAAAATTAGCTCCGTTCAAAGAGGTAAAAATCAATAAAGGCGTACTGAAGATAAAACTACCAGCCAAGTCTATTGTTACTATAGAGTTACAGTAAATCAGTCGAAAAGACTTATTGTATTTTAAACAAGAAGCTAGCGGAAGTACAGCAAAAAAAGAGGCTCTTTCTTTGTTGCGAATTACGCATAAAGAGTTATCTTTGTCGCTGTTAAAATTAACAAGTGACACTTCAACCTGCTTTATTATAGTATTCAAATCAAATAAATATCAATATGAACGACAACAAACTTATGAACCGTGCAGCGGATAATATCCGTATCCTCGCTGCCTCTATGGTTGAGAAAGCTAATTCCGGTCATCCGGGCGGTGCCATGGGCGGTGCCGATTTTGTGAATGTACTCTTCTCTGAGTTTCTGGTGTATGATCCCGAAAATCCTGCATGGGAAGGTCGTGACCGCTTCTTCCTGGACCCGGGTCACATGTCACCGATGCTCTACTCTCAGTTGGCATTGGCAGGTAAATTCACACTGGATGAATTGAAGGAATTCCGCCAATGGGACAGCCCCACTCCGGGACACCCTGAACGCGACATCATGCGTGGTATTGAAAATACTTCCGGCCCGCTCGGCCAAGGCCATACTTTCGCAGTGGGTGCAGCTATCGCAGCTAAATTCATGAAAGCCCGTTTCGAAGAAGTGATGCAGCAAACCATCTACGCTTATATTTCGGACGGTGGTGTACAGGAAGAAATTTCTCAGGGTGCAGGCCGTATCGCAGGTGCACTGGGACTGGATAACCTCATCATGTTCTATGATGCCAATGACATCCAGCTTTCTACTGAAACCAAAGACGTAACCATCGAAGATACTGCCAAGAAATACGAAGCTTGGGGCTGGAAGGTGATCAAGATCAACGGTAATGATCCCGACGCTATCCGTGGCGCTTTGAACGAAGCGAAAGCAGAAAACGAACGTCCTACCCTGATTATCGGTCATACCGTAATGGGTAAGGGTGCACGCAAGGCAGATGGCAGCAGCTACGAAGCTAACTGTGCTACTCACGGTGCTCCTCTGGGTGGTGACGCTTACGTAAATACCATCAAGAACCTGGGTGGTGATCCGACGAATCCATTCGTAATCTTCCCCGAAGTGAAGGAACTGTACGCAAAGCGTGCTGCCGAACTGAAGGAAATTATGGCTAAGAAATATGCTGCAAAATCAGAATGGGCAAAGGCTAATCCTGAAAAGGCTGCCAAACTCGACCTGTTCTTCTCTGGTAAAGCTCCTGAAGTAAACTGGGCAGCTATCGAGCAAAAAGCAGGTGCTGCTACACGTGCTGCATCAGCTACCGTATTGGGCGCTCTTGCTACTCAGGTAGAAAACATGATCGTTGCTTCCGCCGACCTTTCAAACTCTGATAAGACAGACGGCTTCCTGAAAAAGACACATGCTTTCAAGAAAGGTGATTTCAGCGGTGCATTCTTCCAGGCCGGTGTTGCCGAGCTGACTATGGCTTGCTGCTGTATCGGTATGGCACTGCATGGTGGTGTAATCCCTGCTTGCGGAACATTCTTCGTATTCTCTGACTATATGAAACCTGCCGTACGTATGGCTGCACTGATGGAAGTTCCCGTGAAGTTCATTTGGACACACGACGCATTCCGTGTAGGTGAAGACGGTCCTACTCATGAACCGGTAGAACAAGAAGCTCAGATCCGTCTGATGGAAAAACTGAAAAACCACAAAGGACACAACTCTATGTTGGTTCTCCGTCCGGCAGATGCAGAAGAAACAACAATTGCATGGAAACTGGCTATGGAGAATACTACCACTCCGACCGGTTTGATCTTCTCTCGCCAAGATATCGCTATGTTGCCCGCTGGAAACGACTACTCTCAGGCAGCCAAGGGTGCTTACATTGTAGCAGGTTCTGATGAAAACCCGGATGTGATATTGGTAGCTTCGGGCTCAGAAGTATCTACACTGGTGGCAGGAACCGAATTATTGCGCAAAGATGGCGTGAAAGTACGTATCGTATCTGCTCCTTCCGAAGGGTTGTTCCGCAGCCAGGCTCCGGGATATCAGGAAGGTGTTATCCCTGCTGACGCAAAAGTCTTCGGTCTGACAGCCGGTCTGCCTGTAAACCTGCAAGGTTTGGTAGGTGCTCACGGTAAAATTTGGGGATTGGAATCTTTCGGTTTCTCAGCTCCTTACAAAGTACTGGATCAGAAGTTAGGTTTTACTGCTGATAACGTTTATAAGCAAGTAAAAGCAATGTTATAAAAAGCCCTGGTGCATACCGGGCGAATGATTATTCGCCCCTACAGGTTGTAACAGGCTTGTAGGGGCGAAATATTTTTCACCTGATATCCCATTATAGAGCCTCTAAATCAATCATACTACAACAGAAAATGAAAACAATTGGAATTTGTTCCGACCACGCCGGATTTGAATTGAAACAATACGTCAAGGGGTGGTTGGAAACTAAAGGATGGGAATACAAAGACTTCGGCACCTATACAACGGAGAGCTGCGACTATGCAGATTTTGCTCATCCCCTGGCATTGGTCGTTGAAGCCGGAGAGTGTTACCCGGGTATTGCTATCTGCGGAAGTGGTGAAGGTATCAGCATGACACTGAACAAACATCAGGGTATTCGTGCTGCACTTTGCTGGACTGCGGAAATTGCTCATCTGGCTCGCCAGCATAATGATGCCAACGTACTCGTCATGCCGGGACGTTTTATCAGCACAGAAGAAGCTGATATGATTATGAGAGAATTCTTCAGCACACAATTTGAGGGTGGACGCCATCAGAAGCGTATTGATAAAATACCGGTGAGATAATCATCCCAACTTGAAATTACACTTGCAGGTGCGGGAACTGGTACTTGCAGTAGTGTAAGGTGACGCTTGCGGATGTGTAAGGCAACACTTGCAGTAGTGAAGGCTTACACACCCGCAAGTGTTTTTTAGTTTAGTTTATACACCTTCCTCAGAGCTAAGAAGTATAAACACATCAATTTTTACACCTTTTATGCCAAAAACTCTTCCCTATAATAGAGTCACTTTCCGTACTTTTGCCTGCATATCTAATAACCATTTAAAGTAAAACTGGAAACGCATGAAAAAAGTACTCGGAATTATTTCCCTGCTTCTCTCGGCCACATTGGCAACTGCCAACTCGATAGATTTCGATAAGGCTTTCAAGGAGAGTACAAAGATTGAAAAGCAAATCAAGAAAACATCTTTCCCCAAACAAACGTATCTCATTACGGACTTCGGCGCCAAACCTGACACCCCGGATGCTCCCTGCCATGAAGCAATCAACCAGGCTATCGTTACATGTTGCCTGAATGGTGGTGGTACGGTTGTAGTTCCAAAAGGTACATTCTACACAGGTCCCATCACACTGAAAAGCAACGTCAACTTTCATGTAGAAGAAGGAGCCGTATTGAAATTTTCAACCGATCAGAGCCTCTACTTTCCCGGAGTTATCACCCGTTGGGAAGGAATAGACTGCTATAATGCCCGCCCGTTGATTTATGCATACGGTGAAACAAATATCGCCATCACCGGTAAAGGAACTATCGACGGACAAGGCTCCAACGAAACCTGGTGGCCTATGTGTGGCGCTCCCCGTTATGGCTGGAAAGAGGGCATGGTGGCACAACGCAACGGAGGACGGGAACGCCTGCTGATGTACGGTGAAACCTCCACTCCTATTTATAAACGTGTAATGACACCTGAAGACGGATTACGTCCGCAACTTATCAACCTGTACTCATGTAATACAGTGCTGATAGAAGATGTTACTTTATTGAATTCCCCTTTCTGGGTTATTCACCCGCTATTCTGCGAAAGTCTCACTGTACGCGGTGTATACGTTTATAATCGCGGTCCCAATGGCGATGGCTGCGACCCCGAATCTTGCAAAAATGTATTGATAGAGAACTGTACCTTCGATACCGGAGATGACTGTATAGCTATCAAGTCCGGACGTAACCAGGACGGACGTAAATGGGGTGTTCCCAGCGAGAATATCATTGTACGCGGTTGCTATATGAAGAAAGGACATGGAGGTGTAGTCATCGGTAGCGAAATCTCCGGCGGATACCGCAACCTGTATGTAGAAAACTGTAAGATGGATAGCCCAGACCTCGACCGTGTGATCCGCATCAAGACCAGCACCTGCCGCGGCGGACTGATTGAAAATGTGTTCGTGCGTAACGTCACCGTAGGACAGTGTCGCGAAGCCGTACTACGCATCAACCTGCAATACGAAAACCGTGAGAACTGCAACCGCGGTTTTACTCCTACTGTCCGCAACGTTCACCTAAAGAATGTAACCTGCGAAAAGAGCAAACTTGGTGTCCTTATTATCGGTCTCGACGACGATGATCATGTGTACAATATCAGCGTTGAAGACTCCCACTTTAATAATGTTGCCAAAGATGGAAATGACATAAAAGGAGCAAAAGACGTTACGTTCAAAAATCTCTATATAAATGGGAAACTTGTAAAGTAGCAAAACCCATTTTACATCATATACGCCCGAAGTTGTGACATTCTGACAGAATTTCATTTAACTTCGGGCTTCATATTTCCCCATTTTTCTTATTTTTCACAGAATACTTGTTCGTTGTCTCTAAATAAAAACTATCTTTGTATTCCAATAATCCGGAACTCAATACGATATGGAGCAACTGAAAACTATCAAAGAGCTTATCAATCAAGGAGATGTAGCAGAAGCTATCCGGCAGCTCGATGAATATCTGATCACCGACTCTACCGACCGGGACGAAGCTTTCTATCTCCTGGGAAATGCCTACCGTAAACAAGGCAACTGGCAACTGGCTTTGAACAACTACCAGTATGCTATCGACCTCAATCCCGACAGCCCTGCCCGTGAAGCCTATCGTATGGCAATGGATATCCTGAATTTCTTCAATAAGGATATGTACAATCAATAACATATAAAAGTAACGTAAATTATGGCAAAGATTAAAGGAGCAATCGTAGTGGACACCGAACGGTGCAAAGGCTGCAATCTATGCGTGGTAGCCTGTCCTCTGCATGTAATAGCCCTCACCAAAGAGGTGAACGTAAAAGGGTATAACTATGCCCACCAAATATTGGAAGATACCTGCAACGGCTGTGCGTCGTGCGCCCAGGTTTGCCCGGACGGATGTATCTCTGTTTTTAAAGTAAAAGTTGAATAAATCTGTAAATCAGTAGAATATGGCAGAAGAAGTTGTATTAATGAAAGGAAACGAAGCCATCGCCCACGCCGCTATCCGTTGCGGTGCTGATGGATACTTCGGTTATCCTATTACTCCGCAATCGGAAGTATTGGAAACTCTTGCCGAACTGAAGCCCTGGGAAACTACCGGCATGGTAGTGCTACAGGCAGAAAGTGAAGTGGCAGCTATTAATATGGTGTACGGCGGTGCCGGAAGTGGAAAGATGGTATTAACCTCATCGTCCAGCCCCGGTGTCAGCCTGAAACAAGAAGGTATCTCCTACCTGGCAGGTGCCGAATTACCCTGTTTGATTGTAAACGTAATGCGCGGCGGCCCCGGATTGGGAACCATCCAACCCAGTCAGGCAGACTACTTCCAGACTGTCAAGGGTGGAGGTCACGGTGACTACCGTCTGATCACTTTGGCTCCCGCTTCCGTACAGGAAATGGCTGATTTCGTTGGATTGGCCTTTGATCTTGCCTTCAAATATCGCAATCCGGCTATCATTCTTGCCGACGGTGTTATCGGTCAGATGATGGAAAAGGTTGTATTGCCTCCGCAAAAGCCCCGCCGTACAGATGCAGAAGTTATCGAGCAATGCCCGTGGGCTACTACCGGCAGAGTAAACGGACGCAAGCCCAATATCATTACTTCTTTGGAATTGAAACCGGAAGAGATGGAAAAGAATAACATCCGCTTCCAGGCTAAATACAAACTGATTGAAGAAAACGAAGTACGTTTCGAAGAAATCAATTGTGAAGATGCCGATTACCTGATTATCGCCTTCGGTTCTATGGCCCGTATCGGACAGAAAGCAATGGAACTTGCACGCGAAGAAGGTATCAAAGTCGGTATACTGCGCCCCATTACCCTTTGGCCCTTCCCCACAAAAGCCATTGCAGCCTATGCTGAAAAAGTGAAAGGCATGCTGGTTACCGAATTGAATGCGGGACAGATGGTTGAAGATGTACGCCTCTCTGTGAATGGTAAAGTAAAAGTAGAACACTTCGGGCGTCTCGGCGGTATCGTACCCGATCCGGAAGAGATTGTAAGTGCACTGAAAGAAAAATTAATCGAGAAATGAACCCTGATAAGATAAGAAGCGTATTGAATATACTCTTTATGATACTTGCCTTGGCAGCTATCATCGTATATTTCGTTGCAAAGGATGACTTCAAACTGTTCATCTACGTTTGTGGCGCAGCAATATTCGTTAAGCTGATGGAGTTTTTTATACGGTTCACCAACAGATAAGGAGAAGTGATTATGACAAAAGAAGATATTATCAAGCCTGAGAATCTGGTTTATAAGAAACCGACTCTGATGAACGATAATCCCATGCACTACTGTCCGGGATGCAGCCACGGTGTGGTACACAAGCTGATAGCCGAAGTAATCGAAGAAATGGGCATGGAAGACAAAGCAGTAGGTATCTCCCCCGTGGGATGTGCCGTGTTCATCTATAACTATCTGGATATTGACTGGCAGGAAGCCGCACACGGACGTGCACCCGCTCTTGCCACTGCGATCAAGCGCCTGTGGCCGGACAGACTGGTATTCACTTACCAGGGAGACGGTGACCTGGCATGTATCGGTACGGCAGAAACAATCCATGCACTGAACCGCGGTGAGAATATCACCATCATCTTCATCAACAACGCCATTTATGGTATGACGGGTGGACAGATGGCTCCTACTACCTTGGTCGGCATGAAGACTTCTACCAGTCCTTACGGACGTGATGTTCATTTGCACGGTTATCCGCTGAAGATGGCAGATATCGCCGCACAACTGGAAGGAACCGCTTACGTTACCCGCCAGAGTGTACAAACAGTCGGTGCTATCCGCAAAGCAAAGAAAGCCATCCGCAAAGCATTCGAGAACTCCATGGCAGGCAAAGGCTCCAACCTGGTAGAAATCGTTTCTACTTGTAACTCCGGTTGGAAACAGACACCTGCGCAATCTAACAAATGGATGGAAGAGCACATGTTCCCGTTCTATCCGCTGGGTGACTTGAAAGACAGATAAATCAGTTAACAAGGAAACGAGGGAACAAGTTAACAAGGAGGAGATGCTTCCTCGTCAACTTGTCAACTGCAACCTCGTCAACTAAAAGAAAAGAACAATGAAAGAAGAAATCATTATAGCAGGCTTCGGTGGACAAGGCGTATTGTCTATGGGAAAGATTTTGGCATACTCGGGACTGATGGAAGATAAGGAAGTGAGCTGGATGCCCGCTTACGGACCGGAACAACGTGGTGGTACAGCCAACGTTACGGTGATTGTAAGCGATGAGAAAATCTCCTCTCCTATTCTGAGCAAGTATGACGCTGCCATTATTCTGAACCAGCCCTCACTGGAGAAATTCGAAAGTAAGGTAAAGACGGGCGGTATCCTGATTTACGACGGATATGGCATCATCAACCCGCCGACGCGTAAAGATATCAAAGTGTATCGCATCGACGCAATGGATGCAGCCAATGAAATGAATAATGCCAAAGCATTCAACATGATCGTACTGGGTGGATTGCTGAAACTGAAACCGATGGTTACGCTGGATAGCGTACTCAGAGGCTTGAAGAAGACCTTGCCCGAACGTCATCATCACTTGATACCGATGAATGAAGAAGCGATTAAAAAAGGAATGGAATTGATTAAAGAGGTATAATTCCATTGACTCTTACGATAAATCAATAAGCCCTTGCAATAGTTTCTTTTTGCAAGGGCTTATTTTATAAGTTACCATATTTATATCAAAGAAATAAAAAGTACGTTTGTAAAAATAGGCAAAAAAGGCTGAATTCCGCAAGCGAATAATTTTTTATTGTATCTTTGCGCCTAATTATGAGACGCATTCTACTGACATATATACTTCTATTCGTATTGGGATTGCTGGCAGCACAGGCACAGCGGCCACTCAATACATTGGATAATCGTGACCGCTATGGGAATCAGGTTGACCCGTCAACACAACCAGATAGCCTGGATACCAGCACTGACGTTCAAAGTATTCCGCCTAAACTCTATATGTGGCAATTAAGCGAGACTCTGGGTAACCGGACCATCGTTCCTGCCGACACTCTTTCCTTGAATTTCCAGAATACAAACCTGGTAGACGGTATGACGGGACAATATAATTTTCTGGGTAACCTCGGCTCTCCCCGTCTTTCACGTATATTCTTTGATCGTGAAAGCACCGAACCGACTATTTTTATGACGCCATTCTCCAGTTTCTTTGTTCGTCCCGATCAGGTATTCTTCACCAACAGTAATGTTCCTTATACAAATCTGACTTATTATAAAGCGGGTAATAAGGTAAACGGTGAAGAGCGATTCAAATCTTATTTTTCTGTCAATGTAAACAAACGGTTGGCATTTGGCTTCAATTTCGATTACCTGTACGGACGTGGATACTACTCCAATCAGTCTACTTCGCACTTCAATGCCGGCATATTCGGAAGTTATATTGGCGAACGCTACCAACTGCAAGCTGTCTACAACAACTTCTTCATGAAGATGAATGAAAACGGCGGTATAGCAAATGACGGTTACATTACCCGCCCCGATACAATGGCTGACGGTAAGAAAGAATACGAATCCACCACTATTCCTGTGAAGCTGGAACAAACTTCCAACCGTAACAAAGACTTCTATATTTATCTTACGCAACGCTATCGGTTAGGATTCAAGCGGAGAGTATTGAAAGAAGTAGCCCAAAACAATAGCGTTAAACAGAACTTTGCTCCCACGGCAGCATCTACTGCCATGATTCCCGACACTGCCATTACAGACAGTTTAGGTATGGATCGTTTAGGTGCTGACAGTTTAGGCACCGACAGTCTTTCAGCAGAAAGGCTTGCAATGAAAAAAAGCCTGAGTCTGGATAGTCTTAACAACGCCACTGCCTTGGCAGAAGATACCAATTATGTTGAGGAATTCGTCCCTGTCACAAGTTTCATTCATACTTTTAAAGTGGAGCGCTCACGCCATCGTTTCCAATCATACAGCGAACCGGAGGGTATGTATGAAAACACTTACTTCAACAAAAACGGAAGTGTCAGTCGGGACTCCACCACAGCATTCAGCATAAAGAACATCTTTGGCATAGCCCTGTTGGAAGGTTTCAACAAATATGCCAAAGCAGGATTAACCGCTTATATCTCTCATAAGTTCAGCCGTTATGACCTGATGAATGCAGATTCCATGACGGTAGACCGCTTTACAGAACAAGAAATATTTGTGGGCGGTGAACTTGCCAAACGACAAGGTAAAGTCCTTCACTATTCCATAGATGGTGAAATAGGTATTATGGACAAAGCGCTGGGGCAATTCCGTGTACATGGTAATATGGATTTGAATTTCCGATTGGGAAAAGATACAGTAAACCTTATCGCACGAGGTTTTGTGACGAATACACTCCCATCTTTCTATATGCGGCATTATCACTCCAACCATTTCTTCTGGGACAATGATAATATGGAGAAAGAATTCCGTACCCGTGTAGAAGGCGAATTAAACATTGACCGCTGGGGTACTAATCTTCGTGCCGGTGTAGAAAACGTCAAGAACTATACTTATTTCAACCAGAAAGCTGTACCCGAGCAGTATAGCGGTAATATACAAATACTTTCAGCAACTCTGAAACAGAACTTCCGTGCAGGTATTTTCCATTTGGATAACGAAGTAACCTGGCAAAAGTCAAGCAATGAAACAATTCTCCCATTGCCACAACTTTCACTATACTCCAATTTATACATCCTGACCAAGTTAGCGAAGAAAGTTCTTACGGTGCAATTGGGAGCCGATGTGCGCTATTTCACCAAATATAATGCACCGGCCTATACGCCTGCCGTTCAGCAATTCCACCTGCAACCGGAAAACGATCAGGTAGAGATAGGTGGTTATCCTATAGTGAACATTTATGCAAACCTGCAACTGAAGCGTACACGGCTATTCGCTATGTACTCTCACGTAAATCAAGGCATGGGTACACGTAACTCTTTCCTCGTACCGCATTACCCCATCAACCCGAGCCTGCTAAAGATAGGTGTTTCATGGAACTTCTACGATTAAAACTCTTTCCACATGAGAATCCCGAAAGCCAGAATACTGAAATACGCAGCTATGGGTATAATAGCCGCTTTCATTGCTACCTTCTTTTTAAAGAAGGAGAAGCAGCAAGGGCATCCGCGTGACTATGCAGAAATCGCAGCCGAGAAAATAATCCGCGCTGCCACAGAATATAACTCCATCAGCTTCTATGTTGACGGAGATACCTTATCGGGCTTTCATTATGAACTGATAGAAGCGTTTGCCCGTGACCATGGCTGGAAGGCTGCCATCACTCCCGAAATGAGTTTTGACAAACGGCTGGAAGGACTTGCAACAGGCGAGTTCGATGTTATCGCTTATGGTATTCTAGCCACCAGTGAACTGAAAGACTCTTTGCTCCTTACTACTCCGATTGTACTTAATAAACAGGTTCTCGTACAACGCAAAGCCACATCTCCCACTGACTCTTTATTCGTTAAAAGTCAGTTAGACCTGGCAGGCAAAACCCTGCACGTAGTGAAAGGATCACCTTCCATCCTCCGTATTCGCAATCTGGGAAACGAAATTGGTGACACTATATATATTAAGGAAATAGATAAATACGGTTCGGAACAGCTGATATCACTTGTAGCTCATGGGGATATAGATTATGCCGTATGCGATGAAAGCATCGCCCGTGCCGTAACGGACAGTATTCCACAGATAGATATCAATACCGATATCAGTTTTACCCAGTTCTATTCCTGGGGAGTCAGCAAACAATCACCTGTTCTATTGGACAGCCTTAACAGCTGGCTTCAGACTTTTCGGAACAGTGATGAGTTTAAATCTATCTACCGTAAATATTACCGGACTTCGAATCAGAGATAAGTTCCTATCAAACATGCTTATACAATAAAACCGGAAGTTTCGCACAGGGAACTTCCGGTTTTATTCTTTTCCATTCTTAGTTTCATGCCTTGGAACTGTCAGTTTCATTGCTTGGAACTGCTAGTTTCATCCGGTGAAACTACTGGTTTCACACCGAGAAACTATTAGTTTCATGCCTTGAAACTAATAGTATCAAGCAAGGCTCTCTACTTCCCGAAGCCACATCTCTGATGATGCATCGCTTGGCATACGCCAATCCCCGCGCGGACTGATGGAAATACTACCTACTTTAGGTCCGTCCGGCAGACAAGAGCGCTTAAATTGTTGATTGAAGAAGCGGCGGAAGAATGTCTGCAACCATTTCTTGATTGTCTCTTCATCATACACGTCCTTAAATGTACGCACTGCAAGGAAGAATATCTTGGAAGGACGGAAACCACAACGGAGGAAATAATACAGAAAGAAATCATGCAGCTCATAAGGGCCTACCAGATCTTCCGTTATCTGTTTGATATTGCCGTTTTCATCTGCCGGAATCAATTCAGGACTAATCGGAGTATCCACAATATCCAGCAGCGTCATGCGTGAAGCTTCGTCCATATCATTCTCGGCTACCCATTTCACCAGATACTTAACCAAAGTCTTAGGCACACTTCCATTCACACCATACATGGACATATGATCTCCATTATAAGTAGCCCAGCCCAATGCCAGTTCCGAAAGATCGCCCGTACCAATTACCATTCCCCAAGTCTGGTTGGCAATATCCATCAGTATCTGCGTACGCTCGCGTGCCTGAGCATTTTCATAAACTACATCATGCACATCGATATCATGGTCTATATCTTTGAAATGCTGAATACAGGCTTCCTTGATACTGACCTCACGAACGGTGATTCCTAAAGAATTCATCAAATCCAGAGCATTCGTATACGTGCGGTCTGTTGTTCCAAACCCCGGCATTGTTACACCGATAATATCTTTACGAGACCATCCCAATTTATCGAAGGTTTTGACACACACCAGTAATGCCAATGTAGAATCCAACCCACCGGAAATGCCGACCACCGCACTCTTGGCAGCAGTGTGTACCAGACGCTGAGCCAAACCGGAAACTTGTATGGAGAATATTTCCTCGCAACGCTCGTTCAACTCAACTCCTTGCGGCACAAAAGGATGAGGGTCAAAACAACGCGTCAGGTTCAGTTCTTTGCTATTTACATATTCTGTGGAAACACGTACCGCCTCTCCCGGTGCGCAATGCGCCCGACAAGCGGAAAAAGTTGTATTAACTCGACGTTCCGTGCGCAAATGTTCCACATCTATTTCACTAATAATCACCTGTCCCTCGAAAGAGAAACGCTTGCTGCGAGCTATCAGGCTGCCATTTTCGAAAATCAGTCCGTTCCCTGCAAACACCACATCCGTAGTAGACTCACCGAACCCACACGAACAGAAAACATAACCGGCAATGCAACGAGCCGACTGCTGGCTGATCAAAGAACACAAATAGTTGTGCTTACCAATCCCTTCATTATCCGCCGACAGATTAAACAGAATTTCCGCACCTTGCAATGCCAGTGAAGAACTGGGCGGAATAGGTGCCCATAAATCCTCACAAATTTCAATGCCGAACGTCGTATCCGCAGTTTCGAACAATAAGTCAGTTCCCATTGGAACCACCTGCCCGCAAAGGCGCACGCTCCTTTCACTTACATCCACAGCGGATGTAAACCAGCGTTTCTCATAAAATTCCTTGTAGTTGGGGAGGTAAGTCTTGGGCACTACTCCCAACACCTTTCCTTTTTGAATTACGACTGCGGCATTCAGCAATACTCCGTTCATCGCTATCGGCATGCCAAGTATGGCTATGATATCCAACTGCCTTGTATTACTTACAATCTGTATCAACCCCATTTCCGCTTCTTCAAGCAATAATTGCTGGGCAAACAAATCACCGCATGTATATCCCGTCACACACAACTCCGGAAAAGCAATGATCTGCACACCTTTCCCCTCGGCTATGATTATTTCCTTTTCAATTTCCCTGGCATTGAACTTACAGTCCGCTACCTTCACACGGGGCACAGCCGCCGCTACCTTTACATATCCGTAATTCATAAGGATGTCATTTAAAAATATGGCGGCAAAAATACGGTTATTTATCCATAAACACAAAATAATCACTTCATTCACCTCAGATATCCAAGATTATTTGTACTTTTAGCAACATTTTTAAAGCACGCCATACAAAACTCATGAGAGCTCCTAATACAGTCCATAAATGGTTACTTTCCCTGATACTTCTAATCGGGTGCCTGTCAGTTTCCGCTAAAGAAAAAGAGTATATATTATTCCTCAGTTCTGTCAATGCAGAAGAAGCATGGATTCACGGTTTCCAGAACGAACTTCAAAAACGCTTCCCTTATGAAGGAAATATCGAATTACATGAATACTTCCTGGCAGTCCCGGTGCTTACCAATGAAGAAGAAGTCAAACAAGCCCAAGATAATCTTCTGCAAACATTTCCTACACCACCTAAAGTTGTCATAATCGTAGGAGATCCGGGCTGGTTGGTCAGTGCGCCCATTTTCGACGGCCCCTGGAAAAATATCCCTGTCATACTTTGCTATTCACGCGGACGAGTTCCCTCTACTCTGCAAACATTATTGGCTAAAACTCCTTTGACAGAAGCAAACAGTATCCCTATCGAAGAATTTAACAAAAACTACAATATCACCGTACTGAAACAACCTTATTACATCAAGGAAACTCTGACACTCATCAAACAGCTTCAGCCGGAAGTCAACCGGATTGCTTTTATTTCCGACAACCGCTATATCAGCACAGTTACCCGCCAAGCCGTGAGTGCGGTGATGCAAAAAGATTTTCCTGATCTAAAACTGGAACTTTTATCTTCAGAGCAAATAAGTACAGAAGAATTACTGGATACACTTACCAGTTACAAGCAAACCACCGGCGTCATCTATTACGCATGGCTCCGGCAATATGGAAATAACAAGAATTACTATCTGTCGGACCACCTCAAAAAGATACTCCCCAGCTTCCTGGAAGTTCCCGTATTTACATTAGCTGACTTAAACCTGCAAGAAAATCTCTATGCTGGCGGACATTATATCTCTATCCGTGACTTCACGGATACGGTAATGTCCACAATCAGTCGCATCCTATCGGGAGAAACAGCCTCTTCCATTCCTTACCAGAATGGCGGAGTTGCACATACCTATCTGAACTTTGCCGACTTGAAATGGTGCAAGATACCAGAAAATTTATATCCGAAAGACGCTATTTACTTCTTCCAGCCTCCTACTTTCTATCAGCAGTATAAGACTTACATCTGGATGACAATCCTATTTATCGCTTTATTCTTCACCCTATATATCTTCTATTATATTCATTCCCAAAAGCATAAAAAGGAGCTGATTCTTGCAAAGGAACGTGCCGAAGAATCCGACCGTCTCAAATCAGCTTTTCTTGCTAATATGAGTCATGAGATACGCACTCCCCTCAATGCTATCGTGGGCTTTTCCAGTATTCTTGCCGAAACGGCTGATACCCCTGAAAGCCATGAATATATCCGGATTATTGAAGACAACAACTGCCTGTTGCTACAACTCATTAACGATATACTCGACCTGTCCAGGATAGAAGCCGGTTTGCTGGACTTCTGTTATACCGAAGTAGACATCAATGGCTGTATTCGTAAACTTGAAGATGCTTTCCGTTTTAGAATGCCTGCAAATGTGGAATGTATTGCAGAGTTTGGCATGAAGAAATGCCATGTCTATACAGAAAAGAATCGTCTGAGTCAAGTACTGGGCAATTATCTCTCCAATGCCATTAAGTACACCACAGAGGGAAGTATCACTGTCGGCTACTATCCACCCAAAGACGGAAACATGCGATTCTATGTGCGGGACACCGGTTGCGGAATTTCTCCCGAAAAGCAGAAAGCTATTTTCCAACGTTTTGTAAAGCTGGATAACTTCAAACAAGGTACCGGCCTTGGCTTATCCATTTGCCAAATGATTGCTGAAAAGATGCATGCCACCGTCGGAGTTTCTTCCGAAATAGGTAAAGGTTCCGAGTTCTGGATAGAAATACCTTACCAGCCAATTCACACTGTTTAACAAAAAGGAGGAAAAAAGAATGGAAATCTTTTGGTAAAATCGAATAAGTCTTTATCTTTGCAAGCGAAATAAAAATGTAATTATTACAAGTTTGAATTAAACGAATATGGAAGTAGTAGTAGAACGATTGCAAGGACATAACATTAAACCCTCGGTACAGCGTATTGCTATCATGAAATATCTTATGGAGCACCGCACACATCCGACGGTAGATGAGATTTATACGGCATTATCTCCTACTATACCGACACTCTCAAAAACTACAGTCTACAACACGCTGAAGATTTTGAGCGAACAAGGAGCCGCACAAACGCTTACCATCGATGAGCGTAATACATGCTATGATGCCGACACCACTCCACATTCACATTTCTTGTGCAAGCGTTGCGGAAGAATCTATGACTTGCCGTGTGACGACGCAATAAAAAAAGTGGTAGATACGGATATGGATGGACACGAAGTGCAGGAAATCCATTATTATTACAAAGGAATCTGTAAACAATGTAAAGAAGACTAACGTTTTTTATAAAACGAACGAATAACTAATTCAATTAAATCAAAAAGAAAATGAAAAAATTTAGATGTACTGTATGCGGTTACGTATATGAAGGTGATGCCGCTCCTGAGAAATGCCCGTTGTGTAAAGCTCCTGCCAGCAAGTTCGTAGAAGTTGTAGAAACCACAGAAGGCGGTCCTCTGTCTTTTGCTGACGAACACGTGATCGGTGTAGCTAAAGGTTGTGATGATGAAATGATTAAAGACCTGAACAACCACTTCATGGGTGAATGTACAGAAGTAGGTATGTATTTGGCTATGAGCCGTCAGGCTGACCGTGAAGGTTATCCCGAAGTAGCTGAAGCTTTCAAGCGTTATGCTTGGGAAGAAGCAGAACACGCTTCTAAGTTCGCTGAACTGTTGGGTGACTGTGTATGGGATACCAAAACTAACCTCGAAAAGAGAATGAACGCTGAGTCAGGCGCTTGCGAAGACAAGAAACGTATTGCCACTCGTGCAAAAGCTCTGAATCTGGATGCTATCCATGACACTGTTCATGAAATGGCAAAAGATGAAGCTCGTCACGGTAAAGGCTTTGAAGGCCTGTACAACCGTTACTTCAAGAAATAATCCTTTTTAGTATTGTATTTTTAGGGAAAGAGGTTGCCGTCTGGTAACCTCTTTTTCTATAATACTATTCATCCCCTCTCAAGTTATCCCACGAAATGTAACACATCATTTGCTATACGTTACATTCCCCTTATATAAAGGGTTTTTCCTCCATATTATGTTTGTGAGAATATCTGTTTTCAATTACTTTTGTATCACAATTGCTAACCCCAACGTAATCATGAAAACACTATTATCCATTTTATTCCTTTTCTTTGCAACCTACGGATACAGTCAATCAGAGAAACTATTTACGGTAGACCGTGAATTGTCAAACAGCAATATCAATCAGATCTACCAAGCCAAAGACGGAGTTATCTGGATAGCCACCGACGACGGACTTAATCGCTACGACGGCGCTAAGTTCAGTGTATACAAACACAAAGAAGGAAACGACAGTTCATTGGTAGATAACAATGTAAGGATACTCTTCGAAGACAGCAAAGGGAACTTCCTGATAGGCACACAACGCGGGCTACAACTTTACGACCCGGCAACAGATCTCTTTAAAGAAATCCCCATCCTGTACGAAACCGGAATAAACATGAGCGCACATATCAGTACGATCCTGGAGCGTAAGAATGGAGAGTTATTAATAGGAACGTCCGGCCATGCCGTTTATTCACTAACATTAGGAGGAACAGAACCTCTTATCAAAGAGGCGCAACTACCGGTTCCCAGTTTTTTCATCACCTATCTATTCGAAGACCAAAACGAAAATCTATGGGTTTCTACAGAAGGAAAGGGGGTATACCGCATTGACACATCAGGTCAAATATATCACTATTTCATCGGAAAAGAGAATGCCTGGAATATAGTCACTTCCATTTGCCTGGATGAAAAAGGGAATATCTACGCCAGTAACATAAACAAAGGAATATTTGTCTACGACCAGCAGAAAGATACTTTTATCCCTATCTCCTGTCCGATACTTCCTAGCCTGCCTATCAATACAATATATGCTGCCGGGCAAGGAAAAATCTATATCGGAACCATAGGGTACGGCATAAAAGTATATGACATACATACACAAAAGATAAAGGAAAGCGAGTTCAGTTTCAGTACTTTCGATTTCAGCAAAGCCGATGTACATGCCATCACAAAGGATCGGGCAGGCAACTTATGGCTGGGTATCAATGGCAAAGGAGTCATGCTTCTTCCGGCTACAACAAACCAATTCAAGTACATGGGCTACAAATCTGTAACAACCAATAAAATAGGTTCTAACAGTATAAAAGCAGTATGTAAAGACGAGGAAGGGACTTTATGGCTCGGAACAGCAAATGACGGTATATATGGTATAAAAGGAAAGAATAAGCCTTCCCTGCACTTTGAGCACAAAGAAACATCTAATTCCGTGCCGTCCACAATCAACCACATCCACCAGACAGCAGACGGCAGATTGTGGCTGGCTTCGCCTTTGGAAGGGCTGGCAGAGATGGATCCCAAGACCGGCCTGTGCCGATACTATAAATTACAGGACCATTATCAGAATGAAGTAAAAAACATATCGTATCTGACTTCAGACAAGAACGGTGAACGATTATGGGTAGCCGTTATGGGCGGAGGCGTGTTTTACATCGATCTAAAAACCGGGAAAGTCAACAGATGCGATACTTTTGAAAGCGGAAAAGAATATCAGGAGAATTACAATGTACTCCACAACCGTTGGGTAGCCTCATTGCTGTACACCAGCAACAATAAATTATATATCGGCACCTACGATGGCTTAGGATGTCTGGATATACCCACAATGAACTTCGCCTCAACCTATGGGAAAAACAGGATATTCAGCGGCAGTATCATACTGACCCTCTTTGAGGATGAACAAGGTGACATCTGGGCAGGTACCACCAAAGGACTCATTCATATAGACGGAAAAAATGGAAGCTCTAAAACTTATACTACACACGATGGATTGCCCAATAATACCATTTGTGCCATTCAAGGCGACAAACAACATGGATTATGGATAAGTACCAATTACGGTATCACAAACATGGACCCGGAAACAGGTACCTTTATCAACTACTATGCAGGCAATGGGTTACAAGGAAATGAATTCAGCAAAAATGCAGCCTGTACAGATAAAGATGGATATCTCATCTTTGGAGGTATCAATGGTATCACCTTTTTCCGACCAGCAGAAATCACTACAGAAGTCAAAAAGCCCGAGGTTAGAATTGCCGACTTCTACATCCATAATAAAGCTGTAAAGAAAGGTACACGTTCCGGTAACCACGAAGTTATAGAAACAGCAGTACAGGAAGCCAGCCGGTTCCGTTTATGTCATAGAGACAACTCGTTCAGCATCGAATTCTCAGCCATGGAATTCTATAATCCGGAACGGATCACCTATCTTTATTCCATGAATGGAGCAACCTGGATGGCATTAGCTCCAGGCGTCAACAGAGTTTCTTTCAGTGATCTGGCACCGGGTACTTATCACTTCAGGATGAAAGCCAAAGACTATACAGCCTACTCGGAAGAGAAAGAAATCATCATCCAGATAGATCCGGCATGGTGGGCATCGGGTTGGGCTAAATTAATATACGTCCTATTGATATTATCAATCATTGGATTCATTGTGATGCAGGTGCATCATCGTTACCGTATGCATCAAAAGATGTTACAACACATCCATGCCGAGCAAATTAACGAAGCAAAGTTACAGTTCTTCATTAATATCTCTCACGAAATACGAACTCCGATGTCGCTTATCATCAGTCCCTTGCAACAACTGATGGCAAAAGATAAGGATGCAGAATGTAGAAAGCTCTACAGTACTATACAACGGAATGCCGAGCGCATCCTGCAATTGGTAAACCAATTAATGGATATCCGAAAAATAGACAAAGGACAAATGTCCCTCATGTTTAAAAAGGCTGAAATAGTTAGTTTCACCCGTGACTTGTTAGAAACCTTCGAACAACAGACAAGGGTAAAGAAACTAGACTTAAAATTCCACACCTCTGCTCCTGAAATAGAAATGTGGATAGATCCTAAGAACTTTGACAAGATCATCCTGAACCTACTGTCGAATGCTTGTAAGTTCACACCTGAAAACGGACAAGTGGAAATCAGCCTCAGCACAGGTGAGGATACCCACCTTCCCCAAAATGCACCCCTGCGCCGATATGTTGAACTTACAGTTGCGGACAGTGGCATCGGCATTGCTTCCACTGAACGGGAACATATATTCGAGCGATTCTACCAGATACGTAACAGTCAGAACAACTCAAATATAGGAACAGGTATCGGGCTTCACCTCACGCGCTCTTTAGTGGAGCTGCATTACGGAAATATTCACGTAGAGGACAATGGCGAAGGCAGACCGGGCTCCCGGTTTATCATACGGCTACCGCTGGGAAACGGGCATTTGAAAAAGGAAGAAATAGAAGAAGCAACAACTGCCGACACCCTAATAAATATCCCGGCGGCAGAACCGGCTACCATAGCCCCCCCGCTGCCTTATGATGACGATGAAGAAGCCAGCGGTAAAGTCCGTGCCCGCAGTCGTCGCCATGTGCTTGTGGTAGAAGACGATGAAGAGATTCGCCACTACATTTGCCGCGAACTGAGCAATGACTTTTACATGACCGAATGCAGTAACGGAAAAGAAGCATTAGCATCGATATTATCCCATACGCCCGATCTGATAATCAGCGATGTGATGATGCCTGAAATGGATGGCTTGACACTCTGCCGCAAGATACGACAGAATGTGAACATCAACTATCTACCCATCATCCTGCTTACTGCCCGTACCAGCGAGGAGGACAACCTGGAAGGGTTGGATACCGGTGCCGATGCTTATCTGATGAAACCATTCAGCATTGAGTTGCTGAGAAAAACTGTCTTAAACCTCATCCGCCGCCGGGAACAATTGCGTAATGCTTTCAGTGGCCGTCAGAATCAGGAGGAACAAATCTCAATCCCAGAAGTAAAATCTCCCGATGACCGGCTTATGGAACGTGTCATGCGCGTTATCAATGAGAATTTAGGCAATCCGGCATTAACCGTCGAAATGATCAGTACGGAAGTAGGTATCAGCCGTGTACATCTGCATCGCAAGCTCAAAGAACTCACGAATCAGACTACACAACAACTCATTCGTAACTTACGTCTGAAGCAGGCAGCTACCCTGCTGGCCGACAAGCGACATAGCATAACAGAAGTAGCCACATTAACCGGTTTTACGCATCCCACTTACTTCGCCACGGCATTCCGCGAAATGTATGGCATATCACCATCAGAGTATATGGAACGCCATATAGGGCAAGATAAAACGAAAGATGGCATCTTTTGATGTGAAAGATGCCAACTTATGCAACAAGAGATGCCAACTTTTGATGTAAAAGATGGCATCTTTTACATAGCTATTTTAAAGTTCTTGTCCGAGGGCTTTCCGTTAGGTTAAGCCTACCGGACATATTGCCTCCGCAATCTACTATGATCTTATGCAATACTATCGCCGGACTGAGAGGGCGAATAGTCAGAGTATGTACCCCGGCCTCCAGAGTGACATCAGGAAAAGTTACTTTTGACTCTATTACCCGTGCCGCCCCCGCAGGATACATTTTTGAATAACAGTTGGCCCAAGTCAGGTCTGAATTGTAATTCACAATTTGTTCCTCACCGTCATCTAAACGAATGGCATAACTATGCCCTCCTTTAATAAAAGGCAAAGTACTATCCAATATCAGGCGTATACGCACACCGGACAAGTCAGACTTTAACCGCATTTGATAGGTCAACGAAGCACCGGATACCGGCTTGGTATATGGCATCAAAGAAAGTCCGGAGAGTGTACGTCCCAAGTCCGGTATAACAGTCCATTGTGTACCGGGTTCCTGCACGGATGTAGCAAAACGTTCCGCTTCCATTACCACTACCCCACTGCTCTCTTCGTATTCATAACCACCCATTACCATATTTCCGTTCCGGGAAGCATCCACACGGGTTACTTTCGGCATTATATTTCCTCCTTTCGGTTCATCCCATGAAGTATAGCCTATATGGGTCTGATCCATCATGTGTTTCCATTTGCCACCGGCAATATTATTATTATAATCGGCGCATAGTTCCGCATCTCTCCGGAAGCAATACTCTACGCGATCCGCCCAGGCATTGGCACGTACATCATTTTCAGCAGCCAACTGCCGGTTCATGGCGGTAGCACAGTACATTTCATAAAGATTGGCCATAGCTTGCACAGGGAATAATATCAGCTCCTTATAAGCATCGCGCCTATTCTCCGGCAGCAAAGCAAACTGACGGACAGCATGTGCTTCCAATGCCAGAAACTCATCAGCCACAGCTTTAAATTCACCACTTTGCAAATTATAGGTTTTGTGATCTAACATCTCTGCCGTCACACGAGCGCAATACTTACAATAAAGATTTAAAATTCGTGCAGCTTCGTCAGCATATTCATTACCAAATTGCTGGCGGCAAAATTCTCTTGTATAATCCATCAGATTACCCGCATTAAAAGCATCAGGATTCCATGCCATTTTCAAGAAGAAATCCGTAGGAAACTCATTCGGTTTCAAATCACCTACATTCAATATCCACATCTTATCCACACCATAAGCATACGTCAGATAAAGCTGTTCCCACATATGCTGGATTTGAGTCATATTCAACCACTGATAAGCACGCGGAGCACCATGCAAATCCACATGATAGTACATGCCATAACCACCGGGATGACGTTTAACACCCGGTTCGGGCAGACGGCGAACATCTCCCCAATTGTCATCACATAACAGAATCATTACATCATCCGGTATCTGCATACCTTGATCGTAATATTCCAGTACCTCACTATAAAGCGCCCATAATTGTGGAGTCTTAGAAGCAGATTTTCCCGTAACCTCGGCTATGATACGACGCTGTTCTTTCACTATATTTTCCAACAGTTTTGTATCCGTATCAGGTCCCATCGGCGCATCACCGTCACCACGCATCGCAATGGTCACCACTTCTTCTTTACCCCGCATGCGCTCTATACCTTCACGGAAAAAGCGGTCGATACCATCTTTGTTTGTCTGATAGTTCCAGGCTCCATACACTTTACGATTGCGAGCATACTCCTGATGGTTACGCGCCATAGGCTCATGGTGGGAAGTACCGATTATGATCCCCATCTCATCAGCCAATGGACTGTTCATGGGATCATCCGCATAGAAAGCCGCACTCCACATAGCAGGCCATAGGAAGTTGGCTTTCAGGCGAAGCAACAATTCATACACATGCACGTACATTTTACTATTGAAGCCACCATAACGTTCCGTGGTCCAACCTCCCATGCAAGGCCATTCATCATTAATAAAAATACCGCGATACTTCACTGCCGGTTCTCCATCGGTATATACACCTTTTTTTATATAGAGTTCCTCATGCCGTTCCGCCGGAACATCCGCCCACCAATACCAGGGAGATACCCCTATCTGACGGGATAACTCATAAACTCCATAGATAGTTCCACGCTTATCACTACCAGCAATTAACAACACTTCACCCGGTATTCCTTCCACCGGATCTTTTACTGTGGTGATTATAAACTTCTCATTCTTGCCTTTCAACTCGCGGGCATCCAGTTTCTTCGATTTCACCAATTGCTTTATGAATGGAGACTCGTCAAAAGAACCAATAAGAATACGTACATTTTGCCCATCCGCACTTCCCTTCTGTTTTGCATCGGCCACTAATGCAGGACGTATATCGGCCACTTTATAAAAATCCTCCTGTAAATTATGTACAGCCGTTAATACTCCTTTATGTTCCTCATCAGCACATAAAATACTGAAACTCCTTTGTTGAGATGTTACAAGCTCCAACGTACCTTCTTCCCGAATGAAAGAGACAAACTTATCCGCCGCTTGCAGTGTCGAAGCCAGAGTGAGACAAAGTTGCAGGCAGACAATCCGTGTTTTTAATGATATTCTCATCATGTAGAAATAAATTAGATTAATAATACTATGAAACAAAGGTACACGGCTTCCAGAAGCCTGCCAAAGATCACTGTTACAGATACTTTCGAGCATATTACGAGTTAAAAGAATAAGGCTGTGTTACATCAATTAAAGTCTATGATACACCCCTAATATAGAATGCAACATCAGTTAATCTTTCTGCAATAGCAACATATTTATTACTATTATTATACTTCCTACTTTTGCTTCGGGAACAAAAAGGTTCTTTATCATTATTTATTAATCTTAAAACTAAAAGAATTATGGAAAGCATGTATGACAACAGTTAATCCTGGCTTTATGACATCAGAGAAAACATAGTTATTAACTATCTTAAACTAATGGTAATGAAAAATGTAAAAAAGAAAATTCAAAGGATTCCTTACTTGTTTCTTTTGATGCTTTTTAGCTGCCTGACAGCTTCGGCACAACAAGGAATAACAGTGAAAGGAACAGTCGTGGACGACAATGGCGAGACTATAATTGGAGCCTCGGTAGTTGTAAAAGGAAATAATTCAATAGGTACGATCTCAGATATAGACGGTAATTTTGTATTGACCGTGCCCAATGAAAAGTCAGTTCTTGTCGTTTCGTTTGTAGGTATGGAGCCTCAGGAAGTGAAGGCTTCTTCAAAAGGGACAATCAAAGTAGTTCTGAAAGATGATACACAGCTACTGGACGAAGTTGTAGTAGTAGGTTACGGACAGCAAAAGAAAGCGTCGGTGGTAGGAGCCATTACACAGACTTCCGGAAAAACACTAGAGCGGTCTGGGGTAAGCAATTTAGGAGCTGCCTTAACGGGTAACCTTCCGGGAGTCATTACTTCCAGTTCTACCGGTATGCCCGGTGCCGAAGACCCGAAGATTATTATCCGCACACAGAGCTCGTGGAATAATAGCGAACCTCTGGTACTAGTAGACGGCATCGAACGTGAAATGAGTTCAGTAGACATTTCCTCGGTAGAGAACATCTCTGTATTGAAAGATGCATCCGCTACTGCTGTATATGGTGTGAAAGGTGCCAACGGAGTAATCCTTATTACTACCAAACGCGGTAAGGAAGGAAAAGCCAACGTACAGATCAAGGCCAATATGACCGCTAAAGTAGTATCAAAACTCCCTGAAAAGTATGATGCTTATGACACATTCTACTTGATGAATAACTCCATTGAGCGCGAAGCTTGTCTCAATCCTGCCGGATGGGCAAACTACACACCGGCAGCCATCATCGATAAGTATCGTCATCCGGCCAATGCCGAAGAGTGGGACCGCTATCCTAATGTGGATTGGGAGGATGAACTTTTCAAGAAAGTCGCTATGTCCTATAATACCAGCGTCAACGTATCAGGTGGTACTAAAGTTGTAAATTACTTCGCAGCTGTAGATTTCGTAAACGAAGGTGACTTGTTCAAGAGCTTTGAAAACGGACGTGGTTACAACTCCGGCTTTGGCTATAACCGCATCAACGTACGCAGTAACCTGGACTTCCATTTGACAAAAACGACCAAATTCTCTACCAACCTGTTTGGTTCGAATGCACAACGTCAGCTGCCTTGGGATATGAGCGACAATGACACCGGTTTCTGGAACTCAGCTTATAAATCCGCTCCCGACGCCATGCGTCCCATCTACTCCAATGGTATGTGGGGATGGTATGCGCCGCGTGATGCCGATGTACCCAACTCAGCCTATTTCCTGGCTGTAGGCGGTAAAGAGAAACGCACCACCACCAAAATGACTACTGACTTCATTTTGGAGCAGGACTTGGCTATGTTGACCAAAGGACTGAGATTCAAGGCGAACTTCTCTATGGACTATACTTTTGCGGAGAACAAGCGTGGCCTCAGTGACCAGTACAACGATGCACAACGCATCTGGGTGGATCCGGATACAGGTAATATCTCTTATAAGTTTGACCCTGATACAGGAACCGGACTCGACAAAGTCACTAATCCTATCTATTGGTTACAACAATCCGGTAGTGCAAACATTGGAGCCACTTATCGCAAACTATACTACTCTATGCAGTTCGACTATGCCCGTACCTTCGGCAAACATGAAGTGACCGGCCTTGGCCTTTTCAGCCGACTAAAAGAGGCACAGGGAAGTGTGTTCCCCATTTATCGGGAAGACTGGGTATTCCGTTTTACCTATAACTACGCCATGCGCTATTTCTTCGAGGCCAATGGTGCTTATAATGGTTCCGAAAAGTTCGGTCCTGATTATCGCTTCGCCTTCTTCCCCTCCCTCTCACTGGGTTGGATGATCAGTGAAGAGAGTTTCATGAAAAAACTGAAGTTCGTCGATATGTTAAAGCTTCGCGCTTCCTGGGGACGAGTAGGTGATGATGCCGTGGTCGCTCCGTGGCAGAGATTTACAGCAGGTCGTTTCTTATACAAAGATCAGTTGAGTTATGGTGGCAACACTGTCATGGGTAGCATCAATCCGGACAACTCTCCTTATACCCACTGGAAAATCTCTTCTCTGGGTAACCCGGATGTCTCTTGGGAAACTGTAGAAAAGCGCAACATTGGTTTAGATTATGCTTTCTTTAATGGACTGATAGCTGGTTCAGTAGATGTATTCAACGATACCCGTACGGACATTATAATTAGCGGTGACAGCCGTGCCATTCCGTCTTATTTTGGAACAACGGCTCCCCGAACCAATTTAGGTAAAGTCAACAGCCACGGTTATGAACTGGAATTACGTTTGAACCATGTATTCAACAATGGTCTACGCGCCTGGCTGAACACCAGTATGACTCACGCCATCAATGAAATCAAGTTCAGAGATGACGCTCCTTTGCTACCTGCTTATCAGAAGGGAGCCGGACATACAATTAACCAAGTATATTCATATATCGACCATGGGAATCTGGCTACCTGGGACGATGTGATAGGTAGTAGTAATTGGACAACTGGAAATGACATGAAGTTACCGGGCGACTACAATATTATAGACTTCAACGGTGACGGTATAGTTGACAACGACGACCGTGCTCCTTATCAGTATGCCAGTACACCGCAGAACACCTATAATGCCTCTCTCGGTTTTGAGTGGAAAGGCTTCAGTTGCTTTGCCCAATTCTATGGAGTAACCAATGTAACCCGTGAAGTCAATTTCCCGACATTCCGTTCTACAGCCCACGTAGCTTATGCAGAAGGTTCATACTGGACACCGGGAGGTAATGCCACCCTACCCACTCCACGCTGGGGAACTACTGTAGACGCAGCTGCTACCGGAACACGTTACTGGTATGATGGTGCTTACCTTCGTCTGAAGAATGTTGAATTATCCTATACATTCAAGAACAATTGGCTGAAGAAAATGGGCATCAATTCCTGCCGTCTCTACTTGAATGGCGATAATCTCTACATGTGGACCGACATGCCGGATGACCGTGAAGCCAACTACGGTACAGGCTCTTCGGACGGTGCCTACCCTACGGTACGCCGCTTCAATTTTGGTATCGACATAACCTTATAATAACGAAGAGATAATTATGAATAAATATATAAATAAACTATTTATGATGTCGGCTATTGCAATGGCTGGCATAATGGGGATGACCTCATGTACAGACTATCTGAATAAAGCTCCGGAAAGTGACTACCAGGATAATGACCCTTATAAGAATTTTATGAACTTTCAGGGTTTCACTGAAGAACTCTATAATTGTATCCCGGTAGTTTCAAACAATAAAGATGCCGGACATACTTGCTTCAACTATGGTGAAGATGAATACTGGGAACCACAGGAAATGCGTATGCAAGCCCGTAGTGTGGACAACGGAGACTTCTGGGCCTGGACTACTGTTTACTATGGTTACCCGAACAATCAAGGTTCGGCAGGTTCAAACAACCGAACTGATAAAGGTCACTTATGGGCCAACTCCTGGTATGCCATCCGTAAAGCCAATATCGGTATCGCCAACCTCGGCAATCTGATAAGCGCCACCGAGGAAGAACGCAATCTCATAGAAGGACAACTTTACTTCTTCCGCGCATGGTACCACTTTATGCTAATGGAATGGTGGGGCGGCATGCCGTATATTGATACAGTGTTGTCTTCGGATGTAGCTCCCACGTTAGCCCGTCTTACATGGCAAGAATGTGCGGAAAAATGCGTAGCCGACTTTGAACATGCAGCCAGTCTACTTCCTGTTGATTGGGATGCAACCACCGCCGGTAAAGTGACCTTAGGCAAAAACAATATGCGTATCAACCGTATTATGGCTTTAGCTTATAAAGGCAAGACCTTGCTTTGGGCAGGCAGTCCGTTGATGAACTGGGCTTCCGGAGGTGCAAAGGAATACAATGCAGAGTTGTGCAAACGAGGTGCCGATGCTCTCGGACAAGCCCTTGCCCTCACCGAATCGACCAACCGTTACGAACTGGCCGACTTCTCCGAATATAACGACATCTTCCTGTTGCATAACTCAAGCGGTAAGCTGAACGGAGTAAAAGAGTCCATCTTCATGGAGAATATCAAGGATTATAGTGGACGCTGGCGCTGGAATATGGTTAACGACTTCCGACCTCAATCCATTGAGTATTCCGGTATTAAATGCTATCCTACCGCCAACTACGTAAACTACTATGGCATGCAGAACGGTTACCCTATTAATGACATGACAAAGGCAGATGCCGAATCAGGCTATGATCCCACACATCCCTGGAAAAACCGCGACCCACGCTTCTATAAAACCATCATGTTCGACGGTGTGAAGTGGAAAAGCACCGGTGGTGCAGGTGGAACGGCAGAACTTTTCACCGGAGGTAGAGAGAGTGAAGAAGCAAATGAAAAGAAAGGTTGCTTCACAGCCTATATGAACAGCAAACTCTGTCCGCAATTGATGAATACGGTTGACGGTTATAAAGAAAATAATATCATGATCCTCAGCCTTATGCGCCTGGCAGATGTATATCTAATGTATGCTGAAGCTACGGCTGTAGGCTACAACGGTCCGAAGGGTAAAGCTGCTACCTACTCACTTACAGCTGAAGAGGCATTGAACAAGATCCGCGAACGTGCCGGGGTAGCTCCCGTACTCGACAAGTTTCTGGGTAGTACTGCTGACTTCCTGAGCGAATTACGCCGCGAACGCGCCGTGGAACTGTCCTTCGAAGGTTTCCGTTTTATCGATCTTCGCCGCTGGATGCTTCTCACCCAATATCCTTATACACTGAAGACCAAGATTGAGTTCGACCGTGCCGATCCTAGTGACTATAATTATGACGAACCGGAAGAAAATGCTATCAAGAACTTGCGTGAAGTAGTATTGCTTGAGCGTAAATATACCGACAGACACTATTGGTATCCGCTCCCTAAAAAGGATGTTAGCATGTATGAAGGGTTCTATCAGAATCCCGGATGGTAATCTTGACGTATTAACTAATAATGACGCAAAAAATGAATAGAAAGTTTATATATATTGGCTGTACTGTTTTCGCCATGTCTCTGTTTCATGCAGGAGGTATCCAGGCGCAAGAAGAAAACAAAGATAGCCTGGTGAATGTGGCTTTCGGTACGGTTGCCCAGGAAGACTTGACGCATGCCATTTCTACGGTCAACACGTCCGAACTGACCAAAAAAGTAAATAGTTCCAGTAGCTTAGTTGGACTGGAAAGTCTGATAGGTGGATACACCGGCAACGTATGGGGGCAAGGAGCACTTGTCCTCGTGGATGGAGTGCCCCGCAGTGCAAGTAATGTACGCGCTTCGGAAATAGAGAGTGTTTCGGTAATGAAAGATGCTGCTGCCGTGGTACTTTATGGTAGCCGTGCGGCAAAGGGTGTTATCCTGATCACTACCAAACGCGGTAAAAATGAACCGATGCGCATCGACGTACGAGGCAATGCAGGCATAAATGTTCCCAAATCTTATCCAAAATATTTGGATTCAGACTGCTACATGACCCTTTACAATGAAGCTTGCCGTAATGACGGGTTATCCCCCAAATACAGCGCATCAGATATCTACAACACTGCCATGGGAACCAATCCTTATCGTTATCCGAATATTGATTTCTATAGTTCGGACTATCTGAAAAAGGCATATTATAATGCAGATGTGACAGGTGAAGTATATGGAGGTAATGATCGCACACATTATTACCTGAATTTCGGTATGGATTATAGTAACGACCTGCTGAAATATGGTGAATCAAAGAATGCCTACAATATGCGTTTCAATGTACGCGGTAACGTAGACATGACACTTGCCTCATGGCTAAAGGCTACTACCAATGCGGCAGTTGTCTTTACCAATCAGTATGCAGGTCGCGGAAACTTTTGGGGAACCGCATCCACCTTGCGTCCCAACTGGTTTGCCCCGTTATTACCCATCGACATGATGGATACCAGCGTCGCTCAAATACAGGAATATATTACCAACAGTAATCACCTGATTGACGGCAAATATCTGCTTGGAGGAACTTCTTCCGACATGACCAATCCTTTTGCTGATCTTCTGGCTGCCGGATATGTTAAGGAAAAGGCACGTATGTTTATGTTCGATGTCAGCCTTGCCGCTGATCTGGGTTCATTCTTGAAAGGTCTGACGTTTAAGACTTCTTATAGTGTAGACTATACTTCTTACTATTCGGAAGCTTTCAGCGAGACCTACGCCGTTTATGAACCTACATGGTCTCAGGTGAACGGCAAGGATATGATTATTGCCTTGAAGAAGCACAATGAAGACAAAAAAGATCCCAATGAATATGTCGGCAAGTCCACTTACGATCAGACCATGACGTTCAGTGCACAGTTTGACTATGCCCGCACTTTCGCAAAATACCACAACGTAGCAGCCACATTCATAGGTTGGGGTTATCAAACGCAGAATTCTGCTGACGAAAATCATGAAAGCAGTGATTATCACCGTACCAGTAATGTGAACTTAGGCTTACGGGCATCCTACAATTACAATCATAAGTATTATGCCGATTTCAGTGGTGCCGTGATCCATTCGGCCAAATTACCCGAAGGCAAGCGTAACGCTTTCTCTCCGTCAGTCACTTTGGGCTGGAGGATCAGCAAAGAGAAGTTTATGGAGAATGTAAAGTTTATAGACGATCTGAAAATCACAGCTTCTTATGCCAACCTGCATCAGGATCTCGATATCACCGACTATTATCTGTATAAAGGCACTTTCTCCAAAAGAACAAACGAGGGCTTCTATGTACAATGGCATGATGGAACAGCCGGCGGATGGACTCCGGCTTCCAAACGCGGTGATAACCCCAATCTGGGTTTCATCACACGTGAAGAGTTCCGTGCCGGCATTGATGCCACACTGTTCAACCGTCTGCTGAAAATAAATGCGAATTACTTCAGACAAGATACGAAAGGCTTGCTCACCCAAGGTTCATCTTCTATCTATCCTTCCTATTTTGCTTTAAGCAGCAATTCCACTTTCATGCCCTGGATCAATTATAACGAGGACAGACGCAGTGGTTTTGACTTCGCGCTGAGTGCCAACAAGAAATTCGGCGACTTTGACGTAACACTCGGTTTCAATGGTATGGTGTACTCCTCTAAAGCTCTGAAACGTGACGAACTTTACGACGAAGATTACCAGTATCGCAAAGGTCGTGCACTCGATGCTTCCTACGGTTATGTATGCGAAGGTTTCTTCCAGGATCAGACTGACATAGACAATCATGCCCGTCAAACATTTGGTACTGTAAAGCCCGGTGACCTGAAGTACAAAGACATTAACGAGGATGGTGTAATCGACAGCAAGGACCAGATTGAATTAGGAAAGAACGGTTGGTCAGCTCCTCCTTTCTCCTTCGGATTGAACTTAACTGTGAAGTGGAAAAATTTCTCGCTATTTGCCATGGGATCAGGTCAGACCGGTTCTGTAGACTTTAAAAGCAGTTCCTACTACTGGAACCGCGGTACGAGCAAATTCTCAGAAGTGGTATGGGGACGTTGGACCGAAGATACAAAAGATGTGGCCACCTACCCACGCCTGACCACCACCAATGGTGACAATAACTACCGCAATTCCACTTTCTGGATGTATAAGCGTAACTATTTCCGCCTGAACCAAGTGCAGTTGACGTATGACTTCCCTGAAAATACTTTCAAAGGAACGTTTGTTCGTGGTTTAAGTGTTTATTGCGGAGGTAGCAATCTGCTTACCATCTCTAAAGAGCGGAAGCATATGGAGCTGAGTACCGGTTCCCCTCAATGCCGTAACTTCTATGCAGGTTTCAAGGCTGCATTCTGATTTTATTGATTAATAAAGAAGAAGATTATGAAAAAGAAAATTATACCTTTTATAATAGGTGCCCTGATGCTCACCGGTTGTGATGATTTGTTTTCACCAGCCATCGAAAACTTCCAAGGCGTGGAAAACATGTACAACGATGCGGAATACGCACGGGGAATATTGCACAATGTATACAGTCTGATTCCGGGCTATTACGATAACAGCGAGTATGGCACGGATGACGCCGTAACCAACCAGCCAAGTAATGTGTATCTGCAAATGGCCACCGGTGCCTGGACTACAAGTTCATATAATCCACAAAATCAGTGGACCAATTCCTACGGTGCCATTCAATACATCAACCTCTTCCTGGAGCATGTGGGAGGCGTAAAATGGTCGGATGATGAAGAACTGAACAAATTGTTTGCGCAACGCCTCACTGGCGAAGCTTACGGACTCCGTGGGATGTTCTATTTTTATCTGCTCCGTGCCCATGCCGGTTTTGGTGCAAATGGCGAACTGCTCGGTGTACCCATATTTACAGAACCTCAGACAATAGAGTCGGATTTCAATCAACCGCGTGCTTCGTTTCAGGCTTGTGTAGAACAAATCTACAATGATCTTTCCGAAGCAGAGAAAAGACTTCCTTATGAGTATGAAGATGTTTCAGGAAGCGTTCCTGCAGATTTCCAGAGTCTCACACAAGACGTCGGTAAATACAACACCGTTATGGGTGCCAAAGCACGTCAGTTGTATAACGGAATCATAGCCCGTGCCTTCCGTACACGCACAGCCGTACTGGCTGCCAGTCCCTTCTTTGAAGATGCTTCCAACGCTGCCACATGGGCGGATGCCGCTAATGCCGCAGCTGCTGTAATAGACTATAAAGGAGGTCTATCAGGATTAGCATCCGACGGAGTGGAATATTACTCACCTACTATTATAAATACAATTAAGGATGGTGCCAATCCAAATGAAATCTTATGGAGAGGAAACAAAGGAAGTGGTGATAACGACCAGGAATCACAAAATTTCCCACCGAGTTTGTACGGTAATGGTTACATGAATCCGTCGCAGAATCTGGTCGATATATTCCCTATGGCCAATGGATACCCCATCAATGACGCAGCCAGCGGATACGATGCCAACAATCCTTATGCTGGACGCGATCCCCGCTTGGGCAAATACATCTTTTACAATGGAAGTACAATCAGTGAGAAGAGTATAACAATCAATATCAATGAGGGAAATCAAGACGGTGTTAACGTGACCGAAAACCGCTCGACCCGAACAGGCTATTACATGAGAAAACGCTTGCGCATGGATGTGAACTGTAATCCGGCATCCATTTCCAAACAGCCGCATTACACACCCCGTATCCGTTATACTGAAATGTACCTGAATTATGCTGAGGCAGCCAATGAAGCTTGGGGACCGAAAAACGCCAACGGCAGAGATTACTCCGCTTACGATGTAATCAAAGCCATCCGGAAACGTGCCGGCATAGGTGGTACCAATGATGCCTATCTGGAAGCATGCGCTGCCAGCAAAGACAAAATGCGCGAACTGATCCGCAACGAACGTCGATTGGAACTCTGCTTCGAAGGATTCCGTTTTTGGGATCTCCGTCGCTGGAAAGCCGACCTGAACGAACCGGTATATGGCATTAGCTGGAATGGTAACAGCTATCAGAAGATAACCGTAGAAGAACGTTCGTATGAAGATTATATGTACTGTTGCCCTATCCCCAACTCTGAGATACTGAAGTACAGCAACCTCATCCAGAATAAAGGATGGAAATAAACAAAATTGTGAACACTATTAATAAAATAGCATGATATGAAAAAGAAATTAGCATATATCGGACTGACTTCATTACTCTTGTCTTTCACCGCGTGCGAAAGCTCTGACAATGAATTCTCCGACTTCGATTATCAAACTGTATATTTTGCCAATCAATATGGTTTGCGTACCATTGAATTGGGAGAAGACGAATTCCTCGATAACTCTTTGGATAATCAGCACAAAGTATCCATTAAAGCAGCTTGGGGTGGTGGTTATACCAACCGCAAGAATGTAATTATTGATACTCAGGTAGATGAATCGCTTTGCGAAAACCTCTATTTCAAAGGAAGTAACACTCCTGTTACCCCTATGCCCACCTCCTACTATACCCTGGCCGCCAACCAGATCAATATTCCCAAGGGTGAAGTTATAGGTGGTGTAGAGGTACAGTTTACCGATGCATTCTTTGCCGATAAAAAGACTCTTGATAATTATTACGTGATTCCTCTGAAGATGACAGGCGTACAGGGTGCAGACTCCATCCTTCAGGGTAAGGCAGTCGTAGCAAACCCCATGTTGACAAATAGTGGCGACTGGAGTGTACAACCCAAGAATTTTGTACTTTATGCTGTAAAGTATGTCAATCCCTGGCATGGTGAGTACCTGCGTCGTGGAGTGGATCAAGCTGTGATAAACGGCGTTTCTTCGCAATTGGTACGCCATCAACAATATGTAGAGAAGGATGAGAAAGTAAATATTACAACTGAAAGCCTGAAAGACAATATTCTATCCTTATCAACCAAGGATGCACAAGGTAATCTTTTCAATTACAACCTCAGCTTGACTTTTACCGAAGATGGTAATTGCACAGTAGGTAGTACTTCCGATGATCTTATCATTTCCGGTACCGGTAAATTTGTGAAGAAGGGCGAAAAGAACAGCCTTGGCGGTAAAGATCGTAATGCTATCTATCTGGACTATACAATTGACTTTAAAACCAAAAACATGCAGTACGCCACCAAAGATACGTTGGTGTTAAGCAGTCGTGCCGTACAAGGTGGCAAGTCATTCGAGATAGAAATAAGATAGTATTATCTGGTATAAACGTTTAAACAAAGAAAACATGAAATACTTTAATCATAAGATAATCGGTATTGCCATGATGTGTGCAACGGTTATGGCATGCACCGATAAGTATGACTGCAACCTTCAGGTAGAAAAGCCTGAAGAAGTGGCCAATAGCGAATACCTGGCCAGCTTTGATTTGCTGAAATCGTACATTACCCGCGATGCCAGTTCTCCGTTCAAGTTTACGGCAAACTTGTCTTCAACAGACTTTTTAAAGAAAGACATTGCTTACAGCACCATACTTAGCAATTTTGATGGCATAGATATTGGCGGTTCTATCACTCCCGTCAATTCATTGAAAGAGGATGGTTCCTTCGATTTTGGCGGAATGCAATTAGTAGCTGATGCTGTCAAAGGAACGGACATAACGCTTTATGGTGGTACGCTCTGTTCCAATCAGGGACAACGCACCGCTTATTATAATGAACTGATACAGCCCATCATTATTCCCTTCGTACCCGAGAAAGGTAAAACTGTGATTTGTGACTTCGAGAATGATGAACTAGGCAAAGCTTACGGTATGACCGGAGGAAGTCAGGCTGTGGTAGAAAACGACCCGGATGGGAAGAGTGGTAAAGCACTGCATGTAGGTACCGACGATAACAAAGCTGCCTATTCACATCCTAAGTTCAACGTCAAGTTACCGGAAGGTCGAAAACTGGGTGATTACGTCAATCTGACCATTGATATGCGTATTGTAAACGAAGACGGTATATATGGAGCAGGTATGAGAGTCTTTATTAATGGAAAAGAGTTCAACGTTGGTATGAATGCTAAAACTTTTGGTTGTAATCCCAACACTTGGAATCGTGGAGCGGTCATCAGCTTAAATAGCGCTACAGCTCCAGGCTTCATATTGCCGGATGAAATGAAAGGACTTACTGAATTTGAGCTTGCCGTTGGTTCCGCTTCTGGAGGAGCACAATATTTTCTCGATAACATCGTGATGAATTATGAGCTTCCCGGAACAGGTGTTACTAAAATTGACTTTGAAAAAGATGAACTTGGAACGTCTTATCCGATGACTAACGGAAACTCTTCCGTTGTAGAAAATGATCCTGAAGGCAGTGGTAAAGTATTACACGTAGGTACAGCTACTACCCCTTGCAATAGATCTTATCCTAAATTCACAGTAAAATTGCAAAACGGAAGAACGTTAGGTGACTACATAGGTCTTTCTCTCGACATGTACCTGATAGATGGTAAAGGTGGCTGGGGCGACGGCATGCGGGTAGTGATTAATGGACAAGAATTCAACTGCGGCCAAGGACCGTTCAACTTCGGTTGTGAAGCTAACAAATGGGGACGAGACAAGATTTATATCACATTCCTGAAAGAAGGTGAAGAAACAGGTAAGGGAAAAATCGCTATACCCAATTCCATGAAAGATCTGACCGAGATAGAGCTGGCCGTAGGTTCAGGCTCGGGTGAGTGGCATGCTTACATCGATAATATCAACCTCCACTGGAAGGCCGATGATACCATCATCGAGAAAACTCCGGAAGAGAAAAAGAATATCTTCACTGAAGAGATGAATAAATGGATCGGTGGTATAGTAAATGCCGGTGGTGAATCTGTAAAAGTATGGAATATTGTAGGCGAACCACTTGACAAAACCATGGATGCCAACACCTTCAACTGGGGTGAATATTTGGGCGAAGTAGAATATGCACGTACAGCCGTAAAACAAGCACGTGACACAGCAAAAATTGATCTCAACCTCTTCGTTAGCAATACTTTCAATCAATCTGATGAGATGGGACAGAAAGCCGATGAATTGATCGCATTGGTAAAATCCTGGGAAGCAGATGATGTAACCCGTATTGACGGATACAACATCCTTCTTCATGCGGTTTATTCCAAAGATGCCACTTCTCAGAAAGCCAATGAAGAGATGATTTCCGAATTGTTCGACAAGCTGGCACAGACCGGTAAACTGATACGTGTATCCGACCTCAGCATGATGGTGGAAGATACAGAGGGTAAGTTCATCCAGACCAGTAAACTGACCGCCGATGAACGGAGTGCCGCAGCCAACTATATAGCTTTCATCATGAAAGAATATCGGAAAACTATCGCATCGGACAAGCAATATGGCATATCCATTTCAAGTATGACCGAAACCAGTACCGGTAACAAGATTTGCCCCTGGACTTCGGGATACAATCGAAATGGAATGTATGAAGGAATAGTTGAAGGATTGAAATAACCCGAAGTATAATGAAACTATTTATTAGAAATCTATGCATTTTTCTGATGGGAATGTCATGTTGGGCATGCTCTGATAATAATAATGCGGAGACTGATGATAACGGGAAGGGCGCATATGCGCTCTTCCTAAAAAAGTCAATTACAGTGAGTGCCGGTGAAAACCAGACAGAGGTCGTTATAGAATGGGCAAAAACCTCCTGGGAGATAACCTTCGAACAGGGAGATATTGTAAAAAGTATAACTCCGATGTCAGGTGGAAGCAGTGATAGAGAAAAGCAGTACACAAAAATTCAAGTGGTTTGCAATGCTAACGCTTCAATGAAACAACGTACACAGACTATTCACATTACTGACCTAACCAACAAGCAGACTACTGATTTATTGATAGAACAAGAACCGGCGTTCAAGTCTGTTACACTTAATATTGACCCTACAGTAAAATATCAGCCGATAGCAGGATTCGGTGGAATGTACAATCCTAAAATTTGGTGTGGCGGAAACCTCATTTCTGCCCGACAATTAGACCAAATGTATGGTGAAGGCGGATTGGGCTACTCCATCCTTCGCCTAATGGTTTATCCCAACGAATCTGATTGGAATGCTGATGTAGAAGCGGCTAAAGCGGCACAGGCCAATGGAGCAATAGTTTTTGCATGTCCGTGGGACTGTACAGATGCTCTCTCCGAACAAATCAAGGTGAACGGCAAAGAAGTAAAACATCTCAAAAAAGAGAACTATGGAGCATACGCCGATCATCTTATCCGTTACATCAATTTCATGAAACAGAATGGAGTAGATCTTTATGCCATATCTGTTCAGAATGAACCGGATATGGACTTTACTTATTGGACTCCTCAGGAAGTGGTAGATTTTGTGAAGCAATACGGTGCCAAAATCCGTGAAACCGGAGTCAGACTGATGTCTCCCGAAGCATGTGGCACACCACCCGAATACACGGATCTGATCATCAATGATGCCGGAGCATTTGCACAGACCGATATTATTGCAGGACACCTTTATCAAGGTTTTACAGACCTGGATAATGGATACGTCAAAAATCGTCACGATTACATCTGCGGTCTCTACCCTCGCATCCATGGAAAGACCTGGTGGATGACGGAACATCTCTTTAATGACGGAGAAAAATCAGATGATCCGTCAGCATGGGAATTCCAAAAGTGGCAATACTGCCTCAACCATCTTGGCAAAGAAATCCACATGTGTATGGAGGGCTATTGCAGTGCATACGTATACTGGTATTTAAAGCGCTTCTATGGATTGATGGGCGATAATGACAAGCGCAGCCCGGTGGGTGAAGGTGAAATTGCTAAGAATGGTTACATCATGGCCCATTACGCGCAGTACGCCACAGGTACTACCCGTATTAAAGCTGTCACGAATAATACAGGAATATGTGCCACAGCCTACATCAATGAAACAGGAAATGAAGTAACGGTTGTATTGCTGAATTTCACCGGAGCCACCCAGTGTATAGAAATACCGTTGGCAGGAATGAAGCATGCAAATGCCGTTGAAACCAATGAAAACAAAAATATGAAAGTTATCAGTACTGAGATGCTGGAATCTGGCGAGGGTGTATATGTACTGTTGTCCGGTAACAGCATAGTCTCTGTCCGGTTGACCTTATAGTTGCATGAAGTGATATGGAATCACTCAAGTAGTTCATATTCTCCCCAAATGGTAAGTGTTGCCAAAGCAAAACAAAAAATTGCTTTGTGCAACACTTTTTTTTATTTTTGATGTCACGTTCGCTTTACACGTTCGTCTTAGTAATGTAAATGGAACTCAAACAATTTAAAATATCCGTTCTACCCCTCCGCAATAAGCTATTGAATTATGCGCGGAAGTTGACCGAAAGTCCGGACGATGCAGAAGATGCCGTACAAGAAGTCCTGCTCAAGCTATGGAACAAAAGACTTGAACTGGAACAGTACCGTAACATTGAAGCATTCGCCATGACCATGACACATAATCTCTGCATGGATATGTGGCGCACCAGGCATACCGCCAGCGTACCGTTAGAGTATGTACAGGATGCCACTCCCGGTGGGACACCGGAACGGTTGCTTGAGATAAAAGACGAAATCCGTCTGATGCATGAAATTATTAATTCATTGCCTACCTTGCAGCGCACCATCATGCGGATGAAAGACATCGAGGAGTATGAAACGGAAGAGATCGCCGACATCACAGGCTGTAATCCGGAAGCCATCCGAAGTAACCTGTCGAGAGCGCGAAAGAAAGTGAGAGAAATTTACCTGCAAACCGTACAAGAAAAAATAAGGAGGAAACAAGTATGAAGATAGAAGAATTAATAGACCGCTATTTCGAAGGACAGACCTCATGTGAGGAAGAACGCAAATTACGCAGTTTCTTCACGCAAGAAAATGTACCGGAATCGTTACAAGTATACCGTCCCTTGTTTGTCTGCCTGGATCAGGAAGCAAAAGCATTCCGGCAAGAAAGTGCTCCTGTTAAAAAGCCTTCCTTCCGCCGTCGCTTTATTTACACAGCGGGAGGAATAGCAGCCGGAATTTTATTAATGATCGGCATTGCCGGTACGCAGCGATACCTTCACCCCACTCCGGAAAATTACGTCATTATCGACGGCAAGCAATACACGGATGCAAACCTGGTGCATGAACAAGCCCTTGCTGCTTTCCGAGATATGCGAACTACGGAAGATGAAGTGCTTGATCTGATGTTTGAATAATAAAAAGAACCAATAGATACAATTATGAAAAAGTTCACTCATACCCTGCTATGCTGCCTGCTGCTCTTGTTCAGTACCGGCATGTACGCCCAAAAAGGGCTGCAAATAGCATCCGTATTTCAGAAATACGGCAATGAGAAAGGGGCCACTTACGTGGAACTGTCCAAGATGTTATCCAAGAATTGGGACATCACCCATTACCAAAGCCTGAAACTGACAAAGGCAGAAAAGGCATTACCGGATATCTACCGGTGTCTGGAATCCGACCGGGAACATGCCAGGAAAATAAAAGAAGTGGTGACAGACGGGCATATTCAATCGGGATACTACCAGTTGCCTCCGGTAAAAGATAAAATAAACCGCTTCATACTATTCCGGCTCGGCAAGAAAGGAGAAGCCACACTTATCTATATCGAAGGCGAAATAGACAGTGACGACCTTGTTACACTGATATTCAGCAAAGACTAATTCTGAAATTTATAAATCACAAATAATAAAACTTATGAAACGAATTTTCTTTTTATTCCTTATCATGACTTCCATGACAGTCGTGGCACAAGAAAGCATCCCGCAAGATACAACTCTCTATCTCAACGGACGGAAGATCATCATTAAAGAACATGATGGCAAAATCAAAGTGAAAATGTATGAGGCAAAAGCCGACAATGACACCATCGAAAACACCCAGGTATTTGAAGGTGTGTATCTGGACGGCCGCAGCATTGAACGAACCACAACGGTTTCCGTACCTTTCGTGAAGAAGAAAAAAGGCTATTACCGCTTTGATCCTCACTACCCTGCCATCTACTTCGGCTTTAACAAACTGGCAAGCAATACATTTCAGTACTCTGCCAAAGTACCTCAACTTGGCTCGAAATCCTGGGAATGGGGTATCAATCTGTTTAATACCGGAGTTGCCATAACCCGTAACAATCATTGGGGATTGACCACCACCCTCGGTTTAGCACGTATCGTCTATAAACTGGATGACAATTACGGCTTTGAGAAAGTAGACGGCATCACCGTTTGCCGGCAAGCCGAAGATGTGGATTACCAAAAGAGCTGGCTGCGCTATTGGGCTTTCCGTCTGCCTGTCAGTCTGGAATGGCAAACCAAATTCGGCAGTCGCCGTGCTTTCATTGCCGCTGGTCCGGAAGTGGAATGGCGTGTAGGGGTTAAATCCAGAGCCAAATATGATGATAAGAAACATACTTTGAGTAGCAAGCTGAATACCCATCCGCTTGGCATGAACCTGCTGCTACAGGCTGGTTACGGTTGCTTGGGATTCAATGCCCGTTTCGCTCTCACTTCTCTGTTTGAAAAGAATAAAGGACCCGAACTCTATCCGGCTTCTATAGGCATAGGTTGGTATTGGTGACAGCATAAAACTTTAATAATTCATTTCCCGCCTCACAACAAAAACTGTGGGGCGGACTTGTTTTTGTCTATATAGAATTGTATCTTTGTATCGCTACTCCTTTAACAGCAAGAAAGGAAAAATAGAATGAAAACAACTAATGAAATTCTCGCCATCCTACACGAGTTCAAGCAAACAACCGCTGACAAGTACGGCATTGAGAGTCTTGCTCTCGTTGGTTCAGCTGCCCGTGGCGAACAACGGGAGAACAGCGATATTGATGTTTGCGTAAAACTACGCAAAACCACCTTTCGTGCCTATATGACGATCAAGGAAGAATTAGAACACCTCTTTCATACAAAAGTTGATTTAATAACCTTGCATGAGAACATGCGCCAAATGTTCCGGCATAATCTTGAACAAGATGCAATCTACGTCTAAACAAGCATTAATAGATATGCTTCGCTTTGTAGAAAGCCAAACAGCATTCATCATCAAAACCACTGTTCGGATAAGCAATTATCAGGATTTTCTCAATTCAGACGATGGCATGGTATTATTCAATTCGACGTGTATGTGCCTGCAAACTATTGGTGAAACGATCCGACAAGTAGATGACCGTACTCACGGATGCCTTTTCTCTCATTATCCCGAAATACCGTGGAGACAAATTATAGGAATGCGTAATATAATCTCACATGAATATCTCTCAATAGATCCGGAATTGATCTACGACATTACCAGCAAAGAACTTCCTCCCCTACTCGCTAGTTTACATCAGATTCTCATAGATATTGATGCCGGTCTACGAAATAAGGAGTTGGGGGAATAGACATCATTCGCATCATACAGAGAATTAAATAATCATTTTTATTATGACCAAAGAAGAACTTATGAGAAAAGCGATTGAGCTCTCCACGGAGAATGTCGCTAACGGTGGCGGCCCATTTGGTGCCGTCATTGCCAAAGATGGAGAAATCATAGCTACCGGAACGAATCGTGTGACATCCTCATGTGACCCGACAGCGCATGCCGAAGTCAGTGCCATTCGTGCAGCAGCCACGTCACTAGGTACTTTCAACCTCAGTGGTTGCGAAATCTATACCTCTTGTGAGCCCTGCCCCATGTGCCTCGGCGCTATCTATTGGGCCCGACTGGACAAAATGTATTATGGAAACAACAAGACTGACGCCAAAAATATAGGTTTCGACGACTCTTTCATATATGATGAAATCGCTTTAAAACCTGCCGATCGCAAACTACCCTCAGAAGTATTGCTACACAATGAAGCCATCAAAGCTTTCGAAGCATGGACTGAGAAAGAAGATAAAATAGAGTATTAAGAAATTAGACAAGAAAAGTCCCCGGAGTACTGCTATCTCTCCGGGGACTCGAATTTAATACACAAGGTATTTGCAATGAAAGGTTATTTGCTTATATTGTTATTCTTTTAGAAACGCATACCTAAAGATAATATCACCTGGCTGCGAGTATTAGTCAACTTAGCAGCAGTAAGTCCTACTTCGCCATCTTGAGAAGAATCGAAAGGATAAAAATCACCTTTCTGTACTGAATATTTGTAAGCTAAATCGGCATAAAATGCAGAGCCTCTGTAACCGATACCCAGTGTGTAATTACTCAATGACTTAAGATTAGCATAATCCGTATCAGTATTAATGGACTCTATAGGCAATGCCTTAATGGCATCCTTCTTGAAAGCAGAGCTACTATAATTATATCCGGCACGCAAAGCAAACTGTGGAATTACTTTATACTCAGCACCAATGCGGAAAGTATTGACGCCCTTCAAACAGAGTTTAGACTCATTACTTTGCCATTCCATCTTATCACCATCAGAATAATAGAACTTAGTTGTCGAGTAGTTTTTATACTCATATTCAGCACCTAAAGCCAATTGAGTTCCTACAGTATATCCCAAGCTCAGATTATAAGTCCATGGAGTGTTCATCTGATATTCTTGTTTCAAATCTCCATTATTCAAATAATCAAAACTATCCACCGTTGTAGATACAACCTTATCTCCCTGATACAGATCGGAAACAAGACGGGCTGAAGTAGACCATGTCAAATTATAGAAAGTCGGGGTATGTATGGCAAGCCCGAGACGTAAAGGTGAATCCTCAAACGGACGAAGAATAGCACCAAGTTTAAAGTCAAAGCCGGCACCACTTACTTTATTGAAACTTTCCAAGATGTATCCGGAACCTGTCGGTTCTTCATTTCCTGTACGGAAATCTTCATCATATAATGTATACTTATTATAGTCCACATCATAAGCTCCTATCGTAAAGCCAAGATAGAAACGATCATTAAAGTTGAAAGAAACATTAAAATCAAATTGATTTACTCCTCCACTTTCCCGAGAACGGAATTCACGTAAATAAGGATAGTCACCGTCTCCTAAAATGCTTGTGTAGAAATTATAATTCTCATATAAAAGATTACCTTCCTCATCCTTTATTTGATTACCATCGGCATCATTATAAGGATAAGGTGTCTTATCAGTAGTTATTGAAGGATTTATCAGGTGTCCCTCCCATCCCAGTGCGGAAAGCCATCCGATATCATTTGCATTAAAAGGATTACTACCCTTCCACATTTCCGGTGTAATCCCATCGGACATAGCTGCCATCTGATAGGTCTGCGAATAACCATTCAAGTCTCCTGCCATAGTCATATTCCGATTGAAAGACTTTACTTTCTGATAATTAAAGGCAAAGTTTACATAACGTAATGACGTAACATTACCAACCTTGGTAGAAAACACAACACCTGCATTATCAAAGTTCCAACGGTTTTTTCCCATATTAAATGTCTGTCCGCCATATTTGCTTTCAACATCTGTAATCGAATAGCCGAAAGATGCTACTATATCGTTACTACGATAGATACCAATACCCGCAGGGTTCGTACCGATAGTGGAAATATCACCACCTAACGCTCCCATTGCGCCTCCCATACCTACGAAACGAGCAGTACCACTTAGATCTTTACTGGCTATATTCGTAGCATCGTATACCGTCTGTGCCCCTGCACCCATTGAGACGAACATAGCAAGGGCTGTTAGAGTCATTATCTTTTTCATAATTCATTCATTTTTGTGTGAAACACTTAACTTTTATCTTCTTCTGCTTGAGCCGCCACCGCCACCACTGGAACGTGTGGAACCTCCACCGCCACTGGAATAGCTACTGCCACTGGAACGGGAACTGCTTCCTGATGAATAACTGCTACTGGAAGAAGAACGAGTGGAAGGAGCACTATAAGACCGTGAGCTAGAAGAACGATTATTATCATTAGAGTAGCTGCGTGGAGCTGTTGAACTACCCCGGTTATAGGTACTGCTACTACGTGTTGAAGTACTTCTTACGGTGCCACTACTTCCCGAAGATGATCTCGTTGAAGTACCACGAACCGTACTACCACTACGTACATTTCCTACATTGCTATTATAAGAAGAGCTGCTACGTGTACTACTTGGACGTGTATAGGTTGAACGTCTTGACGAAGCTGCATCTGTGCGGGTTGACATTCCCGGACGTTCACCGGAAGAACGGGTTCCCACTACCCGACGGGTAGTTCCACTTTCTCCACGTCTTACTTGTCCACTTGTACTTTGTCTGGTCGCACCTGTCACTCTACCAGTTCCGTCAGTACGCCGTGCAGTTGTCGTACGACGTGTTCCGCTGTAGCGCCTGTTCGTATATGTATCACGACTCCCCCAATGGTTGCCTCCCCAGTGTCCACCGCCACCGGGATACCAGCCACCGCCAGGATAATAATGATGGTGATGATGTCCCCATCCCCAACTCCAGCCACCGTAGAAACCGCCCCAGCCATAGGACCAGCCACCGTAACTGTAATAAGGTGAGTATCCACCCCAACCATAATAAGGATAGCCTCCCCATCCGTAGGAGTTATAACGCCAATCCCACCATAAGCGGTTAGAGAAAGTCGGGAAAGCATACGCATACATTCCGTCAGTATAAACGTTCCAGTCCCATGAATTCAGACCGTAAACGATATCCCAATAATACGGGCTACTGATGCTCACCGCATAACGCGGGTTGCGGAAACGTACGATACGCATAGCATATTCATAATCATCTTCCGAACCATCGAAGCCATTTACCCATTCACCATCCGGATCGGGCACTGCTTTTTCCTTAATATATAAGGTATCATCTTCCATTACGAAGTCATTCTCACGAGAATCATAACGACGGTTATATTCGTCTACATCACGTGTATTTCCTTTACGATCCTGTACTACAACAGTAGTATTACCTGGCGACGTATAAACCGTAGTTGGTGCATTCGACTTTACTACAATTTCTTCAGTCGGAGCAGAGCTTGTAACTTTCTTCTCCTGCTTCTTTTCCTTCTTATCCTTAGAAGGAATGTAGTAAAGGTCGTCATCTATGCTCTGCGCCGAAACCATCCAAGGGAGGCACAAGGCAAAAAGCGATAAAAAAACAATCTTTTTCATATGGGTGTGGTTTATAGGTTTTACATTAATCCATTTTATCACGTCACAAAGATAGCGATGGATTTTACTGCATACAGGAGAATTTCCCCAAATGATTATAGGGATTTCCCTATTCTATCATAACAAAAGAGATATTATTTTGGTTTTCAATGCACTAAATTAAATCTCCAGTGCAAGTTTATAACACATGAAACTTATCCGTTTGACGGATATAAAATGCCGGAGAAATCAGTGCGTGATATCTAGCTATCTACTGATGAGATAAAGGCTATACGAGATGTAAAAGTCAGCAGGGAGAATCGGATTAGGAAGTATCTCCGGAATTTGTATATGTTTATACATTTTATCTATCTGATCTTTTTTTATTACTTTTGCAGCAAATAAACGAACAATACTAAAAAAACAATGCAAGACATAAGAAAGCAAAACGTATATGACCTTGCCCAAGAAAGATTACGTGTCATTTTTCAGAATTTTGATAATATTTACATCTCATTTTCAGGAGGCAAGGATAGCGGTGTACTATTAAATTTATGCATAGATTATATCCGCAAACATAATTTAAAAAGAAAAATTGGGGTATTTCATATGGATTATGAAATACAGTACAACATGACAATTGATTATGTAGAACGAACTTTTAAAGAGAATCAAGACATCCTGGATATATATCATATTTGCGTACCTTTTCGAGTAACGACATGTACGTCCATGTATGAAGATTATTGGAGGCCATGGGATGAAGACAAAAAAGCAGTCTGGGTACGCCAAAAACCGGAGAGGGCAATGACATTACATGAGTTCCCTTTCTACACTACCGACATGTGGGATTATGATTTTCAAATGGAATTTGCCCAATGGCTACATAAAAATAAAAAGGCTACCCGAACATGCTGTTTAGTTGGCATTCGTACACAGGAAAGCCATAATCGTTGGCGTGCCATTTACAGAAAAACAAAGGAACGATATGCCAACTACCTATGGAGTACCCTAATTACTGAAGGTGTTTATAACCTCTATCCTATTTTTGACTGGAAAACAACTGATATCTGGGTAGCAAATGGTAAATTCAAGTGGGATTATAATCATCTGTACGATCTTTATTATCAAGCAGGAATTAGCCTTGACCGACAACGGGTAGCAAGTCCTTTTATCTGCGAAGCCATAGAGAGCCTGTCACTGTACAGAGTGATTGATCCCGATATGTGGGGACGGATGATTGGCCGGGTTAACGGAGTAAATTTTTCCGGGATTTACGGAAAAACCGGAGCCATGGGAAGAGATGAGATACATTTACCCAAAGGATATACATGGAAATCCTTTACAGAGTTTCTTCTGTCTACTCTACCTGAATATACCCGGAACAGATACCGGAAGAAATTGGAGACAAGCATCAGATTCTGGAAGAATAAGGGCGGTGTACTCAGTGACGAAGTGATACAGAAACTAAGAGAAAGAAATATTCCTATTCAAGTAGGAGAAAGCACAAACTACAAAACGGACAAGAAACCTGTCAGGATGGATTATTTGGATGATATTGATATTGCAGAGTTCAAGGAAATTCCGACTTACAAAAGAATGTGTATCTGTATCCTACGCAATGATCACGTTTGTAAATATATGGGATTCGCACTGACAAAAGAAGAAACACTCATGAAAAATATGGCATTAAAACAATATGGAAAAATTTTCAAAGATGAATAGAATTTCTTAAATGCCCCATCTTTAAATAAGACAAACTGCATCTCAGCATAACTTTTTCATGCAAGCATGAAAGTTCTACATTCGATTTGCATTATCTTTGCAGCTAATAAACAAATATACAAAGAAACTGGTTCGCTTCGCTAACAGAGGCTTTGCATTTAACAATAAATTATATTCCAATGAAATATTTAGAATTTACTTTCCGCACTTCTCCTTGTACAGAAGTAGTAAACGATGTGCTTTCCGCTATCCTGGGCGATGCAGGTTTTGAGAGTTTTGTTGAACAAGAAGGCGGTATTGCTGCCTATATACAAAAAGATTTGTATGATGAAACAACTGTAAAAGCAGCTATTGACGAGTTCCCCCTACCAGACACCCAAATCGAATATACTTTTACAGAAGCCGAAGATAAAGACTGGAATGAGGAATGGGAAAAGAACTTCTTCCAACCAATTGTGATTGGTGACCGCTGTGTCATCCACAGTACTTTCCACCATGATGTCCCCCAAACAGAATATGATATTGTCATCAATCCGCAAATGGCTTTCGGTACAGGACATCACGAAACTACCAGTCTCATCATCGGTGAACTACTGGACAGTGACCTGCAAGGCAAGTCCCTTCTCGATATGGGTTGCGGCACTTCCATCCTTGCCATTCTTGCTCGCATGCGTGGTGCAGAACCTTGTACTGCCATCGATATTGATGAATGGTGCGTTCGTAACTCACTTGAAAACATCGAATTGAACCACGTAGACAATATTTCCGTATTCCAGGGAGACGCCTCTTCACTGGAAGATATAGGTCCGTTTGACGTAGTCATTGCTAACATCAACCGGAACATTCTGCTGAATGACATGAAACAGTATGTACGTTGCATGCGCAAAGGTTCCCAACTCTTTATGAGTGGATTCTATGTGGACGACATTCCTCTGATCCAGGCAGAGGCCGAACGTAACGGATTACACTTTGTACACCATCAAGAGAAAAACCGTTGGGCGGCAGTGAAATTTGAACTTTAAAGCCTACTTGTCCCGGGTAGCATCTACCGGATAACTCCGGCTGATGCTACCTGCTCAATTATGGACAAAAAAAATCCCGACAAGACAATAATTGTCTGCCGGGAACCAGTATGAATATTATTTTGGAACTTATAAATGTTATCAAAAATAAACATTTAAACAGATATTACTTTTTCCATATATAATAAGGTATAAATAATACCTTTATACATTTCAACAGCTTCTTTACGAATGTACAATACTCCAAAATGTCAGAAAAATAATTTTAAAGTATTCTTTCACAGAACGGTGATTGATATACTTCATATTATATTGAATTTTATCTGGAAGAATTTGTTCCACATACGCACGATCTGCATCTTCTGTCTGTCCCAAAATCGTATTTTCATCTACATACTCTATAGATGCATAATCTAATATTTGTTTTTACATACAACACTAATAATCAAACAACTATACATCTCAAAAATTAAAGATTGCGAAACAATAGCGAAACTTCTACAAGAAGTTTGCATTTTGCGAGATTTATTGCACTTAATCCTACCATCTTCCCTGCAAAGGAAAGAAATAAAAATGAAAGAGTCAAATATAGCTTTATTAAAGACAAATGGATATTACCCTTACCAATACAGCAATAGGTATTATCCAATGTAGCACCTTCTCAAAACGTTCTAAAAAACATTCCATTGAAGAATCCTAAATATCAGGCAGAAATCACAGTAGAATGCGAAATCTGCCTGATCCAGCAATATGTCAACCTTACTTTCCTTCATACATTGCTTCCATATACAACCATATCTTACCCGGAGGAGCATCCTCATCAGCAAAATAAAATTTATGTGCAGTCTTAATGATTAACTCATCATCGAGAACTGTACATGTATCGGCATAAAATCCGTTAAAAGCTACATACTTGTCCCATTTCGTTGTCCCCGAGGGGAAAGTCATGCCTTTGGTTGCATTTTCGATTTGTTCCAAAGTCCAGTATCCACCCTCACATTTTTTACCCATCCTATCTATGTATCGAATCATAGATACGTCATGCATAGCAAAAGCCTCATTATAATGGTTTCCATATAGTATACCGTGTTGCTCACGCATAAACTCCCAATACATTTCAGGATGATCCTGCTTTACCAGCAGCAGTAGTTCACTGACACTGGCAACACTTTTCCACATTATTTTTTCGTTGGTAAGTCCTGCATTCTTGGCTTCTTCCAACATCTCGCTATATTGCTTCATAATCAACAATTTTTGCAACCACCAAAACGTGGCAGCGGTTTATATACGTTTTTCGTTATCACCGGTGTAAAGGTGACCGCTTCTTTGGGTTGATCCTCCTTTTCATCCTTGCCTTTGTTTACTTTATCTTTTCCCATAACCTGTTATACCATTTTTGTAATACAATGAGCACCAATCCCCAATAAAAGGAAAGGTAAGCGACGAGTAGTGACAATCCAACGGCCAATGGCAAGCTGCAATCTTCCATCCACAAAACCATAAATGCGGTCCAAAAGGAGCAACATTTCGGGCATTTAGCAATCTTGGTAATAATCTTTCCGATGGCCTCTGTCAGTCCGAGGTGCTGTGCCAGTGTTGCCGCCGCCATTGCCGTCAGTGCTGTCACTACATGCATCATGCCACCGTGAGTGTCAACGGAGTTTCGCTTACAAATGTCCTTCCGCATTGCTGGCATCCGGATACAGCTACGATATTGGAGGTGTTACCCGCCGTTACAATAACTGATGTGGGTGCGGTTGCCGAGAAGATCGGAATGGTGAAATCCTGCGACAGAGGCTGTTGCTTGGTGCAGCAGCATCCGCCATTGCAAGGTACGTAAGAAATAATGCCTTCCACATGGATAGTTGCCACATACTGACTCGTACCAACGTTTGCAAGCGCTTTCATGGAAAACTTCGGATCGAACACTGGAGCATTCTCCGCACAAGTTGGAAAACACAATCTCTGTGTGATGTTGACCTCTACAAAGTAGGGCGAGGCTACCGATCCGGCAGCCAAAACCGGAGTAATTACTGCCGGCTGGATTCTGTTACAATTACAGCTCATAATACAAATGCTTTAATACTCCCTATTACTTATCTTCTTCTGCGCCGGGAGCGTCAGGCTCAGATATTTCCGGATACAATACCTTGTAGATTGCATCTACCTTTTCATAGATTGCAACCACATCGTTTGACAAATCCACCACATTCTGATTAATCACTTCAAATATGTTACGTGGTTGCCTGGGTTGTTCATTGGCCATATATGTTATTTTAAGAATTTGTTGACAAAAAAGTTATTCTTATAGTTGACAAGTGCATGCGCTAGTTTGCTAGCCGTAACGAGTATTCCACTGCGATACTTGTCATTGACAAATTCGTAAGCGGCTTTTTCAAGGTCTTTCACCTGTTGCTCATCATCAGCATACACATAGATTGTCACTTTGTATGGTTTCATCATTGCGGTGATGGTATGGGCGGAACATCAACAGGTGGCATAACTGTAGCGGCACGTGACGCATTACCTCTCATTCCTTGAATAAAATCCCATGCCTGCAATAAGTCTTCCTTATTTTCCTTTACCCAGCCAAACATTGAATTTACACTCTGTGTGGCTCTCTGCATAGTTGTAGGTGGCTGAATATCAAAATCGGGAAGAGACGCTATATCTTCGGCAAAAAACTTGTATAGTTTCTCAGCCTTATCCACGTCATTTCCGCAAGCTTGTAGGCAGCTAATCTTCAATGCTATTTTAGAGGAGGGGTTGATCATTCCAAGATTTATTTTATTTTTTCCGAACATAGTTTTTGCATAAGGAAAGCAGCATATCCGAATAACTCTTCCGGTATGCCGCTTTCTGATGATTACTCACCGTTACCACATGTATCACATCCGCACAGGCGTGAACCTGAAACACGAGCTACACGTAAGTAATTACAACCACCGATGGCGGAATTTAATCCATTGCCACCTCCATTGTTAAGCAGCGCAAGAGCTTCCGCGGTAGCAAGAGCGCTTGCGGAACCTCCCTGTGCCGTAGCTCCGGTCAGATTACGCAAGGTCTGCGTCACATCCAGATTGATGCTATTATTGCGAGCATCATCTTGAATAGCACGTGCGGCCAAGATATCAATTGCCCGCGCGTTACCTGCGGCTGCATTTTCAGCTGCTCTCATGCGTGCTTTTGAAGCTTGGTTTACACCCCATGCAGCGGCTATAGCAAGCAGTAAAGCACCACCACCAAGACCAGCACCTAAGCCAATACCCGTAGCAGCCATGCCACGGCCATGATGATAATAACCGTCACCACATCCACACCCACAATTACCACCACGTCCATAACGTGCGGTATCCCACATAGCGAGATCGCCAGAAGTCAAATAATCATTTTCCATATAGAAAAAACTTTTGTGTACCGATCAATATTGACCGTGCAACAAAAGTACCTATATGCTATAACCCTTGAAATCAACCATTTCCAAGAGATTTCTTTATATTTGCCAAATATATTCTCATCATTTTCCCACTATCCAAGCGCTCCTGAAAATTGGATATGATGTAATTGATAGCTCTTTTAGTTTTATGCAAATGAATAGATGTTTGGGAAGGATAAAAACCCTTTTCTGAAAGAAGATGGACTAATAAATAACGTGCATCAACAGTCTCAGTATCCTTATCTGAAGAAAGTATACGATTTGCGGATATTTCTGTTTCCTTGGAGACTAAATTCAGTATTTCGGCAAAGATTTCAGATTTACACATGTTTTTTTTCATTTTTATGTTTACCTTTGCCTTACCACATAAAACATTGTATATATGAACAAAGCATAAGGAATAGCGTTAAAGGTATTATAAGCCTCCAACGTGCATTCCTTATGCTTAATCATTGTTTTATGTGGTGTAAAACGCGAGCGTTGGGGGCTTTCTTTTATCTCTAAGCCCCAGAAAGAGAGTATTTGTTAATGTACTAGAGATGCTTCTACTCATCTCTAATAATCAATGATCTAAATCATATCAGCCTCCTTTCTTTTTATAGATAATCCATGCAATAATCATCAATAGTAACAATGTCGCTAAAGCCCATATTGCACCAGATATCTGTTTTGGCACTGTTGTTTCGTCGTTCTGCTTCTCCTGTTCCTGCCTATCGTTTTCCTGACTCCAGGAAGACGATGAGCTATCCGATTTCAATGCAGTACTATTCAACAATGCGATATTGGTATTTTGATCAATCTGATTGTCTTCTTCAGTATTACCTTCGGCCAGCAACGGATATTTACCTGTATCCGGATTAACCGGCTTACTGGTATCATACAACTTCCAGTTTATTTTCCGATTCATAGTAGAATGCAAGAAGTTGGATATATCCTGCTTACTGGTAAATCCAAAATCAACAGCCATTCCGGTACTATCTTTTCTCAGAATGGATGTTTCCTGGCTTGTGGTAGATTTATGACTCCCACAGGAATAAAGCGACATCACAATTCCCATCACAACCAAGGCTATAAAACCTATTATTGATAGCTTAACCATTTCTTTTAGATTATTCATGAACATTTTCTTTTTATTAGTGTTACTATAAGGTTCATATAAACTCTTTTGAACGGCCTTCCGCTGTGATAGTACATTGCCGTTATATTATTTCAAATACGAAATCATTGATTCGATTTAACCACCCTCTCTTGAACTTGTTGTTAGCAGGGCGCTTTCGACATATGTCCTCGATGAAATCAAACCGTGCAATCTTGATAAGATCAAACAATTCACGAGGATTACGTGAGTTAACAGCTTCAAGGGTTTTAGGCCCGACAATGCCGTCCACCTTAACGTTAAGAAGCTGTTGAGGTATCTTTATGCCGTAGTTTCCTGAAGCCCAAACCCAATCTACCAGAATATTAGCAACAGACTGACTTTCTATCTGGTCAGCCTTCCATCTGTCCCAATACATTGTCTTTAATATCTCGGTCCATTCATGTTCAGATAGATTCTTCAACCTCTCAACGGTTGGTACCGGATAACCTTTCTTCCGGCAATACTGCATATAGGTTGCAAGAGTTACACCTCGATTAGTCGCACCTCCCAAGTCATCGGGATCATTTACGAAACCTCCCTCCCACTTTAGGATAAGAGGTGCCAGTTTTTCAACATTTGCCATATTATCTTTCGTTTAAATTGTGATAAAATTCTAATCTAATATTAGCATAAACTGATTCAATGTTTGTATAGGCACGCCCATTGTTAGGACCTTCTACATTGTATATTTCAGCCTCTACCACCTTTGCCACCTGATCAATCCATTTCCTATCTGTATAATCAGACAATTTATTGCCATGATAGGTAAAGCAATCAAGTTTACTATTACGATCTTCGTGTATGTTCGTTAGCAAAGTCCGTATCTTCTTAATGGTATTCTCCTTATCTACTATATGATTCTCTTCTCTTATCTTCTTTATAATACGACACACCTTTTCTACCGAAAGATCAAAAAGAAGATTAGATAGAGTTTTAACCCTTAACTGTGTTTCCGGTTGTAATCCTTCGGCTATACGTGTCATTATGTGATTGTTTTCAATCATTTGTCTTTTTAATTCCTGCCAATTTGCTCCCTGAGCTGATAATATACCGTTAATAATACTCATAAACCACCTAAAGCAAGCAATCCACATTAAAGCGGATAATACAAGAAAAAAGCCTGCCGTGATAGCCATCATTCCAAATTCACTAATACCCCTTCCCGTCTGAAGAGCCGCATTTACAACTTCCGTATCCATTACTTTTGATTTTATAAAATTAATCTTATCTTTGCAATAGGATAGTTAGGACACTATCTCGCTCACAATCTCGTCCGGCTCGTGAGAGTCAGACGGGATTTTTTACGGAAGGGCACAAAAAAGCCCATCAACAACACCTAGTACGGGCTGTTAATGGGCATAATCTACGCTCCAAAGATAAGAATTATTTTTTATATTTCAACCTTTTCCTTCATTCTTTTCAATTGATTATCCAAAGTCTTAGCATTACATTTCAACTTTCTGCATATAGACGCTTTACTACATCCTTGGCTTAACATAGAACGAATCAACTTTTCTTTATCATCAAGCTTATATCTTACATTCTTTCCACCTTTCTTCCTTCCAAGGCGCTGTCCAGCCGCTTTTCTACGTGCCAATGCTTCTTTTGTCCTCATAGATATAAGATTACGTTCAACTTCGGCCATTAATCCAAACGCAAATGCAAGCATCTGAGAAGAAATACTATTGTCCAGTTCGTATCTCTCTTTCACAGTATATAGGTTATATTTCTTTTGAACACACTGGTTTAGTACGGTAAGGACCTCTAGCAGGCTTCTTCCAAGACGGCTTACCTCTGTCAATATAAGAATATCTCCACTTTTCATCTTTTTGAGAAGAGAACCAAGTTTACGATTTTTAGTAGAAACCGTTCCCGAAATCACTTCCGAAACCCAAGTGTTAACCTTTAAACCTTTTTCTTTGGCAAATCTATCGATTTCAAATCTTTGATTTTCTACGTCCTGTTTAGACGTGCTAACTCTGATGTATGCGTAAACCATTTTTGCGTGTAAAGATACCTATGTTTTTTGTTATCCTTTTATCGTCCCTTAAAAGTACAAAGATATGGAAAAAATACTAATGAATGACCTAGATAAAGTAAATGATATTGCTTATCTTTGCGGAGTGGATGCGAGCGGCAATCCTGTATTGATCAGTAAGGCTAGTTTGGGAAGCGTTGTAGCGCCTTCAGTCACCGCTACCAAAGGCGAAGTTTGGATTGTTTATTTAGACAGCAATAAAAATAAGATTCTTGTACCTTGGGAACAGTGGACTACATCAAGAACCGACGCTGTAGGTGTGGCAATCATGTCAGGAGGCAGACGCTTGCTGATTGCACCTCACGAATCTTCACTTTATTGGAGTTCCGTTGCCGGTTCCGGTGGAGCGGTAACAACAACGGTGAAGACAACAGCAGACGTTGATTATGCGGGCCAAAGCAATACTAGCAAGATTGTTGCTTCAGTTGCATTCGCTGGAGATGGAGAAGGGTATGCACCGGGATATTGCGCAGCGTATAGCAATGGAGGCGTGACTGCCGGTTCGTGGTGGTTACCATCATTAGGAGAGTTAGGGATGATCTACGAAAAGTATGACGCCATAAATGCTGCATTGAAAAAAATCAGCGGAGCTACGCAGTTGTCAAGAGTTACCTACTGGAGCTCTACCGAGGGCTCGGCTACGAACGCGTGGTATCTGTATTTCGGTAACGGCCTTCGCTGGTACGGTACTAAGGCGGCGCACAAGATTCGGGTTAGGCCGGTTACAGCATTCTAACTCTTTAACCCTTTAACTCTTTATCTCTTAAGGTTTAAAGGGTAATTAAAAAGATTGTAAAATATAAAAGGACAACATGTTAGCATCGGAGTTAAAGGTTTATCGTGACACATATCAACTGGTTAACACAATCGTGGATTATCAATCGAAATTTCCACGGCTTTACAAATATACCATCGGGCAGAAAATGGTAAACGTGGCTCTTGAACTCTTTGAGTACATACAGCTTGCAAACATGTTTAAGGATAACCGTTCAAGGCACTTGAACGGTTTCGTTGTAAAATTTGAGCTCTTAAAGGTGCTCATCCGCCTTTCAGCGGAAAGAAAGTTAATCACTCTTGGTCAACAAGCGAACATCGCCGGAATGACGAGCAGCATCGGTAAACAAATCACAGCATGGAAGAGTGCCACACAGGTACAATTACCTGTTGGGCAGCGAGAATCGCATTCATCAAGGATGATGTGAGAGAGCTATTTCTTTTATTGAATGGTCTATGCACTCCCATTGAGTTAAGACTAAGTAAGTCATAGAAACAACCGAGAACTCGGCTACGAACGCGTGGAATCTGAATTTCAGTAACGGCAATCGCTGGAACAATACTAAGGCGACGAACAAGAATCGGGTTAGGCCGGTTACAGCATTATTTAAAAGAAAAAAAAGAAAAGTGGTAGAATTAGAAGGATTATTTGAAGCTTATTACGACTGTCGTAAAGACAAACGTGACTCTATTAATTCCCTTAGCTTTGAAGTGGGCTATGAAGAAGGTCTTGTCGATCTGTGCAATGAAATCAATAGCCGCACATATAAGCCGTCTCGTTCTATCGCGTTTATCGTTGATCATCCCGTCTACCGGGAGGTGTTCGCTGCTGACTTTAGAGATCGAATTATACACCATTATATCGCATTACGTATAGAACCGCTGCTTGAAGCACAGTTTACAAATCGCACTTTTAATTGCCGTAAAGGAAAGGGAACTTTGTATGGCGTGAAAAGACTGCATGAGGATATACGGATGTGCAGCGATGGTTATACAAAGGATTGCTATATATTGAAAATGGATATTAAAAGCTTCTTCATGTCCATATCAAAAAAGCTACTAAACAAGCGTATGGATGAGTTTATACGCGAGAACTATAACGGTCCGGATAAAGAAGACTTGCGTTATCTGTCATCCATTACCATTCTGCATAATCCGGAAGAAAACTGCATACGTAAATCTCCGGAGGCAAAATGGCGTTTTCTTCCTCCAGGGAAAAGCCTGTTTTTGCAAGATAAGGACCTTGGTTTAGCTATAGGAAATCTTACATCACAGCTTTACGCTAACTTTTATCTGGACCCATTCGATCATTATCTGGAAGATACGTTAGGTTTTGTATTTCACGGAAGATACGTGGATGATTTCTATATAGTGGATGAAAATAAAGACAAGCTAATTGCTGCTATTTCTCCTATACGAAAATACCTGGAAGCTGAATGTAGGCTTACTTTACATCCAAACAAAGTGTATCTCCAACATTACTCAAAGGGCGTCAAATTTACAGGCGCAGTGGTAAAAAGAGATCGGATATACATTTCCAATAGAACGGTGGCTAATTTCCAGAACTTAACGTACAGACTGAACCATACGGAAATAAATGATTTTGAGAAGGTGAGAAAATGTACGGATGGCATGAATTCGTATCTGGGGCTGATGAAACACACTTTGAGCTATGCCATTCGCAGAAAGAATCTAAGTAATATAGACAAGAAATATTTTAAGTATTTCTATATTTCCGGCCATTTTGAGAAAATCACAATAAAAAGAAAATATACAGATAAGACCAACGCTATAAACCGGATTAAGAAAGGAGGATTGAATGGATACGACTAAGAGCGAGATATACCTTGAAGATATCGACATGAAAGTGATTAACTTGTTAAAAGAACACTCTAAGATGTTGTTTATTGAACCACAGGGTAATAGATACAAGATAAAGATAGAATGGAATGAGCAGGCGGAGTGATTTGCCTGCTCATTATCTCTATGCGTTTAATTTAAACCACGAGTTCCAGGTGTGAGCAGTGCTATACATAACTCGCATATATACACTACCATCTGCCATATAAGCTACCTGTTTAAAAACATGTCCGCTACCGTCAAGCTGTCTAGTTTCAATGGCTCCACTCTTTCCTGTTACTGGAGAGTTAACCGGAACGGAAGAAGAAGACCAACTATAAGTATTTGATCTTAAATCGTTTAAATCATTGGTCGAATCAATAGTACCTCCATATACATGAGTATCTGTTTTTTGAATTAAACCATCCCTTTGAATAGATGCGATAAAGATTGGATTAGTTTCCTCTATGTATACTGCTGCGTCAACTTCCCCCTGATTGGCCGTCGAAAAAGGAATAGAGTCGGTGCTTGATATAATAGTATTTAGTATTTTTACATATATATACGGTGTAAATTGTGTTCGTTCAAATATTATTTTAAAAGCGCCAGTACTTTCGTTTGACCATATTTTAAATCGCGGTGTCGCTGGAACGTTCGCTCCGCCTATTCGATTTAAAATTATCGTAGGCGGCTTCAATATGTCGGCTGATCTATAGATAGCCATATAAAATAAAGTCATAGGTCCACCTCCATGAACTGAAATACTAATAAGAAGAGATGTATTCATTGCCGTTGTGGTATTCCACTCATATACAACTCTTGACACCTGCGTTGCCATCGCTCTTTCCTTCCTTGCATCACTGGCTGGTTTAAGGCCGTTTTTCTCAGTTGTAGCCGTCGGGATATTGGCTATCAGTTCGTTTACTACACTTTCGTCATTTAGATATATTTTCTCCATAATCTGTCATTTTTAAGGGACGATTGTTTTACTACAGATTCATCCCGGTTAAACATTTTGTTTTATTCTCTTTCTGTTAATTTTATTCCTTACGTTGCCGGATAAGTATTCCCTAGAACATCATTTTTATAAAACCTTAATCCTGTTCGTGGATTCAGATTAAAAAAATAATTGTCACCGCTCATATCTGTTGATGATGTAATTTCAGCGCTTGATATATTCATTTCTGAATTTAGCACATCATTGTGATAGGTCCTCAGCCTGATTTTAGGGTAGTAATTCTTACCTCCCATCCAATCTTCTTCAACAAAACTGATACGTCCGACTTCGTTGTTGTCTTGATTATACATAGTTATCTTATTTCCCTCAGGGTCTATCTCTATTCGTGTCCCTCCCGCTGAGGTTAAGAATTTACCTATAATCTCGACATTGCCTTCTTCATCGATCTTAAAAGAACCATTCGGAGATTGTATATTCTTAAAAATACCTCCATTCACCTTGACGGTATTACCTTCAAACAAACCCGTAGCAAAATCCAGAAGAAGATTGGGAGTGAATTCTTCCGTGCCAAACTTTCGGAAATCATTGGTAGGATTGCCTGATGCATCAACACCCTGCTGCGATATCATATATTCATCCTGGAATACAGCCGAGCCTATCAAAGCGAAATTAAGGAGAGCAATCTCGGCCGCAATTAACTTGTCGTAAGGATAAGGCGTCCATAGTCCACTTTCCGGATGGGCTTCAATCCACTCTTTCGGGCTGATCTCCGTATTTCCAGAAACGCGGCTGGTCCACATGTACAACACATTGTCTTCCTTCAGATACTCTCCGTTCTTATACACATTTTCCACGTTCCAATCATCCGAACGTGGAAAAGGCGTAGGATTGGCGGCAACAATGTTCACCTGCTTGCTATCAATCTCTTTCGTCCGTGCAGCATCCTCATAAGCATAGATACTGATACGGTTAGCGGTAGCATACTGATCTGAAGGAATAGTGTAGTCATAAGAACTGACCTTTGAAACAGGTTTGTCCTCAAACAACTTCGTTACACTGCTCCCTACAACGCTTTCAACCCTGAACGTGAGATAGGCAGACATAGCCACCTTATTACTCCCTTCACCGGCCCAAAACCGGACCTGTAACGGTGCAGCCTGTACGTTATGAGCATCCAAAGATACTGTCTCTGGATTGACACCAATCCAAAGGCGTTCCGTTTCGGCTATTAAGTAGAATGTTCCTGTCAGTATCATATCATACAATTTATGCAACCCCGCTAATAGAGCCTGATAAACCCATCTTAGCACGAACCATATCTTCATAAGTCACTGTTGCGTTAACACCCGTAAACGTCGCGGAATCCTTTCCCGTCAAAATAAATGCGGCACCGGCATTATCTTTCAGAGAGAATGTCCAACTCTTAATCAGCGAAGGAACTTCCTCTCCCGTGCTACGTTTTGCGGCAACAGGAGTGACCGTTGCCGTTTCACCCTTCTTTACTGTATTACCGCTAATACCGGTAATCTTGATGACCGTATAGTATGGGTCGGAAAAGTCAGTCACTTCATCATACCCGGAGGCGACTAGTGAGCCGTCTTTCTTCACATCACAACGTAGCTTCAATACGTTGTCTACATCACTGGTAGAGACTGCCTGTGTGCGAGATGTGCCCCAATTGGTATCACCGGCTCCAAGCATTTTCACCCACTGAAATGTAAACCCTGTATAATCGGTTATTTCAACCCCATCTTTGAAAATACGGGCTGTTTCAGTAAGGGATTCGCCGTCCAAAAGAAGTTGGGAACCTTTATTGTTAGATATCAGCACATCATACTGATTACCGGTAGATTCTTGAATAACAACTTCCTTCGACAGCGCATTGAAGGCAATCGAAGAGCCGCCAATCTCAACGGTACCTGAGACAGTGATCCGGTCATTATCATACCCGGAGATGGGCACAAGATTCTTCATAACACGCAGAGCAGGCACTTTATAAGTGTCACCACCGATTGTTGTGCTGTAAGCATCCACCTTTTTGAAATACCCAACCATACCGGCATTCGTTGACAAACCGTTGCTGTCAAATGTCAGTAACAAGTCATTGTAGCGGAATTCAATCGTATTGGGCACAAGAACGCTGCCATCAGAGATATCACGCAGGATCACAACGACAGTCGGACGGTTATTCTCGGCCAACGTCTCAAAATCGGGAATGAAAACAGCCGTGCCTTTATTATACCTTTGTACAAGCGGAGTGCCTTCTACACGAAGTGTTCCGTTGATGGTAGTACCATCCATCAAGGCAATAAGGGTAAAACTTCCTTCAAGATTCATACCTCACCCCCTTTCTGTTCAACTGGGTTTTCGGTCGATTCTTCAGTAGTGATATCTTCTTCCGGAGATTCACTATCACTACTGCTTCCACCAGTTATCGGTTCTTCACTATTGTTGCCCTCATCTTCTTGGGGAGGATCATAAAGGCCGCTTTCCTTTTGCTCTTTAATCAGTGCTTTCAACTTGTCATCCGAAAGGATTTCAGGGCTGAAATTGGAAAGCACCTTCAAAGCACTGAGCGGCAGGATTACACGGCCGTCCGGAATACGTTCCGCATACTTGTAATCGTAACCCTGCCCGGACAATTCTTCAGGTTTCACTAACAGATAATTCATAAGCTATTCATATTTAGGTGTTATAATCAGTTTGCTGTCACCCGTGGTGAGGGCTTTATTGTCGCTCGTAGTCACCAATGCCGTTACCGCGTACATCCTCACTGAAGCATATACCGATATGGGATATAAGGGATCGAACGAATAAGCGGAAGGCGCGAACTCCACCGTCCTGCCGCGACCGACATTTTTTGCCGTACTGCCGGCCTTGGCGGATTTCGCGTACCAGTCAATCACGAACAGGCTGTCCTTGCTGCTGTCAATCAGCCGCTTGTTGTAAGACAATATGCACTCGTAACCTACAGTGGTATTCATGCGAGAGTTGATCTTGATACCTTTCGTCTGCCGAATGTCGGCACGTAATGTCCCCGGCATCTCCACTTTGATGGAAGTCGTCGCCTGCATCTCGTCTGACGTTGGAGAAGATGGGCGCGTACCAGTATAATAAGCTCCACGAACACGGACAGAAATATTCCTGAAGAATCGGGCATCGAGCGTCAGTGTTTTACTCCAGGTGCCATCTGCATTCTTACCGGAGACAAAGACCTCTAATTCATCATCGGTAAAGTCACGCCATGTTGTGCCGTCAAGTATCTGCCACCAGAAAGCGGCATTGGCATCAGCCACGATATCCTCACCGGAGTATATTTGTGCGGTTATATCATACAGCCATTCGCCCTTACTGTTTGGCACCACCTCAAGAGGATTAATAGTCCATCCTTTGGGACGGTTGATCTTCAAAGAGTAATTGTTTGAGTCAAAGATACTCGTACGAAGCACAATACTACGCTCAAACTTCTCCTGGGTATTCTTTCGCTTGTCCGTGATAGAAAAGATACAATGCAACTCTATCGGATTGTTATAATCCACATTCTTCTTTACCGTCAAAGAATAAGTAGGTTTACCTGTTGCGGACACGACATAATCATCGTTATTTACGATACGATTACTGCCATCTGATTTTGGAGCGCCTTCATACCATTCGGCACCAGTAATTGCCTGACTGCCGTTCATCAAACCTTCCGGGTCCTGAACGGATATGTAAGGCATCAACACACAGGGAATAAGCGAGCGATCCGGCTCATAGTCGTTCGTATCCTTGTTATAGTTCTGCACAGGATTACCGGATAGAACCTGTATCTCTGCCAAGAAAGAATAAGGATCAATATGTACCTGTACGTCTTTGGGTTGGGTTTGTATAGCCATCTTTTTTTATATTCTAAATCCAACATAATTTTCTACTGTCTCAATCTTCTCACCTACCGGAATAAATACCCGGCAGATAAATTTTACTCTCTGATAATCATAGCCAAAACCTATACCGACTCCATGCTCATCAGTGTTATCAATGTGTATCACATTCTTTTGACCGTCCACATAGACAGGCTTCCAGCTATTATCAGCCGGAATATTACCGGTATCACGAAGCCACTCTATCGACACACCTGTAGTAGCCAGTAACACATTAGTTATGTCACGATTGGCGTATTTAATCCATGCGGTTATATCCATATTTACTTGACCGCGTTTTGCAGCACCTGGAGCAATAAAATCTAAGTAGTAGTTCTTATCCCCTTCAAGCAATACCCAACCGGCGGAGTTCCATTTAGGTTCATCAATCGTTTTATCGATCAGGCATCCCCATTTGCAGCCATAATGATAGACGGTATGCTGTTCCAGTGTAGTTATTACCTTCTGATTCTCCAATTGGGTTTCATAGTCTACAAATCGGTAAGGTTCATCACCTTGTGCTGTAGTCAAAGACCATTCACCACGATCCACCTTTTTAGGGATAATCGTTCCATTCCAATCAGCTTCATAGATTTTCTCAAAAACACCTATCTTCGACATTACACCGACGTCAGTAGAGCCGATAGGAAGCCTCTCTATCATCTTTACGTTGGGGAAGCGTCCAAGAGTCAACGCATAGTTGTAATCTTCGAGAATGGGCTTAAACACATTCTGCAAAAACATGATCCTACCTTCACGGGATGAGAGCAGCCAGCTTTGAGCACGCTCGTTCGGAGCTTCACCAGCATCCGGAACTTTCGCATTACCTTTACGAGTCACATTATACCCTTCAACCGGTGGGTAGTTCTTGCCGCCCGGTACTTCGCTGTCGGGATAAAGGGCTACAGTCAAAGTGTTATCATTGCGGTTTTTCGATACTGGTCTGAACCAAGAAGTATAGTAGTCGGTACCTCCGATCAACAGCGAGTTCACGATTGAACATAATACGTCGTTTTCCTCTAATGTAGTCCAATCCGTATCTGTGCGCTTCTCCATAGTAAGCCGGTAAGTACCATCATCCAACAACTCAACCTTTTCAATGGTACCACAATCAGAGAAAGAGAAGTCACCGGACATTGCCTGAATTTCGTTGATGATAAGACGCAAAACGGTCAGCGATGACCGCAACTCCATGCGGTCAGCCTGTATCCTCCCTTTATTATCCGCGATTATGCCCTTGCCCGCGATAAGTGAGTCTATAGCTTCGCCAACCTCTAGTCCTCCTAATAACCTTAGCAAATAATTGGTGGAATCTGATTTGTCCTTACGAAGAAATATTGACAAGGATTTTAATGCCGAAAAAACATTTCTATTCGAAGCAGGAGTACTGTCATTCGTTCCAATAACATACACCCCACCACCACCGCCAGTATAAGTTTGCCCCTTATACGTCAACGAATCAACTTTGTCTTCAATCTCTCCTATACGTGAATAAGCCGCAGTTTCTCCTACCGTATATACAGGAGACTCCCAAGGGATATCCAGATTGTATTCAAAACCAATAATACGTGATTGACGGCTACCTGTTTCAAAAAATGCGGCATTAATCAGATTTACTCTGTCTCCTACTTCAAAAAGTTCAAATGTGCCGTCCTCATTTAACATGTAATCATGCATCATCTTGTTAGAGTAGGTGGAGGGATCAATCTTAACCTTATCCATGTAAGCTTCCGCCTTTTCTTTGAGTTCTTGTTCGGCATCAGGAACCATCTGAACAGAAACGAATGAAGTGTCAAATCCGGATAATATGTAGGTATCTCCATCGCTGGGTATAAAAGCATCCCCAGGGAGCGGCCTACCATAATCTTCATTTCTTGCAATTTCCCAAACTTGTGCGTCAGTATTCCAACTGTCATCTTTATTTTTCTCTGGTAATCCATCAGGATTGAAGATAACGCCAAATACCATTCCATTAAGCTTGCCAGACTGGAAGGTTATTTGCAAATCTTCTCCGTCTATTTTGTAACTGCTAGAAAAAGTAATACCCGAATCTTTAAAACGATACGCATTCCATTTTTCCAGAGTGGTACTCCCGTCTTCATTCTCAACAGGATCAGTATACTCTTTAGTAGTAATGTCCGACATAGTGCCTATCCGACGCGGATAAACATCCTCAAATACAACAACGTCTTCTATCGCTTCCTCTGTATCCATATCAGGGTAAGCATCAATATAAGGCGTACCTACCGGCAACATCAACCTCCGCTGGACCACTCCATTGACAACTATAGATTCATCTACAGGTCGATAATTGGCAGGAATATTTCTTGTTGATCCAAATGCATAGATACGAGTAGCAAAAACCGTCTGAGAATCTGACCGCGTCATTTCTGCCACATTTTTACCGAGTTCAAAATCAACAGGATCACCAAACTCGCAACGACCAAAACGTATCTGATTATTCTCTACCCACCATTCACAATCCCAGGTATCAGCCATTTGAGACAAAGCATCTAACATATTGATGTTTTCGTAAGACATCAAAAGCGCTTTATTTTCAACACTACTGTCAATTGTGAATTCATAAGCCGTTCCTCCATAAGTATATCCTAAAGATTCCAGATTCTTGAGGAATATACTCATCTGAACATCTAATGAATCGGTAAGATTCCAAGAGGCTTCTTGACCGGGTGTTTCAGGGGTAAATTTAAATATTTTGTTTTTCCACTTCCAATAATAAGCATCAAGACGAAGCTCGTAATCATACCCTCCATTTTCAGCGTTGTAAATAGGCTTATACAGATCGCAAAGTTCGAACTTTCCAAAACGTGAATCTTCCACATAATCCCCGAGCTTAAATTGAATAGGTTCCGGTATGTTAAAGTTCAACGAAATGTAGTCCTCTTTCATTAAGGTAAATTTTCTCTTGCTCCCCTTATTTACAATAGTGGAGAAACGAGTATGACCGGATATATCTTTAATGTCTACTATCATACCCTCAAAGGTCGGAGATAAAAAAAAGAAGCCCTAATTTTTAGGACTTCTATAAGAAACAATTGGCAAAAGGTTTGTTTTTAACTACGATTTGCGGGATTAGGCTCCAGAAATTTGATTGATAATTTGCCAAATGTACGCGCCGTGTTTTGGGCATACGATATGCTCTTGCCTAGATAAACCAAGTTATAAACATCAGTGCTATCAGCCGGAACCTTAATTGTCATCGCGCCTTTGTATAACTCATCATAAAAGGCTTTCTTTTTTTTCCGGTAATCTTCTTGAGATTTTCCCGTTAAAGTGAAAGACAAAGTAACTTCCCGAGAATCAAGCTTTGCATTGCCAGTAAATACTCGCTTACCGTTTTCCAGACGACTTTCATTTTCTATGTATTCTTTCATAGAAGCAGGAGCGCATAATGCGTCTAAAAAACCGATATCCATTCTGATACCCCATGACGCATACGCATCTTTGCCATTAATCAATAAATCTACCATATTTACGTTTTTATAATTTATTATCCATAGTCTTCTTCACATCAGACAGGCCGTTAACCATCTTCTTAAACCCTGTAGATGCAGTTTCTGACATGATTTCTCTTTCCATATTGGCATTAGCCTGCAATGTCCTCACCTCGTCCACTATCCCCTTCAACGTGGAAACATCATAGGCAATGGATTCAATCTGTTTTGTAGGAAAGACTACGCTAAACTGTGGCTGTACACTATTCACCGCTACATTTCTTGCTTCCCCGGCAATGTCAGGAACCTTGTAAGTTGCACTTATGGAGGCATGTATCTTTGCCAGCCAGTCATTGGTAATGATTGATTGATTCTTAGTCTCTTCTCCGGCTACCTGCAAAGCGGTAAACCGACCATTCAACTCGTCCGCTGTATCTTGAGACATGGTTTGAAATCCCCGGGAAGAAGAATCTTGTGAAGTTGCAGAAGAATCCCATCCGAAAGCCTGGCTCATATTGTCTCTAGCTTGGACCATCGCATCTACAAGCTTCTTGTATTCGTCTTGGATATCCCGGGCTTCATCTTCTGTAATAGTCATGCCTCCCAATGAATCTTCTTTTCCGGCAGCAACCCACTTATCATACAACTCATTAATATCTTCCTGGAAGTTTTTCGCAACCATAGCCGCAAGAATGGACTTTCTCAAGTATTCACCAAAGTTTTCTGCCATGTCTTCAGCAGACATATCCATATCAGAAAGCATGTCAATGAATTCATTGTAAAAGCTATCAAATGAAACACCTGTAATAGCCTCATTCAATGCATCTCTGAGTTTTTCCGATTCTTCCCTACAATCAATAATAGCCTGTAAGCTATCAGTTATTTCCTCCGGTATCTTGGACCACGCTTCCGGGAATTTCGTTTGTACAAGATAGAGTTCCTCACCTGTCAAATTGTATAAATCCTGGACTTTCGTTATATTCTTTCCCAATACCTTAGAAATGTCCTCAAAACGTCCCTTTCCCGCTTCAACACCACTTTTACCGGAAGCACTCCGCCCACTGAGCCGTTTATTGGCACGATAAACATAAGAATGAGCCCCTGTTGGCCTGGCATTGCCTCCAGCTTCCGCCAATTTTCGGTAATTTTCAATCTGTCTCTCTAATAAATCGTTAGCTTCTTTGTAAGATTCCAAGGAAGAAAATCCACCGCCAAATACAATCTTCTCTTTGCTTTTCTCAATTATATCTCCATAGATTTCATTGATCGCTCCCAATTCATCTTTTAGGCTTTCGTAGTATTCCATACTGCTATTCCCGAATAAAGATGCTATTTTGGTTGCTATCTGTAAAGCTGCACCAATAATGGCAAGAATGACAGAAGCGTTTTCAACCATCTTTATAGCTTTCTCAGCCGCAGTAGCAGTAGCCAACATAGACCAAGACGAACTATCTGAGACTTGCACTATACCGTCAATCATTTGCAGCGTTGATGTTGTGATACCACCTGCCGCTGAAAGAATCTCTCCCGCAGTTCCTCCTACTGTTTTTCCTATTTTGTCAAATTCTCTTTCGACCTTAGAGAGAGTATTGTACAAATCTTGCCATTCCTTCTTACTACGCTTATCAGGAGAAGTACCAGTTTCTTTCTTATTTATAGCTTCTTCTAATGAAGCAACCTTTGCTCTTTGAACCGCCAATTGGGGATTATTGGGGTTGAGAAACTCCATGCGTTCCAATTCCTTCTCTGCATTGACCAATAAATTTCTCAACTGTTCCAATGCCATATCAGCAATCCCGTCAGCCCAAGACTGAAACGTATCTTCACGCATGGCAAACTCGCTATCTATCGCCTTGTAGGTCTCTTCCCGTTGATATTCCAGTTCTGCCTTTTGCGCTTCAGTTCCACCGGATTCTTCCAACTTTTTAAGATCAGCATCGAACTTCTTCTTTGCATCCAAACGTTTAGTAGTATAGTCCTGATACTTGGCAAGAACTTCTTTGTAATATTCAGCTAAATCGTTCCCCTGTCTTTCAATGGTAGCCTTGGTTATTTTCTCAAAGATGGAAGTATCAACAGTTACAGTAGAGGCATCAAAGGTTTTCTTCTTATACTTTTTGTCCTCTTTAGCTTTTAATTCTTCCTGTGCGTCAAATATTTCTTTTTCTTCTTGTATTCTAGCGCGAATATACTCCTGCTTCTGACGTTGGATTTCTTGTATTTCCCTCTCGTGGTCCAATCTCATTTGAGCTTGCACCTTTTCAGAACCCTCAGCCATTGCGTCAATTCTCGCTTGGGCGGCTTGGTATTCTAAATCCTCTTCTTGACGTTTGCGTTCAATAGCCTGCTTCTGCCTTAGTTGGGAAATCTTATCTTCTTGACTGGAAATAGCATTCAATTTTGATGTAGGATCAACCGTCTTATCACTATATACCTCCAATTGCTTATTTGCCTCTGCTATGTCACTTATGGCTTTCTGATAAACCTTAACGGTAGATTCATCAATTCCAAGGGAAAATAGGTCTTTATTGTCCTTGGTTGCAGCATCCAATGTATTTTTTATATCAGAACGAATCTCTTTCAATGCTTTGTCTGCATTAGTCTTTTGCTGTTGCCAATAGTCAAAGGTTCCTTCTTTGGGCTGGGGAAATAAATTAAAAGCATCTATATGATTTGATATTGTTTCTATATCTTTATCGTATTGCTTTACGTTTGCACGTATATCAAGCCACAGTTGCTTCTGCTTATTTATATTCTCTTTAATATAGGGAAGTTCAGTACGCAAATCTGATAATGATTGCCCTACAGATTTACCTTTATTGTATTCTTCTTGCAACTTATTATACTTATTCTGAGCTGAGTTATATTCTTCCTGAGCTTTTAAATACGTCACATATTGATTTCTGGCTTTTGTTAGCTCTTGGTCTTTTTTAATAGAAAGCTCCGCTACTTTATCTGCATAACTTCTTGCAACAGCACTAGCATATATTTCCTTACTCAAAGCTTTATATGCCAATCCCAGATTCTCCAAATTAATCTTTTCCCCATTTAACACATTTGCATACTGGGGATATCTTTTTAGCCATTCATTAGAAACAGCAAGTCGTTCCCGATCAGATATCGTAGTATTCTTTAATTTATTATATAAAAGGTCTAGCTGAATCTGCTCCTTTTTAATATTTTCAATAGCCCGATTTCTTGCTAATGCCATTTCTTGTTCTGCCGACAATAAGTCCAAAACAGCCTTTTTCCCAGAAACAAGATTTCCAACCCAATTAAAAATTTCTTTTCCATAAGCCGTAAGCAAAGTGATACCTACAACTAATGCTGTTTGCCAGCTAAATAAAGAAGACGCAACTTGTTTCCATACAGGAGCAATCTTTTTCGCTTCCGTGTTTCCCTTTCTTAATTCTTCCAGATATGCGGAATATTCTTTTCTTGCTTTCTGAATCTCATCAACAAAAATCGGGAGGTTATTACTTATGGCCAAAAAGAACATGTTTATTCCTATTGTTAGAGAAGGAAGTTCTCTTGCTATCTGCTGAATAGACATTCCAAGTCCATTAAAGGCAGAAGAATAATTACCTACATTTCTTTGAAAACGTCCTGACGCTTGTTCTGCCGCACTTAATTCATTCTGTATAACTTTAATCTGGGCAAGAAGTGCTTTTCCAGCACCACCTTCACGCCTAACGCGTCCCATATTATCATAAGTAATAATTAGTTGGGTTAACTGTTTGCGTAAATTAGTTATACTACCTTCCTCTGATTCACTTTGTATAATTTGATCCTTCTGAGCCTTTATATTCTTCCGAATAGACTCCTCTTCCTTTTTTCGCACAGCAACCTGCTGTTGAACTTGTAAAAGGATTCCATATCCCTTTTCCCCTGTTTTTTCTTCTGCTGTAAGCGTCTCAAACTGTTTTCTTAATTGCTGTACCTTTGCATCAGAATCTTGTACTGCTTTTATATTAGCAACAAGCCACTGATTGACAGATTGCAACGCTTTGGTTTCTTCATGCACTTTTACAACAGCAGCATTAGAGCTATTCAGATCATCGTATGCTTTTTTAAGTTGCGTGTATTTATTCCTATATTCCTCCATTTTTACCATTGCCTTGGCAATCTGATCCTCCAGCTTCTTTACTGCCGCACCACTGTTAGGAACTCCAGCAACTTCTAAAAGAGATTTCTTCAATTCATTAATCCCATTCTTAAGCTTTAGGATATCACTTATTGTTTCTTTTAAATCCGCTTCAAATTTTAATCCTGCCATATTTTTTTGACATTTAATTTGTTCCTGATTATTATATCTGCCGTATCTACAACATCATATCCTTTGGCTGAAACAAAACTTGCATATTCCATGCCATCCGCAATAATGATGACATTCTTACGACGTCTACCTTTACGTATCAGAGCTTCCGTCTTTGCTTTAGCCTCTTGATGATTTTCATCTGCCGGAATATACATGTCTATAATCTCTCCATTACGTATAACCGCACTTCCTGGAGCATTTCTTAAATTCCAAGTATGATTTTGATACGTTTTATTAGCACTTAGATTACGTGTCTTTTGTGTATCAACCGCCTCATGAGATATCTCTATTATTGTTTTATTGACTTCATTTTCCACTTCATCAATAAAATCATCTAATCCAGATATGTCCGTTTTCACTTTCATAAGTCTATTTTTCTCGTAAAGTTATTCTCACCTTCATAATTTACCCAATTTAGGGAAGGAGAATAACGAACAAGTGAAAGATTGTTTGTTTTTAGACAAAAAAAGCCCCGGACCTAAGCCCAGGGCTATACTCTCGATTCAATAACAAAAGCGACTTCAAAATTGAACAGAAAGCATATCTTTACATATTCTCATTAATCCATCATTAATGCCAAGCTTTTTAGCTAAGCTGTTGCAAAGATAAAAATGTTTTTTGGAAAAAAAGCCCGAAAAGACATCGGGCTTTCTCAAGATACCTTCCTTAATAGGAAGGATTCAGTACAGATTGCTGTCAAACAAAAAGCTTTGAATTATTCAAAACTGAACTGCACATAATTCTTTGGCTAAAATATGAATTTCTTGTTCTATTTTCTTTTTTTGATCTTTAGATGCTAATGTAATTCCTTGCTTATAACGTCTCATTAGTGAAGGATTAATGCCTATTCTTTTGGCAAGTTCACTAATATTAAAGAAATTATAAGTTTTAAAGAAACCAGAAATGTCATATTGATAATCAAATGAGATATTACCATTATTCAATACGTTAATGATATTTTCATTCTCGCTTTCATCAATAAACATTTCTAAATTTTCCTGTAAGTTCTCTTTGGCTTCCGTCTCGGTCAAGCCATATCCATACAAAGAGATGTCTTCTAAGTCAGGACAATATATCCCATATCCACCATCAGAAGCCTTTTCAATAATAGCCTTAATAACCTTTGTAGCCATAGTAATCTTATTTTTAGTTTAAATTATATCAAAAAGAAATGAGAAATGTGCATATACAGACAGAAAAAGCCCTTCAAACAAGTAGAACTGCCTGAATTAGAACTGAATATGCACATTTCTCATTTCTTTTTCCTGTCTGCATTGCTTATTTGTATCAAAAAAAAGAAAGCGGGTATTATTTCAACCCCGCATTCTTTAAAATCTGATTCAAAGTACCTTTCGGAACTTCTTTACTAGGGTGTCTACCTACTGGAATAAAATTAGAATAATCAGGATGAACATATTTACTATGTCTCTTGCCTTCTACTCTTTTCCACCCGTTGTTTTCCAGTAGCTGATACAGTTCAGAAAACTTCATAAGCAATTAATGTAAAAAATTCAATGAGCTCTTGTTTGACTGTGCAAAAGTAACATATCTGTTACTTATATCCAAATTTTCAAGTAACAAATTTGTTACTTCGTTGATTATTTAACAATTTAAGTATAAAAAAGCCCCAAACCTAAGTTCAGGGCTGTTCTAATAATCATGTGAAGGATATTATCACCACCTTCCCGCCAGCCGTGTTACTGGCGGGGCGTCAACGCGATACGCTGGTCGAAAGCCTTGCGCATCCCTTGATTATCATTTATGTGGTGCTAGATGTCGGTTCAAATTCCATAGGTTGAATGAGCCTGAATTCGCGTTCCCGTTGCATCGAATGATGCTCATATTGGCTACCCGCTTTTCAAAGACATATCCGTATGATTCTTCAAACAGATCGACAAGTGCTTTAATCTTCCTGGATTGCTGTACATTCATTCTCGCAACTCGTTCGTTTCTCTCTGCGGCTCTTTCATTCCTTTCTGCTATTGCTTCTCCAGCTTCAAGTACATTGTTTATACGCTGGAATATTGTTGATGTATTCATAATATTGCTTAATGTATCGTTAATAAAAGAATCTTTCTCCCGGCTTTCTAAATATCCTGTAACCGAGGTACAAGAAAGCCGATAATATTACTATCTCTATCATGTTTTTGGGTATAATTGTGGCTGTCAGGCGTTGAAACTGACCGCTAAATGGTTGAATTGACTATACTATTTTTATTAGCTTACCATCGGAAGGATTGCCGCCAAACAGATGATTGATGTAAGCCAACCCCTTTTGAGTGACAAGTACCTTGGTTACGACGAATCCCGGGTGATTGTCGCGCTCGATAAACTTCTCTTTCATTTCGAAATATCCAGCATCAATGAACCGCTGTTTAGGCTCGTTGCGATTGGCAAAGAACACGCCCGCCTTTCGTAGTTTGTCAAATAACGTATTGCGCCCAAAACCGAGATTTAATATCTTGGCGGACATTCCTATGTCTACCTTTCCTTCCACTTCAAAAGCTGCATCTGCAAAGTCTGCTTTTGGCTGTATCTTTGCTATCTTGGCATCCTTCTGTTCGATTACTTTCTGTTGCTCCTCGATTTGCTTTGCTTGATCGGCTGCAAGTTGAAGGGCTTCAGAGAAGGATTGAGGGATGTTGTATTGAGACTGGATAGAATAACTACCGGTATTTATAACAGAAGGAACCACATCATCAAATATCCAACTCTCAAACTCATCGGCTTTCGGCATTTGGCTTTTAGCGGTTAAACGATAGATGTTGCCTTCGTTGATAAACTTCATTTGTTGAGTCCTTCCCAGTGAATCTATGACGTCGTGAATCACGACCCCATTTGATTTACAGTGTCTTGCAATTGCATCTCGCGAATTTGAATATCCTAAAGAGGTTGCGATATCCGTTCCGCAGAACCAGGTCTTACCGTCTTGAACAAACATACGAACTTTGCCAAATAGTGGATGTTCGTAGACCTTAACTTTACTCGTTTCGTGAGCCAACGTACTTAATACAGCGCTGTTATTGCTGTATGAGTAATTTTCATTCAAGTGTCGCATAATAATGAAAATTAGAAGTTAATAAATAAAGAAAGCAGAGAATTTCTCCAAGTTGCGACACTTTCATATTGGCTTGTGGGCGAATATGTACGGAGAAACCTCTGCTTATATTGTAGGCAGTAGCTTATTTGCGGACATAAAAAATCCACAAACCAAGTATATATATAAAAGTGTCGCACCACAAAAGTACATACATTTTTCAATATACCAAATGATTTGCATGAAATTTGACTATCTTTGCAGTCGAAATTAATAATGGATGTGTTCATACTGTTATTGATTTTGCGTAGGCAGGTGTTAGCGGCACCTGCCTACATTGTTATTTATTGGTTAATAATTAGTCACCACAATAGTTGCTCCAGCCGCTCAGCATTGAATAATGGTTTCCCAAACCATATCCATAAGAACGGCATTCCTTTTCAATCTTAGCACTTTTCATTTGTCTAGCTCTTTCCTGTCTATCTGCTTCTACTTTGGCAATCCAAGAAGTTCTTTGTGTTTCTTCTTGTCTCTTGCTTTCCATATATGCTACTGTACTAGTTCTGCGTGCTTCAATTTCTACACGGAATTTTGCAACTTGCCAGCTTTTACGGAGAGCATTACCAAAGGTTTGGTAGTTACCCGTTCTGTACATATTGTGAGCAGCTTTCATAATCTCCGATTTATTGTATTTACTTGTTTTCATATTTCATTTGTTTAACTTTGATATTGCAAAGGTAATATTTTAACTTTACCGCCCAATGCATTAGTACAACAAAAACATTACTATTAACATTAATTGGTAAATAGATAGGATTACTCATGATGTAATAAACACATTTTAGTAATTATATTATTTTACTTTCGTATATAACACCTATCTTTGCGTAAAAATCAAATATTACTATAAAATGAATAGGATAGAGCAAATTTTAAAAGAGAAGGGAATTAGCAAAACGGACTTCGCATCCATGATGAATACATCAAAGCAGAATGTAAATGCTATGTTTAAAAATCCCACAAATGCAAAGTTAAAAGAGATGGCTGATGTTTTGAGCGTACCTATTTGGCAACTCTTTGTATCTCCACAAGATATAACAGGAGAAAGTGATCTCACTGCTCTAATTCAACACAAAGGAGACTTCTATAAAGCCACCACAATAGCCGAATTGGAGAAAATTGTGGCAGAAATCAAAGAAAAGTAGGAATAAATTTGTTTTTTTGTGTAAGTACTTGTTAATTTGTGATTAATATTAACAGTAAAAGCACACAATTATGGAGGAAATTACGCTTTTTGTTTCAGTTGTCATTATTATATTTGGTGTATTGCAAATTATTTTATTCTTCAAAATATGGGGAATGACTAATAATGTAAATGAAATTAAAAATATTATGGGAAATCTCTTTGGAAAAGATTTACATAATAATAAAAAACAGAAAGAAATTATATCAAGAGATTCCAATAATAATGTTGAAATTAATAAAGAATATTTTCCGGAAGACTCCAAATTTCAAGAAGGAGACATAGTTATATATAAACCTGAAAATATAAAACTAATGGTTATTGGATATATCTCCCCTAATATTTTTAAATGTAAAACAACAGACGAATCTAATAAAACATATTGTTTCCAAGAAGATTATCTCGATAAATATCAATAAATAGTTATTTATTGAGCGCTATTAAACACACATAAATATGAAAGGCAATTTTATGAATAAATAATCTAAAAATATAGCAAAATGGGACTTTTTGACATCTTTAAGAACAAATCAGAGAAAGAAAAACAAAAGAAAAATAACATTTCAGATTTCTTTCACATAGATATAAATAATATATTTCAATATAACCCAACATATTCTCATTCAGAAAACAATGTGCTTGGCAGAGAGATAAAGCATTACAAACTCAGATTAAAGGAACTTGAACTTGGAATATTTTATGAACTTAATATTATAGAAGTCGGAGAGAATCAGCTAAATGTCTCCTTTGTAGGAAGAAGTAATATCTTAACTAATGAATTAAAAGAGCTTGTAAATTTCTGTGCTGACTGTTATGGTTTAGATAATTCTGGATATGGGAAAATTGAGAGTAAAGACTATTCAGATGTAGAAAGAAATTTATTTTCTCGTATGTGGAATAAAATTTGGGTGACTAATCTTGCTACACATAATAATAAAATGGAAATAACAATATTTTCACTAAAAAAGCAATAATAAATTAACTTGTTTGTTATCTACCCACTTTATAATCTTTGGTGTTGCAGGTGGAGAATCCAATAAAGATAGACATGCAAACAAAGATGCTGGTTCAAGTGTTTTTAGAGATGAAGGTGTATATGTAGTTGGCAATGATCTTAATAATACTGATAATGACATTGATAGAGATTTAATTAATGATTTTTGATATTATTGTTATTGTTAGTTGTAACGTTATCACTATATTTGCAGCGTCAAACAATATAAATATATAAACTTATGGCTATTTCAATTAAAAGTGTACCTACATTGACTGGGAAAAATGCCAAAGTATTTGTCAACAACGCAAATAAGGCAAGTGAAAGACGTGCTACTGTAAATTTCAGTAAGCAGGTTAAATCTTGTGCATCAATACTTTCCAAGGCTAATTTATAAATTCCAGTGGACTTTTTAGAAGCGAATTGCACTTTTTGCGTCTTAGATAAGAAAAAATTAGAATGTTGCAATAATTTCAGTTGCGAACATGAAGATTTAGATGATTTCTTTAATAATGAGTCTTACCTATACAGTGACGAATTATTAGGGAAATCATATTGTTTTTATCTAAATACTGATCCTTCTGAAATTGTTTGCGCTTTTACTGTATCAAATGCAAGCATCAAAGTATCAGACCTGCCTTCAAGCAGAAAAAGCAGAATTAGGAGTAAAATCCCCCATGAGAAGCATTCAAATAGTTTTCCTGCTGTTCTAATTGGTAGATTAGGAGTCAATTGCAAATTTAAAAGAAAAGGTATTGGGAATGAATTGATGGATTTTATAAAAGCATGGTTTATTGATCCGCACAATAAAACAGGATGTAGGTTTATTATAGTTGATGCATACAACGAGACTGCACCATTAAGTTATTATGAGAAAAACGATTTTATATACATGTTTTCCACTGAAACACAAGAAGCTAAATGTACAGGTAAGAATAGTACAGAGCCCTTAAAAACAAGATTGATGTATTTTGACCTAATCATTCTAAAGTCATAGTATTATAAACGATATCTACATTGAGATGTCAATATCCGAGGATAGGATTTTTCCCTCCATTATTAGCCAAAATTCTTTTTGCGACTTTGTTTATTCGCTTTATCTGCTCTTTAATTATAAATTTTTCTTCTGGTGTGAAATCATTAGATATACACTTACGAAGATTTGAGCGAAATTCTAGAACTTCACTTTTGCTCATTCGGGGATTTGGATTTGTATGTATCATAGGTGTTTTGAGAAAGCCCGAAATAAACATCGGGCTTTTTAAATATTTAAAATTGATATTTCTAAGCCCCTTCCACAAATTCCTTTAACCGATACAACCTATCAATAGCCGGATTGAAAAATGGGTCCGGATAATGCTCTTTAATATCATAGATATTGGTTTGTACATAAATCTTAGGATCGGTGATACGTTCAGCTTCACTTAGTATAATCTCTTTGGGTAATTGTGCGGTTTCAGCCCACTTTATAATGGATTTCACGCTTTCTTCATCATAATTATAATTTGCCATAAGATAATGTTTTTCCGACAAAGATAGAAAAAGCATTCTAGATAAGCAACAGGAGGATAAAGTAGCCCCACGACACAAATTGTCCTATTTTTCTTATTCAAAAATTATCCACCCCGTATTTTTTTTGACCAAGAAGTAAAAACATAGTCTATTTTTCGTTTTTCCGATTTTTTCTTCTTCTCTCAGACATACTTCTACCAGACTCCTTATCAACCTTAGTTCCATATACTACATGCAGTTTATCCTTTTGCATGATAACCAGATTTCGATAAGGTATCTTATATACCACTTCATCATAAGACAGATGCAGATTTTCCATGAACGTTGCAATCTGTCCCAGCAAACAGGCGTCGCCTATTACTTCTGTTTTGCTGTCAGCATTTTTACGTTCTTCGCCAAAACTGACAGCTTGTAAAAATTTTCAGTAGAGATAAGAGAAAGAGCGATTTCCAAGCCCGATACGACTTCTTCTATCATTGCTTGAGACAATTCTTCAGACAAACTATTATCTCCCTTTATAAGCCAAGAGAGGGCATCAGAAGCACATTTGATATCCTTTAGAGAAAGACACAAATCCTGCAAGGAATTTCCCTCATAAACCTTAGCTAAGAAATATCCCGCACCGGATATCTTATGTATCGTAGGCGGAGATATTGTATAAGCCTTACCATTTATTATCACTGTTTTAAAGTCCATTCCTATGATGGCCCCATTAACGATTTCTGCTGCATTCATAATATGATCAAATTAGAAAGAGGGTGAAAAATTTGTCTTTCACCCTCTTCACTTATGAATAATCAAAATTTAGATTGAAGATTTACTTCCTGAATAGGAAGAAGCTGACTCTTCAGACATCATCGAAACCTGAGATGCTTCAGAAGCAACGACTTCGGAAGCATCAAACCAGTATTCAGAAGAAACGGCCTCCGTTTCCGGTTCCATAGCAGTTGCGGCAACGGCAATACCTACGGCATTATCCGTATTGGCTTCACGTGCTACAACAGAGCCTTTCGGGAATACACAATACTGATTATCTTCCGTCAGCGCAATCATAACCGCATAGATATCTACAACTCCACGAGAGCGTTTCCAACTCGTTTCTGTGGATGTACCACCCATAAGGTCGGCTTTAGTTGCATAGTCATATTGGCCAATTGTAAAGTTCATGGATACATCACCCATTTCCTTTCTTTGCCGGTATGTCTTCTCGGTCAATTGGTTTTTATAAGAGGTAATAGTTGGCTCATCCTCTTCGATGGTCCAAGTATCCTGATGAACATTTAGTACTTTTTTGGCCGTCTTCAAAAGAGCTGCCAAAGCCGAACCAGTCAAATCTTCGGTAATAACTTCTGTATTATCCTCAAATAGAACATAATTCAATTCTTTTATGTCTACTGCTGAAATTTTCTTTCCTGCCATATTTTTTTATTTTACATTTAAAACTTCAAACAAAATTCTCACATTTACAAAATGACAATTCAATTCTGAATCTTCTTCCACGCCATTACTTTCAATGGAATAGCGATAACGAGTGCCATCAAATTCTCCTGTTTTATACCCAAGAACTTTCAATGCGCCCCTTTCCAACTCGTTAAGCCTCTTTAAATTAGCATTATCTTTATAATCAGGAACGCAAAAGTTTACTTCAACAAATCCTTTCGTCCAATAAGAATCAGGAGACAGGCTTTTTGCTATTACAACGATCCGATCCGTGTCTACCTTCTTTTTAGGAAAGGACCAGTCTCGGTATATCGGAAGATTAAATATCTTGCAATCATCATACAAAATAGCACCAGCATCAGAGGAAGTGATCATATCCAGACCTCCATGTATTTAAAGTAATTACACCTTTTAGGACTTCTAGCGATTCCCTCTCCTCTTACCTGGCAACCATCCATACACCGTATAGAAGCACCTTCCTTTATAGGATTCCCGTCATACACAATGTGGTAATGAGACATATACATATCACCATTATCGGACTTTAGTTCCTTGGTTCCATCATCATCGCACCGGCAAGGTCCTACAATTTTCCATTGATCTTCTTCTGGTTTAACGATAACCTGACCTTCAGAATCATACGAAGGGGATTCCTCAATTCTAACTTGCAATATGTGCGGAGAGAAATACATCACCATATATCAGAAACATCTTTTATAACCCCTAATCCTACCATTGAAGCAGTGTCTTCATTCAAATCAATACCGTATTTCTTTAACAGAAGTTTGATATTAGACTTTATTGAATCGGCACTCCACGACATAGAAAAGTTGTTTTCATTAACTGATGTAGGATGCAAGATATTCTTTTCAATGAACCCATCTACAGAACTTCCAACAATCCTTTTCCCTTCATCCGTTATATCGCCTTCCCCGAGACCAAAATCAACCGCAAAATCAGAAGCCCCTACATCGGATATTTCACCAATGTAGGAAAACCTCTGCTTTATGTAGTCTACCACTGTCATTATTGCTCGACTGTCAAAGAATAGATACCGTTAATCTCGGTAATGATCGGTAATGATAAGGATTGAGCTTTAGTAAACTCTACCCCATTAGAGTTGTCTGTTTCTCCCTTACCCCATTGAGACACACGAATTCTTCCATAATTAGAGTAAGTAACTCCCGGCTCCTGTCTCAGTTCGTTATCAGCGTACGCATTTTTAATAACTCCCAGTTTTCCAGCGGGAATAAACACCAGATTCTTGTCATTCCAAGGAGAATATTCACTCAGTTTCCCGTTATTTTGAATACGAGTAGTACGTCTAATCAATTCAAAAGTAGGAAAACCATTTTGGCGCATAAACTCGTTCAGATTAGACAACAGCAAAGGAGTAGAAGATTTATCTTGGCCGAAAATAACCAACTTCATTTTTTTATTGCGAAGAATATACGATAATCTCTTCTGAGAAAGAAGAATTTTATCAAATACGACCTTATCTTGCGCAGCATCCAAAATTTCCTGAATATCTTCAAAACAATCTACAGTATCTTTATTCGCATCAGTCCAACTAGTAGTTACACTAGCAATATTCTCCGCAGGCATTTTATGGTCAATTACACCACGTAAACCGCCTTCAGGATTGTTGTTTTCATCAAAAGTAAAAATACCCTTGTTAGACAAAGCTCCCAAAAAGATAATATCAAGTTTTGATTGAATGGAATTAACAACCTTCGTGATATTATTCCACATCAAATTTATGAGCTGCTGAGTCTTCTGACTATCCGTCAACATACGAGAGTCAAGAATCTGCAAAACCTTTCGATACTCCTCAATAGGCATTGAATAACTCATTTGATGAGTAAGTACTTTCTGTTTCAAAGTTTCTAGCCCATCGGTTCCCATAATAGGTTCTTTGCCTTTTGAATCCAAAGTAGCAGCAGCAACACTTAAATTGTATTGTCCGATCAACTCTTCAAAGTTCAAGCCGATAGTAGGTGTATCCCAATCCAGATATCTTTCATAGATATTCTGGTCAAACAATCTTTTGCGCAGCTCTGAAGCCGCGTCAATGCGAACCTGCACTTGTTTGGTGAGCTCGCCAAAAATTGAACTATAAAATAATCCTGGCATATCTTATTGTCTTACATATTTAATACTTGGATTATTCTTCATACACCAGCCACCCAACAACCAATCATCTGGCATTGGATAAGCCACTTCTTTCAGAATAACCACATCATAACCAGCAGAAACAGTCTGAAAACTCATATTGGTTTTATACTCGTAGTCCGTTTCTACCACAGCGTTAGGTTCGTAGCCCGCTACAACAGCAAAAACATCTTTTGTAGCACCGGTTAAAGCTGCAGCGAGAGTCAATACATCATAATCAGCATTTGATCTATCAATAGCTGTAATAGCCTGTTTATTTTCTCCGATGGTCAATTCTTCTCCCACCTGAACCAAACTTCCCTTAATTACTCTTGGAGCTGCCGTAGTGCCTCCTGCAATGATTTTGACTGCCTTACAAACAGCGCATTCCATTTTTGAAAAATCCAATGCGATAGGTGTACCTTTTCGAATCAGTGTCCCTTCTGGAAATGTCTGTTTTAGCTTAAAATCACCCGGAAGGACTTTGCATTCACCTCTCCAGAAAACAGGGAAATTTCCCTTCAATGTTCCTTTTTCAAATACAATAGCCATAATTTTTATTTTTAATTTGCGTCCGGCAAGTCTTTAGCCCATTCTTTGGCCAATTCTTTACCTTGATCTTCGGGAGTAGATAAGGAGAACGCCGAACTTTTATCCTCCAAACCTCTTGCCACCTCATTTTGTCTCACTTTGGACAAATAGGAATCAATTGCCGATTCATCCATATCTTCGGATATTGCAAATCCTTCATCAATTCTTCCTTGTGAGATTTTGAGTTCCTTGGCCTTTGATATGATAAAATTAGCCCTTGCTGCTTGAGCCTCCTTTGCTTCATAAGAATTAAGCTTTTCCTGCAACGGATTCAACCTTGCCGCAATTGCATCATCAATCAATTTCTGAATATCAGGTTGCTTCCTCTCGCCCCCTTCATCCAGTTTTACTTCCTCTTTCTTCTCTCTTGCTTTATTTACAGCATCAGTTACTCGCTTATCAATACCGCTTTGCAAAGAAGAAAGGAATGTTTTTTGAGCGGCCACAATCGTAGCCAAATTTTCATCAGTTACAAGTCCGGTCGCCTCCAATGCTTCGGCATGTCCCTGAAAAATGTCATCACTTAACCCAAGATTTGAATAAGCTTGTTTTAACGATTGAAATATTTTTTCCTTCATACGTATATTTTTAAAATTCAGTATAAAATTAGGCATTATATAAGCCTTATAGAAACATTTCAAGCCTCCATAACAAACAATTGGTAAAAGGTTTGTTATTAGCTATTATTCCACCTCAACATTCTTTATATTATTCCGTTTTTCTGATCTTATACGTTCTATTTCTTCAGATGGATTGTCCGCTAAAGCAAGCATATTAACAGATTGTTCCAAAGAGATAATGCCATCATAGTAAGCCTTGCCTATCGCGGACCATTTTTCTTGAATATCTTCATTGAATGGCTCTGAAAATTCATGTTCGATATTCAGATTAAGCAGTTTCTCCCTTAATTGAATATGAGTAACATTTGCCATTATAGCAAGAACAAGATTCTTTTCACGATCAACTAATATGTCATATACCTCTTTCAGGTTATCTCTTTTAATAAATCCCAAGACCATAGCACGCTTTAAAGCCTCTCCGGACAAAGTGCCTAACCCTTTCATGTTTTCAAAAGAAAAATCGGGCGTAAATGAATCAAATAGAATTGAAGAGTTCAAATCTTTTTTTTCACTTTCTTTCATTGAAGAATACTCTGGAGGAGCCATATAATCAATCGCACTCATATCCTTATTAGTTAATTGAATAACTTCTCCCACAGTATCAGGGTCAGCCAATGATTTTATCACATCCGCTGTAGCTTTCACTTTGGGATCAGCAAAATAATTATTAGTATCAGCGGCTTTCGAATCAATCATTTCTTCTCTATTACAACGATTCTCGGTTCCATACCATGCTTTTTCCTGTCGATAGTAAATGACATTAATTTTCCCAGTTGGGTTTGGAATAGGAACTACATCCCATCCAATATTAGCCTTTTTACATCGAAATATAAATGTTGGAGTTTGCAGATCGAAATGTTCAACAGTCTTATCACCTTCCTTTATAAAGTAGCCATAACCAAACGCTATCATATTCTCGTACTGGTCAAACAATGGACGTAACGTATAACCTTTTGACTTTGAAATAACCAGCACCTTTACCGACGGCTTGCCTGCATCATTGTATATGTGGTACACCTTGGCACTCTCAGTTTCAGCACCTGCCAGTCTTTTGGCTTGTCTCATGGTGGTATTGAATCTCGTATCTTTCAAGAATTGAGTGTATGCTTCAAAAGCTTCATCTTTACCTTCTACATCAGAAGAAGGCTTCCATTTTATAGGGTTTCCCAAAAGAAAGAAAAGCTCAACCTCATTGATATATCTTTGTCGGCAGCGAGGAAGTTTTTCAACCTTATAAGGTTCCTTTCCTTTGCGCGGTTTATCAGGGCGATTCATTACCGCATGTGTTTCAGGATTATATTCTTTAATAGCGTCATTAACACATGAATCTCTATTTTGCATAAGTGTTTGTACTCGGCTGATATCCTTATCTTGAATCAACTTCATCAAATCACGTTCAACTCCCATAGAGTTTAAAACTTTGTTCCGAAGAACATTAAATATTGCCCCTATAAAATCCATATCATAATCTTTTTATAACCCTAAATCTGATTTAGAATAATTCTGAGATACTATAATGTTACCTAAAATCTTTCCATTCACATAGTACCGAACGGCATCCCATCCGTGATTATCATGATCCTCTGGCTCATTAATGTAGTTTCCATTTTTATCTTTAGCCCATACATAGTTTCTGGCTTCCCGTATTAGATTATAAGACCTTTTAGTGATAAAAATATTATCAAAGTCTTTTATTCTATCAATACCGGCAATAATGGACCCCGGGCCTTTTTGTACAGGATATATTATAATACCTCCATTGGCTATTTCCTGAATCAAACGAGGGTCGGCACTTTCAGCATATACGAATAAATCATACTTTCTCAACTCTTTTATTAAATCAGAAGAAAGCATACCCGTTTTATAGCATATCTCATCCAGGTATAAGTCATTGTCTACAATTCCACAACGAATAATAGCTGAGGGGTCATGAGTAAAACCAAAATCAATGCCATTAGCAACCTTTTTAGCCCATGAAGGAAACTCATCTACTATTCCAAACTTTTTAAACACTGCACCTTCCGCAACATCCGCCCATCGACCGATAACCACATGGGCGTACTTTTCTGGATTGCTCACCTTCATGTCCTCAACCTCCTTTAAGAACTCCGGAGAAAGATTCTCCAAGTTATCCAGATAGGTCGTATGGATATGAAGCACATTCGGATGAGTGGAAATCTGTACCTGCACACCATCAATGTCTACCAGTTTATGAGTATTCTCAATGTACTTTTTATAGATGAAGTGATTGGAGTCGCAAGGATTCATTATTATAATGATCCGGTTCTGAATGCCTTTTTGACGAATAGAAAGCACTATTTTATCAAAATCTTCCTCGCTAGTCCATTCCTCTGCTTCATCGCAAACAAAAGTGGTAAGTCCTTGTATAGATTTCAATTTAGCTGTTTGGTTTCCAGATGAAGTTTTTATACCCCTAAACAAAATAGAGCTATCTGAGTAGGTATTTATTATATCTGTTTTAGTAATGTCAAAAAACTCACTTGCGAAATCTGATTCTATTTTTTCTTGAAATTCGGGAATAATAGACATAGCTGCGGAAGACATTGTATATCGAGAAAACAAAATCTTGTGTCCTCTCTCAAATGAAAGCCTTTCCAAAAACACAGAAACATTGTAAGACTTACCGCTTCCCCTCCCACCCGTCACAAGTGTAATAAACTTATCTGTATTCTCATACAGAGGAGCATAAGGAGGCTGAGATACTATTCCAAAAAGGATCATTTGTTTACCCCTCCATTTTTTAAAAATTCAATAACAGGAATGCTCCCTTTTAATTTTATAGTGCTATCCTGCTTCTCTGCGAGACCTAACTTGCGGGCTATAATATTGGGATTAAATGCCCCAACAATGGCACCCTCCAACTGTTGGGTTTCGATTATATTCTCTATACGCGATACGACCGTAGAAAATTCTTCATGTTCTGCTTGCTTAAATTGTCTCCAATATGCTTCATTCGCTCCACAATAAGACAAGAAACCGGTTAGCGTATAAGGTCGCTGGGTTGGCGTTTCCTCTTTTTCTTTTGTCTTACCCTTTGTTTTATTTTTGATAACACACCAAGGGTTTTCATCACACCATTGGAAATACTCGCATGCAGCATCCCAAAGTAAATCGGGAGTAGCAAACAATTTATCTCTCCCATGTTTACTTCTTAATTTCCAAAATTGATTTCCTTTAGGTGCCGCCATTTATAAAATAGATTCTCTGATTTGTTATTGTTTTCAAAGATATTTCATAAAATAATAATACATAAATTAGCAAGCGACCAATATCAAACAATAGGGAGAAGGTTTGTTATTTATAAGAAAAGAGGGTTGAGAAATAAATTCTTTCCCCTCTTTCCGCAACGCTGAATTAATTATTTGATTAGTCCTTTGGCTTTTAAACGATCCATAATTTGGATATAAATATTATCTATATCCGCCCTAAAATCTTTATATTGCTGATAAAAGAAAACGGTATCAGCGACATTGTTAGATATTGTGCATGGCCTTACATGACTGAACAAATCCTCTAAGGATTTTCTTATTCCATTTGGCATTCTACCTCCCGCCAAAGTACTTGGAGCAAACAGAAAAAGAATAATATAGAGAAACTTCTTACGCTGAAGAACACTATCAAGACATGGAGGGAAATCCATATTAGACAAGATGTCACTAAACCATCCATATATAACCGGGATAAGCTCTATATCAGTTAATATAGGCACAGCAAGCTCATGCTCTCTTTCTGATAACCAAGATTTTTTTTTGCGAATTTCTCTTAACTCTGATATTATTGAAAATTCCTTCACCATAACACGATTATTTAAAAAGTAAATAGTATATTTGTACTATAATCGTGTGAGGGAGGGCTGAGTGGTCGTGTGCTCGGTTCTCCTTTCTTATTTTACAGCCTGCCGCTTACTTCGAATATATCTATTTTTGCGATCAACTCCCCTAGCCCACATCGAAGCGTTATAGATAGAGGCTGCATATAATTTTAATTCCTTACTACTTTTAAGAAAATCTACTTTCAATGCCGCTTTTAATGAATCAGCATATAAGTTCCGATCTATTTTTATTTCCATAATATAAATTTTATTTTCAAAAAAATATCCCCAAACATCAAAGACATTTGGGGATGCATATCATTTAAAAAAGTATTGGAACTACTAAACTATTAGGAGATTCCGAATAGTTCAGGCTTGATTTTTAATTTTCGATTCTAATTATCTTACCACTCTCCAATATCAGGTATAAACGGCACTTATAAGCGATAGTACTTGCCCATTGATGAGCATATTTCAAATACTGATGCAATTTATACCTACCCGGATTTTTCATCATTTTGTTTTGCATCCTTCTCTTCATGATATTATTCGTTAAACTTAGGTATCGGCATCCACATATCACACACATACCCACTATAGTCGTCAAATTCAAAGTTAGGTAGGGTTGCGACACACGGCAATCCGTCAGGAGAGATAAATATGAATCCACTAACAATGGCTTCATTGGATACCATTCGGCAAAGTACAAGTTCACTCTCATCAGGCAATCTGTCTTTTACCAACGTCCACGGGGATTGCTTTTCTTTCCATTCAGCACCAGCTTCGAATGCCTCCCTAAGAATATACATTTCATGTATTTTCCCATCGTAATCCATTCCATAGTGATTTTCTACAGCTTCTATAGCCGCTTGTTCTAATGTCTGTTTCATACTTTTTATGATTAAGCATTAATTAATTCATTGAATATCTTCAGATAGTGTTCCGATTCTGCCGCAATATCCTTTCTTCCCGATTCGTTACAATAATCTTCGACAAAATGGCGGAACGCTTCAGTAGCTTTATGCTTCATCTCTTCCTCACCAAGACAGAAAGCCTTTTCAAAGGTTTCCAGTACAGCTTTTCTTACAACAGAAGTAGCTACACATACACTTTTTTGATGAGCTATTTCGGCTCTTACCTTATAATCGCTATTGCTCCAATGCTCAGAAGCATATTTAGATACATTTTTATTCATTCCTATATTGTTATGAATTACTGTTTAAACTCTGGCAGAATACCGAGGTATAAGTATCGGTTATCGTCAGTCTTGTACACAGTCATGTAAAACAATACATCACCTTCACTTTTAATTGCATCACATCCTTGAACGAAGTCCTTTGAACAATATGCAGGACAAATGATTTCCGCTATATAGTTACATAACCTTTCGTCAATATAGTCACCCGGAGATAAAAATTCATCCAAATCTTTATCTTGAGCCCATGCTTTAAATGTCTTCTTCATTTTTACTTATTAAAGGTTTAATAGCCCGATTCTTTTCAGTCTTTTTCTAAAATTCTTTTCATTCAAAGCTTGTTCATAATAACAGTCTGGTTCTATAACCGTTTCTGACTTGGTTATAGGATTTCCATTTAATCCAAGTGAAACCTTATATACAATAGAGGCTTTCTTTATTTCTCCTGTTTTTCGGTTAAATGAGAATAAAGTATGTCCCGGATTCTTTTTAATTCTATTAATAAGTTTATATTCAGTTTGCTGTTTTTGTAGATATTCAACCTGTTCTTTAGAAAGATTATCTTTTGTTGTAATAGGTATTATATTCATATTTATTTAGTTATTAGTTAATCTTCTTCATCATCTGAATCAATATTAAAAGCTATTGACTCATCATACACTGGCTCATCATTAATATCCCAACTAATCAATATTTCTATGGCTTTGAACTCATTATTCCACTCTGTTTCTTCTAATTTCACTCTGACATAGAAATCCTTATTCTTACTAAAAAACAATCTTGCTGCCACTGCGTATTCATAGTTAAACTTGCCACGAAAACGAATGCTCAATTTGCCTCTTTTAGACTCTTTTTCTATCTCATGCTTCAATTCCTTATAAGCTGCTAAATACCGATTTCGCCTTTGCTTACGATGATAATTGAAATACCTTTTTCTTAGTTTATTGATATTCATCTTTTTTATAGTTACACGTTAATAGACATTCTTTTAATATGCGCAAAACAATCATCCATAGCCTTGTCAAAAACTTCTTGACTTATAATATTTTTCTCAATCCGTTCCACGTATTCACCTGCGTAAGATGCAAGTTGGATACTTGAATCACTATTACTTACATCTTCTCTGTTGTCAAAATATACATGTATACAATCATATCCCACTTCATCACCGATTTCATCCGTATTTACCCTAACTATCGCTGTGATTTTTTCGTAAGAAGTATGCGCCATGTGAATACACTTTCCAACGAGATATTGATATTTTGCCTTTTTTTTATCGGCTTCCTGTTTCTTTAGCTTCTGTATTTCAGCTTCTAATTTCTGTATTCTGTTCATATCTATACTGTTATTAGTTATGTTCTCTCAGTTTCTTAATTAAAGCATCGGCAAATTCTACAGCATCCTTAGCGTGATCTTCTGGGTTGCCTTCAAAAATCATCTCATTGGAATTACTTAGAAATGCGGATAATACATCTTTCGATATTTCATAGCGTCTCTGTTCCCAATCAATTGCTGAATTTTCAACATTCAAAAAGTCAAGTTCACATTCTCTGAAAACCATATTATCGCATACATATAGATTGTCTCCACTATGTTGTGCGTTGGTATTGCTTTTCGGAATTACATCTATCAATACTCCTGTATCTTTAACTCTTGCTTTCATATCAGTCTCCTTTCTAATACATTTAAATCATATTCAATTATTCGTTAAACTTCGGTATTGGCATCCACAAATCATCATCAGAGATATTGCAACTGTAATCATCTGCGTCTGCTGTATCCCATACGTGATAATATTTATTATAAACCAATATTTCCGGTTCATAATGACCTTTAGCGGAAAGTATGACTAATACAGGTTCGCTCTGCTCTGATATATCGTTTTCATCTACGTCTGGTAGTTGGTCTTTAGCTTTTATCCACGGGGACTCTTCTTTTCGGCAGTTATAACCACATTGAAAGTCTTCCATACAATCAGAGTGACGGGAAATGTAATTATCAGCATCTACTTCTCTTAGGACTTCTTTTCTGAATTTCGTTTTTTGAGTAGCATAATCGTACGCTACTTCTTCGATTGATTGCTTCATTTCTCTTATTAGTTTGAATTATTCAATTATCCTTATTTTTGTTGTGCTTGATACAGTTATCTCATTATTGTCAAGATGAAGAACTATTCCTCTCTCGCTATAGGTTACATGTCTCAATACTCCTATGTAGAAACGACCATCTATATAATCCCCACAATAATAATAACCATCATCAGTCAGTGACACCTTTTTGCCTATGTAGTGGCCAAAGAAGGCATCATAAATCGTTTTGCTTTCATTCATTTCTAAATTGTCATTATTATACCAAATTTTCAACAACGTTTATTTCAATAATCTGAATGCTACAGATTGTGTGTATCCATCCACGACAATCACCAGAACATAAGTTCAATATTTCATCAAATTCATTTAGAACTTCTTCGGGAATATCAGGATACATATCTATCAAAGACCCAAGATAACCCTCACGTTCTTCCTGTACCCAATTATGTCTTTTACCCTTCTTGGATATTGCCTGAAACAATGGTCTGAAATAATCTAACTTATCATCGCTCAGTTTTTTGCGAATCGTTTCATAGTCACCATCATTCCAATCTACTTCTATTTCTATCTGTTTCATTGAATCTATTCCTTTCTATTGAAGTTATTAGTTAATCTATTAATTCAAACTCATATACCCACACATACGGGTTAATATTCCAAGTTCCTTTGCCGGATACTTCATCAATCAAATTCAGAAAAGCATCTTTTGCAGTATCATATTCTTTATACTGACCATAAGGGCAATTATGTTTCGTAACTCCTAAGTACCAATAATATCTTCCCCATTCTCCGGACGCATCTTTATGTATGGTCTTCTTTATCCCTTCTTTCAAGCAATCCTCTTCTGATATGTCCTGCAACCGTTCCGCTTTTACGTTGGTAATGCGGATGTGATGTTGCATTAGGTCTGCCTTTACAAACATCTTGTTATTCCAACTTTTACTATTCTTCATAGAAGTAGTAAACATATCCATTGTTTCAAGTCCTATTTCATGGTACATAGTTTCATAGCTTTGCGCAATGGCAACCACTTCACCAATCACATATTTTGGATAAAAAGTCATGCGAACATTCTCATTTGAGTCACACCACTGGATAACATATCCAGCACGCTGCGTATCATAAATCCGTATCGTATCGTCCGGCATGTAGAGATATTGCAGTTTCTCAGGAATGTAAAACTGTCTTCTCGTCATAGTCTTTGTACCATTCAATACGGCTGTCTCTAATCCATATTTATCGTTAAACATAATTTTCTTCATACTTTAGTCTCCTTTCTCTTTCATTCGTTCTAAAACGTCTCTGTTGGCTTCGAGGATATAGTCGAAAGAGGGGATATACATCCAATGGGTAATACCCAATCTTTCTTCATTAATGTTTGCTCCCGTTTCCCATTCACCCAAGGATGAAAGATAGCGAATAAGGAATCCATAAGCTCCTTTAGTTAGAACAATAGTACCAACTTCCGGCAACCGTTCCTTAACGCTTATCCACGGAGATTTCTCTGCTTTCCATTCTGCACCAGCTATAAAACCTTGGTAAAATGCAGGATATGCGCTACCGCTACTCCTGCTTTCAGCATAAGAATGTGCTGCTTCTTCTAATGTCTGTTTCATATCAATCTCTTATTCGTTTATATTAGGAATCTGACCAACTTTCATATAGTAGTCTATATTTTCATGCGGAGAGCTTTCTTTTCCGTTTATTATATCAACTACATGATTCCATGAACGCATTACATTCCGATCCAAACATGATTCTCTTTTTGAAGAATCAAGCGCATTTGCTACCATCCGAAGCGTATTAGCTATTTCTTTAAGCTCCCAAAGAGGAACATTAATGGTTTTCGTTGATTCGCTCATATCCAAATTGTTATACGTTAAACTCTATTTTCTGTTGCAGCACTTCGTCTGCATAATATTGGTTGAAACTTTTATCACTTATCCACCAATTAAAACCAAACTCCGCATCGGTGAAATTGTGATTAATATACCCGGCATCAATAAGTTTCTGTATTGTCTGAACCCACTTTCTTTTCACATGGGGGAAGCGCTGAATATCTTTTAATTTCTGTCTCCGGTTTGCCATTGGGCAGAGGATGCACCCAATACGCTTATAGCCTTCATCATAGAGCTTGCAATGCTCTATGTTGTTTCCGTTCAGAAAGTCCCACACATCTTTATCAGTCCAATAGAGTACAGGAGATATAAGTATCTTATCTTTTCCCCCGACACACGTAACCATCTTTTCTTTATGCTCGGAAAACTGGTCGAAGTCCCCGCTAAACTTACGGTCTCCCGTCTCCACCTCGTTACGCTTAGACCGTCTTACACTTTCTGCATGACGAATACCAATTAAAGTTACTTTACCTGCCCCGGACATCTCTTTATACTTTGCGCAGCACCAGCGTAATTTTCGCGTTGGAAGAAAATGTGTTTTTAATGCCATATCGTAAATTGACATCGTTGGTTTTATTAATTCCACATCTGGATAATTCTTCTTCACGAAACGAATCACTTCGGGCGGGTCAATGGAAGTAAGGTTCATGTGAGCCTTAAATTTTACTCCTGCCATCTTCGCAAGGTGATAGAGGACTTGGCTATCTTTTCCACCGGAGAATGCAAGATAAAAGCCGTTCTCTGGATCGTAGTCTAAAGCCATCGCCTCACACTTCTGAAGTAAGGCGATGGAGTAATCTATTTTAGATTGCAGATTCATTTAGTTCTTCTATTTTTCTATTACATTCCACTCACTTTCCATAATCACGTATCCACACTTGCTACAGCTATGCAGGAATGTAGGGAATGGAGCCGTAGTGTAGTCCTCAATAGCTATCTCTATGCTGCCACATTCCGGACATTCAATCTTAACCTCATTGATACCTGGATACTCCCAGAAAGAAAGCTTTCCTTTCACGTTCTCGATGGGCTTATTAAACAGGATGGGATTAGCCAGTATCCAGTTATAGACTCCTTTCTCTGCCCAGATAGAAGGATGATTGATAACACAGCCTACTATTTCTACGCTGCCAATGATAGAGCCAAAAGGCATATTTCCAAACATAGTTTCTTTGGCTAACGTAGTAAATGCTGCTCTTGTCTGTGCATCAGTCAAATTAACGCTAAATTTCCTACCATGAGAACCAGCGGCATGAATGAGAACACGCCCACGAAAATTGGTTTGCCAACTCCGGTTCTCAATGTCCTTGATACCGTGGACTATGAGAGATGCCCACGGCTGTTTGATTGTTATTGCTTTCATTTCTATCTGGTATATAATATTATTTGTACACAATTAATCATACCTAAGTGGCGCAAATAGACTTCATCGGCATAAATTCTATCACTATCACCGCCGTGTATCATCATTGTATGGCAACCATCAATTTGGACAGAAGTTCGACCATATCCACTCGGAAATTTTTCTGCTGCAAATACAAGTCTTTCAATGTGGGTACGTGCATCTGATACACATACGACATGACATCCATCTGTGCGGAGAAGATGTTTACACTCAGGCTTCATCCGCTTCTCTTTACATTCTTGAAGTTCTGCTACAATATCAACATCACTTCTAAATCTCCGACCCTTGTAAATCGGTTCTGATAACTCATAAAACCTTTGGTATTTGGTAGTTTCTACCAATCTTGCTATAATTTGTTTCATATCTGATTAATTTAAATTATTCAATTTCACAGATATAACCATTCTCACGCATATAATCTGAAATATCGTCTTTGGATATGGAATCCAGTAATTTAGTAGAATCTCTTTCATCGACTTCTGCTGTTACTCTGACATATCCATTTCCAGCCATACTTGTCTCTATCTGAACGCTTGTCGCATCCACATCTATTGATATTGTTTTCATATTGTACTTTTTAGAACTATTTATTTCTGATCTGAAGAAATCCACGCTTAGCGCACTCCCTGAGAAGCTCCATATCCTCATCCTTGATGCTACAGGGAGTTTCTCCGTTTACTGTGGTGTAATCGGGAATGTTAAACCTGTCTCTGATTTTCTTTATAATTCGGGGGACGTCTTTGGGATCAAGATGTTTGGTGTCCCAGTAAATAGTAACTTTCATTTTCTTAGACTTTCTCCAATAAATTTGACTCGTGTTGTAATCGCAACCAATCTGTCCATTGTCCGTTCCCCGTACTTTTGAGAGATTTCCTCAAGAGATAAATTAGTAGTCAATATCAAGAGTTTTCCCCGCTTTTCTGCTTCATCAACTATTTCACAAAAAGCAATCCTTCTCTCTCCGAATTTTACGCTCAGATTCTCTGTTCCAATATCGTCGATATAGATGATATGTTTAGCTTTCACGGCATCTATATTAGCATTCATTTGCTGCGCATCGTAACAGGAGACTATCTTTCGGCAGTAATGATTCAGTAGCAAAGGAATAATTTTCCAACAGATAAGAGATTTCCCGCGTCCACAGTTACCATGACAGAGAAGCCCACGCCCATTGTTACCAGAAAGCCATGTGGCTATTTCTTCGTATTCTGGTAACCATTCAGCATTTTCGGTGAAATAATTCAACCCGCGCCAAAGAATATTCTTAGCGTCTGGTATTGCTATATTCACCAGGTTGGGAATAGGGTTAAACCCTGTTTCTCTGAGACTGTCGATTGTTTTCTTGAAGTCTATTTTTTCCATCTTTCCTCCCATTTTCTTTCTTGTGGCGAATTATATTTATCAGGGGAATTGTCTTTAAGAACCAAGCCAATATCGGTAGTAGATTTAACGCAAATACCGTTCTTTTCTCTCTTCCATTGCTCATATTCACGCGGTGTACTATCAAACACGACACCGGCCCATCCTGATTCAATGGCTCTATAAATTTGCTTGATAGCAAATTCCTCATCGTACTTTCCTAATTTGTCTAAGGATAGTTGTAGGGCATGATTTATTTTCTTTTTCCATTTTGGAGTATCACATAAATCATTCCATGCTGCCATAAATGCTTCTGAAGTGAAAGGATATACCAAAGGCTTATCTCTGCTACTTGTTAGAGGCGTTCGCCTCTTACTCTTTGGCGGATTTTTAGCTTCAGTTGGAGAATCTTTATTCTCTTCCTCTTTTGCATCTACGTTAGTAGATGTTTTATCTATATCTGATTTATCAGATACATTATCATATAACATTATAGGGGTTTCTTTGGGGTTATTTAGGGGTTTTGTTGGGGTTTCTTTGGGGTTATTTTTTTTAGGTCTTCCACCAAGATGTCCATATTCAGCTCCCTTTTTCCCATTTTCAAACCTTTTTCTATTAGAGTCTATTTGAGGTTTTATTATTTCCAGCATAGCTTTCGTAATCGGCTTTAGATTATCAGTTGTTTCTCCGTATAAGCCATACTCAATTATGGCTGTGAGTACATCTCCCTGAATATCTCTCGGCAAATTCTTGATTGCTTCCAACCAGCTTTCATAAAACACAAAACTTGACCTTTTTTCGTTGCTCATTATACTGGCAGTATTTCAAACTCTATTCTTGGATTTATTTTATCTATAAATTTCTCCGCTTCTCGGACATTTCGGGATATTCTCAATATAATCCTTCCCATTTATGTTTTATGCGTAAAGCTATAATTTTGTCATCGCTTCTTGCGTCACTATCATGTGGAAAGTAATTTTTCATAAATTATCCTCAATAGATTAAATGTTTTATCATGGGCTACCGATAAGTAGCCCAGTTGATTTATGCGGCATCTTTTCCTAAAAACTTATTCACAAAATATATTTGCCCTTTCCCAGTAACCTTCGTTGTAGTGGTAACTAGTACCGTCCCATCTGGCTTGGTTATTGTGGTTTGTTTTATTTCAAACAATCCTAATCCCATAGATTTTTGCGTGGGTTGATTATAGTACTGTCCTTTGTGGCAGAGATAGCCATTATCACGCATCCATGAGAACAAACGATTTTGACCGATATTCACACCATTTTGCTGAAGAATCTTCGCTAATTCAGCTATCAAGCAAGAGCGTTGAGAAGTTGAAACGGCATTGGCAAAAAGAACTTTAGGCGCATCTTGTTGAATTTTACTTTCCGCTTCGATGCGCTTTTGCTTTTCTTCTTTCAAATTAGTTGCAAGCTGGATAAGAAAATCGGGTGAGGTTAAAGCCTTTTCTAGGGTTTCATTTGTCATGTATGCGCCATGCTTACGAATTGAGGGCAAAACTTCGTCGCAAACCCAATCTTGGAACTTTTCGGCATCCGGCAATTTAGATTTCATAGTCAACCGATATACTTCACTTTCTTTTCCGTACTTTATAGGTTGTACGCCACTTTGGGTAGGGGTTTCCAAAACGGTAACCCCCTTGCAATGATCTATAACTGCTTTGGCAGGGTTTGAATAACCAAGTGCTTTGGCTACATCAGCTAAACAGAATAAGGGTTCATTGTTTTCATTTACGGCAATTCTTATCTCTCCGAATTGCCCATTCTGAAATATTTTAATTTCATTCATAATATATTGATTTAAATTTTATATTTTACTTTGGTAAAAGAACTTATCTCCTTTTTTTCGGAAAGTGAGGTAGCCCGCTAAAAGGCTACCAATCACAATAAGTATTTCAATCATGGCTTGTCAGATTAAACCTAATTCCCGTTTCATTCTCTCGGCTGCTTTGCGCTCTCGGTGCTCAACCATTTTGTCGTATTGTTTGGTGTCAACTAGATAGGAGAAGCAAGCGCACTTTAGTTCTATCTCCCTTCGTTCGCTCCATCTTGTCCATTGGAGTTGTTTTTTCGTGAACTCAAGTTCCTTTTCAAGATTTGCAATCTTCCGTTTGTCGGCTGCACTTGACTTGGCGATTTTCGGGACAATCTCATTTACCTTGTGGAAGACTTCACGATACACATCGAACACGGGGCGAACCTTGCGGGCTATGAAGTATTCGAGGCAGGATACAGAAAGATGATATTCTATTGATGGTCTGCCGCCTTTTGAGTTTTCCGCTTTTTGGCGGGAAATTTGATAATCAATGTCTTGGATAAAGTTTTTGGTTAATTCTTTTGTGGCGTTGTCTTTTCTTGAATAGGCAAGCATCCACACATAATCAAGGTTAACAGGGTAGGGAACATTCAGTTTTGAAAGCTCCAAAATGGTTTTAAAATAGCGTTTGATTTCTTCAGTTGAAGAAGATAATGAAAGGGTGCACGTGTCGTGTGCAGACGTGAGTCCGCAATTTACTATACTTCGATTGCTACTCAATTTCATAGGACTTGGCATGTTATGAAATTAGAGTTATTAAAATAAGAAAGGCTATCGCCTCACGAACCGCCAAGTCCAAGTTATTACATAATTGTAGTAACCCATGTGAGTGATAGCCTCTATATCTTTGCAATATAAACGCAATATGTAGCCACAAAAATAGCTACTACAAATTATGTCTAATACATGAACTTGGCGTGTTCACCGCAAAGATACACTCAAATTTCTAAATGCCAAATGAAAATCTTATTTTTCTGCTAAGTAACCATTCACAACTTCTATAAACTCCTCCAAAGACCGGCAGACAACATACTTAGCACCGATACTCTCAAACTCCTTCTGATATTCCTTCTGATGTTCAGATTGCTTGCCAGTCTTAGTCTTTAATTCAATCGCACAAAATGGATAGAACTTATTGGGGATAAGGAGAATAAAATCGGGGAATCCAGCACGAACGCCCATTTGCTTGAACTTTGCAGCCTCAATGGCATTACGCTTTCCTCCATTGGGAGAATGATGGAGACTTAATCTATATTTCGGATATGCGTAATCAAACCACCTTACGCAAGATTTTTGGAGAGAATCTTCTAAATGTCTCATATATGCTTTATTTTAAGTTCAACATTCACCGGCTTGTCTTTCATCGTGGAGAAAGCGTCAAGCAGCTTATCCTTGATTACTCCCAAAGGCTTTGTCAGTATATGGCTCTCTATTACAGTAAGGGGTATCTTTTTACCGCTGTACGTGATTAGGGACATGGAAGTTATGATGTAAGGTTTCATATTTTAAGTATTATTTTTTTAGCATTGTTTATGTGGGCGTTGAAGGACTTGAACCTCCAGTCTCCTCAAATGAGGTGTGTTAGCCATTACACCGAACGCCCATGTTTGCCTGCCCCATCTTTACAGAAAGAGCAGACAGGTTAACAAAATTATTCTTTCGCTTTATAAGGATATACATCCATAATAGCAGTTTCAGATACAGATGCAATCTGATAATCGGCCATTGTACCCTTCATACCTTCATCCAGCTTCTTAACGGCATCACGGAGATCGGCAGCCTGTACCAAGACCTGAGTAGATGTTTTCTTTTCAACTCCGCTCTTTTCATCCAGAGTAATGAAGATCAGTTTACATTTAAACCAACGATCTGCAGACTCTTCATCAGAAAAGAATATCTCTGAATAGTTAGCTCTCCTAATATCAGAAACCGTAAACTCTCCACTAATAAACGGTGTCATTTCTTCAATACATTTTCCTTCGCTCTCTGTAAAAGATAAAGCATCAAATAAATAAGGTTCTGTGACCTTTTTTTGCATCCCATTATCCATTACTTTCTCGTAACGGATTTTCACTTCAAACCATGTGTGCATCATATTTTTATTTATTTTAATTGATTAATAATTTGTCTTTTAATTTTCTTGTTCAGCTTCCCGACAAAACGCCCATGCTTCTCCGTCGTTCCATCGGGAAGACATTCCTTGTATGAATAAAGTAGTTTTTGCAGGAGAAGCACTTCTTGTTTTGTTAGAGTAAGTTTCATTTTTTAAATATAAGGTTTGTTACGTTCAATATCTATCTCCATCAACTGAATCAAACGTTCTTCATCGGCAGAAGGAATATACACACCTGCCTCTGCACTTGCCCAATTTCTGAAACGATCAATGCTGGTATTCATTTCGTTGACATCCAAATCAGAAGAGCTTCTTAATACCTTTATCTTTCCTAAATATGGATCATCTGTTTCTCTGATGAATATCGTAGGGTTGACCAGTTTCTTATAATACTGCTGCTTTACCCATTCTGTTGTATTACCAGTTTCACATGCAAAGTAAGCTAGGATGGTATGCAAGTATCTGTTTTGATTACTTGATCTTTTGGGCTTTTTTTCTGTAAGTTCTACAATCTTACCGCTTTCTGCAAGCTTTGCAGAACGAGCTTTGAACTGCTCTTTCTGCAAAGGGTTTGATGTATCGTAGAGGGACATACATCAAAAAGGTAAGCCATCATTATTCCCTTGCGCTGGTGGAAAACTCTGAGGCTGTTGTTGAGTAATCGGCTGGGGCCCAGGTTGCGCTATAGGTTGTGGCGCAGAAGGCTGTTGAGTTTGTCTTGCCTCAATTCTATAAGGTTGTACGCGAGTAAAAATCTGCTCAACATTATCCTTGTTTCGATATCTTGTGCCTTGAACGTCAAATGATATAGTAACTATCTGTCCGATTTGATAATTATCAAGTTCCGAACATCTATCACCAATGAACTCCAACATGGGAGTATTCTCAAAGCCACGTTGACCTGTATATGGATCATAGCGTGTACAGTCTATTACTATCCCTCTTTTAAGAATAGTTTTGCTCCCATCTTTCGATGGAATTTGTTGAGTTGGATAGATATATAATATCTTTCCTGTAAGTTGGTTTGCCATAACTATTTAGTATAAAAATCTTTGATTTGTTGAAATATTAATCCTCTCTCTGTTATTTTAGAAATAGCCTTTTCGTCACGAGTGATTCTTACCTTACAATATTCATTTGACTTAATTACTCTATTCCAGTTATAATCATCATCGTAAGATGTTACAGAGAGAAAAACGAGGTTGCAACTCTCTAATTTTGTGCAGTAAAGCTGTTCCTGTACTTGATTGTAGTAAGATTTATGCTTCTTTTTCACATAATCAACAAGAGCCTTATTATCATTCTTTATAGGTTCTATAAATTCAAGGTAATCAGAAAGGGCAAGTGTTTTCAATTCATCGAAATCGACAAGTTTTCCCTTTTCTATTTTTGCAAAATCGAGACTACATTTAAACACATCCATCTCTTCCGAAGTTACAACGTATTGTGCGAAGTAATTATCAGGCAGTGTAAGTAGATACCTATCCTCAAGAATTGCGCCTGTGCGTAAAGCGTCTATCGGACTTGCATAAGCATTATAATTAGGCTTTACACCACTGACAAAACGCTGCATTAAAGAAGAATGAGATTTGGTTTCTTTCCCACTCATCAAAGCATGAATATCACCGCTGCCGATATACATAGTCTCTATCATAACTTACCTTTCTTCTTTAGATTATTGTAAGCCATCTTAAACTGCTCGGTACTCATATCATCCGAACTTCCAACATTAAAATAGGAAAGTATGTTTTGCGTAAATGTGTTATCGAGCATCATGTAATTAACAACAGCATTTTTTATTTCATCAACTGTTACAGGAGTTTGTTCCTTTGACTTATTTTCATCAGGATCTTCACCCGTTGCAATCTTATAAGCGTTCAAAAGAGCATATTTTCTTGCATAGGTCGAAGCCTTTCCAAATCCTTTATCTCCGGGATCAAGACCTCTACCGAAACTTTCTACATCGATAAATTCATCAGTCTTATCAAGGTTAATAATGCGAAGTGTCATTTTCACAATATCCATATATTGAATGGATTTCCCACCACCATCTTTTACTACCTCGATAACTTCGGATTTTACAAGTTCTTGTTTAATGGGAATACTCACCAAACCATGTTTTGTTTCGGCTGTCTTAACTTCGAGAGTAACATCAATATCCTGGACCGCCTTATAAGCATAATTGCCTTTTCCAACGGTCATATTCTTTTCGATGTTCTTTATATCGTTAGAAACAGCTTGTATCTTCTGATACAAATTTAGCTCGCTCATAATCGTAAAATTTAAAGGGTTATTTATTTATAAATTCACTCATTCTAAGTGCATTGATAGCTGATTGGATTTCAAACTTAGAATACATTACAGGAGAGTTTTTTGAAGCGCCTTTTCGTTTTTTGTGAACTAAACCATTACTTTCCATTTTATCAAGCAAACCAGGCTCATATCCAAGTGATTTTAACCAGCGGTGCGCTTCTCTTCTTTTTATCTCATCTGAGATAGGAGAACGTTTTTTCTCATTTGCGGCAGCTCCAAGCTCAGCCATCTGCATACAAATATCTTTTAATTCAAACAAATCAAGTGTAACCATCATATCGCCTGTATCTTATTACATTTTCAATCCTAACCCTACGCGATCTTCTCATAATACTTTGTTCGTGATAAGATGAAAAAGAGAATACACATAGCAAACAGCAAGCAACCACCGTTCTAGTGATTGGAGCAAAATCCATTGTTAGTTTGACATTAAACTTTGCCTCCATCATTTTAACAGACAATTCGCTTCTATTTCTTACCTTTAGCTTTGCATAGATGCTTTGCATTTGGTTTCTAATTGTAGCAACAGACCTAAAGCAAATATTTGCAACTTCTTTAGCTTCTAACCCAGCCCCAATCATTTGAGCAACTTCATCTTCCCTATCCGATAGAGTTAAAAATAATCTTTCCATAATCGTGTGAGTCAATAGCTTATTTCCTATTATTAATAATAAATAAGCATCCTACTCTTTTATTTACCGAGATTGTATAGAGAGGTTTATCATTCGGAATGACAATACCTTCTTCTCTTGCTCTATTACTAAGCCTTGTAGCTTCTGCCCGAAAGCCATCTACTTCAATTCCATTCAGAGATAAAGACTTTATTTTTCCTGGTTTAACGGATTGAATAACCTCTCTAATTGTTTTCTTTGCCATAAGATTTAATTTTAAATTAATAATTCGTGGAGAAGCCCGGACTCGAACCGGGATTTGCAAGATTTCGTTTGTACGTTTCAATTGTGGTTCTGGCTTCCCCATTCATCTTTCCTGCTTCGAGGTTAGCCAGCCGTATGTTCAAACTAAGCGTCTACCAATTCCGCCACTTCTCCAAATAAAAAAAGTGTACTATCTTCACAGACCGCACACAACACAGTAAAAACACTACATTTCAAAGGATTTTTTATTGTAATTAATGCCCTAACTCTTTATAACATATTCGGGCCATTATAAATGATAATCCACAAATGATAAGCATAATAATAATCCCTGTAGCATACATAGGACTATCATTAACAACTGCTCCGTACAACATCACTATTGAGCATAAAAAGACGAATAGTGAGAAAATAAACATAATCACTTTCATAGCATTGTCATTACGATTAAATCATTTGAATACAACTCTATAAAGTCATGCTTCCCGAATTGCACCATAACTCTGTCACCGTTAACGCTATATATCTTCCCGATCTTATTTTCCCAACCGGGAGCTTTATACTTTACCAATGCACCTTTTTTCATAGTTATTCGTTAATTAATTCGGGGTTATCGTGGACGTTACCTATCACCTCACCTTGTAAAACTTCGGAATCAAGAGTGTCAATCGGTTTGTTTCTTTCATACCCTATACACCAGCCAGTGAATTGATATTCGTCTACTGTCCACTTGTCTCTCCTTTCCTGATGTATCCACGTAGACCACATTACAAGATATATTCTACCGGACGGTGCTTTTATTATATCCCCGTCGTAAACTTCCGATTGATTCTTGTCAAGTAATCCGGTAAACTGACCTACTGTTTCTTTTAAAACCTTAATAGGCTGACATCCGTCTTTCTTGATATACGAACACCGCCCTTCTCCGTCACACAATTCAAATTCAAGGTAATAACCGTATTCCCATTCACCTTTTAAATTTTTCGCTCTAAATTTTATCTCAATCATAATTACTTTGATTTAAAAATTAACCGCCTGTACAAGGGTAAAGTAAAACGGTGCGCACTTCGTTTCTCTCATGGCTTTTAGTACAGTATTAGCACTAACCTTTTCTGCGGGATAGTTCCCGTGGGCGTTCCGATGATTGCCTTACTACTTACACTAAGGATAGGTAAGCCACGGGATAATATTAATAAGCGTGGTATGGTCGCCCTTCGCCGCCATTTACTTTATACCTATTGAGGACTGGATAGGACGCTTATATATTATTATCATTTGATGGCGGTGCAAGCCCCAAACCTTGCATGCTTACTGATAGAGAAATTTTCGGACCATCTAAATGATATATAAGACTACTTCAAGCCGCTTATCCAATCACCGCATTTCTGCTATGGATAATTCTTGGTTCGTATTTGTTTTCAATAAGTCAAAGAACTAATCAAATGCTCCCTGAAAGCGTTTCGCTCGCTTCTTGCGTAGGTCTGCCTAACAGGGTTATCTCCAGCTACTATCGTAGCATTTTAATGCCGGATTCAAATCAATCAATGCTTGTCTAAAATTGTTAGCGGGTTTGGGATAATCTACATATTGAGGATCAACCTGAGCTTTATACTCATCCATTTTCAAACTTGCATCCACCCAAGCATCTTTCAAAGCCTTAGCAAAAGAATACCACTTGAAAGCCTTATTCTGCTTCATGTAAACCCAGGCTCTTTGCATGATGGCTTTCATATTGTATTTGCCATCTTTAACCAGTTTGTAATCTCTTGCTTTCATATTTCTTATTTTAATGTATTTGCACTATTTTATAAAATCAACCTTTTTTCTATCTTTGCATTGTAGCAACATTGCTACGTTAGTTTATGATGCAAATATACTGATACAATTTCAGTAAACAATAAATTCTACTGTTTTTATATCAGTAATTAATATTATTTAATGATTAGGGGATTTATATCTTAAATACAATATGAAGAAAGAGAATTGGGCTTTAGGATTGAGCGGAATTGCAATAGTGATAAGTATTATTGCAATATGTCTTTCCTATCCCCATAAGGCAGGGTTAGGATTTGATTACCAAGGCATATTAGTTAGTGCTCTATCATTGCTTGTAACAGCATTAATAGGATGGAATATATATACGATAATTGATATAAAGAGCACAAGAGATAAGATTGATGAAATATCAACAGGAGCATCATCGATGATACAGAAAAATATGGCTATTTCAGAAAGTGCCAATTGGATGATATATCATTACTTATTATTAGAGAAAGATCCATTGGGATTAGAATACAGATTTTTATATCATGGAATTGCATGCTTATTTCATACATCACAATTTTCCGACATAGCAACATGTAATGCAGTTGTAAAAGGATTACTTGAATGTATTGCAAATCCAAAATCCATAACGATTACAAAAAATAGGAAAAACGAAATACTCAAACTTTTGTCCGGCGTGAAGCACACCGACAAAATAGAAGGATACCTTGAATTATTAAATAAGATAGCCTTGGTGAATGTGAAGTAGAAAAATGACAATCTGTAAATGAAGATTGAATTTGAGAATATAATTTATTCCCCTCATCACTATCCAAGAATTCGGCAGAGAAACCTTCAGGAATATTTTTTCCCATAATAAACAAGTAAAGCGACCAACTCCAAAGTTGCGGTTTGAAGTGAAGTTGCCTATGTAATTCCCTGTAGGAATAATTAAACTTATTAATTAGTATCATCCGCAACTTGATTCCGGAACAAATATACTGATTTTATTTCAGTACACCTAAAAAAAAGAGTGAATATGACAAAAAAAGAAAGGCTTAAATCAATACTCACAAAATTAAATGTGAGTGAAGGTGATTTTGAACGAAAAGCAGGATTAGCCAAAGGGGCTGTTAGCAATTTGGGAGAAAACCCAAGAATGACAACATTAGATAAGATTAAAAAGGCATATCCTGAGATTAACATTACTTGGCTTCTTACAGAAGAAGGCGAAATGTTTATTTCAAGCTCCGCTACGCCCGAAAATACGAACTATACAAAACCCGATTATGATAGTACATCAGAATTTAATAATATTGAAATTGACATGAATAATCCTACAGCGAAGTACTTTATGGGAGTAATAGAAAAACTTATTTCGCAAGGAGAGCGTAACTCTATTGCAAATGAACGCAATTCAATTGCAAACGAGCGAAACTCAATTGCAAACGAAGAAAATGCAAAAACTATCAGTAAAATGGTATCAATGCTAGAAACTATGTTGTATAGCAGTAATAAATTGAAAACAAAATCGGCAGGAGAGTAAAACAAGTCGGCTTACAATTTTGTTATATTAAGCACCTTAAACTTTTAATTAGTACCTATGGACCGCGAGCTGCTTGATAGAATTGCAAAATTGGAACGTATTTTTAACAATCTGTACTATAACACAAGCATGGAAATAGTACAATGCGGGGAAAATAAGAATTACAATTTTAACCTAAAAGAATTTAATGAGGAACTGTTGTTAAAGAAAAAATTAGTTATTAAAAATACTAATTTAAACATTAATATGTATTCATGAAGGAAGCCAGATTCTCATCTGGTTCCCTTGAATACATAATCAATGACTTTCTCATTTGCCTCGTTAATGGCTGAGAAGCTTTTTTTTATATACAAATCTGTTACTGATAGATTCTTGTCTACATGGTTCAGAGCTTCATTGATGACATTCTTATCAATTGATAAGTCGTTTCTTGCAATGGTTGCCCATGAATGGCGGGCTGCATAAAATTCCAGGTTATCTACACCTACAGCTTTGCCTATCTTTTTAAGTCCCTTATTCAATGCCGCGTTGAATATTTTTTCATCTGCATACAAATGATGAAATCTAAAAACTCTTTCCCCTGTATTATCCCTATATTTCTGAAACAAGCCATCTATTCTTTCAGCAACCCTAACATGTATTTCCGCTTTATCTCTTCTCCTGTCTTTTGTTTTGGTTCTGTTATACTTTATAGTCAGGCCATCCAAGATATTGCACGAGTATAAATCGGCAGAGTTCATTCCTATCAGACAAAAAGAAAGTATAAAACAATCTTTTGCAAGATTAAACCGATTTTCTTTTTCCCTTGAACGTTTTGTTTTATCGTAAGGAAGCTCGATTATACGTCTTATAATATCGACATCCAATGCACGTTTTTCAGCAACATTCTGTTGTGGAACCTTATATCTGGAAAAAGGAGAATAAGGAATTAAAATAATCCCTCTTTCTTCATCGTTATAAATTAGCTTAGCATCTGCATATACATGCCTCATACTACCAAGATATAATGATGCAGCTCTCCCTTTTCCAAGAAACTTTTCATAGTCTTGTAGAAACTTTACCGTTATCTCTTCGATTCCTAAGACCTCTCTTCGTATAAATTTTATCAGCGAAGTTAAAGCAGCGGAGTAATTCTTAATTCCTTTCTTATCTTGATGAGAATCTATATAATCCCTGAATACTTTAATAAAGTCAATACGAGTAATATCTTTTTTAGTCACATAATTTGCTACTTCGTCAATATCCATTGCGTCAATAGACAATGACAGCTTATTGCACTTATTCCTATATTCCTTGATTATATCCCCAATTTGATCTAATATTTCCTGATTCTTAATTTTGTTTGATCTGGTGGTAAGGTCCGCCTTAGTTACATAAATAGAAGTAGGAAGTCTTTTTAACTTCCTTTGATGAGTCAATAGGATTTTTACATTTCGGGTTCCATCCTTCCTTTCCTTTTGCACTTCAAATGTAAATGTTGCCATAATCGTGTGGTTTTAAAATGACATGCTCCGCATTTGCGAAACTATTGCGAAACATTTGCAGACAAAAGTAGTGTTTTTAAGCAAAAGTAGAAAAATAAAAAAGCCGTATTTCACAAAGAAAACACGGCTTAACAGGCTAATATGCTGTTTCTTACTTTGTGACCCCGGTGCGATTCAAACGCACGACCTTCAGAACCGGAATCTGTAATTCCAGGACGAACAGACAGTACTCTTCTTTGCTCTTCCGTATATAGGTCAACATATTTCCGAACTTCCGGGCGAGGACCTACCAAGCTCATATCTCCTTTCAGTACATTGAATAATTGTGGCAATTCATCCAATTTGTACTTACGAATAAAGTATCCAACACGAGTAATTCGCGGATCACGTCCACCTACTGTTATCAAGCCCTGTTTATCCGAACCGATGCGCATTGATCGGAATTTGTAGACATAAAAATCTCCACCATTACGCCCTACACGCAACTGTTTATAAAAACCACCGCCTTTACTTTCCAAACGAATAGTTATATATAACAATAAAAAAACAGGAAAGAGCACAATTATGCCCAAAAGAGAAAAGAGAATATCAAAAAAACGAATCATCATTTATCACCAATCACTTTCCAATATGCTTCCTTTACAACTCTAATAATAAAACTCAATTTTTCTCCATCTAATTGTGGATAAATAGGCAAAGAAATTTCTCCTTTAAAATTTTCATAAGCTTGCGGATAATTTTTTATATCATATCCTAATGAGCTAAAAAATGAAAGCATCGGCATTGGAATAAAATGAACATTTACAGCAACTTCGCTTTTCGCAATTTCATCAATCATTCGATCTCGCTGTTCTTCCGTAAAATCTTTAATACGCAGAGCATAAATATGGTATGAACTTTCCTTTTCTCCAGCAATAGAAGGCGGTAAAACAGCCCAATCGCAATCGGCAAATGCTTCCGAGTAAGCATTAAAAACTCTTTTCCTTTCCTCCAGTAATTTTGGGTATTCTCGTATCTGAGCTAGACCAATAGCAGCATTTACATCAGCCATGTTTATTTTCATACCTAAACCTACTATGTCATAACGCCACCCACCAGCTTTCGACTTAGAAAAAGCATCTTTAGTCTGACAATTCAAACTCATCATACGAAGTTCTTTATAAAGCTCCGTATTATCAAATGGTTCAGGTAAATTTAGACAGATGGCTCCTCCTTCAGCTGTCGTCACATTCTTTACAGCATGAAGAGAAAAGATAGCGACGTCTGTTTCACATCCTGTACGCTGATTTTTGCTGTAATAAGCTCCTAAAGAGTGCGCTGCATCATTCATTACAAGAATGCGTCCTAACTTTTCCTGTACCGGAGATGCTACCTGAAATAGGCTCTGCACTTCAGGCTCTTTAACCAGTTTCATGATGCGATCATAATCACAAGGAAAACCTGCAATATCTACTGGAATAATAGCTTTAGTCCTTGGAGTAATCGCCTTACAAATAGCTTCTACGGAGATATTAAAATCCTCTCCGGAATCTACCATGACTGGCTTTGCACCAGCATGAAGCACCGCTAAAGCCGTAGCACTATACGTATATGCTGGTACAATAACCTCATCCTCCTCTGTCACTCCCAACCAACGGAGCATCATTATAGCACCCGAAGTCCAGGAGTTTACACAAAGCACTTCTTGAGCATTAGAAAATACTCTGATTTCTTCTTCCAATGCTTTCACTTTAGGCCCGGAAGTTATCCAGCCGGAACGTAACGAATCAACGACTTCGTTGATGACCGCCTCGTCAATATAAGGGGGCGAAAATGGAATTTTCATATTCTGCTATATAATTAAAAATAATTTTAATCATCTAATTGTGCCCTGATATACAATTTTTTAACAAACTGCATATCATGCATCACCATTATTTTCACCAATTTAGAAAAACCAGTCTTTGTTGGATTCCAGCCAAGCAATGTCTTCGCTTTGGTCGGATCTCCTAATAACTGTTCAACTTCACAAGGTCGGAAATACTTGGAATCAACCTCAACCAATGCTTTACCAGTTTTTACATCAACGCCCTTTTCATTTACCCCTTCGCCTTCCCAACAAAGTTCAATACCTGCTTCCTTGAATGCAAGCGTAGCAAATTCTCGAACCGTATGCATTTCACCTGTAGCTATAACAAAATCTTCTGGAACATCATGCTGCAATATAAGCCACATACATTCCACATAGTCCTTTGCATACCCCCAATCACGACGTGCATCCAAATTGCCCAAATAAAGTTTATCCTGAAATCCTTGTGCTATACGAGCAGCGGCAAGTGTTATTTTTCTAGTCACAAATGTCTCTCCTCGTCGTTCACTCTCATGGTTGAAAAGGATGCCATTAACAGCAAACATACCATAACTTTCACGATAATTTTTTGTAATCCAAAAACCATATTGTTTTGCAACACCATATGGGCTACGAGGATAAAATGGAGTTGTTTCTTTTTGTGGAATTTCCTGTACTTTACCAAATAATTCAGAAGTAGAAGCTTGATAAATTTTAGTCTTCTTTTCCAAGCCTAAAATACGAACCGCTTCCAACATACGAAGTGTGCCTACAGCATCTGACTCCGCTGTATATTCAGGTACGTCAAAACTCACTTTTACATGGCTTTGTGCCGCAAGATTATAGATTTCATCCGGTTGTACCATCTGAATAATCCGAATTAGTGAACTACTATCCGTCATATCCCCGTAATGAAGATTGATCAGACGGTCTTTTTTCATATCTCGGACCCATTCATCAAGATATAAATGCTCAATACGTCCTGTATTAAAAGATGAAGAACGACGAAGAATGCCATGAACTTCATAACCTTTTTCTATTAAAAACTCGGCAAGAAATGAACCATCCTGACCTGTTATTCCTGTTATTAATGCTATTTTTCCCATTCGATCACTTATTTAAATTCTTAATGTATCTATACATTTTTCTTTTTGGGTAAGCTATAAAATCATAAAATACTTTATAGCCTATAGAAGTATAAAAGCCCTGTGCCTTTGCATTATCCTCACAATCAGTAGTTAAAGATAAGCAATCACCTCCTCTTTCAATCACTATTTTTTCTAATTCACTAAGCAGCTTTTTTCCTATTCCTTCCCCTTGACAAGAGGTATCAACAGCAATAGATAATAATTCTGCATAATGACCTTTATCTTTTATCAAAGCCCCTTTCTTCACTAAATTTTTATACAACCTTGCAATAGCCAAAGGACGAAAAAATAGTAAACGAAAAGCAATAAAGAAATAATCAAGTAGATTTTCTTTTATAAGACGAGAATGGAAAGAAGTCGACATCATCGTTGCAGCGCAAAAACCCAGCAAATTCTCTTCCCTGTAATACCCCAAAAGAATCCCTTGATTATTTTTTTTCACCGTTTTATAATATAATAATAAAAAACGATCACCCAAACTAGTCAAAAAGAAATCTGGAAAAGCGCGTTTATGAATAGCAACAAGTACATTTATATCTTTAATCGATATTTCTCTTACCTCAACACACATATGCTTCTATCAATTTTGTTATCAAAGATAAATTGTGTCTCTTCGAGAATCTTTTCATTGCATAATTAAAACCATTATATCCTTTTTGCTTTAAAATGCCGCTATTTTGCCATTGAATACTCTCCTGCAATGCACAAATGAAAGCTTGCTCATTTTCCGCTTCCACAACCAAGCCGCAATCACTTTCCACAATTGCTCTCGCTGTATCACTTTGCAAGTCTAAAGAAGCAATTATAGGCTTTTGCGAAAACATATATGCTGGTAATTTAGATGGAATTGAACTCATCGCCGCCCCTTTCTTTACAGGTAAAAGCATTATGTCTGCTTGGCTTTGCACTTCAGGGACTTTACCATCCGGAACATCCCAAAATTCAATTTTTGCACTTTGGTAATATTTTGCCAATTCCACACATGATTGTTTTCTAGAACCGCTTCCAGCAATAATTAATCTCGTCTTTTTCAAATTTGCTTTAACAAAAGAATGAATTAAAAATTCAACTCCTGCTACAGGACCAATATTCCCTAAATACATAAAGGATAAAATAGAATTTTTCTCACTTATTTCATGGCTGTTTTTATATGCAATAAAATCGCTCTCATTCTGCCAGTTTTCCACAACAGTTATCATACACTCATTTAACTTCCTACTTCTCATCAAATATGTTTTCATATTGATAGAAATAGCTAATATATGAGCGGCATTATTAAGGACATACTGATCAATAGGTAACAATATAGAGCGTATAACACATGAAATAAATTTAGATTTTATTTTATTAGTAAATGATTCTGGATAAATATCTTGTACATGTACAACACATGGTATTTTATACTTCTTAGCAGTTTTTACTATCAAAGCCTGTGAGAATAGCGGCCATGAGTTTATATAAATACAAGAAAAGCGATTCCAATATTTCTCAATATATCTTTTACAATGTAAACCAAAACTAAAGCTTTCATAAAAACGACCTATCAATTTAGATTTAGGGCATACATAAGAGTCAATCGTAATTTCTTCACATTGGCTCACTTTATTTCCTTTTTTATCAAAAGAAAATCCATAAGGACGACTTGACCGAGGATGTAGAACCGTTACTTTATAATCTTCTGACATCTTATCTGCAATATCAAATGATAATTGAGAAGAAACAATAGGCTCAGGAGGAAAAACTGCAGTAATAATTAATATAGTCTTCATTCTGTATTTTTTAATTCCCATTATATGCTTCTTCATATAGAGACATCAGTTGCTCATACATCTTATCCCAACTGAATCTCTTAACATTCTCAAGTCCCTTCTGTATCACTTCTGAACAAAGACTTTCATCTGACAATAGCTCCAGTTTACTACATAATTCTTCCTTATCTAAACTATTCATTAATAAAGGTGTATCACCTATTATTTCTGGAATAGAAGAAGCATTATAAGCTATAACAGGACAACCTGCTTTTTGGGCCTCTAATACAGGAATGCCAAACCCTTCATAAGAAGAAGGATAAACTAAAGCTTTAGCTCCATTATACAAAATATTCAATTGCTTATTTGAAACTCGTCCAGCATAATAATAGCATTGATTACCAATAGTTGAATCAAGAAAAGTTTTCTCTTCCTGAGTTAGTGCAGATCCAACTATTATAATTCTCCAATCTTTATCACACATACTTTCTATTACTAATTTAAAATTTTTATAAGCCCTTCGCTCTCCCACAAATAATAAATAAGATTTATAACTATATGGTAAATTAAAACTTGGCGTACTTTCCAAAGGATAATAATCATCAGATACTCCATTATAAATCACATGAATTTTCTTTTCATCTACATCGGGTAAAAAATTAAGTAAATCCTTTTTGGTGTTTTCTGATATACAAACAACATATTTTGATTTTCGAATTGCATAATACTTTTGCCAACAATGAATCCATTTATGTAAACCATGATAAAAATACTCATAAGTAAAATCATGAACTGTCGTTATATTAATAGCATTGGGATTTGAACTAATTCTAAAATAGGATGAATGAAAAATAAAACTCTCATTTACATTTTTACAAGTTACAGGTAAATAACGCTTATACCTCAACATAAAACTAGGATATTTGATTATCGAATCCGGAGAAACTACTAGTTGCATACGTTGCATATTATTCACACAAGAATATTCTATAAATGTCACTTTCACACCAGAACACAACAATCGTTTAATAATTTCATACCATACAACAGATATACCTCCTGTTTTTTGTAAACTAAATATTATATTATCAATCCATATTTTCATTTTTCAGAATTAATTTATTCCCAATAATTAACATCGAATTTCACCACACAGAGTTATCAAAAGTACTTTAATGTACTTTCTGTACAAGAAAATCCAAAATGGATTTGAATCTCTAAAAACATCCTCAAGTAATAAGATTTCAAATTCGAACACTTATTATTAATTTGCAAATTCTTTAATTTTTTGTTCTTCTTTCAAGCTACACACCAACAAACAATTTTTATTTTCCGCTATTATATAATCATTCAAGCCCTCTACTACGACTTGCTTCTCTCCCTGCGTATGAACAATGCAATTCTGACAATTATACATTCTCACATCGTCACCAATACAAGCATTACCATCCCCATCTTGTGGTAGCAACATCCGGAGTGCTCCCCAACTACCCAAATCACTCCAACCAAACATAGCAGGAAGAGTGTATATGTTTTCTGCCTTTTCCATTACAGCATAATCAATAGACACCTTATCACATTTAGGAAATAGCTTACTGACTGTTGCTTTTTCAATTTCTGTAAAAAAGTCTAATGACATTTCATCCATTATCTCCGACAGGCTGGGAGCATATCGCCTAATTGCCTCATCAATAGTATTCACATTCCAAACAAAGATACCTGCATTCCAAAAGTAATTACCTACTTGAAGATAGTACTTTGCGGTATTTAAATCAGGTTTTTCTCTAAAAGCTTCAACCCGATAAAGCTCTGTATTTCCAATCTTTTGAACCGCATATATATAGCCATAACCCGTTTCAGGTCGATTGGGCTGTATACCTATTGTTACGATACTATTATTCAAGGCAGTAAACTCAAGAGCAGTACTTATAACCCTTTGAAATTCTACTATATCGACAACCAAAGCATCCGAAGGTGTAACAACAATATTCGCTAAAGTATGTAGTTTCTTTATTTTCCAACAAGCATACGCAATGCAAGGAGCCGTATTGCGGGGAAACGGCTCTGCTAAAATATTATCTTCTGACAATTCCGGCAATTGTTCCTTTACGATATCTACATATTTCTCGCTAGTTACAACCCAAAAGTTTGTAATAGGACAAAGTGTCGAGAAACGCTCCACAGTCAATTGAAGTAACGATTTTCCACACCCTACTACATCTATAAACTGCTTGGGATATTCCTGAGTACTCATGGGCCAAAAGCGGCTACCAATACCACCGGCCATAATAACAACATGTGTTTCCATTTTTTTTCTTGTATTTCTTTAAAATATTGAGATCACTTATCGCATTCACACTGCATTTCAAATCACAGTTCCGAATCTCTCTCCTTCTGAAAAAATATTATAATAAGGTATATATATATCCTTGTAATACCCTTCAATGGAACCCTTTCTAAATTGAAAATAAAAATATAAGATTAACACCAGGTACCAGACTATTTTCGTAGCACGACGATGATATTGAGATACTATTAATAATAGCATTACTGACAAACCACCTGTAAATAAAGAAGTGGCTCTTGCAAAGTCAGGAATAATTTGTAGAAATAGTCTATTAAAGCTAATGCCACAAACATATAAATTCAGTAATACATTATATACTTGATTACCAATGAAAAACTTCTTTCGATAATAGCAAAATAATAACACAAAAAATATACTACTTAAATATGTAAGCAAATATTGTATCGGATTCATTGATAAACGATCAGGAATATCTCCTGTAACATAAGCATTCAATTTCTCTTGAAACGATTCACCTACTCCAGCATATAAAACCGTTATCAACTTTAACACATTAGCAAATGTTGTTTCACCTAGCAACCCCACTATAACAGCAATAGTAAAAATTCCCATTAGTACACTAAAAGAATATTCTTTTCTAACAAGAAAATACATAGGAAAGAATACAATCACACTTCTATGTATAGAAAATGCCAATAGAAAGAAACAGAGGAAAGGGAAGAACTTTTTATCTATTATATATTTATATGAACATAATATTATACTATTTGCCAATGTATATCTAATAGGAAATACCATCAACGCAAATGAAACCAATAATACCATACAGTGGTTCACTTTCATATCTTTGGCAAAACGGGCAATAAAAAACAAGTTCAAGAAACATTCTACAAATAAAAAAATGGTAAATGAACTTGAAAAACATCTTATCAGTTGGTTTAAATAAGTATAGCCAAGTTCAAAACCGGCCTCTTCTCGCCAAACAGAATTATTAGAATGAATAAAAAAATCATAATATGAAGTCCAATCAGTACCAGTTTTCCAGCGTAAAGATTGAAATAAACCTACTGCTAAGATACCGCATAATAATAGCCATTTACGTTGTTTTGGCTTAATACATTCCTCTCCTATGACCAGAAGAGATAAAAAAATAAAGAGAAGTTGATAAATCACTTCGTATTAAATATTAATTCAAATAACTTTAACGATACATCAAATGAATATTTTTCATCAAACAATTTCCGAGAATATTCATTATATTTATATTTTAAACTTAAATTTTTAATAGCACAAATAAATTCATCAGCACTATCACACTGGATTGCTATAGAAGAATTAACATTATAGCCAGTTAAAGCCTCCATTGTGGCCAAAATATATTTACCATACATAAGTGCTTCTGCTGTTTTAACCTTCATGCCACCTCCAGATAATATTGGTAATATCATAAAATCCGCCTTCTCATAGTATGGAGTCAAATCTGGTACATCACTCAAAATTATTAGCTTTTCGTTTTCATTTACATCACTTTTCAATTGGCTCATTCCAGCGCCAACAATTGTTAGACGCAAGTCAACATAAGGTAATACCTCTTTACAAAACCACTTTAAGCCTTCTACATTGCCATAAAAATAACTTCCAACAAACAAAGCTTGTTTATGAACATTATCGACTAATTGTTTTTTTTCACAAGAAGCAATAACATAGTTAGATTTGAATGTAATGGGAATACAAGCATCTGACATCCGTTTATACTTAATCTGAAGTTCTGCAGCATCTCTTTCATTAAGTACAATAACTTTATCTGAATACTTGCAGGCAGACTTTTCATTTATTCTAGCTAATGGTAACCAATAATAACGTAAATAATCACGATTCACTATAACAGACGCCTTAACAAAATTATATTCTATATTGTGAAAAAAAGTATAAATTCGTATATTTGGAAATATCTTTTTAATTTTCTTGGACAATAATCCTAACAAGGAGCTATCTATAAACACATCTGTGTAGTGACTCTTTGCTATTTTTCTCAGGATTTCGTTTTCCTTTTCCTTTTGTAACCCTCCCATATACCCTTGAAAAATATCATATATTCTTTTTATTTTAGTAGATAAGAAATTCCTATTCTGATATGGCCTAATAATATATGAATCCACATATTCTTTCCCAAAAAGCTCCTCTATTGATTGGAGATTTCTATGACTACATTGTAACCCTCCTGTAAAAGACTGTTCGCTAGTGAATGAAATATATAAAAATCTTCTCATATTAATTCATTTTATATTCTTAAAAGATATGTATTTGACACTAATAGTAACTAACATAAGTATTTCAAATCAAGATTTTAATGCATTATAAAGAAATTTAAACGACTTCTTTTGAAGCTCTAAAATTTTACCATTATACTTTTGCCAATCAAATTCACAATTATCAACATTTTCAATCTCCAGCAATGAAAATAACGACTCAATCCTAAAATTTCCACGACGTTCATTCCCTATAAACATAAATGGTTTATTGAATAAAATAGAAAATACTGCACCATGATATGAATCTGTAACAACAAACTTAGAATAATATATATTGCTCAACCATTGTTCTATAGTAGTATTTGAAGTTTCTATACCGAGTAAAAAATAATCAATTTTCATACTCTTAGCCTTCTCTTTTACAATTTTCAATTTGTCTGAAGTTTGATCAAGAACATAAGCAAAAACTTTATTAGAAGTCAAATCTACTGTTGTTCCACTATTAATCAATGTAAGATATTTATCGACTGGTAATAATAAAGTAGGATCAAGCGTTACCTCTGCTTCCACGGCATTCCAACCATAAATATTTAATTGTTTTAGAGCAGAGATTTCTCTCACAGATACTGCATCAAATTTCGCATAAAGTTTTGATAAACATTTAATTTCACTACTGTTGAATTCACAACAAGATGTATCCATAGACACTGCGTAGGCGATACGTTTAGCTCCATTATCATCAAGAAACTTAAAGAAATAGTTTTTAATTCCTAATGCAGCGGTCATACTTTTTCTCCATACTTGATCAGAGCCAACAATATATGCATCAAAACCATTTTTACACACTTGCTTAATCTCTTTTATCGATCTCACTGGAGTAGTATGTGGTATATAGTGATCATAAAAGGGAAGTACCATTTCGCAACTTTTATCTATCTCTGCATTTTGATATTTTTCATATAAAATGCAAATATCTTGCCGAAAAACATATTTCTTTATAATGCGCTTAATATATGAATATGGTTTAATATACCATGGCAAAAAATATACGGTTTTAAGATAAATATGAACAACATCATGTCCCATATATTGCAGAACTTTCACTAAAGCATAACGTTGCAAATTTCCTCCATAATTATTATCAAATGGAAGGTTCAATAATGCTATTTTCATCTAATTTACAATTTAAATAATTTCATAATACTTTCAGTATATTTATTTCCAGCTATTCAAAAGTCGTAAATCCAATATAATTAGCTCTTAAAAATCGGACATAAACGTCTAAAAATAAATATATTGACAATTCCACAAACAATCAGTTCCATAGTAACAATAAAGTCTAAGATAGAACCTCTCCTATAGCATTATAAATGCAAATCATCAATAATGATAACTGAAACCATTATACTATTCCCAAACTACCTTCTAGATCTTTCGTCAAAGGGTTTACCTTTTCATAACTCAAAACAACAACGAAGAAACTTCTCTCCACATCTCCACGAACTCATCTTCTGTAGCATACTCATGAAAAGCACTGAAAATACGAATATAGAAGCTTAACTTCATATCTTTACCAGCCCGAACTCTCATAGTAAGTGCGACGACTGATATGGCAGTCACTGCAAAGTTGTTCAATACTTACACCAAGATTGACTCGGAATTGGTTAATATATTCACCCAAACTTTTATTTTTACATGATTCTTCTGTTGTTTCAAGCATGATTTTCTATAACTTAATCGTTAAAATTCTATAATTATATTGACTATCGTACCAACATGTCGGTACGATGCATTTTTTCATTTAATGTACCTTCACCACAAATTAAAAAAACAACAAGCAATGAAAGCACTTAAAACGAACATTTCCGTTATGGAATTACAAAAGATAATCAAGCAATGGAGGAGTCGAAAAATCACAGATTCAACCATCTCCAAATTACTCGATTTATATCTCGGACTAACAGCTTATATGAATGAGGAGAAGGTTTATCCGATAGAAAACTTCTATGACATTAAGATGTCATTAAGGTTTTCTACCACGCAATCACTCATAGAGGCCATAAAGAGAAGCCAATCATTTGAATTCATTCAGGATGATAAAGCAAAACAAATTAAAGCATTTTATTCACCACTCTGGCATCATACAAATTCTAAAAATGAAACAAATGAGATTATGAATACGACCAGTACATCACCAAATTTATCACAAGCTTTTGCGCAAACTCTTGTGGTAGATAATATATATAATAATACATATACTAAAGGGAGTTCTTCTGACGAAGAACTTTCGCCTATTAGCGAACCACCTTCCAAGAACTTTCCTTCTAAAAAAGATATTGTTACACCGGAATCTTTAGCTGCCGCTAAAGACTTCTTTCATCTCATCAATAAGGATTCCACGCAGAAAGCACAGATACTGACGCCACTCATCAATTGGTTCCAACTGCACGAAGGAGTCACACGCAAACACGCATGTGAGAATCTCATTTATCTGGTCAACGAACTACTAATTCCTTATTTTGCTTCGCAGGCACGATTCATGAAATCCAATCACATCGGACGGCTCTGCTGGTTGAACAATCTGTTGAAATCAGCCCACGGACAACATCTGCTGAACGATGCCGCAAGAACAAACAGAGAGAAACGAAAACAAGCAGTTCATGAAATAAAAAGTAATCAACGCAGCAATCATCCTCTCAGCGAATTCGAATGGACAGATCCTGAATCCGAGATGCGATTCTACGACGACGAGATGGAAGGAACAGTGAACATACCCGAGGATGCGCCACCAAGACCATCAGCAGGAGCCGCATGGAATGTGTTAAGCAACCAATGGGTATAAGGCCCTCCCATAAACCATAATTTATAATTCATAAATCCAATGAAACCATTTTATTATCTATGTGACTTCCCCGAACGTAAGAATGCAGGAAAGAATTTCGTAACAGAGTGTCCTAAATGCGGCAAAAAACATCTTTATATTTCCAAAACGACAGGAGCTTTTCACTGCTTCTCCAGCGGTTGCGACTTCAAAGGAAAGCTCAAAGACTTCTGGGAAGAAAGACCGGGCTATGATCCGTCATTTACCGGAACAGCCGGTGATAAATTTATGGGTACACATTGCCCTGCCCGTAATATCCGTCAAGAAAGAGAATCGGAAAACGATAGTGGAAAAGCCACATCCGAAGTACCCATGATTCCCGAAGATTACAAAAAACTACCTCCCGAAGTATTCTCCAAAATCAAACCTCTAACAGATGATCCCGAAACTAAGGACCAGGACCAACTCGCTGCCCGACGCTATCTCGCAGACCAAGGCATTTCACTGAAAACGGCTATCGAAGCCCGTATCGGCTGCCTCACGCATCGCTGCTACGGCAAGGATGAAGACAACAAGAGCACCGGCACCATGCGTCATTGCATAGCCTACGTCAACTTTCTGAACGGACAGCCCGTAAATGTAAAATACCGCTCGTGCGATCCATCAACCGTCAAGGCCACAGACGAAGGAGAAACAACCGGCAAGGAAAAAGCTGCCGGATATTCCAAACTCTGGAGCCAGGATTCACCAACCACACCTTGCCCGCCCTACCCCATCGACTGCATCAATCCCCTGAAGGTAGCCGAGGAAACCATCCCCCGACTCATCATCACCGAAGGTGAAAAAGATGTGCTTACACTCAAAGAAGCAGGCTATCATTACATTATCAGCGTACCCAACGGAGCGGCAAGCGATCTCTCCAAAAGTTTCGAAGCCTTCGAACACTGGATAGACCAGGTGAGGGACATCGTGATCTGCGGAGACGTCGACCTGCCGGGAAGAACGCTGGTGAAACATCTCACCAACTACTTCGGAGAGCGTTGTCTACTCACCACACTACCCGGCGACTGCAAGGACATTTCCGACGTACTCGCCACATACGGCATCGAAGTCGTACACGAAATCATCGAATCCGCCCGACCACAACACACAGTGGACATCATCACCGTAAGCGAACGTGCAAACGGGATTCTGAACGTGCTGCATGGAGAATACGACCACGGATACGACGTAGGTTACGGCCCCTTGACCGACCATGTATTCCACCCCACCGATCAGGGAGGCCTGATTATCGAGACCGGAGTACCCAACAGCGGAAAGACCGATTTTCTGAACGACCTCACGTGCCGGCTCATGGCCAAGACCGGACGCTATGTATGCTACCTCTCTTTCGAAGTGCCCGACAAAGACAAGCATATCGCCCATCTCGTGCAGCTCATGCTGGGAAAAGTGAACACTGTAAATTATACCCAAGAACAGTTGAAGCCTATCGTCAGTTTCCTGGATAGCCACATGGTGCACCTCGACTTGCATGAAGTATCCCCCACTCCCAACAATATCATCGCGAGAGCGGACATGGTGCGTCGCACCCTTCCACTGAAATATCTCATTATCGACCCATACCTGTTCATGGAGGTGGAAACCAACCGGTACAACACCGAAACCCAAGCCATAAAAGCCATGCTGACGCAGATGCAGGCATGGGGCAGAACCAACAATATATGGGTCATCATCGTAGCCCATCCGCGCAAACTCACCAAACTCAACGGGAAGAACGAGCTGGAAGAGATTGACATGTATACCATCGCAGGCAGTGCCAACTGGGCCAATCTGGCCGATTTCATATTTTCCATATCCCGCATCAACCGGCAGGACAGCAACTATACCCGACTCGACATGCTGAAGGTGCGCGACCAGGACCTGTGCCAAACAGGAAGCGTCCTATATGTCCGACAAGCCTGCGGACGTTACGACGAACGGGAGTCTGAAGAGCAAGTAATAGCGGAAGCACAAGGCAAAGTCATGAGTAAGGATCATTCACCTTGGATCAGTCTCATCGAAAGTTGAGGGGAATAACACTTGCGGCTGCGCCGAGCTATGCTTGTGCAAGTGTATGCTTACACAGCCGCAAGCATCAGGCTTCGCAGCCGCAAGTGTCAAACTTCACAAGTGTCACTTTCAATTCCTCCCTTCTCAACTCCTTCAGTAACGCTTAAAATCACGAAGGTTTCCCTATATACTCAAAAATCAGTTCCACCTGTTTGCTGGTAAAAATCTGTTGGGCGGAGCGGTAACCCGTATCCAACAAAGCCTGATACAGAAGCACGTTCCCGTGCAACCAGCGCGAAAGGCGGTTAAGAGCCGAACGCTCCCCGATTTCAGGCGCGTATGCACGCGCTAACTCACTTTTGGAATAAGGACGGACAGGCCATTCTTCTACGGGTACATCCGTATCATGACTACATGTAATTTTCTTCATTTTACGATAACTTTTAGAGTACTGTTTATGCTATAAAGGTACAAAAAAGTCATCGGATATCACCTATTCCGAAACAGGTTTATCAAGTATCAATGTCACTCATTTTCACAAGTCCGGGAGGTTGTATCTTTGTATTGTTCAACACGGAGGACTCAGAGCTTCACCGAGTTTTTTCCCGAACAGTTCCATGTCTTCCCGTGAGAATATAATTCTTCAATTATTAACCCTTTCAATTTATCTATTATGGGATTGAATTACAGTATCGCAATGCTCAAGAACCCGCAAAACCAGGATGAGAGCGCAAAGGCGTATGCCAAGTCACAAATCACAAGGGAACTGTCCCTGAAAGAACTGAGCCGCCGTGTAGCCGCGCAGACCACCGCCAGTCGTGCCGATGTCACCGCGGTTATCATCGCTACCGTGGAAAATATGATTGACGGCCTGCATGCGGGCGAACAAGTAGACTTCGGAGATCTGGGAAAATTTCGTCTTCAAATCACCAGCCGGGGTGCGGAAACCGCAGAAAAATTCACGGCTGCCAACATCACCGGAGTTAATATCCAGTTCATTCCGGGCGAAGACTTAAAAAATATATTCTCCGGTCTTGAGTTTTCACCCGTACCTACCCGTGCTGCCACACGTCTGCTGCTCAAAGCTCAAAAGGCAGGACAGACGACAGTGGACTTTTCAAAAACGCCTTCTTCCGGTGGAAATTCCGGCAGTAAACCGGATGACGGTGGCAACACCGGTGGCGGAGGACTGGATGAAAACCCGCTGGGATAGAATTTAAAAGCGTAGCCTTCAGAAATTAACAATGAAAGGCTGCGCAGATTCTAATTACTAATCACTTATCACTAATAATTAATCACTAAATTACGGTTTATGGAAAAAAAATCAAAATCAGTATGGGGCATTGTCCTCAAAGTTATCGTCACGGTGGTCACTGCCTTGGCCGGTGTATTCGGTATAACCTCCTGCATGCACTGATGAGAACCATCACACTCATTATCATTCACTGCTCAGCCACGCCTCAGGGCGTGCGCCTGAGTTTTGACGACTGTCGGCGGGATCACATCCGCCACCGTGGCTTCAATGACATTGGCTATCACTTCTACGTGACACGCGACGGTGAGATTCACCGTGGACGACCTTACGAACGCATTGGAGCACATTGCCGGAATCATAACCGCCATTCCTTAGGTATCTGCTACGAAGGTGGACTTACCGCTTCCGGACAACCGGCTGATACACGCACCTTACATCAGAAAGCTTCGTTAGTAGCTTTACTGCGCGAACTGAAACGGGTATTTCCACGGGCATTGATAGTAGGTCATCACGATCTCAACCCGATGAAAAACTGTCCTTGTTTTGATGCGGCAAAGGAATATAGGGAATTATAAAATTATACCGTAAAACATTTCCTTTTTATAAGGCATCTTATCAGATGCCTTATAAAAAAACTGTTATAAAATTCGATATCATCTTCTAAATCTTCGTTTTACATATAACCAAACTTTTTGTTTGGTCAACATGTCAATCCCAATCCAATATATTGACAATATAATTATAATAACAGTTATAAAACCTATAAAAATGGAGTGTGGAATACTATCAACGCCTATTATATGATATAAAAAAACAGGTACAGGTAAAGCTGCCACAGTAACCAACAAACAGGGCTTAAAAACATTCCAGACATCTCTCCAATAATAATTTGCTATTTTCACTACCAATATAGGCTTTACTATTAACCCCAATACGGCATAAGTCAATAAACTAGCCCATGAAAGAGCGACAGGAGAATATCCCGCTTTAAATAAGAAATAGATTATAGGAAATCTTATTAAGCCCAAAGTTGGTGATATCAAAGCATTCTCCTTTAACCGTCCTTTAGCATACAAAGCTGTATAAAAAGAAGTATCAAAAACTTGAAACAGACTCTGAATAACTATAATCTGAAGAAATATAACTGTATAATCAGGTACAACACCCAGCCATATTTTTAATAAAGGATGCGCAAGAAGACAGACAGGAAAACAGATTATAAACATCATATAATAAGAATACTTGGTGGATGCCAATAATAGCCTTTTAGAACCTATCAAATCACCTGCAGCCAGTTTCTTTACTATCTGCGGATTAGCCGCAGTACGAAAATTATCGACAAACTGGCTAGCTGCCATATTTACCTGAATAGAAATAGATCGTGCTGCAACCACAGCAGGTTCAAAAAACATATTCAACAAAATCAGAATGCCTTGGCTATTAAGAGCCGTTGAACTACTGGCAAATAAACTCCATCCCGAAAATCCCGCTATTTCTTTGAATATAGCCTTATCAAAAACAAAACGATAAACCGTTTCCTTAAAATGCCGACTACAATATAAACGATAGATACAGATGAGTCCTACCTGAACTATGAATAATAAAGTTGCATACAATTTTAATTTATCATAACTGCCAATGGATAAAAGATAAACGATGCCTAATTTTGCCGAAACTTCTATAATGCTCATATATGCAAAAACCGACATTTTCTCATGTGCAATAATACTTGCATTGTAAGGAACTTGTGTCAATGTAAACACAGCAGTTAATATGGATATATGAAAAGTATAAACCGCAGCATCCATCCGCTCAGCCGGTATCACCAATTTATTATAAAGAAACCATACTCCAAGCGTTTCTGCAACTATAACAACAAAGAGAGCAATTGCTATATGGATAGTCAATGTTGTAGAGAAAGTTCTCTTCAACTTTTCAAGATTGCCTGTTCCCAGTTCGTAAGTTAAAAAACGAGATGAGCCTGTACTGAGCGCACTATTAATAAAAGACAAAAATCCTACAATTCCACCTACGGACTGATAAATACCATAATTGTCAACTCCTAACGTTTGTAGTATTACACGTGAAGTATACAATGAAACTATCATTGTAAACATCATACGGAAATACAGGAATGCGGTATTTTTAGCTATAGTTTTATTTGTAGAAGGTACAGACATCAAAATTAGTAGGAATATGTATGATTATATGACCATTTTCTATAATATAGAAAAATCACAATTATCGGGATCATAACGAAGTCGTGAATTGATATTTATATTATCAATAGCAATTATTTCATCTGCACTTAACTCAAAATCAAAAATTGAAATATTTTCCAATTGGCGTTTCTTATTCAAAGAACGCACAACAGGGATTAAACCATTTTGAATATGCCAACGAAGTATGATTTGAGCAATAGACTTATGATATTTTTCAGACATGCGTTTAAGCAAAGGCAAACGGGTCAGCCTTACGTCCATACGTGCAATTGGTGTATAAGCTTCTACTTGAATACCACAAGACTTACAATATTTTATTAATTCCTTTTGTGTAAAAAGAGGATGCACTTCTATTTGATTTATTGCCGGAACAACTTCGGAAACATTCAACAAAGCTTCCAAATGATGCTTATGGCAATTAGCAACCCCAAGTGTCCGGCAATAGCCCTCTTTATACAATTGAACCATCTGCTTCCATGTATCCAAATATAAATCAGTAACAGGCCAATGAAACATTAATAAATCCACATAATCAATCCCCATACCCTCCAATTGCTGAAATAAGCATTCTCGAATCTTACCACTCCTTTGCGCCTGGTTGCTTACTCTTGTTGTTAAAAACAAATCTTTTCGCTCAATATGGCTCTTTCTTATCGCTTTATTTATTAAAACACCATCCCCATATGAGGAAGAAAAATCCAATAATTTAAAGCCTACTTGAAACGCATGCGCCACAGAATTGACATAATTATGATATAGCACAGGACGCAAACAAAACTTATTATAAGCTCTAAATCCAAAATTTATTAAAGGAATGTCTGATTTCAAATTTAAATTTCCACTACGAGCAGCAGCAGGACCAATGCCAATAGCTGGAATAGATACACCATTATTTAATTGAACTTCATTCATGATATTCTATGTATTTCAAAAGTCACTACAATTTCCAAGCAATATCTTTCATTACCACTTTAGCCGGATGCCCACTTACCAAAGTATGAGCTGGCACATTCTGAATTACATAAGAACAAGCACCCACAACTGCACCCTCTTTTATCTTCACACCCGGACAAATAACAGCACCACTACAAAGCCAAGTATGGTTTTCAATAATGACTGGGCGTAAAACTTTGTAACCTTCTATAGCAATAATATGAGCATTAGTATCACGAATACTTACATCTCTGCCAAGAGAAACACGCCCTTTCAATTCTATTCTTTTCCCACAGATAATTGTAGTATTACAGTTTGTTCCACAATTATCAATACCAAGATAAGCATTAGCAAAAACTTCTATATTTGAACCATAACCAAGACAAAAACGCTCTGCAACCAACATATGAGCATTCTTTTCAAGAAGTAAACGGGTTTCTTCTTTCGATTTTCGGAATCTCTTCACTCCAAACATGAATGGTCCATGTAATTCAAGCTTCGATCCAGTATGAAACTCAATTATCGAATAAGGAGTGATATATATAAATCCGTTATTAGCCCAATCTGTTTTTACATGCTTACATAAAAAATTGAAATATAAAAAACGAGAAAAAACCCACGGATTATATTGACTATACCTCAGAGCTAATACAAAAGGTCTAATAATTAATTTAACTTTCTCTTTGAACTGGGCTTTGAATCCTCGTTCTTTTTCATGGAAAGGAAAATAGAGAGGAACGACTTCCTCAATTGCCTTCCTGTCTAAATCATGAAAAAAAGTATCCCTATTCATCACCGGCATTTTCTGTTCGTGCAAAAGTGCAGGATTTCCAGGCAGTATCTTTTCGATAGTTGTTTCTAAAGATGTGATATTTTTAAGCTGCTTATAAAAAGCCAATCCCTTAGAACTATTACACATAACTGCCGATGTACCGGCATTATCATCAATATCTTTCAGATAAGCATATTTTTCCACTCCCCAAAAATCTGCAATAGTAATATCAGACATACGAGGAAAACCCTTAAATTGACAAAAATAGCAAGACGGACGGCTTACAATATTACCATGATAAGCCATTGAATAAAGATCATTATCTTGTGCCCGACTATACATTGTCTTACCATTCTTAAAATCAAAACGCTTTACAAGACTACGCCATCCCAATTCTTTATCTTTAAACTTAAAAGAAACAAGTTGACTTCCAACCTTACGTTCCCAATAATCAAGATATTTAGCATAAAATTTAGGAGAAGTGATACTCTTACAAATAAAATCCACAATAATAAGATTCTCATAGTCTTTATTAAGAAAACGGCGAAGAGCCGCCATTTGGCAAGGGGTACCACAAATTAAAACTTTCTCACCTGCCATCAACAGTCGTTTTACTTCTTTATAGATTCCACAGGTCTGACTCTGAGAATACTTACTCTGACGCAATAGAGCAAGATCTGCCGGATTATTAGAAATAAAATGTGATACTGAAAAGTCTTTATTATAAATAGCACCACCAACATAGCCTCCTTCTCTATACATTTGTTCTGCTAGAGCTGAAAAAAGTCCTCCAGTAGTACTGCCAAAACGAACTTCTATATTTTTATGTATAGCAGCAAAACAAACAGGATACTCAAAATCATTCTTCTTCAAAGCTCCAATGTGCAACTGAGGACATGTACGCTCACAAAGTCCGCAATTAATACATTTATCTATGTCAACCCGAGGATACCAAAATCCTTCAATATCAGTGGAAAGTGTAATAGCATCCTTCGGACAGATATCATAACAAGCATTACATCCACAACAATTTTTCTTTTCTTTAATATCTATCATCAAATCTCATATTTAGATGCTAACATATAGCAAATTACCTTGCTGTATAACCTCCATCCACAATTAAATTTTGCCCTGTAATCCAACGAGATGCATCACTAAGCAAATAGACACAAGCATTAGAAATATCTACAGCTTCACCTAGCCCCAACGGAAAACCACTTACACGCTTCTGATAATCTTCCTCCGAAAGATCTGAAAGAAAATTTTGCATTAAAGGAGTTAATATAGTCCCAGGAGAAATACAATTGATACAAATCTTCTTCTTTGCTAATTCCAAGGCCATGGAGCGAACAGCACTGACCATTGCCCCTTTAGAAGCAGCATAGGCCGATACTCCTCCGCGCCCTATAATTGAAGTAATAGATGATATCAACACAATATGTCCACCATCCCTAAAATATCTCTTATTACTAAAATAACGGATAAACTCAAAAGCACCTAAAGTATTCACTTTAAATACATTCATATAGTCATCAGGAGTCAACAATTTTACTGGCAAAGTTTTTTCAATACCAGCAGCATAGACAAATCCATCAATCTTACCCTGTTTTTCAACTATTTCATCCACCAAAGGTTTTATCTGACCTGTCTGAAATAAATCAAACATATAATAGCAATGTCTTTCCGGATGATCTAATAATAACAACGTTTCCTGCAAATGAGTTTCAGTACGAGCTATAAGTATAACTTTAGCTCCCATCCGGCTACAATCTATTGCGCACTGTTGTCCAATGCCAGAAGAAGCACCAGTCACCAATACAGTTTTATCTTCAAGTGAAAAAGGATTATACATATTATTTTACCAATTCACCATTCTCTACTTCTACAATGCTGCTAATTCTACAGTCCACAAAGGGAACAATAGCGGTAGCCCAAGTCATACCTACCCCAAAAGCACTCATCAAAATATTTTTCTTGCCATCAAGCTTATCTTTCAACTCACTGACAATTGTTAGAGGTACAGAAACAGAAGATGTATTACCAAACTTGGCGATAGTAGCAGGCATCTTGTCCAGATCAAGCTTCATTTTCTTTGCTATGTAAGAATTGATAAAGTTATTAGCCTGATGAAAAACAATATAATCAAAATCATCTGTGGACATTTGGGAAAATTCAAGTGTCTTCTTTATGTCACGCGGAATCTCACGAATAACAAAATTGAACACATCTCCCCCTTTCATATAGCCTTGTTCATCGCTTCGAATATTACCATATTCATCAACCACTTTTTCCCGAATAGTATCTGCACTGCTCATATGACGATAACCGCCACCAGGAATCATAATCAAATCTGCCCGAGAACCATCTGAATTGAGTGAAAAGATGCTCCTGCCATACTTTACATCACGCTCTATGAGAGCGGCAACACCACCATCGCCAAAAATAAAAGCACTGCGTCGGTCTTTAGGAGAATACACTTTACTACGTGTCTCCCCATCAAGAATTAAAGCTTTACGAATATTCTCACCTTGCATCATAGCATATACTACAGAAAGGCCATAGCAGAAAGCAGAACAACCAAGAGTTATATCGAAGGCTATACAATTATGCGAAAGCCCTAAGCGCTCCTGAAGAATAAGCGAGGTAGCTGGCATACGATAATCTGGTGTCTGTGATATAAAGACAAGAAGGTCTATCTCCAATCGATCAATATTATTATCTTTCAACAATTTTTCTGCAGCTGCAAAGCAAAGATCAGAAGAACAAGTATTTTCATCAGCAAAACGGCGTTCAAAAATACCTACCTTATCAACAATCTCTTTTACCTGATCTGCAGGAAAACATTCCGTGTATTCATAATTATTTATTACACGTTTAGGTACAGCAGCAGCCATAGCTGATATGCCAATATTCTGATACGTAAGAAAAGCCATTATCCCTCAATATATATTTAACCAATTGCTATTTTATAAAGGTCTTCAATCGTAGAACATTCCTTTATAGCTGAATCACCTATTTCTTTTTCAAATTCTTCATCAAAAAAGGCTACAAGCAACATTACCGAAAGAGAGGACCACTCATCTAAATCACGAAAATCAGTATCGCCATTCAAAGATTCTACATCCTCTACTTCAATTACCTCTGCAAATTTCTCTATAAATTCTTTTAAGTCCATAATAGATAAATTAATAAGTACAACATACTATATTTATAAGTCAACATCTTCCCACGGATAGGGATTCTCTTCAATATTCTTCAGTTCTTCCATTATTTCCTTCTGCTCAGCAGTCAATCGGAAAGTCCCCCAGCTATCAATAATAACATGGGCCTCTTTAGCCAACTCCTCTGCATAAACCTCACCATAGCAATAAGTCAGCAGACGGACTTTCAACAATGAAGCAGGGATCAGTGGAAGAACGTTAAGAGCACGCTCCAGAACCTTCTGAATATATTCCTGTTTATGCCCATTATCATACATTGTGGCATTGAAAGCTACTAAAAGACCTAAACACAGCTCAGCTTCAGCTTCAGGAGTTGAGCCATGTTTTCCATACGAGTTTAGGGCTGATTCATAAACATCACGATTCAGACGGGTGAAACTATCAACATAAATCGGACTGCCATCCTGACCTAGAGTGAGAAGACTGTGAGCCAGGGAAAATAAGGATGAAACTTGATCACTCATATATTTAATTATGATTTAGAATTTATGATTTATGACACTGAAATTAGTCAGTTATCGGTTCTACAAGCGAAGAGTGAATAAAAGTCGTTGCAACAGCCATGACACCTTCAATATTGACAACTACACGACGATCGCGACGGATACGAACAAATTCTCCTACAGCACCCTCAAAAACACCGCCCATGACACGCACCTTCTGGCCTCTTACCAGTTGAAGTTCAGCGGGTTCTACATAAATAACCGATTCTTCGTAGGTACCAGCAACAAGAATGAAACTACGCATCTGATCGTCTGGAACGATAACAGGAAGATGATGCTCCCGATTCATTATATAGCGTATAGGGATGTTCATACCGGCTTTATCCTTCAATGTATCGATACGCTTACGAGTAGAGCGAATGAAAACAAGGTTATGCACGGCAGGAACAAACTTACAAATGCGACGACCATCTTTCACGACATAATCGCGACGCATCGGAATGAAATTCTCTATCTTCTCTTCATCCAGAAAAGCTTTCAGAGCCAGTTCACGGCCATATGTGACACGTACTGCGAACCAGTGGAGGCGAGGAGGGATGTTCACGTCAGAATATTCTTTGGGGACACCGGAGTAGTGAAATACTTACCGATTATTTTATGTAATGCAGTTGTTTTCAACAACTTATTTAGCATTCATCTTATTCCAAAGCGTTCCGTCATCTCGATCAAAAAGCAGTGAAATAGTTATGTAAAAAGGTTATTAACGAAGAGATAAAAGAAAACGAAGTGTCTTTTAATCGTTCGTTTAATGTGCACAATTTTAAACGTAAAAAATGGATACCAAGAATTATAAAAATGAGAAGATATTAAATCCATTTAGATATAATATAGAATATTGATTATCAATAATATAATGTTTGAAATAAAATCTATTAGAAATATTTTTATTAAACACCTTGTACATTCGAAAAATACCCATTATCTTTGTGCACATTAAACGAACGTTTTTTGCACACCCCTTATTTCAGGATGATATATAACTATATATCAATGCATTAGCATTCCTCTAAATACTTTTTAGAAATTCCTCTTTTCATATTTTCTATCTATAATAAAAAGGTCAAAGCTATTCTATTATTCGTCTATAAATCAGAGAAATAGTCATTACATCAAAAGAGAGAAAGATTATCTCCTAATACCTTCCTTCTATATTTAACACACATTAAGCCCTCCTCAATAGGGAGAATATCAAATCCTCCTGTCTTTACTACACAGAAAACGAATTAGACATTTACTATAAACTATAAAATCACGAACAGAATGGAAAAGGATCAAAAAGATATGATCGGTGAGATCATAGAGGCTTTTGAAAAGTATGCAGGACATCAGGCATTTGTTATTAACAACATCACCTATACCTATCGTCAACTGTCTGAAACTGTATATAAAATATCCACTTTGATTAATAACAGGGAAGATAAAATCATCGGCATTATAGCCGAAGATAGATTGGAGACTTACGCCTCCATACTGGCAGTATTAATCAGTGGAAAAACGTATGTCATTCTGCATCCAGCCTATCCCAGACACAGGAATAGAAAGATTGCGGAACTCGCCGATATTCATTTAATTCTATATACAAAGGACATCCGTGTATTGAACCTGGATACCGAACATATAGATTTTATATGTACTTCGGAGTTACAGGAAGTAGTTCCGTCTTCTTCTGGCATACATTCGGAAAAGAATGAAAATGCTTATATCATTTTCACCTCCGGCAGTACGGGAGAACCGAAAGGAGTTCCCATCTCCCGCAACAACCTAAATGCTTTCTACAACGCATACAGCCATTTGGACTGGCAATTGGACGAGAATGACCGTATGCTGCAAATGTTCGAACTAACCTTTGACGTTTCTATCGTTTCTTTCTTATTTCCCCTGACAATAGGTGCATGCATATATACAGTTTCTCCGGAAGGCGTAAAGTATATCAATGTCATTGAAATATTGGAAAAATATAACCTCACATTTGCTGCCGTAGCCCCCTCCCTACTCCAGTTATTATTACCCTATTTCTCTGAGATACAACTTCCTGAACTCAAATATCTGATAGTTACTGCCGAAGCATCGGATGTTGAATTACTATCTGCCTTCAGAGCCTGTGCTCCCAATGCCTCTTTTGTGAACCTGTATGGTCCCACAGAAGGAACAATTTATTGTACAGCCTACCAGATACCGACCACCTCATGCAAACATCATAACGGTATGATTGCTATAGGCAAGCCATTCGAGGGAGTGGATGCTTTAATCATGGATAATAACGGTATTCCCGTTGCTACAGGCGAAACCGGAGAACTCTGGATCAGCGGCAGGCAAGTGATAAACGGCTATTGGAACGCTCCTGAAAAGACTAAAGAATGCCTCATCGAAGGGACAGATGGAAAGACTTATTATAAAACCGGTGATCTCTGCCAGATAGATGCCGACGGCGATATCATATATTGTGACCGCAAAGATTCGCAGATTAAACTTCAGGGATTCCGCATCGAACTAAGCGAAATAGAACACGTAGTGAAGAAGTATTTCAATAATGAATGTAAAGCTGTCGTCATTCCCAAATATGGAGCAAACAATCAATGCGAATTACATCTGGTAGTTGAAAAAGTCCATCTCGACAAACACCAGATAGAAGAACATATGAACAGCCGGCTGCCTTTCTACATGATTCCCCAGCACATACATTGCATGGAACATTTTCCACTGAATACCAGCAGCAAAACCGATAGAAAAAGAATACTGGAACTAATATAAAACTAAACTAATATGAATACGCAGATGATTTTAAATGAACTGAGCCTGATTTTTCAGGAGATATTGAAGAGAGACAACATCGTTCTTGCCAGTGAAACCACCGCCCAGGATGTGGAAGGTTGGAATTCATTAACCAATATGTTGCTGATAAGCAGAATAGAGAAAGATTTCAATGTTCACTTCACCTTCAGAGACATTGTCCGATTCAAGAATGTAGGAGATATTTGCAATGCTATTCTCACCAAAACCAAATAAGGCATGTCATTCATATCTTTGAATTTTGTCACGCTGTTTGTATGTACCTTCCTTTTGTACTACACACTTCCACCTAAATATAGAAAAGCTATACTCTTGTTGTCAAGCTGTATTTTCATAGGCTATTACCACATAGCTTTCCTGATCATAGCCCTTCTCATTTCACTGGCAACTTTTTTTCTCGGAAAATGGGTGGGACAATCAAAACATGAGAAGGATACGAAAAGAATCTATATTTCGGGCTTGTGTTTTCTAATTACAGGCTGGTTGGCATTCCGATATGCCAACCTCCTGCCAGGCGTGCACTGGCTATTCCCCTTAGGCATCTCCTTTTATACCTTTCAGGCCCTTTCATACCTGACAGAAATCTATTGGAAAGAAGAAGAACCGGAAGAGAACCTTGCCGACTTCATGATATATATGCTCTTTTTCATGAAATTCCTGTCAGGACCTATAGAACGGGCGAGAGATATGCTTCCACAATTGAAATCGGGTAAACCGGTAGCATATCCATCTATTGTCTACGGAATGAAACTGATCGTAGTGGGACTGATAAAGAAGTTGATCCTTGCCGATTATATTTCCCCTTATATAGATGGTATTTTCAACTCTATACATACGGCATCCGGTATCCAATTACTCATGGCATGCCTTTTATATCCTGTAGAATTGTATGGTGACTTTTCCGGTTATACGGATATTGCACTTGGAGGTGCCTGTATGTTGGGATTCAAACTCAGCCCTAACTTCAACCGCCCATTCATAGCACAAACCACTGCCGAATTCTGGAGAAGATGGCACATGTCTCTTTCATTTTGGGTTAGGGATTACTTATATTTACCCCTATCTTCGGGTATGCGCCGTTGGGGACAATGGGGAGTATTCCTGAGTCTGAGCCTGACATTTGCAGGATTAGGTGCCTGGCATGGTGCAGGATGGAACTATATTATATATGGACTCATCCAAGGGCTTATTATTTTCTATGAAATGAAGACCGCCATGATCCGTAACAAGATAAAGAATTGGATAGGTAATCCCCTGTTTGCAACCCTGTCCATCCTCCGCACTTATCTGCTTTTCGCCTTTTCTTTGATCTTCTTTCGCTTAGAGTCGGTAAGTGATGCGCTCTATTACATCAGAAACATCTCGTTCAGTACCCATGCCAGCTGGAAAGAAGTAAGCATCGGAATTCCGGATCATAATTGTATTGTGGCCGGTAGCGCTCTTGTACTGATTTTAGTTTACGAATATTTTATGTCGAAACGAGATCTGTTAGAAGCGTTGGAAAAACAACCCATGCTTGTCAGATGGAGCATTTATTATCTGCTGGCCATTATGCTCTTTACCTTGGGACAGTTCAATTCCGACAGTTTTATTTATTTGCAATTTTAATCTAAAAACAAAGATAGCAGAATGAAGAAAAACAGTGAGCGAAGTGCAGCTATGCGCTTCACGATGAAACTATCTATACTCCTGACGCCATTTATAGCCTTACTAGTGGTGTATTTCCTCAATGATCCTTTTATGGTTTTAAGGCATTATAACCGTTATGATAACTCTCCCGTCATGTTAAATGAAGGCTATATCGGTTGGCAAATGTATATGAACAACCGGGATTCCATTGCATTTGATTCTTTTATTATGGGCAATTCCTGCACCATGGCCTATCAATGTCATGAATGGGAAAAATATTTGGATGGTGGCAGAGCAGTACGCCTGTTCGGAAATGCAGAAAGCATAGCCGCCATCAGTAAGAAGTTGCAGGCTTTGGAAAGAAATGGTGCAGAAATAAAGAATCTGCTCCTCATTCTGGATAAAGAGTCATTGGGGAAAGACCAGCTTTTAAGCAGCCATAACCATGTGTTACCTCCGGCTATCTCAGGAATCAGCAACTTTAGTTTCCAGGAGAAATTCTGTCAGGCCTTCTTCTTCCCTAATTTCCTGTTTCCTTATCTCGATTATAAAATATTTCATCAATATCGTCCCTATATGCAAGGAGTGATAAACCCTTATGGCGTAATCAGAGATGCAGTAACAAATGATGCAATCAATCCCAGAGAGAGGATGATCCGGGATGAAGGAGAAGCATATTGGGAAAACCACAAAAAAGAGTTTGTGAAAGCCAGAGACTGTAATTACAGAAATGGTGAATACCGGGAAGGTGAGCGATTCCTATGGGAAACACAGACCGGATTATTAAAGGAAATAGATCAAATCTGCCGGAAACATAATACCTCGGTTAAAATCATCATCAGTCCCGACTATAACCAGATCAGCATAAATCCGGCAGATGTGGAAATATTGAAAGACATTTTTGGCTATGAAAACGTATTCGATTTCAGTGGTATCAATGAATATACGAACGATATTCATAACTACTACGAAAGAGGACATTACAGACCGATACTCGGAGCACGCTTATTACAAAAAGTATATGCAAACCATAACTGATTTGAAATACATATTAAAAGTAACAACTTATTATGCGAAACTATTTCTGTAGAGTAAGCGCCCGCAATTGTTCCAAAGATCCGTTGAATACATTCAAATCGACCTCTTCTCTGATACCGGGAACATTCCCCACATCGGTATGTTGCCAGAAGTGCCATGGACCTTCATATTTGACGGAGTCTACGTAATAGTGGGCAATCCAGTAGGGGTAAGTATTGAATACCGAATCACTAAGATAGCGGTTCTTGAATTTATAAGATGTATAAAGAATCGGTTTCACACCATAATGTGATTCTATACGGTCGAGCCAAGTTTTGACAGCAATCCTTAAATCATGGGGAGTACTTTTACCAATAGTTTCAACATCAAGCACAGGTGGTAGATCTCCGGGAATAAGCTGGACCGTACGAATAAAGAAATCGGCTTGTTTTAGCGGATCTGTTTTAGGAGAGAAGAAATGGTATGCTCCGCGAATAAAACCATAACGATGCGCCTGATCAAAATTGAACGGGAAAGTATCGTCAGCATGATCACCACCTTCGGTAGCTTTCATAAAGACAAAATGGATAGGAAATTTGGTTGTTTTGTTGGTTGTCAGTTGCACCCAGTCAATACTGCCTTGATAATGGGAGATATCAATGCCATGCACTTCATAGTCGCAGGGCATACAGACCCCATATCCTTTCTGACCATAACAGGGCTTCCAACGATAGACATACGGACGAATGAAAAACCAATAAAACCCGGCAGAGAATACGGCAATGATACAAACAGCAAGTATTGTACGTAACCATGCAGGCATGATACGCGCTTCGCTTTTCTTTTTACCGCGACGTGCAGCAGATTTTCTTTTAGTTGCCATGTAATATTCAAAACAGAACGCAAATTACACAAATTACGCAAATAGATTATTCAAATTTGTGTAATTCGCATAATTTGCGTTCTTTTTATTAACTCTTCGTCAGTTTGCCGATTTATTTAGCTTGTTCTAACTGCAAAGTCTTTGTCGGCTGATCACAAACTTCCGTAGGTCCGAAGTACTGGATCGGTCCCGGATATACATAATCTGTAGTGATAGCCCACTGGTCGCGCTGAGCAGCAAATGCCTTGAACGGAGCACCATCCAGTTTCACCAGAGCTTTCTGGATTACCGGTTTCATTTCACCGTGACGGCGTTCCATGTTCATCATCATCGTGATGGGCACACCACCTGCAATCCATTGGTCAGCAGGAGCCGTAGTGTTGCGTACAGAAGACATATAGCCTGTCTTGCCGTTAGCAATCAGAGAAGCAGCTGTATAACCCAGTGAATAGCAATAGTCAGCATCATAGTTAGACGGAGCAGCGCAACGGCCTTCATAACCGAAGAAGTGGTGTTGAGAAGCGAACTTACCTACGAATTTACCTTCTTCTTTCCATGCAGCAAGCTTAGTAGCTACCATTTCCGACAACAGTTTTTCTGTTTCGATCAAAGATACCTGTACGTTTCCGTGTGGGTCACGGTCCAGCGTCAGCTGACGTGCAACACCCTCAGGCAGGCTGGCATAGATAGCCGCATTTTCCGGAGACAGTTTACGGATGATATAATCACGTTGGTGAGACTTCTTAATTTGAGAGAATTCTTCAGCATTTTCAGCAAGGAAGTCGTTCAACTCAGCGATCAGACGTTTCATAGCCGGAATAAACTCGATCAAACCTTCAGGGATCAAAACCGTACCGAAGTTGTTGCCTTGAGCAGCCCGGTTAGCTACTATCTGAGCAATGTAAGTTACTACATCGTCCAAAGACATATCTTTTGCTTCAACTTCTTCTGATACGATACAAACGTTAGGTTGTACCTGCAAAGCACATTCCAATGCAATGTGAGAAGCAGAACGTCCCATCAACTTGATGAAGTGCCAGTATTTACGAGCTGAGTTACAGTCACGTTGAATGTTACCGATAACTTCAGAGTAAACCTTACAAGCAGTGTCGAAACCGAAAGAAGTTTCAATCATTTCATTCTTCAAGTCACCGTCGATAGTCTTCGGACAACCAATTACCTGTACGCCGCACTTCTTAGCTGCATAGTACTCAGCCAGTACGCAGGCATTTGTGTTAGAGTCGTCACCACCGATGATAACCAATGCTTTAATATCAAGTTGCTTCAGGATTTCCAGACCTTTTTCAAACTGATCTTCCTTCTCCAATTTAGTACGACCTGAACCGATGATATCGAAACCACCCGTGTTACGGTATTCGTCAATGATATCTGAAGTCAGTTCCATATAGTTATGGTCAACCAAACCGCCGGGGCCAAGAATGAAACCATATAACTTGCTGTCCTTATTCAAACTCTTGATACCGTCGAAGATACCGGAAATCACATTGTGACCACCGGGAGCCTGACCACCAGAAAGGATAACGCCCACGTTCATAGCTGGGAAGTTAACCACTTCGTCAGTAGCCTCAAACTTGATCAAAGGCATTCCGTACGTGTTAGGGAACAATTTTTGGATAGCTTCCTGATCGGCTACAGATTGAGTAGCTGCTCCAGCTACCGCCTTAACGGCACCCTTCAGCGCTTTCGGAAGTTTGGGCTGATAAGCAGCCCTTGCAATTTGCAATGCACTTTTTGTCATTTTATCTAATTATTTAAAGGTGTTAGTAAAGTTTCGTTCAAAAGCGTCGCAAATTTCGTGTTTTTTTCTGAATTATGAAAGGAAGCGCACATCAAAAAAAATATGAAATGTTGGTTTATACCGTGGAAAGTACTTATCTTTACCGGAAATATTTCAATTTATTCACTTAAAACGTAAAGATTATGGCAAGTAGAAGAGAACTTAAGAAAAACGTCAATTATATCGCAGGTGAACTGTTCATGGAGTGTTTGGTAAACAGCTTATACGTACCCGGAACCGATAAAACTAAAGCCGACGAGCTGATGGGCAGAATCCTGAGTGTGCAAGATGAATTTATCAGCCGAATCAGCCATACCGAACCCGGAAATGTAAAAGGTTTCTACAAGAAATTCCGCGAAGACTTTAATAAAGAAGTAGACGCAATTATTGACGCTATCGGCAACCTGAAGTAAGCACCGGGAATGAAAAAAGCAATATACAGCTTTATCTACTATCGCATTTTGGGATGGAAGACAAACGTGACGGTGCCGGATTATGATAAATGCGTGATAACTGCAGCACCTCATACATCTAATTGGGATTTATTTATCGGCAAACTATTTTATGGAGCTATCGGACGGAAAACATACTTCATGATGAAAAAAGAATGGTTCTTCTTTCCGCTGGGATTAATTTTCAAAGCCGTGGGAGGCATACCGGTAGATCGGGGACGCAAAACGTCATTGGTAGACCAGATGACGGAAAGATTCGCCAAAAGCAAGAAATTCCAACTCGCCATTACACCGGAAGGAACCCGTAAAGCGAATCCTAATTGGAAGAAAGGATTTTATTTTATTGCATTGAAAGCGCAAGTGCCTATTGTAATGATAGGCATCGATTATACCACTAAAACGATTTCTGCGACAAAGGCGATTATGCCGTCGGGAGATATAGAAAAGGATATGCGCGAGGTAAAGCTCTATTATAAGGATTTCAAAGGGAAGAACCCGAAGAACTTTGCTTTAGGAAACATTTGATAATAACTTTTAGGCGCGGATTACGCAGATTACACGGATTTTTATTACCTTGCGGCGTGGAAAGCCGGGCAAATAATCTTTGCCTGCAAGTATAGCGTAGCACATTAATCCGCGTTATACGTATAATCCGCGCCTAAAATATTTCAATGAAGTTATGCGTGTAACTCTATTACAAACAGATATTGTTTGGGAAGATAAACAAGAAAATCTCCGCCTACTCCGTAGGAAGCTCAAAGCGCTTCGTGGAGTAGCGGAGATTGTTGTCTTGCCCGAAACCTTCTCTACCGGTTTTAGTATGGACAGCCGAAGGCTAGCTGAACCGGTATCGGGTGTAACCATCGCCACCTTGCGCCAATGGGCGGCGGAATTCCAATTCGCCATTACAGGTAGTTATATAGCTTGTGATGAAGAAGTAGATGTAAATAAAAATGCGGTTCCCATTCCTGATAAGTCTTATTATAACCGTGCTTTTTTCCTGACTCCCGAAGGGGGGGCTTATTACTACGATAAACGACATCTCTTTCGTATGGGCCAGGAAACGAAGCATTTTACAGCGGGTAGCCAGCGGCCTGTTATCTCCTACCGGGGATGGAATATACTGCTGTTAGTCTGCTACGACCTTCGCTTTCCGGTATGGAGCCGGAACGTAAATAATGAATATGATCTTCTGATATACGTTGCCAACTGGCCTGTTCCCCGCCGCCGGGTATGGGATATTCTGTTACAAGCCCGTGCACTCGAAAATATCAGTTATGTTTGTGGTGTCAACCGTATCGGTACGGATGGAAATCAAATGCTATATAATGGCGGCAGCGTCATTTATTCACCAAAGGGCGATTTGCTTGCCAGCGTACCCGACCATGAAGAAGGAACCGCCACCGCAACTCTCGACCTCTCTGTCCTGAGAGAATTCAGACAAAAATTCCCTGCATGGAAAGATGCTGAATGTTTCCAAATTAAGAATTAATAATTAACAATTAAAGCACTATGGGACGAATGAAAGCTAAACACCGCATAGCTGACAGGTTATTCTTTCTGTTACTGACCATCTTAGTTTTTTCCTCTTGCACAAACAGCAAAAAGGATATTATTCCATCTTCCGAGTATGCACCTTTTGTGAATGCATATACGGGAGGAGTTATCTCGCAAACTTCGAACATACGTATAGAACTGACGCAGGACCAGCCTATGGTAGATTTGAACAATGAGCTGAAAGAAAATCCATTCAGTTTCTCCCCATCTCTGAAGGGTAAAGCATATTGGGTCAGCAACAATACGATTGAATTCGTTCCTGAACCAGGAACTTTAAAGCCGGGAGAGTTCTATGAAGGTACGTTCCAATTAGGCAGGTTTGTAGAAGTGGACAGTCGCCTGAAAGAATTCAAATTCTCTTTCAGAGTACAGGAACCCAATTTCACACTGTATATCGAACCACTGACAACCATCGACATAGATAGCCATGGCGACTTGGTGACATTGAAAGGAGAAGTACGTTTCAGTGATGCCACTCCCAAAGAAGCAGTTGAGAAAATGCTCTCTGCCAAAGGCGGAAACGGCCAAAGCTATCCGGTCAGTATCACTCCGACAGATCATCCGACGCGCTATCAGTTTGAAATAGCCGGTGTTATTCGCGAAGCGGAAGACTATCAGTTGGAAATCACCGCCAACGGCAGTCCTGCAGGAATCGACCGCAAACTGACAGAAAACGTACTGATCCCTGCCAAGAATGACTTCCGTTTCCTCTCTGCCAAACGCATTGACGAACCGGAAAATGGAATTGAAATAGTATTCTCCGATCCTGTTTCTACCACACAAGACCTGAACGGATTGATTGAAATTCCCGAAGTATCATCTTCTATATTTCAAGTGGAGAATAACAAAGTATACATCTACTTTGAAGCCAACCAACTGAGCAAACTGACTTTGAAGATACACGAAGGAGTGAAAAACAGCCGGGATAAATCGCTCGGCACATCACACTCCATCGCATTCAGCGAACTGAATCTGAAACCACAAGTGAGCATGTCTACATCAGCTGCTATCCTACCCGACTCCAAAAGTTTGATCATCCCGTTCCGGGCAGTCAATCTCTATGCGGTAGATTTAAGCGTAATCCGTATTTTTGAAAACAATGTACTGATGTTCATGCAGACTAATACGCTCTCATCCGCCAGTGAGCTGCGCCGTTCCGGACGATTGGTTTACCAGAACACATTGTGGCTGAGTAAGGACAGCACAAAAGACGTGCACCGATGGGAAGACTATTCAATAGATCTTGCCGGACTGATTCGGCAAGAACCGGGTGCTATCTACCGTGTCATACTTTCTTTCCGGCAAGAATACTCAGCCTATCCTTGCAGCGGAACAGAAAAACAAGAGATGAGCTTTGCAGACAATACTGCTTCAGAGGGATTGACAAAAGTCAGCGGAAGTAGTACTTTCGAAGAAAATGAAGCTGAATGGGATACACCGGAAACTTATTTCTACTACAATGGTAACATTAAGATGGACTGGAGCCAGTATAACTGGCGGGAACGCAATAATCCTTGTCATGCCTCCTACTATATGGACTCTGACCGGGCGGCATCATGCAACGTATTTGCCTCCAATATAGGAATGATTGTAAAACGGAATTCACTGAACAAACTGTGGATTGCCGTAAGCAACATCTTGGATACCAAACCAATGGAGAAAGCAAAAGTAACTGTTTACAACTTCCAGTTGCAAGCCATCGGAACCGCTGAGACCAATAGTGAAGGATTTACAGAAATCACTCCACAAGGTGTTCCTTTCATTGTGGTGGCCGAAGTAGAGAAGCAGAAAGCTTACGTTCGTGTGGCAGATGGCGAAGAACAATCTGTCAGCCGGTTCGATGTAGGCGGAAAAGATATTCAGAAAGGATTGAAGGGGTTCGTCTATGGCGAGAGAGGGGTATGGCGACCGGGAGATACGCTGCATGTAAGCTTTATTATGGAAGACCGTGAAAAAAGAATTCCGGATAAACACCCTGTAGCATTGGAATTATATAATCCGAGAGGACAATTCTATACCAAAATGATTTCCACGCAAGGTATAAACGGTTTCTACACATTTGACCTGCCGACACGCCCGGAAGACCCGACGGGATTATGGAACGCTTACGTCAAAGTAGGCGGAACCGCTTTCCACAAAAGCCTTCGCATAGAAACGGTGAAACCAAACCGCCTGAAAATTAATCTGAAACTACCGGAGAAAGCAATCCAGGCTTCTACCAAAGAAATACCGGTAATGCTTACTTCCACATGGCTGACAGGCGCCACCGCTTCACGGTTGAAAACCAAAGTGGAAATGTCCCTGTCAAAAGTAAATACACAATTTAAGAACTACGGACAATACATATTTAATAATCCGGCTACCGAATTTACAACTGTAAAAAACGATATATTCGATGGAACACTGGATGCGGAAGGAAAAGCTAACTTTATGTTGAAACTTCCGGCTGCCACCAATGCCCCGGGAATGCTGAATGCAACCTTAACCAGCCGTGTATTCGAACCGGGAGGAGACGCCAGTATTTACACGCAAAGCATTCCATTCTCTCCATTCTCATCTTATGTAGGTATTAATCTGAACCAACCGAAAGGAAAATACATCGAGACAGACCAGGATCATGTATTCGACATTGTCACCGTAAATGCGGAAGGACAATTAATGAACCGCTCCAATCTGGAATATAAGATTTACCGTATCTCCTGGAGCTGGTGGTGGGAGAACCGGGACGAATCATTCGGAACTTATGTCAACAGTAGTTCCATCACTCCCGTAGCCAGTGGCAATATACAGACTACAGGCGGAAAGGCAACTTTTAAATTCCGGGTAAATTATCCGGACTGGGGACGTTACCTGATTTATGTGAAAGATAAGGAAAGTGGACATGCCACCGGTGGAACTGTTTATATAGACTGGCCGGATTGGCGCGGACGTTCAAGCAAGACAGACCCCAGCGGCATTAAAATGCTCGCTTTCTCTCTGGATAAAGACTCGTATGAAATAGGTGAAACGGCAACAGCCATCATTCCTGCCGCTGCGGGAGGACGTGCATTGGTAGCCCTGGAAAACGGTTCAACCGTTCTGCAACGTGAATGGATTGAAGTTTCCAACAACGGAGACACAAAGTATTCTTTCAAAGTGACTCCGGAAATGGCTCCGAACGTTTACCTGCACATCAGCCTGTTGCAACCTCATGCACAGACGGTGAATGATTTACCGATACGTATGTACGGTGTGGTTCCGGTATTAGTGACTAATAAACAAACTATATTGCAACCGCAAATTAAAATGCCGGAAGTGTTGCGGCCGGAAACGGACTTCACCGTTACCGTCAGCGAAAAGAACGGCAAGCAGATGACATACACACTGGCCATTGTAGACGACGGATTACTCGACCTGACTAATTTCAAGACTCCCGATCCGTGGAGTGAATTCTATGCCCGCGAAGCATTGGGCATCCGCACCTGGGATATGTATGATGATGTACTCGGAGCATCTGCCGGACGCTACAGTTCATTGTTCAGTACGGGTGGTGACGAGACATTGAAACCGGCCGATGCAAAAGCGAATCGCTTCAAGCCGGTAGTGAAATTCATCGGTCCGTTCTATCTGGATAAAGGAAAACAGAAAACGCACACGCTGAGACTACCGATGTACGTAGGTTCTGTGCGTACGATGGTGGTAGCGGGGCAAGACGGAGCTTATGGAAAAGCGGAAAAGACTTCTTTCGTGCGGACACCATTGATGTTGTTGTCCACACTGCCCCGTGTGCTGAGCACACAAGAAGAGATTACTGTCCCGGTAAATGTCTTTGCCATGGAGAAGGAAGTGAAGAATGTATCGGTATCCATCCAGGCTTCAGGTGGAGGTGTACAAGTGATCGATCCCAATAAACAATCCATTACTTTCAGCCAACCGGGTGACCAGCTCGTTTACTTTAAGATAAAGACCGGAAGTAAAACAGGAAAAGCAACGATACATATCACTGCCAGCGGTGGCAGTCAGCAGGCGAAAGAGACCATTGAAATCGAAGTCCGAAACCCGAATCCGGCAGTGACTTTCCGCAATAGCCAATGGGTGGAAAAAGGAGAAAGTGTAACACTTCCTTATTCATTGAATGGTGCTTCTCCGGCAAATAGCCGTATGCTGCTGGAAGTCTCACGTATTCCTTCGGTAGATATCAGCCGCAGGTTCGACTACCTGTATAATTATCAGCATCATTGCACGGAACAGCTGACTTCCAAAGCTCTGCCGTTATTGTTCGTCAGCCAGTTTAAAGCTGTGGATGAGGAAGAAGCTCAAAAGATTAAGGCTAACGTACAGGAAGCGATACGGCAACTCTATGCACGCCAGCTTCCGAACGGCGGTTTTGTTTACTGGCCGGGGAATGCCAGTGCTGATGAGTGGATTACTTCTTATGCGGGCATGTTCCTCGTATTGGCACAGGAGAAAGGCTACGCTGTCAACTCGAATGTACTGAATAAGTGGAAACGCTTCCAACGTGCTGCTGCCCAAAACTGGCGGATGCCGGATCAAGATGACAGTTGGGGTTACTGGCAAACGGGAGTGCAACAAGCATACAGATTGTACACACTGGCATTAGCCGGTGCACCTGAGCAGGGCGCCATGAACCGGATGAAAGAACAAGCTAACCTGCCTCTGCAAGCCAAATGGAGACTGGCAGCCGCTTATGCCCTGACAGGTAAGATGAAACCGGCTGAAGAACTGGTATTTAAGGCAGAAACCACCGTTACCCCTTATTCCTCACAGAACTACATCTATGGTTCGTATGATCGTGACGAAGCTATGATATTGGAAACTTTACTCCTAATGAACCGAGACCAGGCGGCATTGCAACAGGCAAAGAAAGTATCCAAAAATCTGGCCGAAGAGAATTGGTTCAGTACACAGTCCACTGCTTTCTCATTGATGGCGATGGGACGTCTGGCTGAGAAGCTTTCAGGTACTCTGGACTTCACCTGGACCTGGAACGGGAAACAGCAACCCGTAGTAAAATCAGCCAAGGCTGTATTTGCAAAGGAACTGTCCACTTCACCGGCTTTGGGTAATATTATAGTAAAGAATGAAGGTAAAGGTGCATTAAGTGTGGACCTCATTACACGCACGCAATTACTTAATGACACATTACCCGCAATATCCAATAACCTCCGCCTGGACGTAAAATATACGGATATGAACGGAGCGACGATATCCATAAATGATATCAAGCAAGGAACAGACTTTATGGCAGTCATCACTGTAGGTAATATCAGTGGAACCACTGCTTACAGTAATTTGGCATTGACACATATTCTGCCGTCAGGTTGGGAAATTTACAATGACCGGTTGATGACTCCGGAAGCGACACCTACCCGTGAGTATACCTATCAGGATATTCGTGACGACCGCGTATTGACTTACTTCGACTTGCGTCGCAGTGAATTGAAAAAGTTCACCATAAGACTGCAAGCTACATATGCAGGCAATTTCATTTTGCCGGCTATCCAGTGCGAAGCCATGTATGACGGTTCGGCACAAGCACGAACCAAGGCGGGAAGAACGACTGTCAGTAAGTAACATGCCACTGAGCAAAACTATCCAAATTCCCCTCCTTCTAGAAGGAGGGGTGCCCAAAGGGCGGGGTGGTAGGTAAGAAAAGAGTTCCTTATTAATTCATAGGTATTTTTCATTCTACCTACCACCTCCCCCCCTATGGGGTACTCCTCCTCCCGGGAGGAGGAGAATTAAGATAGTCATATTTAAATATTGATGAAGATTCAAATTATAAAGTACTTCAAACAACTGTCTATCACCAGAAAAGTAATACTCATACTTATTACAATTCTGGTGATAGGCTATATCTTTTGCCTCCCCCGGCAACTTTTCCATGTGCCCTACTCCACCGTCGTCACTGACCGGAACGGTGAATTACTGGGCGCACGCATTGCATCCGACGGTCAATGGCGCTTTCCACCCCGGACCACTACTCCGGAGAAAATAAAGCAATGCCTCATCACTTTCGAAGACAGGCATTTCTATCACCATTGGGGAGTCAATCCTGTCTCCATTAGCAGAGCCGCCTACCAAAACCTAAAGAATAAGCGCATTGTAAGTGGAGGAAGTACCCTCACCATGCAAACGATCCGTCTGGCAAGAAACGAATCGCGCACTTTTGGAGAAAAGTTCATAGAAATGATCCTGGCCACCCGACTTGAGTTTCGCGCTTCAAAAGAAAAAATCCTGTCTATGTACATCTCACACGCTCCTTTCGGAGGAAACGTAGTAGGGCTCGATGCCGCTGCCTGGCGATATTTCGGACATCCCGCCGAAGAACTGTCCTGGGCAGAAGCAGCCATGCTGGCAGTACTTCCAAATGCACCCGCCATGATTCATCTCTCCAAATCACGACAATTATTACTTAATAAAAGAAACCGTCTGCTAAAACAACTATATGCACGAAAGATTATAGATAACTCCACTTACGAACTGGCTATCAGCGAACCACTCCCCGACGAGCCTCATCCACTCCCCCAAACCGCTCCCCATCTAGTCAGTCGCTTCTATCAGGAACGAAACGGAAAATATTCCATATCAACCATCGACAGGGGTATTCAAACCCAAATAGAGAACGCAGCCGAACGTTGGAGCAATGAATTTAACCGGAGTGATATACGCAACCTGGCAATTCTGGTGATTGATATCCGAACCAATCAGGTTGTGGCTTATTGCGGCAATGTCAATTTCGAACGGAAGCAAGCCGGTAACCAAGTAGATGTTATTCAGGCACCCAGAAGCACGGGAAGTATTCTGAAACCATTTTTATATTACGCCATGTTGCAGGAAGGCAGTCTGCTACCTCATACGCTACTGCCCGATATACCGGTTAATATTAATGGCTTTACACCTCAAAACTTCAGTTTGCAATTCGAAGGTGCCGTTCCTGCTTCGGAAGCTCTTGCACGTTCATTAAATATTCCGGCAGTGACGATGCTACAAAGATATGGTGTTCCCAAGTTTCATACTTTTCTGAGGCAAATAGGCTTAAAAACAATCAATCGTCCGGCTTCCCATTATGGTTTATCACTCATTCTGGGCGGAGCGGAAGCTACCCTGTGGGATGTGACAAATGCGTATGCTTATATGGGGCGGAGTTTATTGCAGCTTCCACAAACAGAATGTAGTTTGCTGCTTGCGGACGCTGAAGGATCAGGAGAATCAGAAGTCTTCGCTTCGGGAAAATCGACGGATACTTTCCAATCGGGAGCCGCATGGCAAACCTTCAATGCGTTAACCGAGGTGAATCGTCCCGAAGAAATAGACTGGAAATCAATCCCCTCCATGCACCCCATTGCCTGGAAGACCGGAACAAGCCACGGATTCCGCGATGCCTGGGCTGTAGGAGTCACCCCTCACTATGCCGTAGGTGTATGGGTAGGGAATGCTACAGGAGAAGGTAAACCCGGTCTTGTAGGAGCACGGACAGCCGGTCCGGTTTTGTTTGATGTATTTAGTCTGCTACCTCCGACACGGTGGTTCAAACGCCCGGAAGATGTCTTTGTCAAGGCTGAGGTATGCCGGAAATCCGGACACTTGAAGGGTAGGTTTTGCGAAGAAACAGATACTTTACTGATTCTTCCTGCCGGACTAAAGACGGAAGCTTGCCCTTATCATCACCTGATCACCCTTTCAGGCGATGAAACTCACCGTATCTACGAGAATTGCGCAAATTTGGAACCAACTATCCAGAAGTCCTGGTTCACTTTACCACCTGTATGGGAATGGTATTACAAACAACATCATCCGGAATACAATCCGCTTCCTCCCTTCAAAACGGGCTGCGGAGAGGATGCATTGCAATCCATGCAATTCATCTATCCACCCATGAATGCCCGTATTGTGTTACCCAAACAGATGGATGGAAGTCCGGGCTTTCTAACCACCGAGCTGGCTCACAGCAATCCAGGTACCACCATTTTCTGGCACCTTGATAACACTTATCTTACCCAGACACAAGACTTTCATAAGATCTCACTACAACCCACGCCCGGAAAACATTCACTAACAGCGGTAGACGAAGCAGGAAATACAGTAACCACTACATTCTATATCAATTAAGGTTATCTGTTGATGAAACCGGTCAGCATACCATCCCCCCCGAACAGGTGATGTTTTTGTACAAAAAGATTCCATTTTAGTCTTTTTAATGAAAATACCTAAAAGAAGTGAGTGCATAGTTACCAAAAAGTGGCTACATTTGTATCCCGAAACAGTGTCAGAAGAAAACACCTTGTTCCAAAAAACAACCCCAACACTAGAATTAGTGAACATTGTTTTTTGTATATTTGTTAAATCTTAGAAGCGACAAGCTTTAATCAATTTATTAATACCAATTAAGTTATGAAAACCAATCTTAGTTCTCAAATCACTCTCAACAGAGTCTCCCCCAGGTATTATAGGCCTGAGAATGCATTTGAAAGGTCGGTATTGACCCGACTGGAAAAAATCCCAACCGACATCTACGAATCGGCAGAGGAAGGCGCCAACCACGTTGCCTACGAAATAGCTCAACTTATTCGTGATAAACAGAAAGCCGGACGTTTCTGTGTATTGGCATTGCCGGGCGGTAATTCTCCCCGCAACGTATACTCAGCCCTTATCCGTATACATAAAGAGGAAGGCTTGAGTTTCCGCAACGTTATCATATTCAACCTTTACGAATATTATCCTCTTACATCAGATGCCATCAACAGCAACCTGAATGCCTTGAAGGAAATGTTCCTTGATCATGTAGATGTTGACAAGCAGAATATCTTTAGCCCGGACGGTACAATTCCTAAAGATACCATCTTTGAATATTGCCGCCTGTACGAGCAACGCATCGAAAGTTTCGGTGGATTGGATGCCGTATTACTGGGCATCGGGCGCGTAGGTAACATTGGTTTCAACGAACCGGGTTCCCGCCTGAACTCCACCACCCGTTTGATTTTACTGGACAACGATTCACGCAATGAAGCATCCAAAATGTTCGGTAGCATCGAAAGCACTCCGATCAGCTCCATAACAATGGGTGTTTCTACGATCCTGGCTGCCAAGAAAATCTATCTGATGGCATGGGGTGAAGACAAAGCCAAAATGGTAAAAGAGTGCGTAGAAGGTGCAGTAACGGATACCATTCCGGCATCTTTCCTGCAAACTCACAACAATGCTCATGTAGTTATCGACCTTTCTGCTGCCGGTAACCTGACACGTATTCACCGTCCGTGGCTAGTGACTTCCTGCGAATGGAACGACAAACTGATTCGTAGCGCCATCGTCTGGTTATGTCAACTGACAGGCAAGCCGATCCTGAAGCTAACAAACAAGGATTACAATGAAAATGGTTTGAGCGAACTGCTGGCTCTGTTTGGTTCGGCATATAATGTGAATATCAAGATCTTCAACGATCTGCAACACACCATCACCGGATGGCCGGGCGGTAAACCAAATGCAGACGATACTTATCGTCCCGAACGTGCGAAACCGTATCCGAAACGTATCGTCGTATTCTCTCCGCATCCCGATGATGACGTAATCTCCATGGGTGGTACAATCCGCCGCTTGGTAGAACAAAAGCATGACGTACACGTGGCTTACGAAACTTCCGGTAACATTGCCGTAGGTGACGAAGAAGTAATCCGCTTCCTGCATTTCATCAATGGTTTCAACCAGATCTTCAATAATAGCGAAGACAAGGTAGTTGTTGATAAATATGCAGAAATCCGTAAATTCCTGAAAGAGAAGAAAGATGGTGACATCGATACACGTGACATCCTCACAATTAAGGGCTTGATACGTCGTGGTGAAGCGCGCACTGCTTGTACGTACAATAATATCCCTCTGGATCATTGCCACTTCCTTGACCTGCCGTTCTACGAAACAGGTAGAATACAGAAAGGTCCGTTGACCGAAGCTGATGTGGAAATTGTGCGTAACCTGCTACGTGAAGTGAAACCTCATCAAATATTCGTAGCCGGTGACCTCGCCGATCCACATGGAACACACCGTGTTTGCACAGATGCCGTATTTGCTGCTATCGATCTGGAAAAAGAAGAAGGTGCAAAATGGTTGAAAGATTGCCGTATTTGGATGTATCGTGGTGCGTGGGCCGAGTGGGAAATTGAAAACATTGAAATGGCAGTGCCCATCAGTCCGGAAGAACTGCGTGCAAAACGTAATTCAATCCTGAAGCACCAGTCTCAGATGGAAAGTGCACCATTCCTGGGCAACGACGAACGTTTGTTCTGGCAACGCAGTGAAGACCGTAACCGTGGTACCGCCGCATTGTATGACAATCTCGGTTTGGCATCTTACGAAGCAATGGAAGCATTCGTGGAATATATTCCGCTGTAAATGTTTGCTAAATAGAAAGAAAAAGGTTGCAATGTTTTGTCACTGCAACCTTTTTCCATTCTACATTTTCATTAATTTTATTTTCACGTCATCTCCATCTCATCAATATTTTCTTCATAACTATGATTTTGTTCCACAAGTCATTCAGAGAACATGGCAACAGTTCCTTTATATTCGCCTTCGGGCAATTTGATTTCTCTTTTATTTCCATTAAGGATCACTTCCATGGATGTTTCTGTCTGAGTTGGATCTGAAGCATACACTTTCCACTTTTTCTTATAAGTACGCAGAATAAAAAGCCCTTTTTTATTGCTTTCAAACTTTAGTTCACCGGATAAGGGAACACTTCCAGCTTCATACAATGCAAGTAAATATGTCTCTTTATTTAGTTGGACTGCCTGACATTGACTGGTATTACTAATTATTTTAAATGAAGATAAATCAAAGTGTTGTACTTCCTTAGGAGTGGTAGCCGGCAATATCGCGTATTGATATGAGTCATTTTTTGGAAGAATTCCATGATTCATATAAATAGTAAACACATCTTTCGTCTGCAACTCGCTTTTAGGATATATCTTCATGATATCATTCCAAGAATTTGTACGTTGTTCAGAGAAAATACGCCCCTCGCCTTCCAACAAGATGTATCCGGTCTGATGGTGAAAAAAGCGCTGGGAATCCCCACAGGAAAATTTCAAATCTTTCACAGCTTCCCACTTTCCTTTATTCCAATACAATAAATCATCTCTTAGTACAGCCTGCTCCACAGAAGTATTCACCTGATAACTGCTATCAGAACGAATGCCCGCTCCTAAGCATAAGACATAATCTGGTGTAAAAATCCACGTCTTTCTAGCATAAAGCCCGTCCCTTACCAAATCCATCGAAGTAAGGCCAATAGTGCCATCATTCACATTTCCCACAAATGAGCCTTTATTTTGCTTTTCAAGCCATCCCATTACATGGACAGCCTTATCTTCCTGATAGCAAGTCACACCAGGCACTTTACGCCAATCCCAACAAGGAAATATATCCGTATATTCATCACCATCCACATAAGTGTAGAGAGCACCGTCTGCCAAATAATAACCTTTTACGTTATCCGTACCCGACTCTGTGCCGATCACCCTGTCCGATGCCATTCTTACAGATGCCATCCAAGTGGGACAACGATGGATTGTCATATCAGATTTCCAGAAATGGTATTGTCCCAACAACGCAGTTGATGTATTCCCAAGATTTTCATCAATCAACATATGATATACATTACAATCTTTACTATTCACTTGCGCCAATGCATTAGCAGAGAATAAGCTCGAAAAAGCCTTATTCCGCTGTGCCTGCCGATAAAGTTGCCTTCCAAGATTATTCACATCCATCTTGTTTTTCCACAAGATTCTCCGCACACCCTCATTCGTATAGTTAGTGATAAGCTTAAAACGCTCTTGATCCAACGCTAATGAAGTGCCGTCAAGAATATATGCCCAAAAACTCATAGTAGCCAAATAAGCTGCACCATAATTCCCGACCTGCTGTTGAGGTCCGTGTTGATGAAAACTATAATCGACCTTGATCCCTTCTGCTTTGCCATAAGCTATTTTTATCTCATCATTCATGGCATTCCTTGCTTCCTGTACCAGTTGAATATCATTTAGCAATAGTCCTTTCACCAATACATTGCCAGCTAGCCAAACTCTATTCTGGGCCGTCATCCCTATCTTTGCTTGGTTCATCACTTCAATAGCATGCTTCTTCTCTTCCGTCGACAACTGGTCTTCAAATAAAACAAATGCAGCTCCCAAAACTTTAGGTATACCTATTTCATTATACCACCAATTGGCAGCTACCGGCTTCATCCGGAACCAATACCCCATAGCCTTATGAATGGCCTCTGCAATCTCAGCTGATTTATAAAAGGTATGTTCCGAATTAGCATAAACTTTAGCCAACTCAAGCACACGGGCCGCATGAATCCGCGGAAGCCAACTGGCAGCCTTACTATTAGTGAAATCGAGCCCATTCCAACTACCTTGTTCACTCAAATCAGATAATAATTGACGAACGTACCCAACTTCTATCGGGCAACGTTCCATTAATTCTACAACCATCTGGTCACCGACTACTTTCTCATGGGACATCTGACACATCAGTCGTATCAACTGCTGTTCTGATTTATTCTTATATAATATACTCTCTATATACTTCTGCCTGATGACGGATAAATCATCCGCTTTCAGTCCCAAAGTAAATCCCCAAAGCAATAGGATAAAAATAGGACGTACTACATGTAATTCCATTTATTTTTTTATAAGTTCAAATTCCGTTGCTTTTAAATTATCCGAACTGCTTCCGACAAAGAGTTTAAAGTCACCCGGCTCTGTGACGAACTGTTTATCTGAATTAAAGAAACCTAGTTCTTGTTCAGACAAGGTAAATTCAATCTTTCGGGTTTCTCCAGGTGCCAATTCTACCTGCCGGATTCCACATAACTCAATAACCGGACGGGTCACAGAACTGACCACGTCCTGCAAATAGAGTTGAACGGTTTCTTTGCCCGTATATTGCCCCGTATTCGTAACAGAGGTAGTCAGCACTACTGGCTCTCCTGCTTTATATTCTTTTTTCGACATCACAGGAGCCGCTATTTCAAAAGTCGTATAACTCAAGCCATATCCGAACACATAGGCAGGTTTCACACTCTCATCCATATAACCGCTTACCCACGGATTGTTGGGCGCCCAGGCACGTCCTGTACTTTTATGATTGTAATATAGCGGGCACTGGCCTACGTGACGGGGAAATGTCATTGGTAACTTACCAGACGGATTATATTTACCAGTAAGCACATCCGCAATAGAATTGCCTGCTTCCGTACCAAGCCACCAAGTCATAAGAATAGCATCGGCATAAGGTTCCATATCGGAGAAAATCAATGGACGGCCTCCCATAACTAAAGTGATAACAGGTTTCCCTGCCTTCTCCTTTATTTGTTTCACCATCAACTGCTGATTAGCATTGATGTTGATATCCACTTTCGATTTCGCTTCTCCAGACTCCATCGCACGCTCTCCTACTGATACAATAATCACGTCATATTCAGAAAAATCCGGTAATGGTTTCAATTCATTCGTTTCCAAATCATAACCTTCAATATAGGTAATTTTAGCTTTTGGTAAGGCCGCTTTCAGACCATCAAAAACAGAAATTACTTCTTCAGCCTTTCCAATGGCGGACCAATTTCCCAGCATATCTTTTTTGGCTTTATTCAAAGGGCCGACTACAGCTATTTTACCAGCAGTGGATGTAACAGGCAAAACATTTTGGTTTTTCAGAAGGACGACTGAACCAGCCCCAGCTTCACGAGCCACTTTCCTGTGAGCAGCATTTACTTTCTTGTTTTCGATTTCCTTTTCACGATAGTTATAACGATAAGGATCATCAAACAAGCCTAATTCAAATTTCACTGTCAAAATCCGCTTTACAGCATCATCAATCAAGGTAATGTCTACAGCTCCCTGTTTTACCAAATTGACCAAATGTCTGGCATAAGTCATAGAATGCATATCCATGTCACAGCCTGCAATAGCGGCCAACCGACCGGCATCCTCATTATCTTTTGCCATCCGATGCTTGGCAATCTCACCAACAGAGCCCCAATCACTGACTACAAAGCCTTTGAATCCCCATTCTCCTTTCAGAATATCTCTCAAAAGAGGCTTATGGGCAGTTGCCGGAATACCGTTTATTTCATTAAAAGCATTCATGAAAGTACCCACTCCGGCTTCTACCGCAGCCCGAAATGGTGGTAAATATACTTGTAGAAGTGTATGTTCCGAGATATCAGCTTCAGCATAATCCTTACCTGCTACCGCTGCTCCATAAGCAGCAAAATGCTTCGCACAAGCAAGAACTGTGTTTCTATCATTATAATCAGTACCCTGAAAACCTTCTACACGAGCCTTTGCCACCTGTCTACCATACCAAGGGTCTTCCCCAGCTCCTTCCATCGAGCGCCCCCAACGGGCATCCCTAGAAATATCAACCATGGGAGCAAACGTCCAGTGAATTCCATGGGCAGAAGTCTCCGCTGCTGCCACACTTGCCGTTTTTTTTATCAGCTCTAGATTAAAACTGGCAGCCTCAGCCATCGGTATCGGGAAAATGGTCCTCATCCCATGTACAACATCCAAACCAAAAATTAACGGGATTCTCAAACGGGACTGCATAGCCAAATCCTGATATTGCTTTGCACGCTCTACAGTCAATATATTAAAAATAGAACCTACCTCACCACGTTTGATTTCTTCCGTATGATTACGACTGTCAAGGGAAGGACCAGTCAGAAGCTTATTATTGGAATACTGAATCATTTGTCCTACTTTTTCTTCCACAGTCATAAGCTTCAGTACAGAATCTACCTGATGAGTATAATCCTTCTTCACTGTCTGGGCGGGCAAAGTAGTTGCCATGATACCCCAAATTATTGCACATAAAAGACTATTCTTTTTCATATCATCACTTATTATTATAGAACTCTTTCATCACATACCAAGCCTTTTTCCTAAATCCCTGATCAGAAATAAGCCCTTTCCGATTCCAACCTTCCTGATTCGTAGGATGAAAACGATACGGAGAACGGAAATCAAATAGTATCCAGGGAGAGATACCGGCCAAATTTTTCACATTGTTGAACATCTCCAGATTATCTCTAAACAGCTTTTCCTGATATTCTTCGCTCCATGAACTGGTTACCGTAGAATCTCCCGATTGCCCGTAAAGGGCTTCACCACCAAATTCAGAAAAAATCAACGGTTTACCAGGAGCCACATTCCAACACACTTCCGAAGGATCTGACGGCCAGGCATGATACCACCCCATATATTTATTAATCGATACTACATCCAACTCTTCGATAAAAGAATCGTTCATTTCAAAAGCCTTCGTTTCAGGATTTAGTTTCGGCAGGTCGAAAGCTGCTGTTATCAGACGGGTAGTGTCCATCTCGTGACAGTGCTCGACAAGACTCTTCAGAAAAGCATTGCGGGCTTCGGAAGGGGCCGTTTCATTGGCAACTCCCCAGAAGGCCAAGGCACACCTATTCCTGTCACGCATAACCATTTCCATATACATTCTTTGCGCCTTCATACGCGTCCCGGCATTTTTAAAATCAATTCCTTGCCAGATAGGAATTTCTTCCCATAACATAATACCCATCTTTTCAGCCAGACGAACGATGTATTCATTCTGCGGATAATGTGCCAGACGTACTAAATTGGCACCTAATTCCTTTGCTTCAGAAAGTAATGCTACAGCATCCTGCTCTGAAAATGCTCTTCCCTGGCGTTGCGCTATCTCTTCATGGAAACTGATTCCTTTCATAAAGATCGGAGCGTCATTCAGATAAATCTTCGTCCCTTTCACACTAAGATTACGAAAGCCTATATTCTCTTTCACATGATCCGTTGCAGAAGAAACTGTAACTTGGTAAAGTTTAGGTTTTTGGGGCGACCAACGTTCTAAGTTCTTTGCACGGAAAGATGTTTTCGCTATTCCTTGTCCATCAGTCTGTACTTCAGATGCGATTTTCAGTTCAGGAATTTCAATTCTCACTTTCTGACCCGCTTTCCGCTCTGACAGTTGCAAGATCGCATGAATATAATCCGGCTTGTATTTATCCAGTTGTATAAAGTAATTGCTGATATATACTTTAGGAGTATGTACCAACATCACATCACGCGTTATGCCGCCATAATTCCACCAGTCAAATGACAGCGCAGGAATTGCATCTACCGTCCGAGTATTATTCACTTCCACAGCCAGAAAATTTTCTCCTTCTATTATCAAATCAGTGATATTGAACTGAAATGGCGTAAATCCACCTTCATGACTACCTATCTCTTTTCCATTCAGATAGACCCGGCAACGGTAACTCACAGCTCCGAAGTAGAGAAACAGATTCTCATCCTGATTTTTATTCACCTTAAATTTGCGGGCATACCACACCGTACCTTCATAATATTTAAGTTCAGGAAGCTGCGAATTCCAATCGGAAGGTACATTCAAACGTAACCCTCCTTCGAACTCATACTCTTTAAAGTCAGCCTTATTTCTCAAAGGTCTGTTCTTATAGATAGAGGTTCGCCGACCTTGCTGATAAGGATCAATAATAACATTCCACTTTCCATTCAAGAAAGTATATTGTCTGCCATATACATTTGTCAGTAACTCCTGAGCACCAACGTACTGGCCATTACAGATAGTTATCAGAAATAAAATCCAACCTAAAAATTTCTTCTTCATAAATATTTCTCTATTACTTTTTATAAATTTTCATTGCACATCCTCCACCTTCTGCCAAATTCACTGTTAGTTTACGATTTTGGGGAACAAAGATAACAGACTTCCGATAATCAGAAGCTATCTTATCCGCATTTATACCGTCCTTATAAAGCTCAATTGTCCATTTACCTTCACCCAGAAATGACAAATCAAATTCCATCGTACGCTTTTTCCAGTTAGTCAACGCTCCTACATACCAAACATCTCCTTTACGACGGGCCATTGAGATATATTCTCCTATTTTTCCATTCAAGGCCCTTGTCTCATCCCATACTGTCGGAATATCTGAAATATAAGAGGTACACTCAGATTCACGCTCATAGAGAACAGGACTATCACACAACATAGATAGCGGAGCTTCGAATATTACATATTCAGCCAGCTGGCGGCAACGGGTTCCCATACTCATAGGTTCTTCATTAACAGCACGAAAATTGCGTTTATTGCCATTTTTCATTGCGCCTTGAGTATAATCCACAGGTCCTGCAATCATACGAATGAAAGGCATAGTCACATCATAGGTAACCTGATCCACATTCTCACTGCCAGAGAACTTTAACTGTTCCAAGCCATGTACGCCCTCAAAATTAATCACATTCGGATAAGTACGATTCATTCCTGTCGGCTTATAAGTGCCATGATAATCTAACATTAAATGGTATTTTGCAGCTATCTCAGCCCCACGATAGTGAAAATCAACCATTGCTTGATCGTCACGGTCCATGAAATCTACCTTGAATCCTTTAATACCCAATTCCGAATAATGTTTGCAGATTCTTTCCAAATCACGTTCAAAAGCATAATAACCAGCCCACAAAATCAGCCCTACATGTTTAGAATCAGCATAAGCAACCAACTCTTTCAAATCTATTTCCGGCACAACCTGAAATAAATCAGCTTTTAGATTTACGGCCCAGCCTTCATCCAAAATCACATACTCAATACCATGCTTAGAAGCAAAATCAATATAGGCTTTATAGGTAACATTGTTCACACCAGCTTTGAAATCCACACCGGACAACCCACAACTGTTCCACCATTCCCAAGCCACCTTGCCAGGCTTAATCCATGAAGTATCCTCCAAGCGGGAGGGAGCAGCCAGTTTATAAACCATATCATTATCAAGGAGCTCTTTATCATCAGAAGATACAATAGCAATGCGCCAGGGAAAACTTCGTCTACCGGAACACTTCGCAATATAATCTTCTCTTGCAGTAACCAGTTTTTGTAATTTGTTGTGCCCACCTTGTACCGTTTCTTTCGGATACGGAGCAAAAACACCTTTCAAAGAATTAGACTGATTCGCATTGCGAACAAACATGCCAGGATAACTCTCCACGTCTGATTCTGCAATACAAAGCTTCTTTCCATCTTTCAACTCCACAACAACCGGAGTAAACGCCAATTGATTAGTACCCATTTCACTTAGATTGACATGTGTATAGATATTCTCAAAAGAATTGAAGAACTGGTCTTCCACCTTTTTATTTTTTCCTCCTCTCACATAGGGAATATACACCATATAATCATCGTCAAAATTAAATGTAGCTTCTTCAGCTATTACATTAAAAGGCTTATTCTCCGTAACGACGAAGCGATATGCAACTCCTTCATCATAAGCTCTGAATTCTAATTGAAATCCATCCCTGAAAGTAAGAGACAGCTCATTGCAACGATTTCTTATCTCACTCCGTTTGTAAATGGCAGTAGTGATATTCTCATCAATCACACGCCTACGTATATTCTTAACTTTAGACTTCACGCCTAATATTTTATTATTGCTTAATGACATGGAAATCGGCGAAGAGACAATAATCGCTGTATTTTCATGTCTTAAGGAATAACAAATTTGATCATCGGCTTCGATACTTAGTTCAAGCTTCCCATTCGGTGACTTTAACTGATATTGTTTTTGAGCTATACTAAAACTCAAGAATGCACTCAGAAATGTAAGTGTCAGACAAAATCTTCTCATAAATCGATTTTATTGGTTTAAAGTGATATTTTGATTAATACTAAATTAAATAATGCGTCACAAATATAGACATTTACTTAAGTCCGGTTTACTGTTTATGTATGAAAACACCGGGAACGTTTGCAAATTCACTTTCACATTAAAACACTATATACAAGACGTTTATCTAATACATGAAGCACGAAATCGTTTCCGATAATTTTATCTGCACATCTATTGTATATGTTATAGCATTCACTTACTTTCGCATAAAAAATAATCTACCATGAAACATTTATTATTTATTTTTCTATTTGCCTCTTTAAGTGTACAAGCCAAAGTGACATTGCCAGCCATCTATTCCAATGGAATGGTACTACAAAGAAACCAGCCTATTCGTATATGGGGACAGGCTGATCCAAAGGAGAAAATACAAATTTTATTCGCAGAGCAAAAACAAACGGCAAAAGCCGACGCCAAGGGATACTGGGAAGTTAACCTGAAAGCTCTGGAAGCCGGAGGTCCCTATCAACTGCAAATCACCGGAAAAGACAACCAAATAAGTATCAAGGATATTCTTATCGGAGATGTATGGTTATGTAGCGGACAGTCTAACATGCAATGGGTAGTAAACAACGTCACTAATGCGGAAGTGGAGAAAAAGAATGCCAACTATTCACAAATCCGAACTTTAAACATACCTCGCCGCATGGAATTATCCCCTAAAGATACAATCAGCACAACATGGCTCGTATGTTCACCTGAAACCGTAGGTCGTTTCTCTGGAGTGGCTTATTTCTTCGCTAGAAAGGTTTATGAGGAAACAAATATACCTATTGGTATTATAAATTCATCATGGGGCGGTACAATCGTAGAAACCTGGACAAGTCTGGAAGCTGCCAATACACTACCACAAAAACGACTAGACCGATATAACAAAAACGAGAAACTATCCCCCCCTACAGAATACTTTACACGAACAAATAAGGAAGCAAAGCGTAATGATTATCCATCATTGGTATACAATGCAATGATCCATCCACTGCTATCCTTCGCCATTAAAGGAGTCGTCTGGTATCAAGGAGAGAACAATGTAGGAAATGCAGAACCTTATACCGATTGGCTCACATGTATGATCAGTGACTGGCGTAATCGCTGGAATTCAGAATTACCGTTTTATATCATCCAACTTCCCAACTTCGATTCTACTAACAAGACACCACTTTGGGCGGAAATACGAGATGCTCAGCGTAAAGTTCTAACAGTTCCTAAAACCCATCTCATTGTTACCAGCGACTTAGGAGATCCGCATGATCTTCATCCTCGCAACAAACAAGAAGTAGGTATGAGGGTAGCATTACAAGTGTTGCATCACGAGTATGGGCGTCCGGATATTGTCAGTGAAAGCCCCATGTTCGAACGTATGGAAATCAATGGTGACAAAATCATAATTACATTCAAAAATACAGGTTCCGGTTTAGAAATACGCAGCCGATATGGATGTCTGCAAGGGTTTACCATCGCAGGAGAAGATAAAAAATTCTACTGGGCACAGGGAGAACTCAAAGATAATCGAATTGTTATTTGGAATCCGAAAGTTCCTAACCCTATTGCTGTACGCTATAACTGGGAGAACAATCCGGACGGAAATCTTTATAATAAGGATGGCCTACCGGCTTGCCTATTCCGCACAGATAATTGGTAAACATTATCTATTATTCACATTGCTAACAAATCAAACGGAATTATCGTTTTAAGAGAACTGCTCCTAAAGTTTCGTGTCTAACTTTTGGGGGCAGTTCTAAATTGTGAGGTACAGTTTATTTTTAGACGGCCTTGTTAGCCCCAATATACATTTCCAAATCTTTGCACGCTGCAATCGACTCTATAAACGAATAAATCAGGTGTTCTTATACCTCTCCTTATATACTTTAGGAGAAACTCCATAAACACTCTTAAAATAATCACCAAAATGATTATAACTGCCAAATCCTGTTTGATAGGCAATTTCCGTTGCTGTCTGTTGAGAAGTACGAAGCATCTCAGCAGCACATTCCAAACGGATATTACGGATCAATTCTGCCGGAGAAAGATTAGTAATAGCCTTTACCTTACGATATAATTTAGCTCTGCTCACTCCCATTTCCTTGCATAACATTTCCACATCCAACTCTGGATTAGAAAGATGTGTTTTCACCACTGCCTCATATTGTTCAGCAAAAGATTTATCTGCAGGTTCCAACTCAATGCCTACACTCTTTAAAGAGAGTTGTTTTCCATAAATCTCCTTCAATTTCTTCCGACCGCTCAGAATATTATTAATACGGACTATCAAGGTAGAGACTTTGAAAGGTTTCACAAGATAGTCATCCGCACCGGCCTGAAAGCCTTCTTCAACATACATGGTCATGGATTTTGCAGTCAGCAATATGACAGGAAGATGGCAAAAAGAAGGATTCTCTTTAATATACGTACATAATTCCATCCCATCCATTTCAGGCATCATGACATCACTCACTACTAATGACATATTTTCTTTGCCTAATACCTCCAATGCTTCACGTCCATTCTGGGCTGTAATAACTTTAAAGTTTCGCGACAATTTTTTCTGAAGATAAGTCAGAATTTCAACATTATCATCCACCAACAAAATTGTCTCAGAAATTGAAGTAACTTTAAAAGAAGAAGCACTGTCTACTACATCCTCACTCTCATCCAATGTGTATTGAGCCGCCATTTCGTAACATTTATCATATCTCCACGGCAAATCAATGGAAAAACAAGTACCATGCGGTTCCCTGCGTCTAACCGATATAGTTCCCTGATGTTTTTCTACAATAGCTCTTGCTATGGTCAGACCAACTCCACTACCTCCCATCTGTCCATGCAAATCCTGATGAGACAGTGCAAAAGGTTTGAATATCTTGCTTATATCCTCATTAGATATTCCTACTCCTGTGTCTTTCACTTCAATGTGTATTCTCGGCTTCTCTCCTTCAATCAAAAAAATAGCTAAAATGACAGTTCCCCCCTCCGGAGTAAACTTCAGAGCATTGGACAATAAATTAAAGAACACTTTCTCTAATGCGTCCTTATCAAATGTAGCTAATATAGGTATCTCCGGTAGAGAAAGCTGCAATGCTATATCTCTTTGCCGGGCAGTAACCTGAAAAGAGTAATAAATCTCCTGAATAAAATCATTAAAATTAAAAGAAGATAATTCCAGTTCCCCATTGCCATTTTCTATCTTCCTCAGATCCATCAGATCATTTACCAACGTGAGTAATCGTTTGGCATTACGACGGATTAACAGCAAGTCTTCTTCTACTCCAGAAACATGTATTATCTTTTTCTGTATCTCGTCCAAAGGATTCAGAATCAGAGTTAACGGAGTCCTAAATTCATGCGCCACTTGCGTAAAAAAGGTCTGCAATTCCCGGTTGAACTCCTCAGATTTATCCTTTTCAATTTGTTTGAGGTACAGTTCGTGCTCTAACCGTTGTTTCCTTTGCTTATAGGCAATATAACGTTGCAATATGTAGAAAATAATAGCAGCATAAATAGCAAATGCCCACCAACGCGCCCATAAAGGGGGAAGCACTTCAATTTTCAAATGAGTTTCCGGCCCTATCGTTCCATCATTATTAAGTACTTTGATCCTTAAAAGGTAGTTACCGGAGGCTAGATTACTATAGAATACTTCACGACGATTACCCGCATCCACCCAATCCGGGTCTACTCCATCCATCTTATAAAAGAACCGGTCGCTATTACCATATATATGGTTATCACTCGCATAGGCTATTGAGATGTTTGTCTGATTGTGTTTTAAACATAACACGGATGTCTCAGCCAAACATTTATCTAACACAGAACTTTCACAAGGTCTTTGCAATTTATTATTAATACGTAACGTAGTAAGAATCACAGAAGCCGGTATATCATTCAACATAAAATTCCGATTATCTACCATTATATAGCCGGTATTACCCAATATCCAAAAACGATTGGCTGAATCTATCAGACTGGAGGCATCCATATCGGTCAGACGCAAACCGTTGTTATTATCAAAAGTATGTAATTGTTCTTCTTTTGGATCGAACAAATACAATTTGTGTGCACCAATTACCCATAACCTCTCTTCATTCTGTTTGGCAACGAAATAAAGTTTATCCGAATGAACCTTGGTATGCGACAAATGTTGCTTTCGCATTTTCCAATGTTTATCTACAGATAAGAGTCCCTGTCTCTCAGTCGTCATCCATAGGTTATGTTCCGAATCACGGCAAAAAGAAGTTATACTAAGCGATTTATCTGCAGGAACCCCCAAATCTGCCGCACTTATCTGTTTCTTTTGTCCTGTATTCAGATTATAGACATACAATCCATCTTTCTGGGTGGCAAACACAAGTATTCCAGGATCTATCTCATCTATGTAATTCGAGCATGGGAATCGCACGGAATCCATATTCAGACAGAAAACGCCCTGATCCTGTACGGATATCCACCAATGTCCTTTAGAGTCTTTGAAAATATACAATATATTTGTATTATCGTATTTCCGCAATAATGAGAATTTATTCCTCTTTATAGAATAATTATAGACTTCTCCCCGTTGATTACCGCACATGATTGTATCACCGGATATACAGATCGATTTAATAATATTATCATTGTGATGCTTGTTTTCGTTCAACCAAAAAGATTCCACTTGGCCTGTTTTCGGACGATGACACAGCAAACCGTTACCTTCTGTTGCGAACCAAATATTATTATCAGCATCTTCTTTTGCCATCCTGAAGCGTCCAGCCAAATGAGAAGGAGCAAAGAATCTGAAGCGCTGATTATAGCTGTGACTGTAGTTCACACCACCGGCATATGTACCAACCCACACTATTCCTTGCCTATCCTTAAACAAAGAATATATAGAATAATAGCTCAAGCCTCCTTCTTCCCCGATTTCTCCTTTTTCTACTATCACTTCCTCCATATTATCCTTATGTAACCTAAATAGACCGTTGAAAGTGCCAATCAACATATAGTCCTTATTCAACTCTATGATATCCCTAATCTCCTTATTAAGGAGAGATGTAGAAGAAAGCTTATAAGTTTTCACTTCCTTGGTCTTAGGATTATATTTGTTAATACATATACCTACGATCACGCTCCAAAGACAACCTTCTGAATCCACCCGCAACACATTTATCAATCCGTCAGTCAAGGGGCCTTTCTCTATGGACTTGGGATAAATATGCTCAAGCAATTGCCAGTTTTCATCATATACAATAATGCCATGTTGGCGAGTACCTACATAATATTTCCCACCAGCCTGCACAAATGCAGAATATCGATATTCCTCCGGAGCGTCCTGCAGAACCACAAGAGTATCTTTTTCCATATCATATCTGAATATTTTCTTTTCCGTATAGGCTACCAAGCTCTCCTCTTTATCAACCCCAATCCCAACCCAACGGCTACTTTGGTTCTTGTCATACAGGAAACTTTTTACTTGCTGAGTAGAATATTTCATCCTGTCCAAACCATTTTCATGCAATATCCATAAATTCTTATCCCTGTCCTGAATGATGCGGCGTATTTTATTACCTCCAAGAGTGGGTTGGGTATTAGTACTAAAAATATCGATACGCTGTCCGTCATAACGGTTTAAACCATTATCACTTCCCAACCAGATAAAACCATCCTTATCCTGATATATGGATTGCACATAATTATGAGAAAGTCCGTCTTCGGTAGTCAAATGTTCGAAGAACAATTTGTCGGTCAAAAGCTGGGCACTTACACTCGACCAACAAAAAAAGAATAATATCAATACAATATATCGACTAAACATGCTGCAAATATACCTTTTATTCCTTAATGATACAAATCCGGGAGTTTCTGAGATATATCGTAAAGTCCTAAAATTCATTACATTCTAACTTTGCAGCGATAATAAAGAAAATAATATTAACCCTAATAAAGTAAATACCATGAAATCTCAAGTAACACTTAAAACAATCGCTAAAGCACTAAATCTTTCTACTTCCACTGTATCCAGAGCTTTGGCAGACCAGTGGGATGTAAATTCGCAGACCAAAAAAATCGTAATGGAATTGGCTACCCAATTAAACTACAAGCCCAATATCATGGCAGTGAAACTTAAACAATGCCATAAGAATAACCCGAAAGTCAGTAAACAACCTAAAATTACCATTAAAGAAATGGCACGTCAACTCAATCTGGCACCATCTACTATATCACGCGCATTAGCCAATAAAAAGGATATTAGCCTAAGCACCAGGAAGGCTGTACAAGCTTTAGCCAAGAAGCTACATTATCGCCCAAATCCTATCGCTATCATCTTAAAACAACAACATACTAAACGTGCATCAGCATAATCTCATATTAATGCAAATCAGGGGTTGAATTTGGTTCATATAAGGAAAAGCAGAGAGTTAAACTCTAAAAACTATTCTTTTGTCATTTAATTCATCATCCGACAAAAACAAACCAATTTCAGCTACTGATTCGCATTACTAACAAATAAAGAAGCGAATAGATTTGACGAAATACAATATTTTTTCTTGGTGCAGAAAGGAGTAAAACGGTATAGTAATGAGTTTTCACCACAGAGTAACACTGAGTTTCACGGAGTTATATTCTTTTGATTTCAAATTGATTAAGCTCTGTGAAACTCTGTGTAATCTGTGGTGAATTAATTCATAACGGTATGGAAATGAATCAAATGCTGAGCAATACTATCTCAATTTATATTGGAATACTCATTTAGTCCAAAACCGAAAAGAAACGTGCATATCTGATGAAATATATTAGGAAAAGAACAGAAGTTAAATACGTTTTTCTCTCGAAAAGTTAGCCTTAAACAAGCCAACTCTTCGAGAGAAAAAACTATGCAAGCCTATCCCATAGCCTTTTTATAACGTAACAATGCTTCTAAGAAATAATAATCGGCATAAGAAAGTGGTACATCTACTTCGCTCTTTTCTGGAAGATTACCGACACTATGCTTTAGAATAAAATTACAGTTAGTTCCCGGTTCAGCAAGATAATGAGATGAAGCAAGAGTTCGAAGTTGTTTTTCAGCTATTGATAGATAATTTTGTCTTGCTTTCTCATCCGTAGCAAAACCACTCAGTTCCACAAAAGCAGAGGCCATTATTGCACCGGCTGAAGCATCGCGATATTCATTACCGTTAGGAGCATCAAAGTCCCAATAAGGAATACCATCAACCGGAAGACGTGAAAGAAGCATATCGGCAATATTTTCTGCGTGCTCCAAATACTTTTCATCTCTGGTCATACGAAACATCATTGTATAGCCATAAAGCGCCCAGGCTTGCCCTCTCCCCCATGATGATTCATTGGAATAACCCTGTACTGTTTGCCGGCTACGCACATGTCCATCTTCAGGGTCATAATCTACTAGATGATAAGAAGAATAATCTTTACGGAAATGATTTTTAAGGGTAGTATTTGCATGCGTACGAGCTACATATTCCAAAGTATCATTATCAAAGGCTTTCGATGCAAACATCAATAATTCCAGATTCATCATATTATCAATGATAACAGGGTATTTCCAACCACGACGCAAAAAATCCCAGCTCCGGATTACTCCAGTTACGGAACTAAAGCGGGTCGCCAATGATTGTGCCCCTTGATAAAGAACTTTCTTATAATCTTCATTTCCTGTAAGACGAAAACCATTACCATAACTACAATTTAACTGGAAACCGACATCATGATCATTGGTCACGTATTGAATGGGATCCAGCTTCAACGTATTCTTTTCGGCCAATGTCTTCACGGCTTCATTTTGAGTATACTCATAAATATACCAGAGTGAACCGGGATAAAACCCGCTACACCACCAATAAATTGTCGAAGATTTAAATGTGCTGTCCGAAGCTATGGACTGCGGTAAAGTAGTAACCTCCAAACGAGTATCCATTGTCAAATACTGCTGTTCAGCAACGGTAAATACACGTGCCGTCAATGCATCCATTGATTCCTGTTTCGAACACGAAATAAGGAAACCAATTAAACTTAATAAGAGCCATTTTTCTTTCATAAATCCTTTTTATAATTTAATTAATAAACAATTCATCTGATAAGATTTAATGTCACTTTCAACAAATTCTTCCTGTTTGCGGGAAGGTGGGTTTCAAAACCTACACGCATACTTCCCGAATTAGGTTCATCAAAAGCATGGAGAGGTTCATTGGACCAAAGTTTCATTTCAACATCACCTGGTGCAATCACGGTAAGCAACATTCGATGTCCATCCTTAGCCAATTCCATTTGATTCTTACCGATGATCTTTGCTTCAGCCGGTGTTACCATAATCCAAGTTACCAAAGCCTCTTTTTCTCCCGTAACCAGTTCATCTTTCACAATCAGATCATCTTCTTCATTCAGATAAATGATGCGGACAACTTTTTCCATATCATCAGCAAAAACGCTTATAAGATCTACTTCTGCCCCTTTCATATCTTCACTTTTATATATTCTGTTAATAGAAGCATAACTATTCACTAAATGCCGCTTATTGTTTATCGTAAGCGTATTATGTGCCATATTACCAAGACGGAACACTCCCCACCGTTGTCCTTCTTGAGACTGATCCCATAAATTTACTCCTCTACTCTCCAGACTTAAGTAATTTTGCATTCCAAGATCTATCGCCCAGCGTATTCCCTTCCTTTCATAAATAAATGAACCGGCATCCATATGTGCATGAGAAGTTAGAGGAGAACCTCCTTTTACGGCCAAATAGCTATCCTCTTTACTATTCCATCCGCCACGATAAATAAAAACCGGAGTCTTTCCACTATTATGCCAGAAATGGCAGGAAGGCGGTTGTATATTACTCAAATCCTGATGAGCACAAAAAATCAACAGACAGGGCAATAAACGATCTTCTGCAAAACAAACTGAAGGATTCTCTAAATATTGATTTTCTAACCATAGTAAAGATAAATCCCCCATTTTCTTAGCAAACCAAAACATCATCATATTACATCTCACTCCATTAACAGCATCCGAAAAATTAAAGTATTCACCACTTGGAGCTGTCATAAATTCCATAAAGCGAGCTGATTCCAAAAAACCAGGATATTCGGACAATCCGGCATCCGTCCCCAATGCACTTTCAAGGGCAGCAATAAGTAACACCTGAAAACTGGTACCGTATCCCCAATAATGAAAGCCCTCTGGATATCCTCCGTCCGGTCCATAAGCCGATAAAGCTTTAGGATTAGTCAGCAAGCACCTCTCTATGATTTTTTTGCCTTATCCGGCACATCCTCAAAAACTGCAAGTGCACCATACAATAAACCAGCATTACAAACAGAATTCCAATTAGAGGCTGCCCTGTAAAACCACTCATCAGGAGCAGCGGCATCCAAGCCTTTTTCTACAATTGCGTCACGTACTATAGAACGTGTTTCCGATTCCAAATACTCATAAAGCCAATCATAACCTATGGATAATGCCAATACCATTTCTCCCACATCCAAAAAGTGAGATGGATTCCAATCTGGAAAACGGCTTACCGAAAGCATTTCTTGTGTCGCACGATAAGCATACTTTTCTTCCTTCGTCATACGATAGGCATATGAAAGATAGAAAATACGTTTTAATGCCAAACGGGAAACACTCAGCAACCGCTTCCCTTCCATAACTCGTTCCGCCATTTGTTGGATGAGTATCTCATCAGATTCTTCCAATATACGCTTATGAACCTTCAATAACGATGGAAACGTTGCTATTGATTTCTTTACAGCTTCTTCTCCTCCTTGCGTTAATAATAAACGAGGATGAGGGGTTATTCTTTCATAATCCACAAACTGCGCACACAGAACTAAAGAATAAAAAGCTAAAACTAACAATAAGATTATTCTCTGTAGACGAAATTTATAAAAAATGGATAAATATATCATCATATTAATTACTTAAAAGTTCAACAACATGGCAAATATCACAATATTATAGAATAATATAGAATCATTATCTGCAAAATCAACGGGAACGTTTTCCTTAACAAAAGCTAACCATCTTTCTGCGCGAGGTATGCAAAAACATGTTTTTACATAGAAATAATCAACTATATAACAAGCCATTAACATTAAAAACCTACAAAATCGTTCCCGATGATTTTCATCATTCTTTGCATAAGTTATCATATTATTTCAGAGATTTGCAAGTGTAATCAAATGTATAACATAAAGCAAATCTAAAAAGAATAGAATAGAAACAATATTATTATCCAGCAATTTTGAGGTTGAAAATCATAAAGTTGCAATCAGTAAAGACTAATAAATATCTAAATACTAAATTATTATTCAGTTATATGAAAAACAATTCATCACATCCATGCATGTGGCAGCAAGGTCACAAACGATGCTATCGTCTGGCCCAATCAGTAGCTCTGACTGCTTTGTTGGGCATTGGTACAGTACAAGCTGGTCAGCCCTTCATTACGACATCCCTTTCAATGCAGGTTCATAGTGTTGCTCCAGAACAACAAACGGGCAATATATCAATAAAAGGGCATGTAGTAGATAACAAGGGAGAAGTCCTCATTGGCGTTACTGTCATGGTAAAAGGTACCAATAACGGTGTCATCACAGATATGAATGGTAACTTTACCATTACCGCAAAAAACGGTCAAACACTGGTTCTTTCCTATATCGGATACAAAGATGTGGAAGTCAAAGTACAGCAAAGCAATCTAAACATTACAATGCAGGAAGACGCTCAAGCACTCGACGAAGTTGTAGTTATCGGATATGGTACAGCTAAAAAGAAGGATCTAACCGGTGCTATTTCAAACATTCGTCCGACCGACTTAAAAGCAGAAATGCCCCGTAATATGCACGACTTATTGCGTGCTAATGCTGCCGGTCTGAATATCTCAGTCAACAACGAAGCAAAAGGTGGCGGTGACTTCCTGATACGTGGTAAGGGTACGTTAAAAGCCGGTTCACAACCGTTACTTGTTGTAGACGGGGTTATTTATAATGGCGAACTTAGTGAATTGAACCCCAACGACATCATTTCAATCGACGTACTGAAAGATGCCAGTTCTGCTGCCGTATATGGTGCAAAAGCAGCAAACGGAGTCATTGCTATCACTACACAAAAAGGTATAGCAGGCAGTAAGCCAGTGATTAACGTCAATACAAGTTGGGGATTGGTCACTCCTATTAAGAGCCGCAAACTCAGAAATGCCGAGCAATTTCTTGATTTCCGCCAAGCATACGAAATCGGTAGGCAAACGGATGAATACCTTGAACAATATCCGGGAATGTATACCGATCCAAGAAAGCTTAATGGAATAGATAAAGTAGACTGGTATAATTATGACCAGAAGGATAAAGTTACGTCTGTATCAGAAGAAGAACTAATAACGAAATGGTTGTCACGTCTGGATCTATCTACCCCTGAAATCAATAATTATTTCAATGGTAAACTAACCAATTGGCAAGATTTGATGTTAAACAATGCAGTACAACAAAACTACAACGTCAGCATTAGCAAGAAAGGTGAAGATTACCAATACTATTGGTCTATTGGCTATATGGACAATGAAGGTATCAAAGATGGTGATGCATTTAGCCGTTTCACTACCCGCCTAAATCTGGAATCCAATGTCAGCAAGTATATCACAGTGGGACTGAATATGAACTTCTCCAGCCGTGACGAAAGCGCTATTGCTGTCGATACTAAAGCTCTGACATGGTTTTCTCCGTATTGTAGTAATGATGTTAACAATCCAGAAAGTGCTAACCAGCACTATCCTAATGGTTCAAACACCATCGCCAACCCATTCTATGACCGTAAATATACAGATAAGAAACAAGTATACATGAATCTGGATGGAACTATCTACGGGCGTCTGAATTTACCGTTCGGTTTCTCTTACCAGATGAACTTTACTCCGCGTTTGGCTTGGAACGAAAGCTTTGAGCACAAATCAGCCAAGAACGATGCCTGGGCAGGAGAAGGAGGCTCTTCCTTCCGCCAGCATAATAAAGCTTTCAACTGGCAGGTAGACAATGTTTTCAACTGGAAATATGAGTTCCTCGATAAACATAAAGTAGAAGCAACTTTCCTAGTCAATGCCGAAAAGTCACAAAGTTGGATGACTAAGAGCACTAACAAAGGATACAATCCAAGTGACGCATTAGGCTATCATGGTATCCACTTGGGCAACAATCCTACTGCATTGAGTACTGACCAATATACTACCGGCGATGCTTTGATGGGGCTTTTGTTCTACTCTTTTAGTAATAAGTATATGTTGACCGCTTCGGTTCGTCGTGACGGTTACTCAGCTTTCGGTATGATGAACCCACGTGCTACATTCCCTGCCATTGCCTTAGCATGGGTATTCACAGAAGAAAAATTCATGAAGAAAACCTCCTCATGGTTAAGCTATGGTAAATTACGTTTCTCTTGGGGTGAAAATGGTAATAGAGACATCGGTATCTACGCTGCCCTTGCAGAGTTAACCTCTAACCCAACTTGCTGGATCGATGGAAATGGCAAATTCTATACCACCACTTATACGTTGAACCAAAAAATGCCAAATAGCAAGTTAAAATGGGAACGTGCCAAATCATATAATATAGGTTTGGACTTCGGACTCTTCGGAGATATCTTAAGCGGTTCTATCGAAGTATACAAGAAAATGACCAATGATTTGCTCATGGACCGTGCCATCCCACCCATCACCGGTTTCAGCAAAGTATTGAGTAATATGGGACAACTCCAGAATACAGGTTTTGAATTGACATTGAATGCCAACATCATGAGACGCAAAAACTTTGAATGGAGTGCTACAGGTAACTTCTCACTCAACCGTCGTAAGATTAAACACTTATACGGTAACATGAAGAATATTCTTGATGCTGACGGTAATATCATCGGTCAGGTAGAAGACGATGATATCACTAACAAATGGTTTATTGGTGAGGACCCAGACCGCATTTGGGATTATGTAGGAGATGGTGTATGGCAACAAGATGAAGCTGAAGAAGCGGCAAAATACGGCTGCCAGCCTGGTGACTTTAAATATCTGGACTTCAACGAAAATGGGAAATTGGACCAGGATGACAAGAAACACCAGAAATATACAACCCCTCGTTTCCGTTGGACATTCCGTAACAACTTCCAATTGTTCAATGATCTGGATATTTCATTTATGTTGTACTCTTTATGGGGTCACTACGGTTCATATGCTGATGCCGCCAACAATAACTTCGATGCTTCTATCAGTTGCGGTTACGATCAGCCTTACTGGACACCAGAAAATCCGATTAATGACTATGCACGTATCGGTTCAAAGAACTTAGGAACACATTACGTAAACAAGTCATTTATCCGTTTGGACAACATCACAGTTTCATATCGCCTGCCACAAAAATGGACAAAAGTTGTAGGTATCCAAGATTTACGCTTCAATGCATCCATTCATAATGTAGCAGTCTTTGCTCCTCATTACGACGGTTGGGATCCTGAATCAAATAGCCCAATGGGAAGAACATTCAATTTCGGTATTAACTTTACACTCTAATTTGAAAGAACAATGAAAAAGAACAGAATATTCAAAACTATCAGTGGTGTCGCTTTATGTACGGTACTACTAACCGGATGTAGCGAAAGTTGGCTGGAACCTAAGCCCCTCTCTTTCCTCACTCCTGAAAATGCATATGTTGATGCTGACGGTCTGCTCACTTCTCTTGCAGCAGCCGAACGTTCCATGCGTCATGAATACTTTGGAAACGGAAGCGGATATACTTGTGAACTTATCTTCTCCGATCTCTGTATCAGCGGAACAACTGATAAAGCAGGGCCCTTGCAGGATATGGATCGCCAATTAATGCCGGATGCTAACTTTAATAATGCGGAAAACTCCTATTTGACATCGCACAACTGGGATGAGAACTGGAATCAAATAAAATATACAAATGTAGTACTTTCACGTATGAAAGATACTAAATTCGTCAATGAAGCAGAAAAAAACAAAGTATTGGGTACAGGTTACTTTCAGCGTTGTTACAGATACTGGCGACTGATCAACCAGTTCGGGGATGTCCCCTTCATTGATGTTGAAGTCACATACCCACGGTATGATTTTAATACATGTGATCGTTGGAGTATCTTACGTCGTATGAAAAAAGAGCTGGAATTTGCATACCAATGGGTACCCGAACAAGTAGACCGTGGACACACCACCAAATCGGCCTGTGGAGTACTGTTGATGAAAGTCTATATGTCATTGGGGGAATTCGACAATGCTATCAAAGTTGGAAATGAAATCGTAGCTAAACACCCACTGATGGTAAACCGTTTTACTTCCACTAAAAACAATCACCCCAACCTGATGTTTGATCTGCACAGTGTAGAAGCCAAAAGTGATCCGGCCAATACAGAAGGTATATTATATGGTGTATCCGAACCGAATAATGCCAGTGGTACAGGCTCTGCAAAAACAGAAATCATGGCTAACTGTGTTCCTATGTGGAATAATAACGTAGTAAAAACTCCGAGTGGAAAAACAGGTTTCGCCGTCACTCCCGACAGCAAAGACGTTGCAGCCGGTATTGTGGAGGACGTGAATAAAACATATGGACGAGGCATTGCCCGTGTACGCCCCACCAACTACTTCCAATATACCATTTGGACAGAGAAGGAAAAAAATGACTTACGTGGCCGATACAACCACGATAGTTGGAGACGTATGGAAGACTTGATCTATAATGACCCGGCCCTGAAAAAAGCCAATGATCCCTGGTATGGAAAGAAAGCTGTAAAGCCTGTAAATATGTCTTGTGGCGATTCCATTCGTTGCTGGTTTTCATGGCCCCACTACAAAGTATATATTCCAGATCCAACAGCAGGTAGCGGTCAATGGAAAGGTGGTTCAAGTCCTATCTATCTAATGCGTAGTGCCGAAGTTTATCTGATGCTTGCCGAATGTTATTATTGGAAAGATAATCTGGGTGAAGCTGCCAACATGCTGAATGTAGTACGCAAACGTGCAGGTGCCGATCTGTTGACTGCTCAGGACATCAATATCGGTGAAATTCTGAATGAACGCGCACGTGAACTTTATTACGAAGAACATCGTCACATTACATTAGTTCGTATCGCTTATACATACGCACTGACAGGTAAACCTTGTGAGATATTCGACGGACGTATCTACAAAATGGAAAACTTATGTGGTCCGAAGGGTGCCAACAACTTGAAAGATGCCGGATACAATTTCTGGTTCGACTGGATCAGCCAACATAACAATTTTTACAACAAAGGTGTAAAGAACAGATTTGCTGAATACACTATGAGTGTTCATCACATGTTATGGCCTATTCCTAACAAAGATATCAGAGCCAACACCAATGGACACATTAATCAAAATAACGGTTATTTAGGCTGTGAAAATAATGTAACCCCCTTGCAGGTACCCGAAGAAGGCCAGTTCATGAAAGATTAATCGTGGATATCCACTTTTATAAAGGATTGCCCCTGCCACATAATATTTGTAGCAGGGGTAAATTTTATAATTTACAAAGAATAAAGATATGTACAAGCTTTTATATAACATTTCATTTGCCGAATTGAAAAGAAAATGGTTATTATTGTTAATAATCAATTTCTGTATAACACCCATAGAAATGCTGGCAAATTATAAGATTGAATCTTCCAATTATATTTTAAGAATAGCATCCAAAGATAAAGGAAGATTGCTGTTGCAAAACAAACAATCGGAGACATTGGTACAACTTGGCGAGCTGAAACTTGGCCGGTGGCCTCAACTTGAACTCGAAAACAATTGCAAGTATGAAATAATAGAGGTGGATGGGGCAAGTGCCATTCGTATCAATTATTTTTTTTCTCCATCAGTACCGACTTCGATGAAACTTACAGGTACATTCATAGTACACCAAGACCGAGTGGACGTACAGTATTTGCTTTCAGGAGTTCCCGAAAAGTATAAGGCTGACTGGAAAGGATGTCAGTTCCGTTTCTGCCTGCCCGAAAACGCCGGTACTCAAAAACTTCCGGAAGCCAAATTGGGGATATGGCAGCGGGATACTAAAGGAGGACTTCCGTTAGAAACAGCCGATGCCAAAATATTCCCGTTTTTGATAAAAAACCGCTTGCTTTGCCTTACTTATGGAGCCGATAACAAAATCGACTCAAATTGGAAAAGCGAGGACTACAGACATACGATTCTGTCGCGTCAGGAAGACGGCAACTATTTCACTCAGTTTTCAATCCTATTTCCTCCTTATGGATGGCCTTACGAAGCTATCAGTGCAAAATGGCAGAAACGTCCGTTTGCCTTGACACTTACCACTGATAAAGTCTATAACTGGTGGGAGGACGCAACTGCTCCAATCGGCGTACAAGCTAAAATCATCAATACGTCACCAGTTCCACAAAAATGTATGCTTAAGTATTGGATTCGCGACTATGCCGGAAATTACATAGTGAATGACTCCAAGAAATACTTCTTAGAAACAGGAGAAGTACAAGTTCACTCTATTGAATTTACAGCAAACACAGAACGGGAAATTTATTTTGTAGAAGTCTCCGTTGAAGACGAAAACGGAAAAGAACAAACTTTTTCAAGGACAAGTCTGGCTATATTGCCCCCGCATGAGTTTAAAGCCACACCCGATGAAAATATTATGGGGCTTTCAGCCTATTGGGCCATTCCCGATTCCATGAACCTAAAACGTTTATTAAACCGGATGGGTGTCCGATGGGTACGTAATGGAATTACCAGCAGTTTCAAAAATACAGAAGCTACATTTCACAATAACATAAACTGGAAGAAGAACTGGAAAGACCCAGAGCGAGAAGAATTGATACGCTCCTTTTTCCGAAAGATTGTAAAGAACGGAAATAAGATATGGGAATTTGGCAATGAACTGAACATGAGTTCACCGGATATTGCCGGTGCCGGCGAAGGCATTGGCAAAGCTCGTTTAGCTGAAGCATATATAGAGTGGCTGAAAGCCATACGCAAAGTTCAAAAAGAACAAATTGAATGGCGGAACATTCAGATTATCTCATTCGGAATAGCAGGGGCAGATGAAGTCTTCCTGGAAAAAATTGTAGAATTGGGAGGATGGGACTTACTGGACGGAATCGCATTGCATCCGGGCAGAGGTAATTTTACACCAGATTTCCCGGTAGCCGCTCCTTGGGAAGATTTCAAGAAGCCTACTTCCGGATATCAATACTGGAATTATTACGGTTCTATCCGGATAGTTAAGAATTTCATACAAAAGCATGGAGGTAACAAAGATTTGTACCTTACCGAAATATACGCACTTGATTATCCAAATCATTCATGGAACGATACCCCTCGCGAAGCGGCAGAGAATTTATTATTATCGTATGTGCTTGCAGCAGCAGAGGGAGTAAAGAATGCGCTTTACTATCAGCTATTTAACTCCGTATGGTTCGACCATTTAGGAGTAAATGCCACCAACCGGGAGTATTTCTTTGGGATGATCAACAGAGATTTGAGTTTCAAACCTTCTTTGATGGCCTTTTGCAACACGGCTGAAGTATTGGATAAAGCTGTATTCAAAGGCTGGATACGGATGGACGAAAAGCATCCGCTTAGCAGAGGAATTTTGTTCGACACTCCCCAGGGAAGCATGGTTGTACTTTGGGATAGGACAGAAGGAAATATCCTGACCCATCCTAACGGAGATATTTTTCCGGAACCTTGGGTAAGCTCATGGAGAATAAAAAAGAAACTGACCTTGCCAAGCAGTACTCCCGAGGTTACCTTACTGAATGCCATCGGACAAAAACAAATAGTACCCGCTATTAACAACCAAGTGACTATAGAACTGACTGGCGCTCCTTGCGTGATATACGGAATAGACGCGTCACGAATTCAGCTTTATCATTAATCAAGGATGCCATAAAGTTAAAAAAATAAGAATAATATAAACATTTTACCATGAATACTCTAAAAATGATTACAGGAATTTTATTCTTCTTACAGTGTTTTACGTTCACGGTGTTGGCTGAAAGTCTTCCCAAATTTGCTATGATTATTTCCAATTGTTTCAGTTGTGGAGGGGCCGCCCTTTCCCGACACACTTTCGGAGAGACTGTTCAGACTGTCAACTGGCAGTTTCCCCATTATTTTTATCGCAATTTCCAGAAATACAACGGCAAAGAAAACACGCTTCCTTTTGACCTGTATGAGTTGATAACTCTTTTAGCCCCACGTCCGGTTTATATTGCCAGCACCACCGAAGGCCAATGAGCCGACCCTAAAGGAGAATTCCTATCCGGAGTACATCCTCCGGTATATGAGTTTATATTCGGGCCTACCATATTCGTTCCGGAAAACATAATATCACTCTATATGACTGGAAACAGTATGTAAAGTTCGCAGATAAATGATTCAAATAAAACATCCGCCCACGGTTGTAAAATTCAATACAACTTTTTAAATATTACCAGAAATGAATAAAATACTTATTATCAGATTAGTATTGTTGTATTTATTAGAAATGAAGACAATATATGTTTTTTCACAGCCACCCTAAAACTGATAAAAGTTACTGTCTCTCCCGATCATGCAAACTGGCTATGCAAGACCGAAGAGAAAGCAACCGTCTCTATTTGCGTATGAAAGGATCAGGTTCCTATGCGAAATGTTTCCATACACTATGAAATTTCAGAAGATTTGATGAAGCCCCACAAAGTAGAAAATATGGTTCTGAACGACGGCACACTAAAATTACCATTAGAAACTTTTAAAAAAGATAATGCTCATAATGCAATGTATTCCATCCCGATATTCAATTTCAACAATATGGAACAGTTGCAGGCCATTGTGAAAGCTTAATAGCCTGTTTTTCCTTCCTTTTGAGTCCATGCCTCAAAAACTTTGATCTCTTCATTGTGCAACAATATTTCCGGCGGTAGTTTACGGTTAGCAAGCTTTAAGGCAATCTCGTCATAAATAAAAGAGTCATCAAAACCTATATTCCGCGCGGTGGTCTTGTTGTTTCCGTAATACATTCTGTCCAGTTTGCCCAATAGATAGCACCGAGGCACATGGAGCATGGCTAGCAAGATAGATAAAAGTGTTACCTAAGCAAAAAGATTGCTTCGGGTAACACTTCTATCTTAAGAATAATATAAACTGTTTTATTGCTTGATAATCTTCTTGGTTATGCGTTTGGCACCATTTATGTCGAAGACTGCGTAATAGATTCCTACATTGATTCCAGTCATGTTTATGCTGTGTTCCAAAGTATTACCTAATACCGAAATTGACTGACTTGCAATCTGCTGCCCGATTACATTATAAATATAGAGGTGTATTTGCTCGATGTCCGACTGAAAATTACCTTTGATGAACAGTCGGTCCTTTACCGGATTAGGACTTATTTGTATATCTTTCCCATCGACATAAAGGTTCTCTATGCCGGTCGGGGCATCTCCGTGAAGCTGTATCTGAGAGGCATCCATGCCGTAAACAATAACAGGAGCTCCGGTTAGAGTTATTGTAGCTTTATGGTCTTTCACCGGGATTGATTCTTTTTGTCCGATGGCATTCAATACCGTAATACTTTCTTCTTTGCAAGGCAAAGTCAATTCCGTTTGTATATTCCATGAACTGATCCAAGGTTCCGGAGAACTATTCCCGTTGGGACGTGGTAGTATATCGCCTTCCATTCTGTCCCAAATAATACTCATAGGACCTTTAGGCGTATCGAACATGACTCCTTTGCTGAAAGGATTATTTTCACTGAACTTAATCCATCCTTTGAAACGGGCCCCATCCAATGCTTCGGATATATTGCAGTAGGCCATGAAGGAAGGCTTGAAACTTAGATCGCGGTTGATTAGACCAAAGAAATATTCGCGGTTGTCTTCTCTCACACCTAATTGATTATTCCATACAGAATTGAATAGCTGGTAATAGAGTGCATTCTTTACTCCTTCAGCAGCGGCAAGTGCAAATGAAAGGACCACGTTCTCGGCTGATTCGCGGGGAGTATCATTCCATGAATGGTTCGGAAAGTCAAGTGCGTAGACTTCCGTCAGGTATAAATCTTTATCATTTCCATGTGCTTTAATAAAGTTTTTGAGAATACGGATGGAACCATAGTAATTCCAGTATTGATATCCTGAAGAAGGTTTCTCAAATTCATTCCATGGAACTGTTACAGGATAATCGGGAGTAAAGTTACCTCTTCCTGGGTGAAGTGCTATTCCATCCAGCAATTCCCAACCTCCTAGTGTGACGAGTTTTTCCAGGAATACTTCGTCAGTACCGGCAAAACCGAAAGATATAATTTTGATTTTTTGCCATTCCGTTTTTTCCGACTGTATCTTGCGGATGGCTTTTAACCATTTCACATAAGGCTCGGCCAATAGTGCTTTTCCGATACCTTCACCGGCTCCACCTATATCAGGAGAACTCATATTCAGTTCATTGCCAAACTCCCAAATTTTGTTTCCATTCTTCACCATTTCTTGGAAGCAGGTTCGGATTTGTTTATCTCGTTCTGTATCAGTCCACTTTTTTGTCCAGTCGATATTGTTATGATACATCGCTTCGATATTCTTGAAACTGCTGTTAATTCCGTTTCTTACCCATCTGACCCCCATTCTGTTTAACAACCGTTTCAATTCTGTTGAGTCAGGGATAGCCCAGTAAGCGGAAAGTCCCATGATGTTTTCATCAGGAGTAGATGTGAACTCGTGTGGGGGTAGGAGCCCTAGATTCGTTCTGTGGAACACTTGCTCCTTGCCAGTTTCATCCTCAATGGAAGCCTCCACAAAGTAGATTTCTCTTTCGCTTTCAGGGGTGAACTCAATGGGATAGACTTGTAGCTGACCGGCTTCTATAGTAAGTGACCGGCTTTCATTGACAACATAATTTCCGGCATAGTCTCTGATCCAATATTTGAGTGTGCAATTTTTCTTCTCTTGGGAAGTGTTGGCCAGATTTGCCTTTACACTTAATGTTCCGGATGCATTTTCCCACCAATTGTAAGATTTATCGGTGCTGAGAGTTAATGCAAAGGGACGTCCTTTCCATTGGGCGCAGATGGCTTCGTACGGCCAGTCCGAAGAAGCCACCAGTACGGAGAACTTCGTGGAGTAAGAACCGTCCTTATTATCAATTAAGACAGTATGCCTGTACCAGTCGTCCTTCCAACTGGAATTAGCCTTATTCTCAGGACCATAGGCCAAACATATTATTTTATCTTTTATGAGGAATGGGAAGAAATTGGAGTCTGCGGCTTCAATGGGCAATCCTCCTTGTGCATCCCGTTGCCATAAGCCGAGTTTGGCCTCTGGCAATATTTGGGTATTTGCCTTGTTGGAGAGTATGAAGCGGAATTGTGAGCCTCCCCAGTTGGTGACATATCCAGTAGGAACACCAGAAACCAAATATTGGACGTCTACTCGGTCGGGACGTGCAATAAAGGTTCCGGTCAGTGTAATAGAAGAAGGCACGGATGAAGGAAAAGTGTAGGTAGCTCGGATGGCCTGATATCCGTTTACTTCAATGATTTCATAACTGCATGTATTTTCCATTGTGATGGCAGGTGTCCATCCGAACTTTAGTTTTCCGAGTTGAATCAGGTTTTCAGATTCCTTGTTTTTGATATACAAAGTCTCTGTGTTTGTGCCTGATGCTTGCAGGATGTAATTAGGCATTTCAATTTTGTAAAAATTTTGTGCATTTAATGGTACAATGCACAGACTTATCAAACATAATATACAAATCCGTTTTAATTTGTGAACCGATTGAAGGAGTAGTGTCTTTTTCTGCATAAATTTTAGTAATTTAGTGATTATACAATTACAGCCGGAAACTGGCTGGCAAGACAAAACTAATGATTTGAAGCAGGTTGTTCAAAGAAACAGGGATAAATCATCGGAAACGATTTCATGAAAAATATAAGGATAAAAAAAGAGGATACATTTCTGTCTGCGCGTTTTCAACCAGATAATGCCACATTTTTTTCATAAGTATTATGTATGAATTCAACAACATTGCAAATATCGAATCTTTATCAAACAAAATAATTTACAACTAAATCATCGGGAACATTTTCTGAAATACAGATTTGCAAAATATATCAAAAAGAGAGCAATTCAATAAACAATGCAATCTTCTTTTATGTACTTTTGTATGCACTACTTCCACATAGAAGCAGACATTACAAACTTGAATATTCCATAAGTATGAAAAAAATAATTCTAATCAGCATATTACTTTTGTTATATGGGACATTTCTTCCGGCACAAGAAATCAAACAAAATGTAGAAGAACGTCTACAAGCTTTCTTTAAAGAATATACCACCAATACGGTAAATATAGGGACTTGCAAGCTGGACAGTTTCCGTATTGACTTCCGGAAAAAAAGGTTGCTCATCTATACAAACGAACGCTTTGCCTACCAGCCCTTACGACCAGCAACAGTAGATGCCATTTATCGACATTTGGAACAAATCTTGCCGGGACCGGTGAGTTATTTCAAAATAACCCTTTTTGCAAACGGACGAAGCATTGAAGACCTCATTCCAAATCTTTATCGGAAAGAGAAGAAAGACAAGACACGTCTGTTTAATAAGTTGGAATACAGAGATAGTCCGTGGGTATCCCGTATCTCACGTCCATACGAAATTACCCGTGGATTGGAAAGAAGACATATCGCCCTTTGGCAAAGTCATGGAAAATATTATATCAACAACAAAAATAAATGGGGATGGCAACGTCCGCGCCTGTTTTGTACAACGGAAGACCAGTTCACACAATCATTCATTTTACCCTACCTCATACCCATGCTGGAAAATGCCGGAGCCAACGTATTCACCCCCCGTGAACGGGATACGCAAAAACAAGAAGTAATCGTCGACAATGACGGAAACCTGAGCGGATATGGTGGACAAGGTTCCCTCTATTTAGAAGTCAAAAGCCGAAAAGCACGTTGGCAACAGACAAGCCAACCAGGGTTTGCCCAACAGAAGAGAGTATATCAAGATAACGAAAATCCTTTCATTACCGGTACAGCCCGCTATGCCCAAACCGAAAAGAAAAAAGATAAAGCCTTTGCCGAGTGGATACCCGATATTCCGGAAACAGGGGATTATGCTGTATACGTCTCTTATCAAACTTTGCCTAATAGCGTAAGTGACGCCAAATATATTGTTTTCCATAATGGAGGAACCACTGAGTTCAAAGTAAATCAGCAGATAGGTGGTGGTACGTGGGTGTATCTCGGTACTTTTTCTTTTGATAAGGGAAAGAACGATTATGGCATGGTGGTACTTAGCAATGAAAGCAAACAGAAAGGTGTAGTCTGCGCTGATGCCGTACGCTTTGGCGGTGGAATGGGCAATATAGAACGCGGTGGAGAAACCAGTGGAATGCCTCGCTATCTGGAAGGTGCCCGTTATTCTGCACAATGGGCCGGCATGCCTTATTCGGTTTATGGCGGACGTGAAGGTAAAGATGACATGTCTGATGACATTAATGTACGTTCCAGAATGATTAACTATCTGTCCGGCGGTTCGATATTCAATCCCAAAGACAAAGGTTTAGGAGTACCTTTTGAACTCTCAATGGCATTGCACAGCGATGCGGGTGCCAGCAAAGAAGATAAAATCATAGGTACGCTCGGCATATATACCACCGATTTCAATAACGGAGTACTCGGAGCCGGAACAGACCGCTATGCCTCCCGAGACCTTTCCGACATTCTGCTTACCCAACTCCAGCGGGATATCCGTTCCAATTATGCCATAGATTGGACTCGTCGCAGCATGTGGAATCGTAATTACAGTGAAACGCGACTGCCCGCCGTTCCTTCCACTATTATCGAATTACTTTCGCACCAAAACTTTGCCGATATGCGCCTCGGGCATGATCCCAACTTTAAATTCACTGTAGGACGCTCTATTTATAAAGCTATTCTGCAATACCTTTGCAATCAGCATGGCAAAGATTATGTAGTACAACCTCTTCCTGTAAGTAACTTTGCTATTCGCTTCGGTAATAAAAAGAACACACTGCAACTTTCCTGGAATGGTGAAGAAGACCTGTTGGAACCAACAGCCAAACCGCGCGAATACATCGTATATACCCGCATCGGTCGTGGAGGCTTTGACAATGGCGTACGTGTCAGCAGTCCCTCTTATACCGTAAAGATAGAACCCGGTATTGTCTATTCCTTTAAAGTAACCGCAGCCAACCGGGGTGGAGAAAGTTTTCCATCCGAGATTCTTGCAGCTTATAAAGCAAAAAGAGAAAAAGGACGTATTTTGATTGTCAATGGTTTCGACCGCCTCAGTGGGCCAGCCGTCATTGATACCCCCACTGAAGCCGGATTCGATTTAACGAAAGACCCGGGTGTACCTTATTTATATGACATCTCACTTTGTGGTGCTCAAACAGAATTCTCCCGCAAACAGACCGGGAAGGAACTGGGACGTAGCGGTAGCGAATGGGAAGGAATGCGAATTGCCGGAAATAGCTTCGATTATCCGTTCATACACGGAAAGGCGATACAGGCATCCGGAGATTATAGTTTCGTGTCATGCAGTGATGAAGCCGTAGAAAGCGGACGTATTCCATTGGAAGCTTACGATATCGTAGACTATATCCTCGGACTGGAAAAAGAAGACCGCCAAAGCAATCCGGCAAGCAATGCATATTACAAAACCTTTTCCTCTGCTATGCAGCGAGCACTGACCGCTTATTGCCAATCCGGTGGAAATCTGCTTGTGAGCGGTTCCTATCTTGGCAGCGATATGAACGGTTCGCAGGGAGACCGGGAGTTCACACAAAACATCCTGAAATATGCCTACGGACAATCCATCACCGATAATCGCTCAGGAAATATTAATGGTCTGGGACGTACATTCAGTATCCCCCGCCTACCCAATGAGTACGCTTATCCCGTAACAGCTCCCGAATGTATTCTACCGACAGATACTGCTTTTCCAGTGCTCACCTATACTTCCGGAAATCAAAGTGCTGCCATTGCCTATCAGGGCAACTACCGTACCTTCGTTATGGGGTTCCCATTAGAAAGTATTGAACAGGAAACGGATCGCAACGCTGTCATGGCTTCTATCCTGCAATTCTTTCAAGCAAAAAAATAAAAAACAATGCGCCTAATTAAAAATAACGCTTATCTTTGCTCTCAGAGTATAAACCTTTAAAAATATAAAACACTATGTATACTATACAAGCAAACCCCAGCGGTACCCGCAGTTTAGAGATATCCGAAGAGAACCTGGCAACCATTGAGAAATACGGACTTTTCCGTCATCTTATCGACAGTAATGGTATTGTAGACGAATCTGTTCTGGAAAAACTGAGACTGAATATCCGCTCCCTCATCGCATCACAAGAAGAAGACAGCAAAGACTTGCTCGACCTCTGCATCGACGTGATATACCACAACAACATGAAAGCCTTCGGATTACAGCAACTGATTAAGCTCTATCTGAAATGGTTTTCAAAGCAGGAACCCATAGAAGAGGAATAATAAAATGAAAACAATCGACACGTGCGGTCAAAAACTTTACAGTCCTCTCATCCCGGCCGTCAAAGCCATGTGCGAAGCTACACTGGGTGAGAAACTGGAAATTATTATGAATGATACTGCTGCCTTCAATGATTTAAAAGAATATCTCGCAGAACAACAAATCGGCTTTCGTGAGATTTACGATGGCGAACAAATGACGGTACAATTCACCAAAAGATAAATTGTGCAGTAAATTGCAAATCATCATTCATGATCGTATCCGGAAATAAGAAATAAAAAACGAATCCTGTTTCAGCATAAGAAAGCTTCTAACAGGATTCGTTTTATATTATTTTCTCTCATTCAATTATACGGATCCATAATCAAGGGTACTACAAACCAAAATGTAGAACCTTTATTGACCTCAGATTCCAAACCTGCCCTACCTCCCAAATTTTGGATAATAGTTTGTGAAAGTGTCAACCCCAGACCTGTTCCCGGTACTTCCCGATCCAACTTTTTAAAACTGGAAAATATCTCTTGCTGTTCTTCTTTCGGAATTCCAATTCCAGTATCAGATACATAAAAATAAACCTCATCCGTTCCCTCCATACGGCAACTAAAGCGTATCTCACCTGATTTGGTAAACTTGATCGCATTATGAATCAGGTTTGCCATCACCTGAATGATGCGTTGGCGTTCAGAATACATGATAATAGATTGCACTGAGTCTTCACAAATCAAATCAACTGAAGGATTATTGAATAGTTTCACCTTAAACATACCTTCCAACTCTCTTAACAAGTCATTGGCATCAAATTCAGAATACTCAAAATTCAAAGTTCCGGCTTCTATCTGCGAAAGATCAAAGATATCATTTATCAAACGTAACAAACGCTCATTGTTCTCTGAAATAATATCCATATACAATTTCTTTTCCTCTTCATCAGAAGCGGTAGCTATTAATCCCGAAAAGCCGACAATCGCATTCAATGGTGTGCGGACTTCATGACTTATATTCGCAATAAAAGTGGATTTTAATCTCTCTGCAGATATCGAGTTCTTTCTCTCAATATTCAGCAACCTTTGAACATTCTGTAGTTCCGTCACATCATAAACCGTCAATACTATATGATCTTCCCCGTTAATAACAACATAAGCACCCGATACTGAAACATCACAAGGAATCACTTTGTCTTCTTTGTCATTCAGAAGATTCATAGAAGCATTTACTTTTTGGAAACTCTCTTTCTTATGAAAAGCTCTTCCAATAGCCGCGCGGATACCACAAAGTTTACACTGCTGATGCATACCACATTCGCCGGCTTCGGCAGCATTCCGGCAATGCAACAGGTCACCGACCTTTTGTGTCATACCAACCTCAGGAGCTGGAAGCTTATTCAAGGAATAGTAATTGGTATCGCAGACTATAAAATCTTTATCTATCAGTAAAAAATAAGCATTGATATTCTGCAAAATCATAGTTGTCTGATCGAGTTTGCGTTGTATCACATCTTTTGATTCTTCATACGGAGGTATTTCCATAATATATAGATTGATTTATATTTTGCTTGTGCCATCTGCGCACAAAAGTATAAAATATAAGGATATAACAGACGATTCTTTGATATTTTTGTTAGCCTCCATCTCACGAGATGGATTTCATCGTCTCACGAAGCCGTTTTGCCCCAGACTTGGGGAAGAGCCGCAAGCATCATCAACAGCAATTTAACTACGCATTTTCTGGCTGAACCTCATTTTATGCGTATCTTTGCGGCATGAAAGAATATCGACTGACTGATTGGTTGCCCACAACGAAAAAAGAAGTGGAGTTGCGCGGATGGGACGAACTGGACGTTATCCTGTTCAGTGGTGACGCCTATGTAGACCACCCTTCTTTCGGGGCTGCTGTTATCGGACGTATCCTCGAAGCAGAAGGTTTGCGCGTGGCAATTATACCTCAACCCAATTGGCGGGATGACTTACGCGACTTTAAGAAGTTAGGACGTCCCCGCCTGTTCTTTGGCATCAGTCCCGGATGTATGGACTCTATGGTAAACAAATACACTGCCAACAAGCGTTTACGTAGTGACGATGCCTACACACCGGATGCACGTCCGGATATGCGTCCGGATTACCCTTCAATTGTTTACACCCAAATTCTGAAGAAATTATATCCCGATGTTCCCGTCGTATTGGGAGGTATCGAAGCAAGCATGCGTCGCGTGACGCATTACGATTATTGGCAGGATAAGCTGATGAAAAGCATTCTCGTAGAAAGTGGTGCTGACTTGTTGATTTACGGAATGGGAGAAAAACCGGTGGTGGAACTGATAAGAAGATTCAATGATAAGCGGCTATCACTAAATACCATTCCGCAAATTGCTTACCTATGCAAGACAACGGATTTCATCAGCGAAGAAGGAGATATCCGTCTCTTTTCTCATGCTGAATGTCTGAAAGACAAGAAGAAGCAGGCTGCCAATTTCCGCCACATTGAAGAAGAGAGTAATAAATATACTGCTTCCCGTATTACACAGGAAGTAGATGGTATGACTGTTGTTGTCAATCCTCCTTACCCACCCCTGACGGAAGCTGAACTCGATCATTCGTACGATTTGCCCTACACCCGTCTGCCTCATCCCAAATACAAAGGCAAGCGAATTCCGGCATACGATATGATTAAGTTTTCGGTAAATATCCATCGTGGGTGTTTCGGTGGTTGTGCATTTTGCACGATCTCGGCACATCAAGGAAAGTTTATTGTAAGCCGCAGTAAAGAAAGCATTCTTAAAGAAGTAAAGGCACTAATGGAACTCCCCGATTTTAAAGGGTATCTGAGTGACCTTGGCGGTCCATCTGCCAATATGTACCGGATGAAAGGGAGGGATGAGAACATTTGCAAGAAATGCAAACGCCCCTCATGTATCCATCCCAAAGTTTGTCCGAACCTGAATACCGACCATCGGCCTTTACTGGATATTTATCATGCGGTAGATACTTTACCCGGCATCAAAAAGAGTTTCATCGGTAGTGGTGTACGCTACGACTTACTCTTGCATCAAAGCAAAGATCCGGCAACTAATAAAAGCACGGCTGAATATACCCGCGAGTTAATAGCCCGCCACGTCAGCGGTCGTCTTAAAGTAGCTCCGGAACATACCAGTGACCGGGTATTGAGTATCATGCGCAAACCCTCGTTCGGCCAGTTCCAGGAATTCAAGAAAATATTCGATCGTATCAACCGCGAAGAAGGATTGCGACAACAGCTGATTCCTTATTTCATTTCCAGTCATCCCGGCTGTAAGGAAGAGGACATGGCAGAACTGGCTGTTATCACCAAACGCCTTGATTTTCATCTGGAACAGGTGCAAGACTTTACCCCTACCCCCATGACCGTAGCCACTGAAGCTTGGTATACCGGCTACCATCCATACACATTGGAGCCTGTATTCAGTGCTAAAACACCACGTGAAAAGTTAGCGCAACGCCAATTCTTTTTCTGGTATAAACCGGAAGAACGAAAGAACATCATCAACGAACTACGCCGTATCGGACGGATTGATTTGATAGACAAACTATATGGAAAACGATAAATATTAATCTACCAATGATGAAACGACTCTTTATTCTCTTCACTATCTTTTTGAGTTATGCAAGCACGACCTTGCAAGCACAAGATAACCTACCGCAAAACTTCAGTATCTCACTGGGTGGCGGAGTAACATTGCCGCGTGTAGAAGGAAACCGTAATGACTTTTTCAGTAAAAATGGCGACCGTGCGGGATACAACCTGATGACAGAAGGGCGCTACTACTTCATGCCCAACTTTGCCCTAGGGCTTCAGTATGATTACTTACGGGTAGCTCGTCTGCCGGATAAAATGCACCTCCATTATATACACCCCAATATTACTTACCGCTACTTGTGGAGTGAGGGAAATCAAGGAGCATTTCTTTCATTCGGCATAGGCTACATGAACTATCAGGAACGTACTTACCAACGAGGTGAACGGAACGGAATATCTTTTCAGAGAGGCTATTGCGGACTGTCATTCGGCATGGGTTACGAGTTCTACATTACCAAGAAATTATCAGGAGTGTTTCGTGCAGATATACTCACAGCCGACTGGTTTGCAAACCCCGACGCACGGCTTTCCAATCCATACGATTATGATGACGGAATAGACCACAGTTGGTTTAAAAACAATGTTACATTCTTTAATCTGGGATTTGCGATACAATTTGGACGATAGCTATCAGAAAACTATCCCTCTTCCACCTGCATCGCCACAATCTCCTGCAAAACACCAACTGCCGTTTCCACATTCTTCACATCCTTCACCAGCATACTACGACGAGTATTCTGTTCGCGCAAATCGCAGCGACGAGTATACTTCATCATGTATGCAATAACTTTACCGAATGCCTGACTCTGATAATAGGGACTTTCCGGATTGGAAATAAAGAATAGCGACATACGCCCACCTTTAAGAAAAACCTTTTCCGCACCAAGGCGGGCAGCAAGACGACGCAACGGCACAATACGCAGTAACTCTTCCGTTTCTGACGGAACAGGACCAAAACGGTCGATAAGCCGGTTACGGAAAGCCTCTACATCTTTATCCAATGTCAGACTATCCAACTCGCGGTAAAGTAACATACGCTCACTACTACCCGTGACGTATGTAGCGGGAAGCAACAGTTCCAGATCACTTTCTACCTGACATTCATCAACAAATTGTTCGCCACTAATGACACCACCTTCGGCTTTCAACTCTTCAGCATAGAGATCGGCAAACTCATCAGTCTTCAACTCGTGAACAGCTTCCGTTAATATCTTCTGATAAGTTTCATAACCAAGATCGGCAATGAAACCACTTTGTTCTGCCCCCAACATATTGCCTGCACCACGAATATCGAGGTCCTGCATGGCAATATGAATTCCACTACCCAAATCGCTGAAGTTCTCAATAGCCTGCAAACGACGTCTCGCCTCAGGAGTCAAAGAAGAAAGAGGAGGTGCCAGCAAATAACAGAAAGCTTTCTTATTGCTTCTTCCCACGCGGCCGCGCATCTGGTGAAGATCACTTAAACCAAAGTTCTGTGCCTGATTGATAATAATAGTATTAGCATTTGGAATATCAATACCACTTTCTATAATGGTAGTAGCTATCAATACATCATAGTCATAATTGACAAAGCCAAAAATTATCTTTTCCAGTTCTGTCGGTTCCATCTGCCCATGTCCGATAGCTATTCTGCAATCCGGAATGTGCCGCTCAATCATTGCTTTCAATTCGGGCAAATTGGAAATACGGTTATTTACAAGGAACACCTGTCCGTTACGACTCATTTCAAAGTTGATGGCATCAGCAATCACTTCCTCGTTAAAGGTATGCACTTCAGTCTGAATAGGATAACGGTTGGGCGGAGGTGTCTGTATCACACTCAGGTCACGTGCCCCTATCAATGAGAATTGCAATGTGCGGGGAATAGGTGTAGCCGTCATAGTCAAGGTATCTACATTCACTTTCAGCTGGCGCAGTTTCTCTTTTACAGATACCCCGAATTTCTGCTCTTCATCAATAATCAGTAATCCCAAGTCCTTGAATTGTATATCTTTACCTAAAATACGATGTGTACCGATCAGTATATTCACATCTCCGGCAGCCAAACCTTTTATAACAGCTTTTGCCTGCGCTGCCGTGCGAGCACGGCTTAAATATTCCACCTTGCAAGGCAAATCTTTCAAACGATCCTTAAACGTCTGAAAATGCTGGTAAGCCAGCACTGTCGTAGGTACCAGAACAGCCACCTGCTTATTATCCGCCACTGCCTTAAAAGCTGCACGGACTGCCACTTCCGTTTTACCGAAACCAACGTCTCCACAAACCAAACGGTCCATCGGGCGATTACTTTCCATATCTGCTTTTACATCCGCCGTAGCCTTACTCTGATCAGGCGTATCTTCATAGATAAACGATGCTTCCAACTCCCGCTGCAGGAAACTGTCCACACTAAACTGGAATCCTTTTTCCTCCCGACGCTGAGAATATAACCTGATAAGATCGCGTGCAATATCCTTAATCTTAGTTTTGGTGCGCTCTTTCAGTTTTTCCCAGGCACCGGTACCTAACTTATTCAGGCGAGGAGCTTCACCATCCTTACCTTTATACTTAGATACTTTATGCAATGAATGAATGGAAACAAACACCACGTCTTCATTCTGATAGACCAGTTTCATCACTTCTTGTGTCGTATCTCCGTTAGGAATACGCACCAGCCCTGAAAAACGCCCTACTCCATGATCGGTATGTACGACATAATCTCCCGGAGTAAACTGGTTCAGCTCTTTCAAGCTTAGAGCCACCTTACCGCTACGTGCTTTATCACTCTTCAGATTATATTTATGAAAACGGTCGAATAATTGATGATCCGTAAAGATACAAAGCCGCAAGGCATTATCGGCAAACCCTTCATGCAACGTACGTTCCACGGCCGTAAATGCAATCTGATCCCCCCTGTCTTCAAAGATGGCACGAATACGGTCAGTTTGTTTCATGCTGTCGCTACAGATGTACAACGCATATCCCTTCTCCATATATTCTTTGAAACTCTCAGCCACCATATCAAAGTTCTTGCGGAAAATAGGCTGTGCAGACGTATCAAAAGTAATCGTAGCATCCGGTGTACCTGTCGGTTTATTACCAAATTCCATACGACGGAAATCCAATGCACGGAGTGTAAACTCGCTTCCGTCAATCAGCTTGCCATCTAAGGTTATACAGCCACTTTCTTCTGCTTCGCGGGCAGCAATTGCCTGTGGAGTAAGTGTTTCATCATGCACTGTTTGAATGCGCTCACGCAACCAAAGTAAATCACGCATTGCCAGTACGGTATCCGCCGACAGAAAATCCAGAAACGAAACCATGCCACTCGCACCACCCTGCTCCAGACTGCGGCTTAAATCGGGGACAATTACAATGCTATCTTTCTTTTCTTTGGAAAGCTGTGTCTCCACCTCAAACGTGCGGATACTTTCCACTTCATCCCCGAAGAAGTCAATACGGTACGGAAACTCGGAAGAAAAAGAAAACACATCGATAATGCTACCACGTACGGCATATTGTCCCGGTTCATACACATAATCTACATACTCGAAGCCATAGCTACGCAATACTTCCATGATGAAGTTCGTATCCACATTCTCCCCCGAATGCAGTTTCAGGGTTTTATCCCCCAATTCTTTCCGGGAAACAACCTTTTCGGCCAATGCATCAGGATATGTCACCACGCAAAGCCCTTCTTCACCTTTCTGCAAGCGACTCAACACTTCTGTACGAAGTATTTCATTCGCAGCATCTTTCTGTCCGTATTTTATTGCCCTGCGAAATGAAGAAGGGAAAAACAAGACTTTATCTGTCCCCAGCACCTGCGTAAGATCATGGTAGAAATATCCCGCCTCTTCCAGATCGCCCAGAATAAAAACAAAAGGAAATTCTCCACGCTGCACCAGCACGGACGAAAACAGTGAAGCAGCAGAAGCACATAGTCCACCACAGAAAAGAGTGCGGACAGACGGATTCTTCAGTAAACCACTCATAGCTTCCACATTGGGATGGGCGGCATATCGTTGTTGTAGCTCGGTAATAGTCATCATAACGGGCGCAAAATTACTAAATAATCCTTAGTTTTATTCGTATGTGATAGAAAACACTTAACTTTGTTCCCAATTTAGAACCTCCTTTTATGAATATGCAGACATCGGACAGCATCGTTATCATTCCTACATACAACGAACGGGAAAACATCGAGAACATCATCCGTGCCGTTTTCGCCCTGGAAAAAGTATTCCATATCCTGATTATAGAAGATGGCTCGCCTGATGGCACTGCCAACATAGTCAAGACCCTTCAGCAAGAGTTTCCCGAACGTTTGTTCATGATAGAGCGCAAAGGCAAACTGGGACTGGGTACTGCTTATATCGCAGGCTTCAAATGGTCACTGGAACATAATTATGAATACATCTTCGAAATGGATGCCGATTTCAGCCACAACCCTGCTGACCTGCCACGCCTGTACAAAGCCTGCGCCGAAGAAGGTGCCGATGTCTCTATCGGTTCACGCTACGTCAGTGGCGTCAATGTAGTGAATTGGCCTATGGGACGGGTATTGATGTCCTATTTTGCCTCCAAGTATGTACGCCTCATCACCGGACTGCCGATACATGATACGACCGCCGGCTTTAAGTGCTACCGTCGTGAGGTATTGCAGACAATCGATCTGGATGGTATCCGCTTCAAAGGTTATGCCTTCCAGATTGAAATGAAATTCACTGCTTACAAATGCGGTTTCAAGATTGTGGAAGTACCGGTTATCTTTATCAACCGGGAACTGGGTACCTCAAAAATGAACAGCAGTATCTTTGGAGAGGCCGTTTTTGGTGTTATCAAACTGAAAATGCATAGTTGGTTCCATAAATACCCGCAAGCAGTAAAAAACAATTAGTGATTAATGATAAATGATTAGTGAAGATGAAAAGAACACTGATACATAACGCAACAATAGTGAACGAGGGACGCTCTGTACAAGGTTCCGTAGTGATTGAAGGCGACCGGATTGCCGAAGTACTTACCTATGGGAAAAAGCTCTCTGTCCCTTGTGATGAAACCATAGACGCTACCGGCTGTTGCCTGTTGCCGGGTGTTATCGACGACCATGTACACTTCCGCGATCCGGGATTAACCCACAAAGCGGATATTCTCACCGAAAGTCGTGCAGCAGCCGCAGGTGGTGTCACTTCCATCATGGATATGCCGAACACCAACCCTCTGACTACCACCCTTAGTGCGCTCGAACAAAAGTTTGATTTGCTGAATGAGAAGTGTATTGTTAACCACTCTTGCTACTTCGGAGCCACTAATAATAACTATACGGAATTCAACCAGCTGGACAAACATCGTGTATGTGGCATCAAACTTTTCATGGGTTCCAGTACCGGAAATATGCTGGTAGACAAAACAAACAGTCTGCTCAATATATTCAATGGAACAGATATGTTGATTGCTACTCATTGCGAAAGCCAGGAAATCATCAAAAAAAACACTGAATACTATAAGAAGATGTTCAGTGATGCACCGGAAGTTCCCATCAGCAAGCATCCTAACATACGTTCTTCAGCCGCCTGCTACGCCTCAACAGAACTTGCGGTACGCATGGCAAGCTTAGCGGGTGCACGTCTGCATGTGCTTCACGTCTCTACAGCCAAAGAACTGCAATTGTTCAGTGATATACCGCTGGAAGAAAAGCACATTACAGCCGAAGCCTGTGTTGCACATCTGTTATACCGCCAACAGGATTATAAAGAACTGGGAACACGTATCAAGTGCAATCCTTCCATAAAGAAACAAGCTGATCGTGATGCTTTACGGAATGCCGTCAATACCGGCGTGATTGATGTGATTGCTACCGATCATGCGCCCCACCTGCTTAGTGAAAAGGAAGGTGGCGCACTAAAAGCCATGTCAGGTATGCCGATGATTCAATTCTCTCTGGTCAGCATGCTCGAACTGGCAGAAAAAGGAATTTTCTCTATTGAAACCATTGTAGAGAAAATGTGCCATGCCCCTGCCCAGATATATGGTATCTGTGATCGCGGTTATGTCCGCGAAGGCTATAAGGCCGACCTTGTACTTGTCAGCCACGGAGACCGTTGGGAAGTCAATTCTGAGAATATTCTCAGCAAGTGCGGATGGAGCCCGCTGGAAGGTAATTCTTTCCGCTGGAAAGTAGAAAGAACATTTGCTAACGGACACCTGATATACAGTGACGGACAAGTAGATGATACTTACCGTGGCGAAGAATTGAGATTCGATTACAAAGATAAATGATGAACAGCCCTGCGGATAAGGTGTTGACGTACGCTATTCATGACGTTACTCCATACATCAACTGGATATACTTCTTTCATGCGTGGGGATTTCAGCCCCGCTTCGCCACTATTGCGGATATCCATGGCTGCGATGCCTGCCGTGCTTCCTGGCTTACGACTTTTTCTGAAGAGGATCGTGCCAAATCCGCTGAGGCAATGCAGCTACTTAAAGAAGCTAACCGAATGCTTAACCAGCTGGATGAGACTTACCATGTACACACCATTTTCCGTCTTTGCAAGGCTAATGCCGATGGGGATAATTTACTGCTGGACGGCACACGCTTTCCTTTACTCCGCCAACAGATCCCCCATCCGGATGGCAGTCCTTTTCTCTGCCTCAGCGATTTTGTCCGCCCTCTTGCTTCCGGTACACCTGATACGGTAGGTATTTTTGCAGCTTCCTGTGACGGAGAAGTTGAACTTCTCTATGAGGAGGATCCCTACAAACGTATGTTGGTACAGACACTTGCCGACCGACTTGCTGAAGCCGCTACCGAAAAGATGCATGAATACGTGCGTAAAGTTGCCTGGGGGTACGCAAAGGATGAGAATCTTTCCATCCCCGAGTTGTTAAAGGAAAAATTCCAAGGCATACGTCCTGCCGTCGGTTACCCTTCTCTGCCCGATCAGTCTGTCAACTTTCTGTTGAATGAATTGCTTCATATGGAGCAAATAGGCATTACGCTTACAGAAAACGGTGCTATGCGTCCACACGCCACTGTTTGCGGATTAATGCTGGCACATCCTGCCGCACGATATTTTGCAGTAGGCAAGATTGGAAATGATCAATTGGAAGATTATGCACGACGCAGAAGAATGCCAATTAATGAAGTAAGAAAGTTTTTAGCGGCCAATCTCTAACTTTCTCCCTATTAAAAAGAATAACATCAGCTTATAGTTGCGTTATTATATGCTTGCGGCTGCGTCAGCTCACACTTATACAAGTGTAAGACAACGCAGCCGCAAGTGTAAGCTGATGCAATCGCAAGTGTTCTATTTAGAATTTATATCCTATTTCAAACTCCAGATTCGTAAATCCTTCACTCCTACGCCATGAAGTCCAACCTGTACGTCCGGTTAGACCGAATGTGAAATGGCGTCCTTCTACCCCCATACTATAAGCTGCTCCACCGGTGAAGCGTTTACCAAAAGCTTCAGATTCTTCTGTTTCGTATGTATACTGAGAGCCATAGCCATCCGGGCTGGAATTATAAAGTTTTCTCACATCACGAATATCCCCATTAATACCGCAATCTACATAAGGGCCGGCAGCAATTACCCAGTTCATCGAGGAACTTAAACGGAACTTATAAGCAAACAGCAAAGGAATTTCCAGATACGTCAATTTATAGTTGGTAATTTCATCACTATAATACCAAGTATTGCCCTCCATTTCACGGTGCGCAATGTAAGCTGCCGGCTGGAAAGACCAATGCTTGGCCATTTTAATGTCTACACCTCCCCCGACATGAAAAGACACTTTATCTTTCGTCTCGTCAGCACCCAAAAAGCGACTAACACCTACACCTGCCTTCACAAACCAGGAAAAACGCTTATCTATAACCAACCGCCCCATCGAAATCTTCATAGGTGTGTTAACGGTGATGTCTTTCCGGCCTTTCTCCACCTGAATAGAATCAAGGTACAACGGTACATCTTCAATGAAAAAATTACCATCCTTATCAGAAGTAGTACTCAAATTTGTGCCTTTTACGGTTACTTTGGCATTCTTCACCGGATAATGATCCTTATCAATAAGTCTGCCTTTCAGTTTTTGTCCCTGCGCCATAGATGCTCCTGATATGCAGAGGCCTATAATTGCTAATATAATTATTCGTTTCATTATATATAGTATTCTTTATAAATTCAACATTTGATAAATAGGATCAGAAACGGTATGAAACACTGGCACCCAACACAAAGTTATGTTCCTTCACATCTCCCGGTCCTTCATCCTCCGCAATAATTCCCATATTCTTACCGGAAACGTTTATCATAAGCTTCTTATATTCCACACCTATGCCATAAGTCATACCGAACCCGAGCGGATGCAGCAATGCATGCTTATAATTTCCCCAGCTACTCTCATAATCTTTACTATAAATGTCATATTCAGCATCTTCCTTACCCGTTTCTGAAACTTTCACTTTACCGCTAAGTCCCCATGAAAATACCGGGCCGAAAGAAAGTACCAAACTCATATTACGAGCCAGGTCATAACGTACCAGAAAATTAAACGGTACATCCAGCATCAACGGATTCCAGGTCTCTTTATAAGAGTATGATCCTTCCGTGAAATTATATTCTGCGCCCCGATTGGCCAGTTGCACCATCGGACGAAATGCCCAACGCTTAGACATACGCACTTCCATACCTACACCAAAGTGATAACCGTTTTTGCTATCAGAGCCCTCTGCCGTATAACGGCTCCAGTCCATTCCGGCTTCCACTACCAGCGAGAGACGCTTCGGGCGAGCAGCCATCATTATCGGCCGATCAATCTTTGCATCGGTAGTCTCCATACCGATTGACTCTACGATCACTTTCTTAGCATCAACAGGTACGTCCCGCAACAGGAATTTACCGTCGATATCGGTTATAGAACTGATGTCGGTACCTTCTGCGGTGACCAAAGCACCTACTATCGGTTCATTTCTCTTGTCTGTTACCACACCTTTTATATCGTGCGTCTGCTGTGCCATGAGGGTTGTCAGTCCGGCAATCGTCATGAGCATGGTTATAATCAGTTTTTTCATCTTTGCTTATCTTGAGTATTGAATCCGTTGAACATATCCATAGATTGTATCATTATCTTTCGTTACTACAAAAGGACGCATATAATAAGCCTTCTGTAGAAGAGGACCAATAAAATGCATACCGTCAGCCGACTCAGAAACATACTTTTTATCATCAATGGTAGGGAGTTGATTTACATCGGAATAGCAAACTCCAACCTCTTTAATTCTTCCTTCAAATCCATCCACCCCAAAGTAAACTGATACCTCATTCTCATTAGCATATCCTAAATCTGCATAAGGAAGGTATTTCGTAGGAATCGTAAAGGACTTAAGATCATCCAAAGTAGCTTGCCTACCATCTTGCTGCAAACAGTCATGAAGGATACCGGGACCACTACCCCAACTGTTACTATAAGCAACCGCACGATAATAATAGGTACCGGCCTGCCAATCAGAATGATCAAAATACCAAATAGCTGTAGTACTTTGCCAACCATAATAATACTCGGGATAGACACTATATACATTGTCATAATCGAAGCTATATGACAACAAAGCCTTGTCCGTCAAGTTGTCTTTATCAGGAGATATAAAGTATTCAATATGCCCGAATGACTGATAAGGAGAATCCAGCACTATATCAGCTGACAACACATACACTCTATTATGGTAATTAAGATGCATACCATGAGTAGATTCTAAATTTTCCAGTTCGGTATATGAAAAATCCACCGCCTCTTTTACTTCACTCTTAACCTCAGAAGGCGGAAACTCCGGGCTATCAATATCACCACATGCCGACAAGCCCAGCAGCATTGCACAGCACACTCCCATAAAATATTTCATCATCGTTCTCTTATATTGTTGTTAATAGTATCCTTGCAAAGATAATGCACTCCTTTAGAATAATCAAACCCTTTTTTTATAATATTTAGCCAAAAAAGCAATTTCAACAGCCAAATAGCCTAAAAGGAATACTAAATGATTAAAATCTAATCACACCCTTGTGATTTTCTAATTACCTTTGCGACTAACAGTGCAAAAGCAATTCAAGAAGCAAGAAACAGACGATGGAGAATGTAGAACAGGAGTTCTTGTCCGTGATACGGGAGTATGAACGCGTCATATATAAAGTGTGCTATCTGTACACGACGCCGAATGCTACTCTTAACGACCTGTATCAGGACGTCGTGCTCAATTTGTGGAGAGCCTACCCCAAATTCCGGAGAGAGTGCAAAGTATCCACATGGATTTACCGCATCGCACTGAATACTTGTATTAGCTTTATTCGCAAAGAAAAGAACATTCCCGAAATCGTGACTCTAAGCCAGGACTCCGACCGAATGGAAGAATCGGACGAAACACAAGCCATGCTAAAGCAGCTCTACCGGATGATTAACCGTCTGGGCCCGTTGGAGAAGTCTATTATTTTGCTTTATCTGGAAGAAAAAAGCTACGAGGAAATTGCTGAAATCACCGGCCTGACGGTAACAAACGTCGCTACCAAAATCAGCCGGATCAAAGACAAACTTAGAAAAATGAACAAGGAGGAATAATATGGAATTGGATGAACTAAAGAAATCTTGGAACGCGCTGGACGAGCAATTGAAGAAAGAACCGATTGCCGATGAAAAGCAGATTGCGGGCATGATTGCCGAATACAAGGCAAACGCACGCAAAAGCATAGGGCGCCTTACGGGTTGGCAACGCTTCTCCATAGGTATTGGAGTCGTGGGACTGGCTCTCCTTCTGGTTATTTGGTTACTGCCGTCCATCTTTCAGATCAACGAAGAATGGCAACCCAAGATTAATACACTCGTAATATTTGTCGGCATCAGTATTCTGCTGGGGATCTGGTGGGATCACAAAAACTATCGCTGGATAAGAAACACGAAAATAGATGAAATGCCTGTAGCCATAGTAAGCAAACGTATGGCAAGTTTCCGCCGATGGACGAAATATGAAATTATCGCTATTTCCGTATGGGTGATTGTTTTCAATGTACTCAATTATTGGGTGATGGGCTATTACAAAGCTTCTTTCGGCGTTCAGGCCACTTTGATTGCATTCTTTGTGTTGTGTGACATTGCCATCATCTATCTGCTATACAAAAAAGTAGCTTACAAATTCCTTAACGACATCAAGAAGAATATAGAAGAATTAGAAGATATATGCACAGAATAACCCTACTCCTTATCCTTTTTTTATTGATCCCCGATTTGTACATCTACTTTATGTACATTGTTCGGAAAACCAAAAACATCTGGCTGCGCATTGCGCACTGGATCCCCACTCTTTTATTGATAGCAGGCTACTTCCTGTTGATGCAGGGCATAGGCGAAAATGCGATGGCACACCATGCACAAGCCATCGGAAGACTGGCTATCTGCATTTTCCTGTTTGCCATCCCCAAGACCATCTTTATGATATGCTCGTTGGTGGGGCTACCTTTTCACTATTTGCTGCGCTGGCCCCGTTCACCGTTTACGGCTGTAGGGTTAGTATTGGGTGTAGTCAGTTTCTTTAATATACTTTATGGCACCCTTGTAGGTATCAGCAAATTTGAAGTGAAGGATATCGAATTTCACCACCCCAATCTTCCGAAAGCATTTGACGGTTACCGTATCGTGCAACTATCGGATATACATATCGGCAGCTGGATAGACAATGAGAAACCCATCAATGAACTGGTAGAACTCGTAAACGCCCAGAAACCCGATCTGATAGTTTTTACCGGTGACTTGGTGAACCAAAGAAGTTGCGAACTGGAAGGATTTCAGGACATTCTGGCGCAATTGCATGCCAAAGATGGAGTATATTCCATTCTGGGTAACCATGACTACGGAAGTTACTATCATTGGAAAAACCTGAAAGAGCAGGTTAATAACATTGACAATCTGGTTCGGATGCAAAAGACAATGGGATGGAAACTACTGAACAATGAGTATGATATATTACATCATGAGGGGGACAGCATCGCACTTATCGGTGTAGAGAATGATGGTGAACCTCCTTTCTCACAATTTGCCGACCTGAAAAAAGCGACTAAAGGTACAGATGGAATGTTCCGCATTCTGTTAAGCCATAATCCTACGCACTGGCGCCGGGAAGTACTGCCGGATACAGACATCGAGCTGATGCTTGCCGGACATACTCATGCGATGCAGGCTATCATGTTCGGTCATTCACTTGCTTCGCTGATTTATCCCGAATGGGGAGGGATGTACACTGAAGGAGATCGGGGATTATATGTCAATATAGGAATCGGTTATGTAGGACTACCATTCCGCTTCGGGGCATGGCCGGAAATTACAGTGATAACGTTGCGTGATTAGGTGCAACGTTATCCGGCTCAAAACTAATCGGACAAATAGATTCAGTCTGCTTGCAGTCGCACTATATCTAGTACCAATTCCTCTGTTTTCTCATTCTCATCCAGCGAATTATCAACAAAAAGGGCAACTCCGTCATTGGTTTCTCTCCATCCTGTGAAATAGTTATATCGATGAGACGGTAACTTAGCCTCTCCCACAACCACAAAGTCTTTATCAAAAAACGTCAGATAAAGATCACGATCATCCATCAAATTCAGTATATCTCTCGTAGCATCAAATTCTATTCCTCCAAGATGTAAACGGGCATACATTCCCGTTTGCGGAAGATACATAAGATCATAGAAATGAGGATTCTCAATATTATGCCGTTCCCATTGCTCGTAGTTACCCGATTCGCATTTTTCCGCTACATTTTTCGTAAAACGACTATCTGCTTCAAAAACTTTTTGCTCTCCACTCTTACGATCCATAACATATACATGAGACTCGACCGGATAGTTATAAAGAACCTTTTCCGCTGTAAAGGTTATATTCAAATCACTCATATTGCCATAATCTCTGCCACTCACATTCGTAACAGCCACCGATGGCTGCAATAGATAGTCGACAGACGGAGTCATACTGTTCAGAAAAGTTTCCCGAACTTTAAAAGTAACCGGCGATGTAGAGAAATCCTTTATTCCATAAAGCAATGAATGACGTCCTCCGTCATAAAACAGTCGCGCTGTAGATATTGCATGATTAGTGTTTATCAGAATTTGTTCATTGTCTTTCAGTTTCGGACGTAAATCTACTGTTTTCAAAAGTTTCCCATCACCATTTATCAGGAGTATCCGTTGCGTATCATCATAAATCCAGATAGAGTCCGGAGTTTGTATAAAAAGCCCGGTTACAGAACGCATTACAGCTGATTCCCCCTGACTTGAAAGCAATATTTGCGATATCTGATGACGCTTCAAATCCATACAATCCAAAGCATGAGATTTATAATTGTATCCATAAATCAAACTCAGAGAGTCATTATGAAAATAAGAAGACAAATAATAAGACTTCAAATTCAAAACCTCCGAAACGGGGAACAGAATATCTTCCGTCTGCAACTTCACTTCATTAACCTCTTGTCCCGCAGATTGTTTCTTGCTCCCATTACAAGAAATAAAGAAGAAACAAAGTGGAAATATGATTAATGCCCAATGCTTTATACGATTACTAATAACCAAGATTGCTCTCGATACAGAAAACTTCGTTGTTTCATTTTTCATATACATTATATATTAGATGTTTTGCCTGGGCAAATATAAGAACTATGTATACACTAAATTGTAATTTTCATATAATTTTCCAAGTTTTATTCAAAAGACCTTTCTCCATATCATACCGCTTTGTTCCATTTCTCTTCTCCCATCCACCCTATTCGCATCTCCTTCGCTCCTATAGAGAGAACAAAATAGCGAACTTGGTACGAAGAGGGTACGAAGAAGATACAAGGAAGGTACGAAGGAAGAATTATTGTTCTTTTTTTCGTTTTCCGATATTCCGAAAAAACGGAGAATATTTCACCGACATCTCCCTATTACCCCTCCAGAAACCTCTTGTGGGGGATATAAAAAATGGCTACACCCTTTGCCTCGGATGGCTACACCCTTTAGTGTAAATGGCTACACCATCCGGGACAAAGGGTGTAGCCCTGGCAAAAGCCGAATTACCGAATAATCTAAAAGTACGATAACCGGGTAGCATATCTAAATCAAATTATATATCTTTGCGGAAACAAAAATCCAACACCTATGAAGATACTTTATTATATTTACCAAATATGTTTTGCTTTACCAATTCTGTTGGTATTGACTATTCTCACGGCTTTGGTGACTATCGTCGGCTCTCTGATAGGCGGTGCACATATCTGGGGCTATTATCCCGGAAAAATATGGTCACAATTGATTTGTGTTTTCCTGCTGATTCCTGTAAAGGTGCGCGGCCGGGAGAAAATACATAAACACACATCGTACGTATTCGTACCCAACCACCAGGGAGCATTCGATATCTTCCTCATTTACGGATTTCTGGGGCGTAACTTCAAGTGGATGATGAAGAAGAGCCTGCGGAAATTACCTTTCGTAGGGAAAGCCTGCGAAAGTGCAGGACACATATTTGTAGATCGTTCTGGTCCCAAGAAAGTATTGGAAACCATTCGCCAGGCAAAGGCTTCGCTAAAAGACGGCGTATCATTGGTTGTGTTCCCGGAAGGTGCCCGTACTTTTACCGGACACATGGGATATTTTAAAAAAGGTGCATTCCAGTTGGCAGATGAATTGCAGCTGGAAGTGGTGCCGGTCACTATCGACGGATCATTCAAAATTCTGCCCCGCACGGGAAAATGGATACATCCGTACCGCATGATACTGACCATTCACGATCCGATCCCGCCCAAAGGACAAGGTATAGAAAACATCAAGGCGACGATGGCCGAAGCCTACGCCGCCGTAGAAAGTGCTTTACCGGAAGAATACAAGGGAATGGTGAAAAACGAGGACCAATAATAAAATTAAAAATTGAAAATTAGAAATTAAAACGTTGCAATCCAAAAGATGAGTTTGTGAAACAGCATGATAACATGCCTTTAATTTTTAATTTCTAATTATTAATTTTTCCGCTCTCCTCCATACGCCGATGTTCCTCTATCAATTTCATATTCTCTTTAGCTTTATCGAGAAATTCCCTCACCAAAGGACTACTCTTGAAAGTTTGAGGGGCTGTACGAATGATATCCTCTATTTGCGGTGTCATGATGGGATAAGGCAGTGTACTGCACATCATCATGAATACGCTGGGACCAAGGACATTCTCATAATTGGTGGAAATGAACTCCTTGATATAGTCATTCATTTCTTTTACCAAGGATTCTCCCTCCTGAGTCAGTTGTTCGTGGATGTCATCCAATGCGGCGCCATCCAGCACCATACGTGCCTCTTTCTTTTCCAGTTCTTCAATCTTCAACTCAAGCGAATTACGCTTTTCGATGAATTCATACAAAGCATTGTTTAGCGGCGTACCTTTAGCGGTGAGTTGAGAGTTGGATATGGAGACTTCAATCTTACCGTTCTCAAGTACAAGAGGCATGATAGCCTCATCATTCATGTAGAGCGTCACCATCATTACAGAGTCCGACGGACCACTCGTAGAGAACAAACCGTGTACCACTTCGGCGGAATCAATTGCTATCCACTGCCCGTCGCGGAGCGTTTTCAGGTATAACATCTTACCATCGAGGCTGGTCACCGATGACACACCCTCCACTTTATACTTGCGACTGCACGAAGCAAAAAGCACGAGCAAAAGCATTAAGGGCAAAATACGGTTCACATTCATTCTAATCATGCAGGAAACGATTTTTATGAAACACGATACAAAGGTACAACCTATTCGGGCTGTAAAGAAACTTTTTATCAATATTTAATTTTTGCTCTCTTTTTTCCATTAATAATCCTTATAAGGAGGGAGAAAAGAAAGGATATTTCATTTAGTTTACTTATTTTTGCAGTGATAACTAACAAAATGTAAACCCTGTAACTGAAACAAGTTAATCTCCTATGTCAACTTATGCTCCTTTTGCCAAGCCTCTTTATGTTATGCTGAAACCGGTAGGCGCCGTATGCAACCTTGCATGCGATTACTGTTACTACCTGGAAAAGAGCAAGCTATACCAAAACAACCCCAAGCACGTAATGAGTGAGGAGTTGCTGGAAAAGTTTATTGAAGAATACATAAATTCGCAAACCATGCCGCAGGTAATGTTCACCTGGCACGGTGGGGAAACTTTGATGCGCCCGTTGTCCTTCTACAAAAAGGCCATGGAACTGCAAAAAAAATATGCTCGCGGACGCACCATAGACAATAGCATACAGACCAACGGAACCATGCTGACGGATGAATGGTGCGAATTCTTCCGTGAAAACAACTGGCTGGTAGGTGTCTCTATCGACGGGCCACAAGAATTTCACGACGAATATCGCAAGAATAAGCAGGGTAAGCCTTCTTTCGTAAAAGTAATGCAAGGCATCAATCTGCTGAAAAAGCATGGTGTGGAATGGAACGGCATGGCGGTAGTGAACGACTACAATGCTGATTATCCTCTGGAATTCTACAAGTTCTTTAAAGAAATAGGTTGCCACTACATACAGTTCGCCCCCATCGTAGAGCGCGTATTCGGACATCAGGACGGACGTCATCTGGCCTCACTGGCCGATCGTGAAGAGGTGGCCGAATTGGCGGATTTCTCCATCAGCCCTGAACAATGGGGCAATTTCCTCTGCACCCTCTTTGACGAATGGGTGAAAAAGGATGTAGGTACCTATTACATTCAATTGTTCGACTCTACCCTGGCCAACTGGATAGGCGAACAACCGGGCGTTTGCTCCATGGCAAAGACTTGCGGACATGCGGGAGTGATGGAGTTCAACGGAGACGTATACTCCTGCGACCATTTTGTATTCCCCGAATATAAGTTGGGCAACATTTACCAGAAGACGCTGGTGGAGATGATGTACAGTGATAAGCAGCAGGCTTTCGGACAAATGAAGCAGCAATCATTGCCCACCCAATGCCGGGAGTGTGAATGGCTGTTTGCCTGCAATGGCGAATGTCCTAAAAACCGCTTCGCACGAACGGCAAGTGGCGAACCGGGACTGAATTATCTGTGCAAGGGATATCATCGTTTTTTCAGTCATGTAGCGCCATACATGGACTTCATGAAGAATGAACTGATGAACCAACGTCCGCCTGCCAATGTAATGAATTTCATAAAACAATAAATTGTATAAACAGATAACAATGAAAATTAGAACCTACTTAGTAGCGCTTGCAGCGCTGGCGTTCGGCTCTACAGCACGTGCCGACGAAGGAATGTGGTTACTGCAACTGATGAAACAGCAGAACTCCATTGAGTTGATGAAAAAACAAGGTTTGAAACTGGAAGCGGATGATTTGTATAATCCGAATGGAGTATCACTGAAAGATGCGGTAGGTATCTTTGGCGGTGGTTGTACAGGTGAAATCATCTCACCGGAAGGGCTGATTCTGACAAACCATCATTGCGGATACGCTTCTATCCAGCAACATAGCAGCGTGGAACATGACTATCTGACCGATGGTTTCTGGGCAAAAAACCGTGGTGAGGAATTGCCTACTCCGGGATTGAAATTCCAGTTCGTTGACCGTATCGAAGACATTACGGACATCGTGAACCAAAAGATCGCTACCGGTGAAGTAACTGAAGTAAATGCACTCACCCGCCCGTTCCTCAATAAACTGGCTAAAGAATTGTTTGAGAAGAGCGATCTGAAAGGTAAAAAAGGCATTGAAGTACAAGCTTTGCCGTTCTATGCCGGAAATAAATTCTATTTGTTCTATAAGAAAGTGTACACAGACGTACGTATGGTAGCCGCACCTCCTTCTTCCGTAGGCAAATTTGGTGGGGAGACGGATAACTGGATGTGGCCCCGCCACACGGGTGACTTCTCCATGTTCCGTATCTATGCCGATGCTAACGGTGATCCCGCAGAATATGCAGCATCAAACGTACCTTTGAAGACTCCCAAATATCTGCCTATTTCTATCAAGGGACTGGAAGAAGGTGATTACGCCATGATCATGGGTTTCCCCGGAAGCACAAGCCGTTACCTCACCGTATCGGAAGTAAAGGAACGTATGGAAGCACAGAACCAACCGCGTATCACTATACGTGGTGCACGCCTCGCCGTATTGAAAGAAGTGATGGCTGCCAGCGACAAAACTCGTATTCAATATGCCAACAAGTATGCCGGCAGCAGCAATTACTGGAAGAACTCCATCGGTATGAATAAAGCGATCATTGATAATGATGTACTGGGTACAAAGGCAGAACAGGAGAAGAAATTCGCAGAATTCGCTAAAGGTAAACCGGAGTACGAAGGTGTAGTAGAAAAAATAGATGCCATTGTAAACCAGACAATGCCGGTGACCGGTCAGTATTACTACCTGATGGAAGCATTCAGTGGCGCCATTGAATTCGGTAGCCCGTACATGGTTATGGATAACCTGAAAAAGGGATTGGAAGAAAAGAACGACTCTCTCATCAATAAGTCTCTCGAACAGTTGAAAGAGGTCTTTGCTGACATCCATAATAAAGACTACGATCATGAAGTAGACCGCAAAGTAGCCAAAGCTATCTTCCCGGTATATGCCGAAATTATTCCGGCAGAACAACGCCCGGCTTTCTATCAGGCTATTGAAAAAGAGTTTAAAGGCGACTATAATGCCTATATTGATGCCATGTATGACAATTCCATCCTGGCAAACCAGGCCAACTTTGACAAGTTCATCAAGAAACCTACAGTAAAAGCTATCGAAAAGGATCTGGCAACTCAATATTCACGCGCCAAGATTGAAAAACTGAGGTCACTGGCACAAGAACTGAACAGTACTTCCAAAGAACTGGCATTACTGCACAAAGCATATATCCGCGGACTGGGCGAAATGAAAGAACCCGTTCCTTCTTATCCGGACGCTAACTTTACCATTCGACTGACGTATGGTAACGTGAAATCATACAATCCGCGTGATGCCGTACATTACAAGTACTATACTACTACCGACGGTATTCTGGAAAAAGAAAATCCCGAGGACCGTGAATTCGTAGTTCCTGCCAAACTGAAGGAGCTGATACTGAAAAAAGACTTCGGACGTTATGCTCTGCCAAACGGTGATATGCCGGTTTGCTTCCTCAGCACAAACGACATCACCGGTGGTAACTCCGGTAGCCCCGTGCTGAATGCAAACGGTGAATTAATCGGTACTGCTTTCGATGGTAACTGGGAGTCTCTTAGCGGTGACATCAATTTTGATAATAACCTGCAACGTTGTATCAATCTGGACATCCGCTATGTACTGTTCATCCTTGAAAAACTGGGAGGATGCGAACATTTGATTAAAGAAATGAAAATTGTAGAATGAGAAAAACAATCTTATCCCTATTCATAACATCACTTGCCTTCGCCGCACACGCTGACGAAGGCATGTGGATGCTGACCGATCTGCAAAAGCAGAACGAAGTCGCTATGACGGAACTGGGATTACTAATCCCGGTGAACCAGATTTATAATCCTGACGGCATCGCCTTGAAAGATGCAGTGGTTCACTTCGGTGGCGGTTGCACAGGTGAAGTGATCTCTGCCGAAGGATTGATACTGACTAACCATCATTGTGGCTATGGTTCTATCCAACAGCACAGTACAGTGGAGCATGACTATCTGACAGATGGATTCTGGGCAATGAACCGCGAAGAAGAGCTTCCCTGTAAAGGACTTACCATTACTTACATTGATGAAATCCTGGATGTAACAGACTACGTCAACGAACAGTTGAAGATAGATCCGGACCCAAACGGTACAAACTATCTGTCACCCAAATACCTGAAGGAAGTAGCCGAGCGCTTCTCTTCCGAACAAGGCATTGCCCTGACACCGGGACGCAAGCTTGAACTGAAAGCTTTCTATGGTGGTAACCGCTACTACCTGTTTGTTAAAACCACTTACAGTGACATCCGTATGGTGGGTGCACCTCCCTCTTCTATCGGTAAATTCGGTGCGGATACCGATAACTGGATGTGGCCGCGACATACAGGTGACTTCTCTTTGTTCCGCATATATGCCGACAAGGACGGAAATCCGGTGGAATACTCCAAGGATAACATTCCCTTGAAAGTGAAGAAACATCTTACCATCAGCCTTGCCGGATACAAAGAAGGTGACTTCACTTTCGTCATGGGATTTCCCGGACGCAACTGGCGCTATATGATTTCCGACGAAGTGGAAGAACGTATGCAAACCACTAATTTCATGCGCCATCATGTACGTGGTGTTCGCCAGGAAGCATTGATGGAACAAATGCAGAAAGATCCTGCTGTACGTATCCATTATGCCAGTAAGTATGCCTCTTCTGCCAATTATTGGAAAAATGCCATTGGTATGAACGAAGGACTTATCCGCCTGAAAGTACTCGACACGAAACGTGCCCAGCAGGAACAACTCTTGGCTCGCGGACGTGAACAGGGTGATGATTCTTACCAGAAAGCATTCGATCAAATACGCAGTATCGTTGAGCATCGCCGCCCTGCCCTCTATCATCAGCAGGCCATTCAGGAAGCATTGGTGACAGGCTTGGACTTTATGCGCATCCCCAACACTTCTGCCATGCTGGCTGCCCTGAAAAGCAAGGATAAGGCACAGATAAATGCTGCCGCTGATAGCTTAAAGATTGCCGCTGACAAATACTTTGCTTCCGTACCTTTCCCTGATGTGGAACGTACAGTTGCCAAGAAAATGTTGCAGACTTATATGCAATATATCCCGGCGGAACAACGCATCAGCATCTTTGAGGTCATTGACAAACGTTTCAAAGGTAACAGTGATGCCTTTGTCGATGCTTGTTTCGACCACTCTATCTTCGGCAAGAAGAAAAACTTTGAAAAATTCATCCGAAAACCGGGCTCGTATAAGTTGGGATTTGACTGGATGGTACTGTTCAAACATTCCATCACAGACGGACTGTTGCAGACCGCCATTGCTATGGCAGACGCCAACAAGAATTACAATGCCGCACACAAAGTATGGGTAAAAGGTATGATGGACATGAAACGGAGTGCAGGTACTCCCATTTATCCGGATGCCAACTCCACCCTGCGCCTCACCTACGGAAAGGTGTTGCCTTATGAACCGGCTGACGGAGTGGAATATGGTTACTATACCACCCTCAAAGGTGCCATGGAAAAGGAAGATCCCGACAATTGGGAGTTTGTGATTCCTGCCAAATTAAAACAACTGTATCAGTCCAAAGACTTCGGACGCTATGCCATGCCGAATGGTGAAATGCCTATCTGCTTCATTGTGAATACAGACAACACCGGCGGTAACTCCGGCAGTCCGGTATTCAATGCCAAAGGTGAGCTCATCGGTACAGGTTTCGATCGCAATTATGAAGGACTTACAGGAGATATAGCCTTCCGCCCCTCTTCACAGCGTGCAGCCTGCGTAGACATTCGCTACACTTTATTTATCATAGAGAAGTATGCCGGTGCCTCACATATTATCAAGGAACTGACTATTGCGGAATAAATAAAAGGAAGTATAAAAATATCACTCGGATATTCAAGTGAACCATAATTCGCCCCTGCAAGTAAAGTGAATAACTAAAGTCAATCACAATGTTTGCAGGGGCGAAATGTTTTCATTCAACCATAGTACAACAGTTACCCACAGAGCACCCAGGAAAGAAATCAGAATCATTTGATAAATTTTCCGATGGAAAATGTTTCAAAATTGAAAGTATTCTAAAAAATACCCAAATATGCCATTTAAATAGTATGAAAAGCAATAGATCGTGAACAAAAGACACCACAAACTGTTTCACTATACAGACAACAACACTAATATTGTATTTATAAAAAAAATGAATTAATAACAGAAAGGAAAAGATTATGGAGAAATTTGAAGAACTTATACAATCAGAAAAACCTGTTTTAGTAGACTTTTTTGCAACTTGGTGTGGCCCATGTAAAGCAATGCATCCCGTATTGGAAGAGCTGAAAGGACAAATCGGTGATGGTGCCCGCATCGTGAAAATCGATGTAGACCAACATGAGGAACTGGCTGCTAAGTATCGTATACAAGCGGTACCCACTTTTATCGTATTCAAGAAAGGTGAAGCCGTTTGGCGTCATTCCGGAGTTATTAAGGGCAGTGAGCTGAAAGGCGTCATTGAACAAAATTCATAAAGAACAAACATTATGAAGAAAGTACTAACCTTTGCCATTCTGATTTTTGCCAGCGTACTGACATTTGCCTGCAAGGATGGAGCAAAAGCACAACCCAATGAACCGGAACAAAAAGAAGCCAAAAGCGGAGAAGTAATCGTAATGAACAAGGATATGTTTATTAAAGATGTATTCGATTACGAGAAATCCCAGGACTGGAAATATAAGGGTGACAAACCCGCCATCATTGACTTGTATGCCGACTGGTGTGGTCCCTGCCGCATGACAGCGCCCATCATGAAAGATCTGGCCAAAGAATACGCCGGAAAGATCGTGATCTACAAAGTGAATGTGGACAAAGAGCGTGAACTTGCCGCATTATTCAATGCAAGCAGCATTCCTCTCTTTGTATTCATTCCGATGGAAGGAGAACCTCAGCTTTTCCGTGGTGCAGCTGATAAAGCCACTTACCAAAAGGCAATTGAAGATTTCTTGTTAAAGAAGAAATAATATATAAGAAAAAGTCACTGGAGTTATGTATGAATGAGGAGTGGCATATCTTTCCACTCATTATTGTACATCTCCGTGACAGTGTGATAACCGGACGCTTGCAGGGCCATCAAAGCTTGCAGGCGTCCGTTGTTTATACGCTCCGGGTAGTGGGAATCACTATTAACCTGTACACGGATTCCCTTTTCAAGCAATACAGGGAAGTAGCGTTCATTAGGATAGAAAGTACCCAATTCCAGATAAGATTTTGTATTAATCTCTACGATATATCCTTTTCGGGCAATAGCATCAAAATATTCCTGAATCAAAGCATTATACCAAGGCTCATCCAGTAAGCCGGGATGATAAGCAGATGCGTTATAGTGCATTTTGTCAGCATGACCGACAATATCAAAACCGCCCAGTTCCACCATACGCATCAAACGGTCATAATAAAGATGCACCACTCTCACCAGGTCACCATTGAAATGTTTATTCACAAGTCTGCGGAATTTATCAGCCGTCACATCCACATCCACTATTTCTCCCTTATCATCATAAAGCAAGTGCACAGAACCGATACGGTAATCCAACGGTAATTCGCGGAAACGGACAACAGACGGATTGCTCTCTTCATTCAGATAGTCAATCTCCAGACCGATATAGAGTTCTATTTGTCCGGCATACTTAGCCTTCAGACGATGGAATTCGGCCAGATAGTCATCCATAGCGTCCCACTCCATAGTCCACGCTGTAGAAAACGGCAGAGGGGCATGGGAAGAAAATCCATAAGAAGTAAATCCTTCACTCAGGGCAAAGCGGATAAAGTCTTCCATATTAGCACGTCCGTCGCAATATAAGCTATGACTATGATAGTTCGTTAAATTTCCAGTTCTGTTGCTCATAATTTTATCATCTTATCATTTATCATCTTATCAACCATCTTATCACCCTATCATTCTTCTATTTCACTAAGTTCCAGCCAACGCATGGTCTTTTCATCAATCAAATCCGTGATCTCGGGCAAACGCTTTGATTTCTCTGTGAGTTCTTCTACGGATAAGGTGCCACTGCACAGGGCAGCTTCAATGGTTTTCTTTTCGTCCTCCAATGTAGCAATTTCCTGCTCCAGCTGTTCAAACTCCCTTTTCTCTTTAAAGGACATCCGGCGTTTTTCATTCAAACGCACTTTAGCGGTTTTATCTTCCTGCGGTTTAGAGGCTTCTTTTTCTTTCTCCTTTTCCAGCCGGGCTTTTTCTTCCTTCCAGTCACGATACTGGGTATAATTTCCGGGGAAATCACGGATATCCGCCTGACCGTTGAAGACTAGCATATGGTCTACTACTTTATCCATAAAGTAGCGGTCGTGGCTTACTACGATAACACAACCCTTGAAATTCTGTAAATACTCTTCCAGTACATTCAGGGTAATGATATCCAGATCATTGGTAGGCTCATCCAGCACAAGGAAATTAGGATTACGCATCAATACCGTACACAGATACAGGCGACGGCGCTCTCCACCACTCAGTTTATAAACATAGCTATGCTGGGTTTCGGGAGTGAAGAGAAAATGTTGCAGAAACTGGGAAGCGGTCAGCTTTTTACCATTACCTAACTCTATGACTTCGGCGATATCCTGTACCACATCAATCACTTTCATCTGCTCATCGAACTGTAAGCCATCCTGCGAATAATAACCGAAACGTACCGTTTCTCCGATATCAATCGTTCCACTATCGGCTTTCTCCTCTCCCATCAGTATTTTGATAAAAGTAGATTTACCGGTACCATTATTACCTACAATGCCCATCTTTTCATAACGGGCAAAAATGTAAGAAAAGTCTTCTAATATTTTAAGGTCACCAAACGACTTGTACAAATGGTCTGCTTCGAATATCTTGCTACCGATGTAGGAGGCCTTTACTTCCAGTTTCACATTGTCGTTATTAAACCGCTGTTTAGCTACTTTCTCCAGTTCATAGAAAGCTTCTTCGCGATAACGCGCTTTATGCCCGCGGGCTTGCGGCATACGACGCATCCATTCCAACTCAGTGCGATACAGATTGTTGGCACGGGTTATTTCAACATTCGTTGCATCGATACGCTCTTGACGTTTCTCCAGGTAATAGCTATAATTTCCCTTATATTGATAGATCTGACGATTGTCTATTTCAATGATTTCGGTACAGACACGGTCGAGAAAGTAACGGTCGTGCGTCACCATGAGCAGACTGAGGTTTGTGCGGCGCAGGTAATCTTCCAACCATTCAGTCATATCAAGATCGAGATGGTTGGTCGGCTCATCCAGAATCAGCAGGTCAGGCTCAGTGATAAGGGTATTGGCAAGCGCCACGCGCTTCAACTGTCCACCAGAAAGATGCTTTACTTGCTGATCGAAGTTTCTTATCTTCAACTGGGAAAGAATTTGCTTGGCCTTCTGTTCATACTCCCATGCTTTTTCATGATCCATGCGCACCAGGATTTCGTCCAAACCAGGATGTCCTTCTGTTTCCATGCAGCGTTCGTACTCCTTTATCAGTTCTACCGTACTGTTGCCATGATGGAAACAAGCTTCCAGAACGGTCAGTTCTTCGGGATATTGCGGGTCTTGTTCCAAATATCCGACCCTAAGGTCACGACGAAAAGAAATGGTTCCACTGTCATAGCCTTCTTTTCCGGCAATGATATTCAACAAAGTAGTTTTACCACTGCCGTTTTTGGCAATCAGTCCGATACGTTGCCCTTCGGCCACACCGAGCGAAGTATTCTCAAGCAATACCAAATCACCGAATGACTTGGTCAAATTTTCTATCTGAAGATAACTAATCACAGTTTAAGATTTATGATTTATAATTTATGATTTATGGCTGGTTGGCAAATGATCAGAGTAAGGATTTGTAGGTTTCTGCCAGATTGCAAGATTCCCCTGCCTTCACTTTGCTCCACACTAATTTCATGGGGTCAATCCATTCTCCAGTAGTAAGATTCTGCAATACAGGAGCTTCACGATTACCATCTATCAGAGTCATCCATTCTAACCCATCTACTTCATTGGCAAGAATCACACAGATGGCAATACCAAATGAAAGCCATGCTTCTTTCTTCTTCGGACCGATAGTTCCACTATCAATGACCTGTTGCATACTGTCCAAATCTTCTTCCATACCCTGGAAATCTTTTTTCAGTTGCTCTTTTACAGTAGTGGTCACCCACTCAAAAGCCTCATTAATCTGGTAGATTTCGGACAGGCGGACAGGTATAAGCTCTGCCGGATATTTCACTCCCTCTTTACGTATTTCCAACGAGGCGATAACGGCTTCGGCCTCTGCCACAGATGCTCCCTTGCTTACCGTAAAGGAACATTCAAAGGCAACATCATCCACACCTGTAATCCAAAGATGAGAAGTATAATAAGCCCCTTCTTCTTCAAACATCTCCTTACTGTAAGCACATGCCAAGCTTCCTATTTTAACGGAGACTGCCGAAGGATTGTCTTTCAGTTCCTGACGGGTAACTTCCCGACCATACATAGCGTTACCTTTATATGCAGAAATACGAAAATTTCCAGTCCATTCACTTGGATTATAGAAGAGAAAAGAGCCTTCCCCATCTTCAAACTCATTCCAGTCCGCGGGATACAACATGGAAAACCATGCTCCCGGAGAGATAAATTTCTTGCTTTGTGCCATTGCTATTCAGAGGTTAATAACGAGGCCACCTGACCTCGTTCGGCAAAAGTAACATTACATCCGTTGATATGCAAACAAACAGAAACAAAAAACAGCCGATTCTCACGAACCGACTGTCCCAATCATCATCTATGAATGAAGACCGTTACAGTCTTCAATATCTTATTAAATCTCTATGAAACTTCAAAGAAAATCATATTTCTGTTTCCGAGCGCAAAGATAATCAATGAAATATATAGATTCCCAATATTTTAAGATATTTAAATTAACGTTCTATAAACTATGGAATTTTATAGATTAATATGCAAAAAAGCAGCGATTCTTAATAACTAACCTCTTGGTATCTTCTATTTTCCAATAGGCTGTATCTTCCTTCTCACATCCTTAGAAATCTCCAAAAACATGTAATTCAATTTCCCGGAATGTATTCCTTCTTCATTTTGCTTATACTTATTATTAGCGTATTGCTTAGACTTATCGAATGTCAGTCGTGACATTTGATTCTGTGATTTACCTACCATCGTTGAATCCAGCTTCTCATCCGGAAAGAAATCATCCAGATCCACATCTCCAATCATAGTAGTTTCAAGGAAGTTCATATTCTTGCGACCGGCATCTGTATAATACCCCACAAACATGTGTCCCGGAGTACGAACTAATATTGGCTCTATATTAATAGCACGAAGCAAAGAAGCAAACAACACGCTACCATCCACACAGTTAATCTGCGAAGACTCCAGTGCATCATCAAACGTGCGAACACGCTGGGAAAAGACCACATTACTGGACAAACTGGTATTGGAAACAGAACTGTAACGGAAATTACGCTTTTGAAGTACGTTCCATAGAGCATAGACTTGCTTGTCCACCACTTCAGCATTGCCACCCTGATAGCCCAAGAAACGATTGACAATACGGGTGTTCAGTGCTTCACGCAACAGTTTATCAATCATCGGATTTTCCTCATTGACGTATGCCGCAAAGAAAATACCGGTATCATGAAATTTAGTTCCGTTCGTAACATACCCCAACAGACATTCATTAATGCTGCGAACAGAAAAAGTACGAACCCGCTGCCCCAAATCCTTATCATTCATTTCTACCTTAACAGCCACACTTACCGGTTCCGCCTGGTTATTATTCTTCAGCGCTTCGTAATTCCAGATAATATCGGGATAGATCGTATATTCCGTCCGTGGTTTAGCCAACACAAACTCAGATACGGAACGGGAAAAGAACGGAGTTTCAGCAACTTCAATACGCACCCTGCTATACGCCTTCCCCGAACGAATCCGGATAGAAATGCAGGATTTAGAATTACCCACATATAAGGAATCAGCCGGAACAATGACTTGCGCATCTGTCGTCGCAACAGAAAGAATACTGGAAGGAAAGATGTTGCCTCCCAACTCATCCGTTATCTCAAACCCGGAACGGAACGGAGCCGTATTCAGCCAAAAGGAACCTGCCACAACAACCACCAATAAAGCTATCAGAGCGGGCAAACGCCATTTATATCGCCGAAAATCTATATTAGTCAACTCTTTCATACCAATGTTATTTATATTAAGACAAAGGTAAGTATAAAAACTGAAAAACTGGAATGCCAAAGTAATAGTTTACAGTTCTTCACTCTACCAAAACCGGATCAACTCCGTACCATCTCCGTACCTATACGTTTGGACTTGATACGGCTTTGACACGGTCTTGGTACGGACTTGGTATGTACCGGATTACCTTCAGCACATACAAAAATGTAATCAAATTGTAACACGTGTTTCACTTTCCCGTAACAAAAACACCGCACCTTTGTCGCTGAAAAGAAATAAAGTATAACTTTGTGGTAGGAGAATTTGTTTTGAATACCTCATATTAATTAGAAAAAGCAATGAACGATTATCGTATTTTAGTTGTAGACGATGAAGAGGACCTTTGCGAGATCCTGAAATTCAACCTTGAGAATGAAGGGTATGAAGTGGACACGGCCAACTCTGCCGAAGAGGCGTTGAAAATGGATATCGGTAGCTACAACCTGTTGCTGCTGGACGTGATGATGGGAGAAATATCCGGTTTCAAAATGGCCAGCTTACTAAAGAAAGATAAGAAGACCGCTCAGGTACCTATTATATTCATCACCGCCAAGGATACGGAAAATGATACGGTAACCGGCTTCAATCTGGGAGCTGATGATTACATCTCCAAACCTTTCTCTCTGCGTGAAGTCATCGCACGCGTCAAAGCTGTATTGCGTCGCACCCAACAGGGAGAACCGGAACGGGCACCGGAGCAAATCAGCTACAAGACGTTAGTCATTGATATTGTAAAAAAGAAAGTAAGCATCGACGGGGAAGAAGCCCCTCTTACCAAAAAAGAATTTGAGATATTGCTTTTACTCCTCCAGAGCAAGGGACGCGTATTCTCCCGCGAAGATATACTGGCACGGATATGGAGCGACGAGGTCTATGTGCTGGACCGCACCATCGATGTGAATATCACCCGTTTGCGTAAGAAAATAGGTATTTATGGTAAATGCATCGTAACTCGCTTAGGATATGGATACTGCTTCGAAGCTGAATAATGCCACACATTTCCTGTCGTTCAGCCGGAAGTTATTTCTTTCGGTCATTTCACTGTTTCTGGTATTTGCCGGATGCTTCCTGGCATATCAATACCAGCGTGAAAAAGAATATAAGATAGATCTGCTGGATATACAGCTACAGGACTATAATGAACGACTACACCAGGAACTTACTCACATTCCAGACAGTCTGTGGGATAAGACTTTGGAACGATATCTGCAAAAGTACGTCAAACAGGACTTACGTATTACGGTAGTGAACGTACAGGGTGACGTATTATATGACAGTTTCGAGAATCAGAAGTTAGGCAATCACGTCAATCGCCCGGAAGTACAAAAGGCACTGGCAGAAGGAAAAGGATATGATGTACGCCGTACTTCCGAAACAACAGGAGTACCCTACTTCTACTCTGCCACACTCTATGAAGGCTACATTATACGTTCCGCCCTCCCCTATGACTTAAACCTTGCAAGACACCTTGCAGCAGACCAGCACTACATCTGGTTTACCCTCATCGTATCATTACTATTAATTTTCATCTTCTATAAATTCACCTCTAAACTGGGGACAGCCATCAATCAGCTACGCGAGTTTGCCAAACGTGCCGATAAAAATGAGCCTGTGGAAACAGATATGCAGTCCGCCTTCCCACACAACGAACTGGGAGAGATTTCACAGCATATCATCCAGATATACAAGCGACTGCGGGAAACCAAAGAGGCACTATACATTGAACGGGAGAAATTGATCACCCACTTACAAACCTCGCATGAAGGATTGGGCGTATTCAACAAGGACAAGAAAGAAATCTTGGTCAACAACCTGTTCACACAGTACAGCAACCTGATTTCAGACTCCAACCTACAAACAACCGAGGAAATATTCTCTATCAGTGAGTTCCAGAAAATCACGGATTTCATCAACAAGGCTCCCAAGCGTCCGGGCAAGGAAGAAAAGCGTATGTCTATCAGCATCAATAAGAATGGACGTATGTTTATTGTGGAATGTATTATATTCCAAGACTTAAGCTTCGAGATATCCATCAATGATGTCACCCAGGAAGAAGAGCAGATCCGTCTGAAACGCCAGTTGACACAGAACATCGCACATGAACTGAAGACCCCGGTCAGCAGTATACAGGGCTATTTGGAAACCATCGTGAACAATGAAAACATTTCGCGGGAGAAGATGCAGACATTCCTGGAGCGATGCTATGCTCAAAGCAATCGGTTGAGCCGACTGCTACGCGACATCTCTGTATTAACGCGTATGGACGAAGCCGCCAACATGATCGACATGGAGAAAATAGACATCAGCCTGTTGGTAGGCAATATCGTAAACGAGGTATCCCTGGAACTGGAAGAAAAGCATATCACCGTAGTCAACTCCCTAAAACCAAAGATACAACTACGGGGAAACTATTCCCTGCTATACTCCATTTTCCGCAACCTGATGGACAATGCCATTGCCTATGCAGGCACGGATATACGCATCAATATCAGTTGTTTCCGCGAAGACGAGAATTTTTATTATTTCAGTTTTGCCGACACCGGCGTAGGTGTCTCTCCCGAACATCTGAACCGCTTATTCGAACGCTTCTACCGGGTGGATAAAGGACGCTCACGCAAACTGGGCGGTACGGGATTGGGATTGGCTATCGTAAAGAACTCGGTAATCATCCATGGAGGTACCATTTCGGCCAAAAACAACCAGGGTGGCGGATTGGAATTCGTATTCACACTGGCAAAAGAAAAATAATCACTTATCACTAACCACTAATCACTTTTTTCCTTATCTTTGCGATGCATTGGTTTACTGTCTTTGTTCGGAGACGGTAATTAAAAGGGAATCAGGTGCAAATCCTGAACAGTCCCGCTGCTGTAAGTTTCATGATAGGTTGCAGGCAAACTACCAATAGCCACTGGAAGTCCGCTTCCGGGAAGGCGCCTGGCAACAGAAACAAGTCAGAAGACCTGCCATGCACTGTTTTTATCACTGCTTTCGAGGAAAAAGCGTTGAGTCTAATGAAACGGGCAAATCGTCCCATCATTTCATTCATCCACTCTGCTTCAAAGAAAGTAAGGAACAATAAACTCTGCCAAGTTTATTTGAATGGTGTCCGGTCGAAGGGATTTCGCCCGGACATTTTATTCTGTAACTTTCCCAAAACAAATTTCATCATCCGCGTGTTATACATACAGTAAACAATTAATACGAAGAGTTATGGAAGCAGATTATGAACTGATCGACAATGAAGAACGTCACCAATATGAGTTCCATGTCGATAAATATACTCCAAAGATTGAGTATATAAAATCAACGAATGGGGAGATTTACCTGACACACACCGAAGTACCCACTCAATTGGGTGGTAAAGGCATCGGCAGCCAGTTAGTAGAAAAAGCATTAAAAGATATAGAAAAACAAGGACTTAGATTAGTACCTCTCTGCCCGTTTGTAGCGGGATACATTCACAAACATCCCGAATGGAAAAGAATTGTAATGAAAGGTATTCACATTCAATAATAAATAGTTATGAATATAAAGAAAGAATATACGAACGGGGAAGTGACCATCATCTGGCAACCCGGCCTGTGCCAACATGCAGGCATTTGTACCAAGACCCTTCCGAATGTGTATCATCCAAAAGAAAAACCGTGGATAACGGCTGAAAATGCAACGACGGAAGAATTGATCGCTCAAATCAAGAAATGCCCGTCGGGAGCATTAAGTTACAGAATGAATAACGAGAAAGAAGATAAATAAAAGAAATAAGGTTACCCCCCTTCAACACATGAATTCGGGTAACCTCATTTGTATTATGAAAAAGAAAGTAGTTATGTACGTTCCAATTGAACAGTGAAATGACGCATCAGGGGAGCCTCCCAAGTAATGCGGACTCCATTAGTAATACTTTCACGACGGTCGAAAACATTCTTCAACGCTACTGCAATCACGTTCATGTGATTATCCGTATATACGCGGCGGGGAATAGCCAGGCGCAATAAATCCAATCCGGTAAAACGGTTCTCACGGGTAACCGGATCACGGTCTGCCAGGATATAACCGATTTCACATCCTCTGATACCAGCTTCAAGATATAGCTCAACCGTTAGAGTCTGTGCCGGGAATTCATTCTTCGGTACATGCGTCAGTACCTTCGTTGCATCCACAAAGATGGCATGTCCGCCTGCTGGACGCTGATATGGAATACCATATTCATCCAACTTCTTTGCCAGATATTCCACCTGACGGATGCGGGTTTCCAGATTATCAAATTCCGTATTCTCATCCAGTCCTGTGGCAAGTGCATTCATGTCACGACCATTCATGCCACCGTAAGTAAGATACCCTTCATATTGCACGCAAAAGCCTTTGGCACCTTCGTACCAATCTTTTTTTCGTGTAGCAATGAAGCCTCCCATATTGACGATACCATCCTTCTTGGCACTCATAGTCATACCATCCGCCAGGTCGAACATCTCTTTCGTAATTTCCTTTATCGTTTTACCGCTATAGCCATCTTCACGCATTTTGATGAAGTAAGCGTTTTCCGCAAAACGTGCGGAGTCAAATAATACAGGTTTATTATACTTATCCGCAAGAGCACGGACTTCACGAAGATTCTGCATGGATACGGGCTGTCCGCCGGCCGTGTTGTTCGTAATGGTAACGATGATAAACGGTATACGGTCACCATATTCCTGCAACGCTTTTTCCAGCTTCGCAGGATCAACATTACCTTTAAAAGGTATTTCCAACTGAGTATTCTTCGCTTCATCGATGGTGCAATCCAAAGCAATGGCCTTCCGCCCCTCGATATGTCCCTTTGTGGTATCAAAGTGAGAGTTCCCCGGAACGATATCTCCATCATGTACCAGATAAGAGAAAAGCACATTCTCGGCAGCACGCCCCTGATGGGTGGGAATGACATATTCAAAACCAGTCAGACGAGTGATCACTTCTTTCAGGTTGAAGAAGGAGGAAGCACCTGCATAACTTTCGTCGCCCAGCATCATCGCTGCCCATTGACGATCGCTCATTGCTCCCGTACCGGAGTCAGTTATCAAATCGATATATACTTGTTCGGATTTCAGCTGGAACACATTGTAATGGGCTTCTTTCAGCCATTGTTCACGTTCCTGGCGGGTACTCTTCCGAATGGGTTCCACCATTTTAATTTTCCAAGACTCTGCAAAAGGTAATTCCATAGTGCTTGCTTATTATTTTGACATTTAGTTAACAAAAAGACCCGTAGAAGAATTTCTACGGGTCGAATATAAGCATTTATACAGGATTAAGCAAAAGTTTCACTGTCTTTTTGTCAACAAATCATTCCTTTGACAGAAATTTCTTCTTCTCCTTCTTACTCATCTCCTTCATGATAATTTCAACAGGATGCCAGGACTTATACATCACCCGCTCTTCAGGTTTACCTGTTTCCTCGGGAAAAAGATAAAAATCAGGTACATATGAGTGATCCGGCCGATCGGGGCAATAAATACTGAAACGCAAATGGGAACCCTGCTTGTAGTTCTCTCCGCCAATGATGCCAAGCGGCTGTCCCGGAATCACCTCTTCACCCGGAGAGACAAAGATCCCTTCATTCTGGAATAATTTATAACGGGCAAAAGTTCCATCCTTGTGGAAAACTTCCAGATAATTTTCCGTCGAATGGAACGATGTGTTTTCAGAAGTGGAAGCGGAGTTGTCAACAACTTCCGTCACGAGTCCGCCACGGGCAGCAAAGATCGTGTCTCCGGCAGTCGTAGAGAAACCAAGTCCCGTGATACGCTTCTCTCCTTCCTTTCCTATAAAATTATCTAAAGACACCATCTTATTCACACGAACCACTTTCCCTTGTGCCAGAGGAAAGAGATACACAAAACTGGTATCCGTCTTCAAGCGGCTATTTCCTTTTTTATAGGTATAGCGATATGAGAATCCAATCGGAACATTTTCCGTAGACGGACGCAAAGTCAACAGACGCGTTTTGCCATAATGAATAACGGCATCATAAATTTCTCCTTCAGAAGAGGTCGTATTACTCAGCCGGGAAAAAGTCATAGATACCGTATAAGGCGTATGCGACTGAGTTTCGGAATAGAAAGTCACTTCCCCCTTGGCAGACCGTTCATAGCTTACCGTAACAGTCTTATCCGACTGTGCATAAACCAGTAGAGGCAAGCAAAAAAGAAGAAGACATAAATAGCGTTGTAGTTTCATAATATCATGTTTTTAAAATTAATCGACTTGCCAAGTCAGCACAAAGTCCGGATGCAGGAGATATCGGATCTCAAATTTACGCTGTTCCGGTGTTCTGTACTCTTCAGCCGAGAAAACTCCTTTTTCAGTAACCGTAAAAGGAAAAATACGCAGATGTTCCCGAAAATCAACCTCCGGTGTATTCATACATTTAAACATCACTTCTTTGGCCGACCAATGGAGCAACAAAGCCCAGGTATCCGTTCCCTGATACGAAGACAGAGGTTCATCAGTACGCATATACTTATGTGCCACCTTATGTACCCGTTCACCGTATTGTTCTATATCAATGCCCACTTCCTTACCGGCTTCACCGATAATCACCGATACATACCCACGTGTATGAGAAATACTGATTGATGCAGATTTATCTGCCAGATACGGTTTCCCGCTGGGATAGTAAGCAATTTCCTTTTCCTCTCCCAATAGAGTGAATACCAACACACGAACCGACAACCATTCTAAACGACGATGTTCAGCAGAGAAACGTTGCAATCCCTCCAGGTATGTTTCCTGTTGCGGAAGCATGCTCAGCAATTCATCCAGTGTTTCGTCCATCTTCCAGACTCCCCACTTATATGAAGGATACGTATGTTGTATGAAAAGAGACATATTATTCTATAAATCAATCTTTCTTATCGGAATCCGACGGAAGAGTGTTGATGGTGAACTTCACTTTAAGAATACGGCGGTTATCCATCTCCAGGACTTCAAATTCATAGTGATCATAGGTAACCTTTTCATGCAGGGCCGGAAATTCACCTTTCAGCTCCAGCAGTAATCCTGCAAGCGTATCAGAATCACCCGCCACTTCATCAAAGATTTCCTCGTCCACCTTAGTAATCTTATAAAAGTCCGTCAACTGAGTTTTGGCTTCAAACACCCACGTATGATCGTTCAGCACTGCATACGTACGTTCTTCGTCATCATATTCGTCGTGAATCTCACCGACTATCTCTTCGATGATATCCTCCATCGTCACAATTCCCGACGTGCCACCAAATTCATCAACCACAATAGCAATATGAATCTTATTGGCCTGAAAATCACGCAGCAAATCGTCAATCATTTTAGTTTCCGGAACAAAATAGGCCGGACGTATCAGCGACTGCCAACGGAAATCCACCTTATTCAAATGGGGCAACAAGTCCTTGATATATAAGATACCTTTGATATTATCCCGGTTCTCGGAATAAATAGGGATACGGGAGTAAGCATTTTCGATAATACATTGCAATACATCCTTGAAAGGCGTGCGAATATCCAGATCGACTACGTCCAGACGGGAAGTCATCACCTCCTTCGCCGTTTCACCGCCAAAACGAATGATACCTTCCAGGATATTATTCTCTTCCTTCAGCTCAGCCTTATCCGTCAGTTCAAGAGCATGAGAAAGCTCGTCTACCGAGATGTTATGGTTTTTACGGGCAAAATGCTTGTTCAGGAACGAAGTGGAACGCACCAGCATAGACGCTACCGGATAAAAAAGGGAACGAAACATCCAGATACCCGGAGCGGAAAAGCGGCAGAAAGCCAACGTCTTCTGGGCTGAATAAATCTTCGGCATGATTTCACCGAAAAGAAGCAGAAGGAAGGTCAGGATGACGGTCAGTATCAGAAATTCCGCAATAGGAGAATGGAACTCAAACACGCTCATGAAGAAGAAGTTACAGAGCATGATAATGGTCACATTCACAAAATTGTTTGTTATCAGGATGGTTGCCAGCAACCTTTCCGTGTCATCCAAGAGTTTACGAATTTTCTCGTCCGAGGGATGTTTCTTCTCGTCGATGGCATTCAGGTCGGACGGAGAAAGAGAGAAAAATGCTATTTCTGAAGCTGAGGCAAAGCCGGATACGAGCAACAGCAAGCCTGCCAACACAATGGCGATGATTGCCGAAATAGTAGGGCTATGTACGGATATACCATTAAAAACATTTGCCAACTGGCATAAATAAGCGTCTGGGTCCAAAGATCTTGGTTTTAGTTAAACAATTAGAACGGTAAATCGTCCGTTGTATTATCTTGTGCAGGGGTTGCCTGCGATTGCGCCATGGGTTGTGCAGGAGCACCTTGAGACATACCTGGTTGCGGAGCGGCAGCACCCGGTACAGCAGTTCCTCTGGGACTCAGCATTTCCATAGAGTCCACAAAGATTTCCGTTACATAGCGCTTTGCGCCGGTCTGGTCATCGTATGAACGGGTACGTATTTTGCCTTCCACATAAAGTTTATCCCCTTTATGCACATATTTTTCGGCTGTTTCTGCCAGTCCGCGCCAAAGTACCAGATTGTGCCATTCCGTCCGTTCGGGTACCTGCGTACCGTTAGCCAATGTGTATGCACGGTCTGTAGTAGCCAAAGGCAAAGAAGCCACAGCGATACCGGAATCAAGGTATCTTACTTCAGGGTCTCTACCTACATTTCCAATCAATATTACTTTATTTACTGACATAAGCCTTTTTTTCTTTTTATTTGAATTTGCTGCCAAAATTAAACAGAATAATCACACAATGCAAGAGTTAGCGCAACTTTTATAGATATTTCTCCAGAAAGGCATGCACCAGGCGAGAGACTGCATACTGCTCCAAATCCTCTATTTTCACCCGCAGAAAGGCAGAAAAAGAAGTAGAATTTTCCGGTAAAACAACTTCATAGAAATTGGTATAAATCACCCTGTGGGAGAGCACATGCTTCACATTTCCACTGATTAAACGCAATCCCGAAACCTCCCCATCTGCAAAAAATGCACGTACCTGCGGCAATTCACGAAACTCTTCTTCCGTCACAGGTGCTTCCATTTCTATCAGTGGAAATTCGAAAAGATTTTTCCAGATATCATCCTCCGTCCGTTTATGTAAATAGGTACACGCGCCCACACGTACATATATATAGTTAAAATAACGATTGGTGGTTTTCGTCTTATGCTGCTTTACAGGCAACTTCGTTATCGTACCCTCCTTCAGGGCTGAGCAACTGTCTACCAAAGGACAAAACAGGCAATTCGGTGATTGCGGCGTACATTGTATGGCACCGAAATCCATTATCGCCTGATTGTAGACAGCAGGCTGCGATTTATCCATCATCTCATCTGCCAAAGCAGCAAACAATTTCTTGCCTTCCGTACTGTCCACTGGCGTATCGATGCCGAAATAGCGGGAAAGCACACGATAGACATTCCCGTCCACCACTGCATAAGGCATACCGTAGGCAGATGAGCAAATAGCCGCAGCAGTATAGTCCCCTACCCCCTTCAACGCACGCACCCCTTCATAAGTAGCCGGAAAAACACCATTCATGCTTTTTGCCGCCGCATGCAGATTACGTGCACGGGAATAATACCCCAGTCCCTGCCAGCATTTCATCACCTCATCTTCCGGTGCTTCAGCCAAGGCTGTCACATTAGGAAAACGATGAATAAAACGCAAAAAATAATCATAACCCTGTGCTACCCGGGTCTGTTGCAGTATAATCTCTGAAATCCATATAATATAAGGGTCGGTGGTATCCCGCCAAGGCAATTCACGCTTGTTTTCGGCATACCAGGCTATCAATTTCTCACTAAATATATTCATCTCTATTACAGATAGTTATAAAAGTCTAAAAAGGGCAACGTCTTTCGCCTCAGATGGCTACCTTCTTTGTAATTCATGGCTATATCCCTAATATAAAAGGGTGTAGCCCTTCCTACAGCACAAAAATAGTTCTTTTTCCCCCAACAAACCTTAATCAAAAGACTTTTTTAGAAAATTGTCCAGAATATATTTTTTAGAGAGCGTAAAAAGCTATATATTTGCAGTCCAAAAAATTAGGAAACTATAGTAATAATATTTTTTTTAAAGAAAAATGACTAAAGCTGATATTGTAAACGAAATTACAAAGAACACCGGAATTGATAAGACAACCGTACTTACAACCGTTGAAGCATTCATGGACGCAGTAAAGGCATCTTTATCCAAAGATGAAAATGTTTACCTCCGCGGGTTTGGTAGTTTTGTAGTGAAGAAAAGAGCTCAGAAAACTGCTCGCAACATCTCCAAGAACACTACAATAATCATTCCGGAACATAACATTCCGGCATTTAAGCCTGCAAAAACGTTCACCCTCTCAGTGAAGAAATAATAAACAATAGTATTAACCCATAAAAATTTTGAAGCTATGCCAAGCGGAAAGAAGAAAAAAAGACATAAAATGTCTACGCACAAGCGTAAAAAAAGACTAAGAAAGAACAGACATAAAAGCAAAAAGTAATTTTTAGTCTGAAGGACAAAATAAAGAACAAACTTGTGAAGCAAAATGTCTCGCGGGTTTGTTCTTTGTTTAAGTAGTAAATTGAATCATTTAAAAGCCAATTATTGTGACAAGCGAACTCGTTGTAGACGTACAGCCCAAAGAGGTATCCATTGCACTGCTTGAAGACAAGCAGCTGGTGGAACTCCAGAGCGAAGGAAGAAACATCTCCTTTTCGGTGGGCAACATGTATTTGGGACGCGTCAAGAAATTGATGCCCGGCCTGAATGCCTGCTTCGTGGACGTGGGTTACGAGAAAGACGCTTTTCTTCATTATCTGGACCTGGGTCCTCAATTTAACTCGTTAGAGAAGTACGTAAAGCAAACTTTAAGCGACAAGAAGAAGCTGAATCCCATTACCAAAGCAACCATACTTCCCGACCTTGAAAAGGACGGAACGGTTTCCAACACACTCAAGGTGGGACAAGAAGTAGTGGTGCAAATTGTCAAGGAACCTATCTCTACCAAAGGGCCGCGACTGACTTCCGAACTTTCCTTTGCCGGAAGATACCTCGTGCTGATTCCCTTCAATGACAAGGTTTCCGTATCACAAAAAATTAAATCGAGCGAAGAGCGCGCACGCCTCAAGCAACTGTTGATGAGTATCAAGCCGAAAAACTTCGGCGTCATCGTCCGCACCGTGGCCGAAGGAAAACGTGTTGCCGAGCTCGACGGAGAGCTTAAAGTATTACTGAAACATTGGGAAGATGCCATTACAAAAGTACAGAAGGCCACCAAATTTCCGACACTGATTTACGAAGAAACCAGCCGTGCCGTAGGACTGTTGCGCGACTTGTTCAATCCTTCCTTCGAAAACATCCACGTGAACAACGAGGCTGTGTACCACGAAATCAAGGATTACGTAACCCTCATCGCCCCTGAACGGGCAGGAATCGTGAAGCTGTACAAAGGTCAACTCCCCATTTACGACAATTTTGGTATCACCAAACAAATCAAGTCGTCATTCGGCAAGACCATTTCATACAAAAGTGGTGCCTACCTGATTATTGAGCATACTGAGGCGCTTCACGTAGTAGACGTGAACAGCGGTAACCGCACCAAGAATGCCAACGGGCAGGAGGCCAACGCACTCGAAGTGAATCTGGGAGCTGCCGATGAACTGGCTCGCCAGCTGCGACTGAGAGATATGGGTGGTATCATTGTGGTGGACTTCATTGATATGAACGAAGCCGAAAACAGACAAAAGCTTTACGAACGTATGTGTGCCAACATGCAGAAAGACAGGGCAAGACATAACATCCTACCGCTCAGCAAATTCGGACTGATGCAGATTACCCGCCAGCGTGTGCGCCCGGCAATGGATGTCAATACCACAGAAATCTGTCCCACCTGTTTCGGAAAAGGCACCATCAAGTCCTCTATCCTCTTTACGGACACTTTAGAGAGTAAAATTGACTACTTAGTCAACAAACTGAAGATTAAAAAATTCTCGTTACACATCCACCCGTATATTGCTGCTTACATCAACCAGGGACTCGTTTCCCTGAAACGGAAATGGCAGATGAAATACGGATTTGGTATCAAGATTATTCCAAGCCAGAAACTCGCGTTCCTGGAATATGTATTCTACGACCCGCAAGGGGAAGAGATTGACATGAAGGAAGAATTCGAAATTAAATAAGAAAGACGGCGAAGTAAATCAGAAACTTCGCCGTCTTTTTTGTTTTCCTCACCAACTTTTCAAAATCATTGGCCGATATCTAAAAGAAACTCACCCTCTATACAGAAGCGAACATCACTCCCCTGCACATGCAAGGTGATAAATTTCTTTACTGTCCTGCTTTGTCAGTTTCACATAATTCCCAACCAACTCTCCTTTATTGCGGTGCAGACTATCCGCCAGACGGTCAACATCAGGATTTTCAACACCCAGTTCTTTAAATGTCACAGGCAGACCAAGAGAAGTAAAGAAGTTTTTTAGCTTACCAATACCCTCCAAAGCAACCGCTTTCTTATCTTCTGATTCAGGAACGCCCCATACACGAACGGCATATTGAGCAATCTTTCCTACATTATGCTCTACCATCCAAGTCATCCAGGCAGGGAAGATAACAGACAACCCAGCACCGTGGGTAACACCATAAATAGCACTGATTTCATGCTCCAGAAAGTGCGAAGCCCAATCTTCTTCACAACCTACGCCACAGGTACCATTATGCGCAATCATGCCCGCCCACATCAAGTTGGCACGCGCACCGTAATCTTCTGGATTTCTCATTACCTTGGGAGCCTCATTAATGATGGCCATCAAAGTGCCTTCACAAAGACGATCTCCAATTTCCACCTCCTGAGTGTTCGTAAAATAACGCTCCATGATATGAGCCATCATATCAGCCACACCGCAGGCGGTCTGGAAGGGCGGCAAAGTATAAGTAAGTTCCGGATTCATAATAGAGAATACCGGACGCAAAACTTCCGGTACACGCAGACTGAGTTTCTGCAAACCGTCCAGTTTCGTTATAACCGTATTACCGGAACCTTCACTTCCGGCAGCAGGAATAGTCAGCACAACAGCTACTTTCAGCGCTTTAGTCACTTTAGCCTTTCCGATATAGAAATCCCAAAAGTCACCCTCATAAAGCACACCTGCCGCTATGGCTTTGGCCGTATCAATGACAGAGCCTCCACCCACAGGCAACAGCATATCAGCCTGTTCACGGCGGCAGAATTCAATGCCTTCATACACTTTCGTATCTACCGGATTCGGCTGCACGCCACCCATTAAACAATATTCAATCCCTGCTTCCTGCAAAGATTGCTTCACCCTATCCAGCAAACCACTCCGTACAACAGAGCCGCCGCCGTACACGATCATCACTTTCCGCGCACCATGCTTCCGCGCCAGTGCACCGACTTGCATTTCCGTAGCCTTACCGAATACAAATTCGGTAGGACTGTAAAAGACGAAATTATTCATTAACGGATATATTTACTATAACGTTCGAAGAAGCGCTTGAACGCCCCCCATTTCATCAACCCTTTTTCAAAGACAGAGATACCCAGGAGAGCACAGAATATTCCCAATAATACATCAATCAGGTAATGATGCCCCGAATAAACGGCCGTACACCAGATACCCACCATAATAAACGCGAATAATGCTATCAGCCAGCCCTTACAGCAATTCATTATAGCATAGGCCAACGCCACAACCATATATGCCGCATGCAGCGAAGGAACGGCTGCAAATACGTTTGCATTACGCCCATAAATAGAGTCGAAGATTGTGCATCCCAGCAGTTCGTCAAAGCGTCCCAGTCCGGCCACATTTCCCGGAGTATCCAGCATCGCCTCAAATCCATAGTTCATAGCATACCAAGGGGGAGCGGCAGGATGAATATAATATCCGGCAAAGCCAATAAGATTAACCAACAGGAAGACCATAGCAAAACGGAGATACATCTGGCGATCTCCCTTCAGATAAAGCCACAAACCGAAAGCTATAGGCACAGGCACCCAGCAGAGATAGAATACCCCGGCAAAGAAATCAGCTACCGGCCAGTGATGTATGGCAAAGTATTCACAAGGAATCAGCGTATCTCCATTCACGGATATACCGAAAAGAGACTTTTCCGCTTCATACAAGCCCTGCACATCAATAGGGTTCACCTGGTAATTGGGATACACCCGCATCCAGTCATAGGAAACTGCAAAAACAACAAAAGGCAGTAAAGCCACTGCCAGCTTACGGGTTGTTTTTCCTGCAAAAAACAGAACCAGGAACAAGCCCGTCATTAGAAAATGCTCCGTACGAAGCCCGATACAAGTAGCTGTCAGCAACAGAAAAGCCAACGTAATGACTACCAGCAATACCGTCTCTCTTACCGGAGGGAAATATCTTTTTATCATTTATTCAAAAGTTTATAGCAATGTGCCAGACGGACAAAAGCCGTCAGATTAGCCAATACGGCAATGATTGCCAGAGGAACAATCAGGATCAACATCGGGTCGAAGAGTGTACAATCGGAAAATATACCGCAGAACAAAGCTCCCAGACTGGTCAACACCACTCGCTCAGGGCGCTGCATAATACCTACTTTACATTCCAGTCCCAGACCTTCGGCACGTGCGCGTACGTAACTTACCATCAGCGAACCGATCAAAGCAAGAAAAGTGATAATGGAACCCACGAAATAGCCCTGCAAGATGAGATAATAGGATATACCGAACAAGGTAAACAGTTCACTGTAACGATCGAGCACTGAATCGTACAATGCCCCGAAGGTGGAAGACATATTGCCAAGACGCGCCACACGGCCATCCATCATGTCAAACAACCCGGCGAAGAGTATCAGTCCGCCTGTCCATCCCACCAAAGAAAGATCCTCTTCCGAATCTGTCACTAACCCTGCATAAATAAATATACCGGCAGCCACAATGTTAAGTATCAACCCGGTAGTAGTAATAAAGTTAGGCGTAATGCCAATTTTAATCATGCCACGCACAACGGGATTGATAATCTTGTATATCACCTGTTGCAGCCAATCTCTGTAATTCATGTTCATTCTATTTTTTTCTCCAAACGTTGTTTCAGAAATCTTTTTAAGTTGTGGTTCCGGTAGACGAAAACCCGTTGCAAATAATAGTTCCAGAAAAATGCAACCAGCAAGGCAACCGTAATTTTAGACAGGATAAACACATCATAGACGTAATATCCCAGCAACCCGTTCACCCACTTCATTCCTGCCAGCCATTCCGTCAAAGCAAAAGTACCCCATGTGTTAATAAGGATGCTCCCACCCCAGACTATGAAATACTTCAGCCCCACATGTATTTTCTTGCAGTCTTCCGCCTTAAATACCCATTCATAGTTGATTACACAATTGACAATACCGCCAACCACAGAACCTATAAATGTGGCATACAAATAATATATACCAAATAATTTCACCAAAAGAATAGTTATCAGAAAATCGATCACCGTAGCTATCTGTGCAGAAAGCTGCGCCTTCATAAAAAGCCACACTTCCCTGCGCCAACCAGCAAACCGACTCTGTTCTTCTACTCCATCAACCATCTTGCCACAATTAAAACAATGAAACCATACACTCCTGCCAATACGTCATCCATCATCACTCCCACTCCGCCCGGAAGATTTTCCATCCGCCGGATGCCCAGCGGTTTCAGAATATCAAAGAAGCGGAACAAAACAAATGCTGCCAATCCATACCAGATATGACCTGCCGGAGCTGCCAAGAGCGTGATCCACACACCTACCATCTCATCCACCACCACGCGCGACGGATCTTCACCCCAGTAGGGTTCCAGACGGTCGGTAGCCCAAATACCGGCTACGGTGAACAGGGATATCAATGCGACAGTCGTCCACAACAGACAAGTTTCTGATATGAGTAAAGAAAGTCCGAACCATATTAGCGTAGCCAGTAAAGCGCCCGCCGTGCCCGGAGCAAAGGGAGAAAAGCCTGAGCCGAAGCCCGTGCCTATCAGGACAGGGAAGAAGGAAGGTCTCCTCATAGAAAAAAGATATAAAAGAGTGATAAGGTGACAAAGTGGTAAAGCGGTAAAGTAATACTACATCACCACTTTATCACTCTACCACCTTATCACCTTATTATTATTTATTAATCCAGATAGCTCGGTGATTTTTCACCCACCATCGTACGGATTGTTTCTTTCACCATTCTCCATTGAGTGAACAGATCATGGATCGGTTCATGCTCAAAGTCGTGCATCGGGCTCTTGCAGAAGAATGACAACCAAGTCTGGATTCCAGACATACCTGCACGCAATGCCAGGTCACTGAAAATAACGAGGTCGAGTGCAATAGGAGCTGCAAGAATAGAGTCACGGCACAGGAAGTTTACTTTGATTTCCATCGGGTAACCCATCCATCCGAAGATGTCGATGTTATCCCATGCTTCCTTATTATCTTTACGGGGAGGATAGTAGTTGATACGAACCTTGTGGTAAACATCACCATAGAGGTCGGGATATTTTTCCGGTTCGAAGATGTTATCGATAACAGACAACTTGCTGACTTCTTTTGTTTTGAAGTTTTCGGGTTGATCGAGTACTTCGCCGTCACGGTTACCCAGGATGTTGGTAGAGAACCAACCGCTTACACCCAGCATACGAGTCTTGAACATCGGAGCGAGCACTGTTTTCATCAGTGTCTGTCCACTCTTGAAGTCCTTACCGGAGATGGGCACATTCATCTTCTTAGAGAATTCCCACATTGCCGGAGTATCTACGCACAGGTTAGGAGCACCCATGATGAACGGAGCACCTTCTGCAATTGCAGCATAAGCGTAGCACATACTCGGAGAAATCACTTCCGTGTTATTAGCTTTCATTGCTTCTTCCAAAGCAGCAAGCGACTCGTGTTCTTTACACAACGGAACGTAGATTTCAGTACTTGCAGCCCACAGCACAGCAATACGCTCGCAGTTGTTGGCAGCCTTGAAGTTACGGATATCCTCACGCAGTTGCTCCATCATTTCCCAACGGGTGGCAGCCTGCTTGATGTATGTACCATTCAGACGTTTTGCAAAGTTGTGGTCAAAGGCAGCAGGCATCGGTTTGATGGCTTGCAATTCCTCTTTTACCAGATTTAAATCTTTCTCTTTCAGAACTTCTGCATACATCGCAGCTTCGTATGCATTATCAGGGAAGATATCCCATCCGCCGAAAACAATGTCGTTCAAATCTGCCAAAGGCACTACGTCCTTAATCAGCTTTTCGTCGTTGTTCTCCATGCGTATTGTGGCCATCTGTGTAATAGACCCAATAGGTTTTGCCAGTCCCTTACGAGCAGCCAATGTACCCGTGATCATGGTGGTTGAGACCGCGCCACCCACTCCGACTACCAGTACACCCAAACGACCAGTTGCCGGCTTAATGTTTTCTTTCATTGCCATTGTATCTTTTAAAGTTTAAAAAATTGCTCAAATTTAGGCTATTTTGTTCAATTGAGACTCGTCATTTTATCCGATTTAATGTTCTGTTAGTAAGATTTAAGTTAAAATGTCATGTGCAGACTGATTCTAAGACCGGATTTATCAATTCCAGGCAGATTTCTGTAAGTTAATCGCCATACATAATCGAAACGGAGAACCTTCAAAATATTCTCTACACCGACACCCACTTCCATATAAGGGGTATCCCCCATATAAGAGGTTGTGACGGGAAAACGAAAAAGGTCATTGCTGACTGTCGGATTATTTTTGTCGCTCAAATTCCCGTACAATCCCCGAAACGAAAGGACTTCACGCCATTTCAACTTTTTCAGCAAAGGTACGCGGTTGAACAAAAAGCCATTTAGATAGTAAGTAACATCCCACGAAGCATATTCATCGTTCATAAACTCCATGGCATTCATCAGGGAGTAAGACTCCGGCTGAATGGTATAAGAGAGGTTGGCGTTCGGGATAATCAGTAACGGGAAAGGTACTTTATTCCAAACTTTTCCGGCTTTCAGGATAACGTCCGTATAGCCGAAGGCCGAAAACCAGAAACGTTTCTGAAAACCTGCCTCTGTATATTGATAGGTATAATCACCGCCCAACACTCCTTTTGCAGCCATCGTATGCGAAAGTGAGAAGACCGGAGCATCCAGCGATACCGGGAAGCGGTTCCATTGCGTCTGAAAGAATTTTTCATTCGGCGCATAACGCAATTTTACTTCAAACTCGGTATTCGATATATTCTTCACGGGCGTTGCCATCTCATCTTGTTTCAGGAAAGGGATAAGATACGAAGACTCATCCTGCCGGAAGCGGGAAGTGAGCTGAAAGGAGAAACCGGAATGGAACTCATTGGTGTAAGTCAGTTCCGCCTTGCGCTGATAGCCTATCCGGTCGTCCTTCTGGCGCTTCAAGCTCAGGAATACGTTGTCCTGACTGGTATAAAGGTAATGTTGTCCGTATTGGTTTACATCCGAGGTATATCGTGCTTTCAAAGAGTGAATAGGAAACTCGTTGGCATACTCCTTCTTCTTATGGAAAGAATATTCCACTTCAGCCATTCCCTTCATCCGATGGTCTTTGAAACCGTAAGCCATGTATCCTTTATAAAATAGGTGTGGATTGAGCCACGCCGTAGTCATACCTCCCGCACGCAGACGCACACCTTCCAGCGTATTACCGCTTATGGTGGTATTCATCATACCTATATAGAACAGGGGTTCTTTCTCTTTAGGCGCGGGTATATATCCGGTAAACAGCACTTTCAAGGTCTTCTCCGTCCAGTAATAGACAGGATACGTGCGAAGCTGCGCCATCATTTTATCAACGGAAGTTTCTTTCTTGCTGACTTCCACCTGACGGTTATCGTCCCAGTAAGCTTCTGTGCGATGCGTTGCTTCGGCAGGCTCAATCACTTTTTCCGGCTTCTTAAAGGCCGAAAGGGCATCCGCAGAAGGTTCATACACATAGTTCCTGTAATATACATCCCGCTTGGCATAGATACCGTCACTGTTGTCCACCAATTTGAATTCGGTAGTGATATGTTCGTCAGCCAACTGGCGCGTACCGTCTGCCCCACGGGTAAAGTTCTGTTCAAGAGACATATAATCCACAAAATTCAGATTGATTTTCTGTGGAAAGTTCATGGTGGCACGACGCACAAAATAGGTACTATCCAAAGTAACGTACAAGTGTCCCGTAAAACCGAAGGATTCGGAATTGAAGGGTACGAACGTCAGGTCCACACAAGGTTGGCCCGCTATCGTAAGCGTGTCCATCAGATAATATTTATAGAATGAAGGGCCCAGGGAAGAGAGTGGACTTACGAACTTATTGGTGAACAGCGTGATGTTGTTCTCATAAATATCCACATCCGTCATCGTCACACTGATGGCTTGCTCCATGCCTTGCTGCGAAAGCATCTCATCCACACCAGCCTGTCGGCGGGCATGTACGCGCTGTTTCTGACTTTTGGGAGATTTGCGGTAATAATCTGTAGCCAGCAGTTCACGGTTAGAAACGGCAAGCACGGGCTTTCCCGTAACGGCGGAAGTATCCACATAGTCCGTCAGGAACTTGAATTTACGATAAAGCCACTTCTGCTGCTTTACGCTGTCGAAGTTGTTGATGGCAAAGGTCATCTTCTCATAACGATCCCGTTGCCAGAAGTCCAACTCTTTGGGCGAATAGTCATCCCGATGTTCTATCATTTGTCGTACAAATTCCACGGCGGGATTATCTTTTTTCTTATATCGCTCCCGTTTGGGCTTTACCACCACTTCATTCAGGGCATACGTTGCCGGCGAAAGGGCGATGGTAAGACGGATACCTTGTGCCGGATGAATAAGACGGGTGTATTCATTATATCCAATGGCAGAAATAACCAGCACGGCTTGGGGGCGGTAGGTCTTGAAAGAAAACTGTCCTTTGTCATCAGTCATACCTCCTTCGGTAGTACCTTTCAGATACACAGATGTATATGGGAGAGGCTCACGGGTTAACGAGTCTGTAACAACACCTTGTACCACATATTGTGCTTGCAGGGGGAAGCTCATCCAGCAAAGGCTGATGAACAATAAAATCCTTAAAAAAGTAAACCTCATACCTATTTTTATAATGTTGAAAGATGAATGAGAATTCAGGGGGTCAATTGGTACGCGGACGACGCGGATCAGGCGGACGAACACGGATTTTGAAGGCTACGTTGTGCTGTATTTTTTAGGCGCGGATTACGCGGATTTCACGGATTGAAGGCTACGCTTACATGATCAAGAAATAAATCTGCGTAATCCGCGCCTAAAAAAGTACTTATACTCCGCGTTCGTCCGCCTCATCCGCGTCGTCCGCGTACCCATCTTCGCTAAATAATCATTCCTTCTTCTTTAACGCCCGCAAAGGTACGCAAGAAAACTATTTTAGAAAGTTCAGTTTTACCGAATAAATGTTCTAAAAAACCACTTTTGCACGAAACACTTCCTTTTGCAGGCTGTTGTATATATCTTAAACGACGCGAAAAGCATCGAAAACCAATTAATAACCTAAACAACTTAATTATGGAATGGATAATAAACCAGCTCAGGGAGCGCCCCGAACTTGCCATATTCCTCACCCTGTTTCTGGGGTTCTGGCTTGGCAAGCTACGCATCGGGAAGTTCAGCTTGGGGACGGTCACAAGCGTATTGCTTGTAGGCGTATTGGTAGGACAGTTGAAGATCGACGTGCCAGGCCCCATCAAATCCGTGTTCTTTCTTCTCTTTTTGTTCGCCGTCGGGTATAAAGTAGGACCGCAGTTCTTCCGCGGACTGAAAAAAGACGGACTTCCCCAGGTAGGCTTTGCCGTGCTGATGTGTGTATCGGTATTGGTGGTAACCTGGCTTCTCGCCCTCGTGATGGGCTACAATCCCGGTGAAGCCGCCGGATTACTGGCAGGTTCGCAAACCATCTCCGCCGTCATCGGAGTAGCCGAAGACACCATGGCAAACATGGGACTGGACGAAGCGCAACGCCAAAGTTATATCAATATCATCCCCGTATCTTATGCAGTGACTTACGTTTTCGGTACGGCAGGCTCAGCCTGGGTACTCTCCTCCCTCGGTCCCAAACTATTGGGCGGACTGGAGAAAGTAAAAGCCGCCTGCAAAGAACTGGAAGCCAAAATGGGTAGTTCCGAGGCAGACGAACCGGGCTTCATGCACGCCGCACGCCCCGTAACCTTCCGCGCCTACAAGATAGAAAACGAATGGTTCAAGCAAGGCCGTCGGGTGATAGACTTGGAAATGTACTTCCAGAAAGATGGCAAACGCCTGTTCGTAGAGCGCCTGCGCAAGCAAGGAGTCGTTCGGGATGTATCCCCGAATACCGTATTGAATATAGGAGACGAAGTCGTTCTCAGCGGACGCCGTGAATTCGTTATCGGCGAAGAGGACTGGATAGGCAATGAAATACAGGACGCACAGTTGCTCGATTTCCCGGCAGAGACGTTACCTGTCACGGTCACAAAGAAAACGTTCGCCGGAAAGACAGTGGCGAATATCCGCCGGCACAAATTCATGCATGGCGTCAGCATCCGCAGCATCAAGCGTGCGGGAATTGAAATACCCGTATTGGCACAGACAAAATTGGATGCCGGCGACGTCATCGAAGTAGTGGGTACCAAGCAAGAAGTGGAAAGTGCCGCTGTACAAATAGGATATGTGGATCGGCCTACCCACCAAACGGATATGATATTCGTTGGATTAGGAATTCTGATAGGTGGTTTGTTCGGTGCATTATCCATCCACATCGGTGGTGTCCCCATCAGTCTGAGTACGAGTGGCGGCGCATTGATAGCCGGATTATTCTTCGGTTGGCTGCGCAGCAAGCATCCTACGTTCGGACGTATTCCCGAAGCTTCCCTGTGGGTACTGAATAATGTAGGGCTGAATATGTTCATTGCTGTAGTGGGAATAGCTGCCGGACCGAGTTTTGTACAGGGTTTCCGGGATGTCGGGCTCAGTTTATTCATTGTAGGTGCCATAGCCACTACCCTGCCGTTAATCATCGGTTTACTACTGGGCAAGTACGTCTTCAAGTTCCACCCTGCAATAACACTGGGATGTTGTGCCGGAGCACGTACAACGACAGCCGCACTGGGAGCAATACAAGATGCGGTGGAAAGTGAAACGCCTGCGCTGGGTTATACGGTAACGTATGCTGTGGGCAACACCTTATTAATAATATGGGGTGTCGTCATCGTACTGCTGATTTAACCTGGCGGATATAGCATACAACTGATATACCGTATGCAAGAAACTAATCGCCGCGATGCGAAGAATTAATCTTCAGAATGCATATTATTATTCTTACAACAGCTATTGTAAGAAAGAAACATATCTATCGTAAGAAAGTAACACATCTGTTGTAAGATACAAAAACAATTATAGTATGAATAATTTTATGCATTTCCGAAAATAGATTCTTGCATCCCGAGAGTTAGTTTATCACACTCCCAGGATTAGTTTATTGAACCAAAAGATTATATGATAACAATTAAAACTTAACGATATGGATACCAAAAACTTAGAAAAGAAAATGGAAACGATCAGCCCATTCGAGCTGAAAAACCAATTGATCGATATGGCCGATGAAAGCCTGAAGAAAACTGCCCGCACGATGCTGAACGCCGGACGTGGTAACCCTAACTGGATAGCTACCACCCCTCGCGAAGCCTTCTTCCTCCTGGGACAGTTCGGACTGGAAGAATGTCGCCGCGTCATGAACCTCCCCGAAGGTATCGCCGGCATCCCTCAAAAAGAAGGCATTGCCTCCCGTTTCGAAGCCTTCCTCAAAAAGAACAACGCCGCCCACGGTGCCAAGCTCCTGGAGCAAACTTATAACTACCTGTTAATGCAACATGCCGCCGATCCCGACTCCCTGGTGCATGAATGGGCAGAAGCCGTCATCGGCGACCAGTACCCTGTGCCCGACCGCATCCTGCACTTCACCGAAATACTGGTGCAAGATTACCTGTCGCAAGAAATGTGTGATAACCGCCCTCCACGAGGCACATTCGACCTCTTTGCCACCGAAGGCGGAACCGCCGCCATGTGTTACCTCTTCGACTCCCTCCAGGAAAACTTCCTGCTGGATAAAGGTGACGGCATCGCCCTGATGGTACCCGCTTTCACCCCCTACATTGAAATTCCGCAACTGAGTCGCTACCAGTTCAACATGATAGAACTGCATGCCGACCGCATGACGGACGACGGATTCCACCTCTGGCAATACAATGACAAGGACATCGACCGCCTGAAAGATCCCGCCATCAAAGCGCTCTTCGTGACCAATCCCAGCAATCCGCCCAGTTACGCCCTCAGCCCGGAGACGATGGCACGCATTGTCGATATCGTAAAGAATGATAACCCCAACCTGATGGTTATCACGGATGATGTATACGGCACATTCAGCCCACACTTCCGCTCATTCATGGCTGAACTGCCGCACAATACGCTTTGTGTCTATTCCTTCTCCAAATATTTCGGAGCTACCGGTTGGCGTGATGCCGTCATCGCCCTGCACGAAGACAACATCTACGACAAGCAAATCGCCCGTCTGCCGGAAGATAAACGCAATGCGCTGAACCGCCGTTACTCAAGTCTGACTCTGCATCCCGAAAAAATGAAGTTCATTGACCGCATGGTAGCCGACAGCCGACAGGTTGCACTGAACCATACCGCCGGCCTGTCATTGCCCCAACAGATGCAAATGAGTTTATTCGCTTCCTTCGCCCTGCTGGATAAGGAAAACAAATATAAACTGAAGATGATGGAAATCATTGAAAAGCGTCTGCATGCCTTGTGGGATAACACGGGATTCACATTGATAAAAGATCCGCTCCGCGTAGGGTATTATACAGAGATCGACATGCTGGTATGGGCAAAGAAATTCTATGGAGATGATTTCGTAGAATACCTGAAACGTACCTACAGCCCGCTGAACGTCGTATTCCGCCTGGCGAAAGAAACGTCTCTCGTCCTGCTGAACGGTGGTGGTTTCGATGGTCCGGAATGGAGCATACGCGCCTCGCTTGCCAACCTGAACGAAAAGGACTATGTGGTCATCGGCCAGGGCATCAAACGGATTCTTGACGAATACGCAAAGGCGTGGAAAAAGACTACGGAAAAATAATGCGGAACCGTGTCAACCCATCACTGTACGTACGCAAAGAGAACGTACACCCATGACGGGTAAGCACCTCGCGAATAAACACCAGACCGATTCCCTGCCCGTTCGGTTTAGTGGAAAAGAAGGGACTGAAGAGCTTTGCTTCAGTCTCTTTTGTTATACCGGGGCCATTATCTACCACTTCAATCGTGGTAGGAGCGATTGTACGGACTACAACCCTACCCTGCTGGATCGTTCCTTCGGGTGCATGTTCGATGCTTTCCGCAGCATTCTTGATAATATTCACCAATACCTGTTCCAAGAGTGCCGCATCAAAGCGTACCGGTTCCAACTTCGGATCACATTCCAGCCAGAGAAGGATATTCCGGTCGTTGCACATACCCTCCATAAAGCGTTTACACATGGAAGCCAGTTCATTCAGTTTGCCCGTAACCAAGGCGGGCTCAGGAATCTTCACGACATCGGCAAAACGGGTGATAAAGCGGCTCATAGAGAAGCAACGTTCTGTACAAACGCGCATTACATCGCAGATATCCTCCATATCCTCTTCAGTGGAAAGAGCTTGCTCCACGGTATCGAGGGTAGATGTAATACCCGCCGTTGTATTATTCACCTCGTGGGCAATCATGCGGATCACCTTCTCATACGCTTTCTTTTCAGCACGCATCACCTCGTCCGTCATCTTCTCTATCAGATAGAAAGGGTGATGAAAACCTCTGTCGATAAAGGAGGAATGGGTACATTTATAGATATTCGAGTCATTCAGACGCACCACTGCCGTCTGATCTTTTGAGATATTCGCCAGTTCTTCAGCCAAAGGAGAGTCTATATTCTCAATTTTCTTTCCCATAATCTCTTCCAGGCGTACTCCCATCATCTTCAATCCCATCGGATTAAGCTGGGATATTTCACCGTTCAGTGTGGTAATGACAACTCCCATCGGTGAAGCCTGGATTAGCAAGTCCAGGAAATGGTTTTGCTCGCGCAGACGCAAACGTTCGTTCTTCAATTGCTCCATCATACGGTTGAACACATTTACAATGCGGTCCGCCTCGTATTGCCCTACTTTGCTGAGCCTGCTGCTGAAATCCTGTTCGCGCAGCAATTCCATACCGCTACCGATAATATTCATCGGTTTCACAATCTTACGATAGAAGATAAACAGGAACACCAGGATAAATGCAATGATTCCCTCTACAATGTAAAGGTGCAACGGCTTCATCCCCTTCGCCAAGTAGAGAAGCACACCACCTAAACCCAGAAGGAAAAGGACAAGTATGGAGAAATAGAACTTTATTCTCACTTTTCTGTGACTGTTATATTAAACTTTTCCAGTCGGCGATAGAGCGCGGCACGACTGATGCCGAGCGTCATAGCTACCTGACTGAGATTTCCCTTATGGCGATCGAGCGCCTGCAAAATAGTCTGACGCTCTATTTCATCCAGCGTCATGCCTGCCAGAGACGATGCGTCCGAAGCCTTCACCGGTTCATTAGGACGCAGATATTGTGCGTCGAAATCCGAAGCATCCAGCGTCGACTTTCCGCTGACGAGGATTGTACGCTCTACCAGATTCTTCAATTCACGGATATTTCCCGGATAAGGCAAGCGGGAAAGGAAGTTCAAGGCATCTGCCGAGAATTCCGTGCGGGGCAGTCCGTTAAGCTCTGCCTGGCGGTCGGCAAAGTGGCGTGCCAGCAAAGGAATATCTTCACGGCGTTCGCGAAGGGAAGGCAACTTAACGGTTATCAGGTTGATACGATAAAACAAATCTTCGCGGAACGTACGTTCCGATACCATCTTGCGGAGGTCGGCATTGGTGGCGGATACCACCCGGATATCCGTCTTGCGGGGACGGCTGTCACCCAGCACTTCAAACGTCTGATCCTGCAATACACGGAGCAGTTTCACCTGACAGGAAGGATCGAGGTCACCGATTTCATCCAGAAAGATAGTACCCTTGTTGGCAAGTTCAAAGCGCCCTACACGATCTGTTGTCGCATCCGTAAAAGCGCCTTTCTTATGGCCGAACATTTCGCTTTCAAAAAGGCTCTGCGAGATACCGCCCAGGTTGACCTTTACAAACGGCTGTTTCACCCGCTGGCTGTTGATGTGGATGGCTTCGGCAATCAACTCCTTACCTGTTCCACTCTCACCGGTAATCAGTACCGAGGCATTGGTACGCGCAATGCGTGCTACCGTATTCAGCACTCCCATCAATCCCTGAGATTTTCCGATGATATGGCTGCGGTTCAGCGTCTCGCTCTGTTCTTCCGGTACATCTTTCGGGACGGCAGTCAGTTCAAGGGCTGTCTCGATACGTTGCAGCAAAGCGGCATTGTTCCACGGCTTCGTGATAAAGTCGAACGCGCCCGCCTGCATACCCTGCACGGCAAGTTGTATACTTCCCCACGCCGTCATCAGGATAACAGGTACATCGGGGCGGAATATTTTCACTTGTTTCAGCAAAGTCAATCCCTCTTCTCCCGTTGTGGAAAGGGTGAAGTTCATGTCCATCAAAATGAGGGCAGGTGCCTCGGCACGCACCACATCCATTGCTTCGCGCGGTCCGGGAACAGTTTGCGCTTCATATCCTGCACGTTTCAGCATAAAACTGAGGGAAGAACGTACGGCACTATCATCGTCGATTATCAGTATCATAAGATTTCGTTGTTTTATGGTTTGCAAAAATAAACGATTTCACACAGAAAGCACAGAATAACACTGTTTTTTTCAATAACAAGCGAAAAACGGTTATGAGTTATAAGTTATTATTCATAACTCATAACTCAAACTCAGTCTCTCACAATTTCTTCAAAGTCTGCCTCCAGTTCACAATTCCGTTCAAAATCCCAAAGTGTCAGACTGCGGATTTGATAGAAATAGTACCAATAATAATAGAGCTCGGAAATATGTTTCTGCCTTGCTTCATCTTTTGATTTCTGTGCGTCGTTCAGGTCCAGCGTACTGATTTGTCCGATCATAAAGGTTTCCACACTGGTTTTATAACGTTTCTCGGCAATGCCGTCAGCTTCCTGTGCAATACCCAATTGTTGTGCCTGATTATTGAAGTTCGCTACGAGCAGGAAAATATCCTGATTGAAGTCCATCTGTTCCTGCCGGATTCTGGAAAGCACCACTTCACGATTACTCTTTGCCACACGTACTTTTCCGCGACGTTTTCCCCAGTCCAAGATAGGTACTTTCACACCTACCTGCACAATCTGATTATCAAGCAGCCCCTTGTAAGCGGAAGTCAAATCACGATCCTGCCCTGTATAACCCACACTGGCAAACAAGTCGATGCTGCGCAAATTGCCGCGAGCCGTAGCCACTTCATAGTCCGCTTCCAACTGGCGGCGACGGATATTCTGTGCAAATGAGTTCCGATCCAGAGCCTTGCTCAATACAAGATTATATTCCATCTTCATATCCGGTGCAGAATTCGGCAACATCGGATTCAGATTCTCGTCTTCCGACAAACCGAGGAACGAACGCAACTGGAACATTTTCGCATTCAGGTTACTCTCCGCTTCCGTCACATCCGCCTTACCTTGCAAAGCATTCAGTTTCAACTGCAACAGGTCATTTTCAGAAATCTGCCCCATCTTGCGCTTTGCCACTGCTACTTCATAGAGGCGGTCGGCATTCACTTTATTCTGGTGAGCAGTTTTCAAATTTTCTTTTGCCAGCAGCAGATTGAAGAAATAAGTGATTGTCTTCATCGTTACCTGTTCCGTAGCAGTGATAAAAGCAGCTTTTGCTTCTGCATATCTCACCGGTTCGATACGACGGTTCCACTTCAGATTGTTCACTCCGAAAATAGGTTGCGACAATTCCAGGCTGACGGGGACGGACATAAACCGTTTATCTCCTCCGGATCCTAATTGCTTGATATATTCAAGAGAAGAAGCCAGTGACAGTTTACCGCCCGTAAACCATAAGTTCTGGTCTATGGAGAGCGTTCCGGAAAGCCCCAGCGTATTGTTACGCACGAATGAGTAGGAACCATCCGAGTTTTGATATCTGCTGTAAGATTTATTGTAATTGGGTAAAGTACCGTTCAGATTCACTTCCGGTAACAGGTCGGCACGGAAAGTACGATATTCCCAGTATGAAGTCTTCAATTCATTCAGCGCTACGGCGGCATCCACTGACTGGGTACGTGCCAAAGCTATCGCTTCATTTAAAGTGATGAGACGTTCACGTTCGTTTGTCAATGTATCGTTCTGTGCAAAAGCGGCGAACGGAAATAGCATCCAAGCTGCGAGTAAAATATTCCTTTTCATGTTTATCAAAAAATAGTTGTAAACAGGAAAGCAAAGAGCGTGCCAAAGCGCCAGGATGCTTCTGGGCAGGGGTGGGTGTTCATTATCGGACAGTGGGGATGTTCAGAAATGGACGGTAATTAGTGATTAGTGGGGTACTAATCACTTATCACTACCCCACTAATCACTAATTAAAGCACTCCCTTCGAACTTGGCAATTCAAAGTGATAGATATCCCTCTTCACCGCCATCTTTATAGCGCGGGCCAGCGCTTTGAAAATGCCTTCTATCTTATGGTGCTCGTTCTGGCCTTCCGCTTTGACATTCAGATTCATCTTGGCGGCATCGCTCAGGGATTTGAAGAAATGCAGGAACATTTCTGTCGGCATCTCACCAATCTTTTCACGATTGAATTCTGCATCCCATACCAGCCAAGGGCGTCCACCGAAGTCCAGGCAAACCTGGCAAAGGCAGTCATCCATCGTCAGGGCATAGCCATAACGCTCGATGCCACGCTTGTTGCCCAATGCCTGATAGATGCAATCGCCTAATGCAATCGCAGTGTCTTCTATGGTGTGATGCTCATCCACTTCCAAATCACCTTTCACATGGATTGTCAGATCCAGACCGCCATGCTTGCCTATTTGCTCCAGCATGTGGTCGAAGAAGCCCAGTCCAGTATGAATGTCACAGGCACCGTTACCATCCAGATTCAGAGACACGAAAATATCCGTTTCCTTTGTTGTACGGCGTACTTCCGCTTTCCGTTCTCCGGCAAAAAGAAATTCGGCAACTTTATCCCAATCTTTCGTGACAAAGGCACATACCTCTTCCAAACCTTCGCAGGCAGCAGCTCCACCTTCTGATTCCGGTTTCAGCAATGCAGTATCATCCTGCAAATAAATAGCCCGGCATCCCAGATTCTTAGCCAGTTCCACATCCGTCGGACGGTCGCCGATAACGAAACTTCCGGCAAGATCGTACTCCGGATTATTCAGATACTTCGTCAACATCCCTGTGCGCGGCTTCCGGGTAGGCGCCATATCTTCCGGCATACTACGGTCGATGAAGATTTCATCAAACGTAATCCCTTCACCCTCCAGCGTCTTCATCATCAGGTTATGCGCAGGCCAGAAAGTTTCTTCCGGGAAAGATGCCGTGCCCAAACCATCCTGATTGGTCACCATCGCAAACTCAAAATCCAATTTGCTACGGATGAAGCCCAGGTTACGCATCACTTTGGGATAAAACTCCAACTTTTCCAGCGAATCCAACTGGTAATCTACGGGCGGTTCAATCACCAAAGTCCCGTCACGGTCTATAAATAATACTTTCTTACTCATAGCTTTTCAATGCTTCTATCAGTTTATCATTCTCCATCCTCGTTCCTACCGTCACACGCAGGCAGTTGCCACAAAGCGATATAGAATTACGGTTGCGGACGATGATCCCCTCTCCTACCAGATAATTATAGATTTTCACCGCATCCGTCACCCGTGCCAGGAAGAAATTGGCATCAGACGGAAATACTTTCACCGTCAACGGCAGTTCAGAAAAACGATTCTCCAAATTCTCGCGTTCCTCTTTCAGCCTCTTCACCCAACGCTCTATCTCATAGTACTTATGCAACATCTCTATTGCCTGTTTCTGAGTCAGTTGGTTCACATTATAAGGGTACTTTATCTTACTCAGGATACCGATGATTTCCGTAGAAGCAAACGCCATTCCCAGACGGATAGCCGCACAGCCCCATGCTTTAGAAAAAGTCTGGAACACAACAAGATTCGGATATTTATCTAAATCCAGCAAGAACGACGGAGATTCTGAAAAGTCACTGTACGCCTCATCCAGTATCACCAGCCCTTCAAACTCACGCAGCAACTTCTCTATCTCACTGCGCAACAGATCGTTTCCCGTAGGATTATTGGGCGAGCACAAGAAAATCAGCTTCGTCCGTTCATCCGCAGCTGCCAGCAACTTATCTGCCGAGAATTGGAAATGCTCGTCGAGCAGGACTTTGCGATACTCCACATTATTCACATCAGCACATACCTGATACATGCCGTAAGTGGGATCGATAGCCACCACATTGTCCACTCCCGGCTCACAGAAAGCACGGAAGACCAAGTCGATAGCTTCGTCGCTGCCATTGCCCAGGAAAATATGCTCGGGAGACACCTTCTTTATCTTGGAAAGTTCCGTTTTCAATTCCCACTGCATCGGGTCGGGATAGCGATTGTGCGGCAGGTTGTACGGATTCTCGTTCGCATCGAGAAATACCGATGCCGTTACACCTTTATATTCATCACGTGCCGAAGAATAAGGTTTCAGCTTCCAGATATTCGGACGGGTCAGTTCTTGCAATGTTTTCATGATCTATAATATGATAAAGTATTGAACACTGATTATGCGAATTACACAAATTTCATCTTTACCCTTACTCGTGTAATCCGTGTAATTTGTATTCTATATTGTTTTTAATCTCACTGTTACCGCATTTTTATGCGCATCCAAATGTTCGTTCGCCGCCATCTCTTCAATAGCGGGGCCGATATTCTTCATACCTTCCTGACGGATTTCCTGGAACGTAATCTTGCGAATAAAACTATCCAGGCTCACACCGCTATAAGCTTTCGCATATCCGTTCGTCGGCAAGGTATGATTCGTTCCCGAAGCATAGTCTCCCGCACTTTCCGGTGAGAGCGATCCCAAGAAAACGGAGCCCGCATTCACCACACGTTCTGCCACCTGCATATAGTCCGCAGTTTCCACAATCAGGTGTTCGGGCGCATATTCGTTCGTCAGTTCGATGGCCTCTTCCATATCTTTCACCACAATAAGCTTACTGCTGGCAAGGGACTTCTCCGCAATTTCCTTACGGGGCAGAAGTTCCAACTGACGTTCCACCTCCTCTTTCACAGCCTGTTGCAAAGCCTCCGAAGTGGTAATCAGCATCGCCTGACTATCCACACCGTGTTCTGCCTGGCTCAGCAGATCCGCAGCTACAAATACCGGATTTGCCGTTTCATCCGCCAGCACTTCCACTTCCGACGGACCGGCAGGCATATCAATCGCCACATCACGCAGACTGACCAACTGTTTCGCTGCTGTCACATACTGGTTTCCCGGACCGAATATCTTGTAAACCTTCGGCACACTTTCCGTTCCGTAAGCCATCGAAGCAATAGCCTGTACGCCACCTGCCTTGAATATCCGGTTCACCCCTGCCACCTGTGCAGCAAAAAGAATAGCAGGATGCACCCGTCCTTCTTTATCCGGCGGTGTGCAAAGCACAATCTCCTTACAACCCGCAATCTTTGCAGGCACAGCCAGCATCAGCACCGTAGAGAACAGAGGAGCTGTTCCTCCTGGAATATACAATCCCACCTTTTCAATAGCCACCGCCTTTTGCCAGCACGTCACGCCCGGCATGGTTTCCACCTTCTTGCCCTCAAAGCGCTGTGCAGCATGAAAAGTCTCAATATTCTGTTTAGCCAGACGGATAGCCGCCTTCAGTTTTTCATCCACCAGCGTCTCCGCTTCTTTCAGTTCCGCCTCCGTCACCGCCAGCGATGTCAGCTCCGCCTTATCAAACTTTGCCTCCATCTCCAGCACCGCACGGTCACCGTCCGACTTCACGCGGTCTATAATCCCCCGCACCGTATCGAACAGATTCTCAGTATTCATCACCGGACGTTTCAGTATCTCCGCCCACTGTGATCTATCCGGATTATTTATTAATTTCATACCCTATTCCATTTTTAAGATTCATTCTACACTATCACCCCTACACTATCACTCCGAATGGTCTCCGGCCTCACTGTAGGAGCGTCAAACGCAGGTAGTATTTTCAGCGTCAAGAAGGGCAGGCTGTTTGAGCGTAGCGAGTTCCTGCCCTTTAGCTGAAAATGCTACCGGAGTAGCTCCGGAAGTGCAGCCTTGAGTTTTTCTTTTGGTATCTTTTCTTTTGTCTCAAGACAAAAGAAAAGTACATCACAATATCATTTTTTCAATCGGCAGCACCAAAATTCCTTCTGCCCCCAGCGACTTCAGTTTTCCTATAATCTCCCAGAAGCACTTTTCATCCAGCACCGTATGTACTGAGCACCAGCCCTCCTGTGCCAACGGCATCACCGTCGGGCTTTTCATACCCGGAAGCACCTGGATAATTTCTTCCAAACGTTCCTTCGGTGCATTCATCAGCACATACTTCTTATCTTCCGCCGTCTTCACAGCATCCATACGGAAAAGCAACTCTTTCAGGATTTCCTTTTTCTCGTCACACAGATTCCTGTTACCAATCAGCAGTGCTTCCGATTTCATCACCACTTCCACCTCTCTCAACCGGTTACTCACCAACGTAGAACCCGAACTAACAATATCAAAAATCGCATCTGCCAGTCCGATACCTGGTGCCACTTCTACGGAACCTGTAATCACATGTATCTCCGCATTCACATTCTGAGTTTTCAAGAATGTACTGAGGATACCCGGATACGACGTTGCAATCTTCCGCCCTTCAAACCACTGTACACCCGGATATTCGATATCCTTCGGAATAGCCAGTGACAAACGGCATTTACTGAATCCGAGACGCTTTACAATTTCTGCATTTTCATTCTTCTCCACATATTCATTCTCGCCTACGATACCTATATCCGCCACGCCTGTTGCCACTGACTGCGGAATATCATCATCACGCAAAAATAATACCTCTACAGGAAAATTAGACGATTGTACCAGCAATGAACGTTTCACTGCATTCAATTTGATATCCGACTCTCCCAGAAATGACATCGTCTCGTCATAAAGACGACCTTTAGCTTGTACTGCAATTCTTAATAACATAATCTTATTTATAATTTTACGATTTAACTACTCACAAAAACTAAACTAGACTTAACTAAACTCTTGAAAACAAAAAAACGAGGCTTACCACTATCCGGCAAGCCTCGTCATTTATATGTTTATTCATTATGCACATACAATCATACGCCTACCGATTATTCGTCAGGTAATGATGATGGTGATGATGTGCAACAATATTTTTCATACAATTCTTTTGTTTGATGCGACAAAAGTAAACTATCCGTTTGAAACTTCCAAAGATTTATCACAAAAAGTTTCGTTTTCCTATCATTTTCTTAGTTTACGTTACAAATTACACTGATTTGCATAGATCAATTTATTACGGGAAAGTAATGAACTAAATGCTGAGCAATACTATCTCAATTCTCCTCCTCCCCGGAGGAGGAGTACCCGAAGGGGGAGGTGGTAGGTGAGAAAAGAATTCCTTAGGTATATGATTCATAGGTATTTCTTGCTTTACCTACCACCCCGCCCTCTGGGCACCCCTCCTCCGACAGAGGAGGGGAATTGAGATACTCTATTTATATTGGAGTAACCATTTAGCTCATAACCCGCCCATAGTGAGCAAACTTAAATCAGCGGCAAAATCTCCTCCTTCTCCACATCGCAGTGATGAAAGTGCATTTCCTGTTCCGCCTTCTCCTTCGGGAAAGTGAAGTAAGTGCATACCGCCTCCGAGCACACCTCTCCCGCCTCATTATAAAGTTTCGCATCGATGATCACAATATTCCGCTTCTGCTCGCGTATGGAAGCCCGCAACACGACATGCGAGTCCGTAGTCGACACCGGTTTACGAAAACGGGTTTCCATCTTCGAAGTCACCCCGCTTGTCTGCAGCTTACGCACTACCACCCATCCGCAAATTTCATCCAGCAACACCGACTGAATGCCACCATGCAGCGTATTCAGCCAGCCCTGATACTCCGGACGCGGCTTCCAGATGCTCACCACCTCGTCGCCATCCTCGTAAAACTCCATTTTCACACCGGACTCATTATTGGGAGCACAACCGAAACAATTGTATCCTTCCAAATCTTTCCACGGGTTAATAATCTTCTTCATACAATTTCGTTTTTATTTTTAATTCAAGTTTCGCAGATTCTACAAAAAGATTGTAAATGGTACTTTTTTAGGCGCGGATTACACGGATTACGCGAATTTTTTAGTTAATCGACACAATAGCGCAGCTTTAAATCCGCGCAATCCGTGTAATCCGCGCCTAATATCCACACTAATAATATGTATATTCACGCTCTTCGTACACCACCGGCACATCGTCTATATACTTGATTCTGATTTTCCAGTTTCCTTGGTTGTCATTATGGAATTTATAGACGTATTTCACTTCTTCGGTTTGCCCTTCCGGACGCTCTGTTCCGGAAATCAGTTCCCCTTTGGTATTGTACCGATACGTATGCTGGCTTTGAGATGTACCATCCGGTGAAAGATATTCCTCGAACACTACACGTCCCTGAAAATTATAGCCTCTCCGAACAGAGCCAACCAGATCAGATCCTTCAGGTTGCAACAACACTTTCCGCTCTATTTGCTGCCCATAGGAATCATATATATAACGGAACTCACTACATTTTGTTCCATTCGTCAGGTAACCGACTTCCTGTACCATATTACCTTCTATATCATAGCGATACACATCCCGCTGCATAATTTCACCCTTACCATCCAGTATTGAACAGTGCTTGAGACGCCCTTCCTTATCGTATCCATAATTCTTGTTTGCCGTCAGCACACCCGCCGGTGTATAATGGCTTTCTTTCGACAAATTCCCATTCTCATCATATTCATACTGAATCTTTTCCCGACATACTCCCGCTTCCGTGAACCGTTCCTCTTTTACTTTCCGTCCGTTTTCACCAAACTCGTAAACGAAGAACTGCCCTTTCTTCTCTCCCTTATCCACCGCCTGCGGACCTTTGGCGATGGCAACGTACGACCTTTGCTGTACCTTCTTCACTTTACCACGCACGGGTATTTTCTCCCAGTCATTTCCACCGCCTGCATACTCTATATCTCTGCGGATAATGAAATTCGGTTCTCCATATTCATTGCAACCTTCAAAACGCTCTGTCCAGTTACCCGCTTCATCTATCTTCCGAATCGGATTCTTCTGATTATCATCTTTCACCACCCGCATCTTACCTAACTGTAGTGCACCCCTTCTTTTCAGCGTCAGTGTATCCCCCTTTCCAATCGGGTATTCTCCCACGCGTTCCATCTTTTCATCCGGACCACCCATCAGGATAATCTTCTCCGGCGTTCCATCCTCATTGTACAGCACTTGTCTGCCCGATGACCTCTTTTTCACATAGTCTTTGGAGTAGATTTTCAACATCTTTCCCGCTTCATCGTACAAGGCAGAAGTAATCTGGAGTGTATCTTCCTGTCCGTTCATATAGGCAATGCAATTCAGCCGTCCTTTTTCATCATACGTATAGCCCCAACAATCGCTGACTCCTTCATCCGCAGTTGCATAAATCTCGCGCGACACCTGTCCGGCAGGGTTATACACATACACCAGTTTACCATGCGGACTGCCGTCCGGCTTCAGCCTGTTCTCTACCATCTTACGGCCTTTACTGTCGTACTTTACGAATGTAATGTAATCCACCACCTTACCGGTCACCCACGTAGTGTCCTTCAATAGCGGCTCATACACCACCGTACGTATGTTTTTAATGCCCGGCTGATCCTGGGCGCGAAGTGCAGCCGAACCGGCTGCCAATAGAAGAAGCAAACCAAATATTTTACATCTCTCAGAGATAAATAGGTGTCTCATATCCAATAGTGTTTTTCAATATGTTGCCACAAATGTAACAATACTTCGGCACGCACAAAAAAAGGCGGGGAGTTTTTTACTCCCACGCCTCCGCTTTTACTTCAAAACAAGGTAGCAAATCAAATGGATCTTTCTCACAGAGATTTTAAAAGTAACCTAATCAACCTAGACAAAAAAGACACAACTTTGTATTTTACTTTAACATTAATTCCGTAATTTCGTGAATTCAATCATTAATGACACATCAAAAATGACTCAAGAAATAAACAGTAACATCCGAATCATTCATGTTATAAACGGTCCTATAACGGAGACCATCACCATTCGTCCTATCGAAGAAAAAGATAATAAGGAAATAGCTGCCCTAATACGCAAAGTCTTTGAAGAATTTGATGCGCCTAAAACAGAAAGTGTATATAGTGACCCGCTGACAGACAGATTATTTCAAAGCTTCTACCAACATCCCCGAGCCGGGTATTGGGTTGTAGAATACAATAGTAACATAGTAGGAGGTTGCGGCTTTTATCCGACAGAAGGATTAGATACGGATTGTGCCGAAATAGTTAAGTTCTACCTTTCTCCTTTGCTCAGAGGGAAGAAAGTAGGTTCTGCCCTGCTCAATATGGTCGAAGAAAAAGCCCAAGAAAGTGGATATAAGCAACTCTATATCGAATCATTTCCTCAATTTCAAAATGCAGTCTCCCTATACGAACGTAAAGACTTCCGGCATTTAGAGTCACGGTTAGGCAATTCCGGACATACCGCCACTACAATCCATATGATAAAAGACATATAGGAATAAAAGCAAGGAAATATCCTCCGGAAAGTTGGTGGAAAGATTGAAAAAAGCGGCGAAAGATTTGAAAAACATGGTGGTGTTTTTCAAATCTTTCGCCGCCATTATATCACTATCTCACAGCAAAAGTGTAAATCATCTGTATTACTCCATTTTGTATAGAACTATCCCCGTTTTGTTTAGTCATCTATTAAATGATGCCCCATATCTTTGCCTATCATATTTCAAATGAAACAATTCATCGTTTCTACATCAATGGGAATATGAATATTTGAGCTAAAGAATAACATATCGATAAATTTAAAGTATAACAAAATGGATAACAAAGTCATTCTCATTACAGGAGCATCAGACGGCATCGGGAAAGAAACCGCCAAAGCTCTTGCAAAGCAAGGACATACGATCATCATGCACGGTCGTAATCCTCAGAAAACCAAATCGGCATACGAAGAGGTCAAGACGAAATCGGGCAATAACAATATAGAGTATCTGGTTGCCGATTTTCTATCACTTGCTGAAATCAAACGTTTTGCAGATAATATCAAGCAGAAATACGACCGCTTGGACGTACTTGTGAATAATGCCGGAGCACAGTTTACGGGCAAAAGAGAAACAACAGCTGAGGGACATGAGAAAACAATGTCCATCAATGTTTTCGCTCCGCACCTACTGACTATCCTTCTGTTGCCCCTTCTAAAGAAAAGTCCGTCAGCAAGGATAGTAACCGTTGCCTCGGCAGCACATAAAATGGCTGGTAAACCTACTCTCAGCGATATTGAATTGAAAAATAATTATTCTATGGGCAAAGCATACGGCCTATCGAAGCTATATGTGATCTGGATAATGAGGCACTTTGTATCTGAAATGGCAAAGGCAGGTATCGGCAATATCACGTTCAATACCGTACACCCGGCTTCTGCAACATCCAATCTTGGGCGTGAATCCACAAAATCATTGACCACTAAAATCATATACTTTCTTTGGAGGCCGCTTATGAAAACAGCAGCAGAAGGAGCAGCCAGCAGCATTTATGCCGCGACCTCTCCCGATTTGGAAGGCATTACCGGTAAATATTACGGATTGAAAGGCGAAGAAAAGCCCAGTGATAAATTTTATTCGCCCAAAAACGAACAGATAGTTTGGGATTACAGTATGAACATAATAAAACCATATTTATGAAAGCAACCCTTATCGCACTACTTATCCTGATAGTACTTTCAACCATAATCTTTGCTCCGCGAATTTATAAAGACGTCAAAAAGAAACGGAATTATGCGAATACTTATGCTATCCAGAACGTCGGTACTGGCAAGGATATCAGAGTACATAATGCAGGAAACGATGACGGCACAAAGATCATTCTTTACAATCATAACAATTGGGAATGCATCACATGGCAACTCATCGAATTGGAAGATAATGCGTACCTGCTTAAAAATATTTATACGCAAAAAAACTTCGAACCGTCAGCAACACCGGTACCGGGTATAAACCTGTGGCAACAAACATTAGGTGGAAGTCATTTTCAATATTGGGTGCTCATCAAACAGCCGAATGAAACTTATCTGATACGATTAAAAGATTCCGAACTGTATCTGACCATTACCTCTGATGAGAACAATTCAGATATAATTCTTATGCCGAAACAGGATTCGGACAATCAGCGGTGGAAGTTGATACGTCAAAATCCTATTATATAGTGTGGTATGCCAGAAATTAAAAAATATGTTATCTTTGTAGATGTCAAATACATAAATGACTGAGATCATGGAATCCAATGAAATAATCAAAATAAATACAATTGAAGAGTATACAGAACTCTTCGGCTGTCCGGCTGCCAATCATCCGTTAATAAGCATTAATCGCCTGACAGATGTAAAGGAGTTTATTCCTATTGGAAACCCTGTGCAACTTAATCTATATACCATTACAATAAAAGACGGTTCAACCTGTAATGCAAAATATGGTTGGCGGGATTATGATTTTAAGAAAGGAGCAATAAGCTTTTTCGCTCCGGGACAAATACATTCCTGGAATGAAAAAACAGAAAATTCCGGCAGATGGGGTTGGTTGCTGACATTCCATCCTGATTTTGTTCGCAAATATCCGTTGGGGATGAAGATTGGCAAATTGAAGTTCTTTTCTTATGAAACGAATGAAGCTTTGCACATGTCAGAGGCGGAACGGTTGATAATTGAAGGAGTAATGGAGAATATGGAAAATGAATACCAGCGAAATATAGACGAACATACGCAGGATATAATTGTCTCCCAACTGGATGTCCTATTGAATTATTCCGAACGTTTTTACACCCGGCAGTTTCGAACACGAAACAGTGTTGAATCGGATGTGCTGATACGCTTTCAGTCCGTACTTCATAATCATTTTGAAAAAGACAAAGAGAAACTCATTACAGCTGCCGACATTGCCTCGGAATTATCCATGTCTACACATTATTTGAGCGATATGCTCCGAAGCCTTACAGGTTTGAATACACAACAACATATTCACATCTATTTGATTGAAAGGGCCAAAAACTTATTACTGAGTACCAATTTGTCCGTAAATGAAATAGCCTTTTCAATCGGATTTGAATATCCACAATATTTTAGCCGTTTGTTCAAAAGTAAAACCGGACAAACTCCTGTTGAGTTTCGTAATATGAATTAAAAATTATGAATGAAGAAAATTTTCTCAGAAAATAGCTATGCAGATGCTTGATAAAATGGAGCAAATGAAAATAACCCAAAAGCAACTGGCTGAAAGGATGAATTGTAGTCAGCAATACATTTCTAAAATACTGAAAGGTAAAGAAAATCTTTCGTTAGAAACGCTGACTAAAATAGAAAATGCATTAGAAGGGTAGAAACTCATTTCTCCCCTCCCCTTTTCCCAAACACACGCCTCCTCACCCCCTTATACAGCCCCTTTTTCCTCTTCAATATATGAAGTACCCCCAAAACACTTACAAAAATACCGATTCTATAATGCCACAACCCCAGCGAAGAGTTTGCACCATCAACGAAGCACACCAGTAATATCCCCGAAACAACAGCCAACAGAAAAACGATGGATAATAGCAATACAGCTTTTCTTTTTCCTTTGCACCCTACCGTTTTCAGCCCCTTATACCAAGCCCAATGGCTCTTGACATGGATAATGCCCAATATCATAAACAGCAGACTGGCATTCGTGTGAAATATCGCCCAGATATGCCAACTCTCATGATCGACACCTTGTCCTGCAATATGCAACTCGACGCCCGTGTAGAATGATAAAATAAATACAAGGAGCAACATTAAATCCGTGAAGTAAATAAATCTGTTTCTATTCATCTTTTTTGTTTGCAAAGTTACAGTGCATTGATAAATAGAAGAATAGACTATGTAAGGTTAAGATTGCACTATTCGAGGTGTTTTTTCCGATAGAGAGTGGGACTTATGCCAACCGCCTTTGTAAACAACCTTGTGAAATAGGCATAATCATCTATCCCCAGATGAGTGGAAATCTCTCGCACAGTCAGAGAGGTATATACCAACATTCGTTTGGCATGCAATATGAGTTCGTTTTGAATATATCTGCTTACGCTCACGCCTGTAACGTTCTTAACCACCTCGTTCAGATACACCGGTGAGATGTGCAAAGATTCTGCATAATGAGATACATTTCTGTTTATTTGCTCATTTGCAGAAAGTAATTCTTTGAAAGCCAATGTAATTTCAATGTGCCTTCTGTTTTTGGATTCCTGCCCAATTATTTTCCGGGCGGCATCCGTTATGATCCCGACAACGGTACATGCCAGATTCTGTAAAACCGTTTTCGATTCATCATTTTCCCGCTCGCCTATCCTGCGGAGAATCATGGCAAACAGTTGAATCAATTCGGTACGTTGTGTATCGCTTATCTTAAATGGTATCGGCGATAAGGCATACTCGGCAAGAGTCAGTTTGGTGGGAGCATCTATAAATACCCCGTCGATGAATAAGAGAAACGACTTTGCATCCCCTTTATCAACGATCCGATGCACCTGATGCGGCTGGGTGCAGATGACGCTCCCCGCCGACAAGTCGCAATCTTTGAAATCAATGCCGATACGACAGGTTCCACTCTCCACTATACCGAATATATAGTAACTATCCCGATGCGTGTAATTGATCAGCCGATTCGGGGAAAAAGGAGAAACTTCCTTTGCAAATATCCCGAAATCGGATTGCTGAACTGCTTTATGTAGAGGAATATCCGCCATGCAATGTTTTTTGCAAAGTTAGCAAAAAGGCGGATTACTCCGCCTTTTCTTCCTTAATCTTCCGGCAACTCCCCCGCCCGTATCCACTTTACATACGATACCAGCGACTCCCCGCTCATAATCTTTCCCGTCGATTCATTCACCACATCCACCACTGAAGTCAGCGAACGGATGATCCGTGAGTAATTATCCTCACCGTTGTAGCGCAGCTTCCCTTGCTCTATCAACTTCACAAGAATTCGGGCAACAATTTTCGGGTTGCCGTAATACTCCACCCTCACAGGCGTATCATTTTTCTCTGTTTGCCTGATCTGTTTAATCAAACTTTTTTTTATCGACACAGACCAACAGCTCTTCAATGAGAGCATACTCGTGAGCACTGGCTATTTTCAGTGCATCGCGCAATTCTTCAATTTCCATAATCTTTAATGTTATTAATTTATATAACACCTATTCAGGCTCTTTATTCCGGGCATTCCAAACCAATAATGCAAACAAGACTGATAATATTGCAGCCCCAATCCAAAACCAATTGATATACGTAAAATCATAAACATCCGCCCCATTCACCACCGTTTTGTTTCCTTCTATCAGCACACCACTCATCACGTCCTGCAATCCGGCACCTATGTAACTGGCAATCCCCACTACTCCCAGTGCCGCACCCGAAGCGTTACGCGGAGCAATGTCAACCGCCATTAGCCCGCCTAGGAAACACAGTAACACACCAATACTTGTTCCAAACAAAATCATAGCCGTCACATCTACCCAGGTATGCACACCGGGAACAAGCAGGAACAGACACAAAGCGGCTACATTCATTAATCCGAAAATCAATGCAGGCACATTGCGACGCCCACCGAACAGCTTATCCGATATAAATCCGGAAAAGACTGTACCAACAATACCGCAAACCGAATTGATAGAAATAATAAAACTGGCATCCAAAGTGCTATATCCTTTCTCGGCTTCCAGATAAAACACTCCCCAACTATTCACCGCATAACGGCTGATGTACATAAAAGCACTGGATAAAGCCAATATCCAGATGGCAGGCATCAACAAAACCTGTTTTTGCGCTTTATTATAATCAGCAGTTTCCGCAGCATTCATTTCTTTTTTCTCCTTCGGCTGATTCACCGCCGGAAGTCCTTCACTTTGCGGAGTATCATGAAGGAACCGCCATATAATCAATGCTCCGATAAGCCCCACGAGACCTGCACCCAGAAAACCATACCTCCATCCCAGAACACTAACCACAGAAGCAACGATGATGAAAGTCAAAGCCTCGCCTATGTTATGGCTGGCAGACCAAAATCCATAGAAAGATCCACGTTCTTTATCACTAAACCAACGGGAAAGCCCCACTACACACGAAGCAGCTCCCATAGACTGGAACCAACCACTAATCCCCCAAAGAATGGCAAACAGGATAAATGAGTTGGTAAATCCCAAACATAGATTAACCAATGCAGTAACCAGTAAACCGATAGTCATAAAACGATTTATATTACTACGATCAGCGAGAAATCCATTTGTAAACTTTCCGATTGCATAGGTAAAGAAGAGTACAGAACCAATAATTCCTAATTCAGTTTCCGAAAAAATGCCCTCATCCACAATAGGCTTCTTCATTACATTCAGACTCAACCGACAGACATAATACAAACCATACCCAAAGGTTGCAGCCAAAAAAGTAGACCATTGCAAACGCTTCAACCGTTTCTTCTGTTCGGACAAAGACTCTCCGTTACAAGGTCTCGGCATTGAGACCTTGTAAAAATTAATAATATATTTCAGCATATTCTCGTGAGGTTAATCGTGAAGTTTCTTTGCTTTCAGATATTCCATTAATAACGCAGGTCGATCTGTCTGAATCAGTTTAGCTCCTTGTCCAATAATCCATCCCCAACTCTCACCCGGTTGCTTCAACTCTACAGCGAGGTCATCATCATGGCCACCGCAAAGTTCCGGCCACAAACTATTTATAAAAATTTTAGCGCCACTATCACGTACTTTCTTTATCAGTCTCTGCACTTCCGGTCCATCATTATCAAACACCAATTCAAAAGCCTGTGGTTTCATGTGTTCTAAATAACCGTCAACAATCGCTTCAGCACCTTCCTTGTGTAAATCAATCACAGGCATAAAAATCATCCTATCCAACACTTCACCATTTTCAGCTTTCACCTGATCATAAGGTAACCCGGCTTTCATTATACACTGATGCACAGTACCTGTTTTTTCAAGAATAGCGTATGCCTCTTTAAAATAATCATACCCTTTATCCACATTCACCATGATTTTGCCTTTACATAACTTCATCACTTCTTCAAAAGTAGGTATCAAGTGACGAGTTTTATGTCCGGCTCCATTTCTCATACGAAACTGACGCAACTCTTCCAACGTATAATCTTCCGGTTTACCTTTACCCGTGGTAGTACGGTCAATAGTTTTATCATGCATCAAGATAAGATGCCCATCTTTAGTACGCTTCAAATCAATTTCAACCATATCCACTCCCATATCAATGCAATTTTGAATAGCTTGCAATGAGTTTTCCGGAGCATTACGCCAATCTGCACGGTGTGAAACCACCAGAATTGATTTTTCAGCAGATTCATTAAATGCTTTATGAATCCGTTCAGCAGGATTTTGCCCCCATAAAGCAACTGTACACAACAACAAGAGGCAACTCAATAAAAATAGATTCCTTCTCATAAATTTTATTGTTTATTTCATACATTCAAATAGATCCGATTCATAGATAACATGGCTTTCAGATACAGAAACCGTATCATTAAAAACATACACACGATATTTGTTGCCTCCCGGATACACACGTACCATTATATGCCCTTGATGGGATGCCATTCTGTCAACCAAATCACCGATAACAATTTTAGTAGCCGGATGCATATTCGTGGAAAATATCTTTCTCTCTTCCGGATAAATTTCTTTAGAGAATAGACGATACAACACCGTATGATTAGGATGCAAAGCATCCCAAGTAGACATTATGACATTCTGAGGTGATAAATTCCGGAGAAAATTTTCATTAGTCCCGTCCTCATTGCCATGATGATTTAATACCGCCACTTCTACTTTACCTACCACATCAGAAACCGGGGTCTCAATATCATGCCACTTAGGACGTCCCGGACGGGGAAAGCCTGGTATATCCCCTCCTGTATAGTAATCAAATGCACCATAACTCAACTTTATCACACAGCTATACATATTTTCTCTGAGCATTTCACTTTTTGAATAGTTGCCCTTATCAGGAAATAATGAGGTAACTCCTGTATCTCCATCCCAAACCTTACCATTAGCATATACATTACGCACACCAAATGAATGATATTTTTCCGGTTCATTGCGTAACACAAATTGATTGCACGATCCCACATTAAAGGTTTCACGTTTAGTGCAGTCAGAGATTGATTTTACGAAATTACGATAGTTCATATAGCAAGAATCTTTATCGGAAGGAGGCATAAAGTCATCCCCTCTGTCCACGATTACCTTAGCAGGAAAATTCCGATATACCTCGGAAACCCCAGTCAGATAATACCTGCCTTTATCCTCTTTCTTATGCAACCAACTACCGATATGATCTGAATGATAATGCGTCAAAAGATAATAGTCAATGTTTTCTTTGTCTTTAGGTATAAAATAGCGTATATAATCTGCAATCCACTCACCAGCTTTCTTGGTATCATCTGGTTTTGCAGCTACAACCCTCTCTCCGACTCTATTATTTTCTCCGGCATCAATCAACAGAGTAGTTCCATCCGGCAAAATACAAAAGGTGCAATCCCCACGTCCGGTATTGATATGATGGATATCCATATATCCCTCTTTCCATTGAGGCAATTCTTGCGAGAAAGCACATTCAGTCACCAAGGCGAACAACAGTCCCCAAATATATTTCATGTTTCATAGTTTTATAAGGATGCCTGAGAGGCAATACTTTCAAGCATCCTCATTCAATAAATACTCAGATTAGTTATATCCCGGATTTTGAGGGAATGTTTCCGGATTGTCGATCAAATCAACCTCCGTTTTCGGAATCGGATATAAATAATCATTCTTTGTTATTGTGAAACCAACCTTTGACATAGCTTCTATAGCCGTATCTGTACGAATCAAATCAAACCAACGATGCAGTTCGAACGGGAATTCCAAACGGCGTTCTTCCAATACAGCCTTGCGGAAAGCACTCTGATCTTTCAAATCTGTCACTTTATATTCCACTGCATTTGCACGCTTACGAACCAAATTCAAGTAGCTCAGTGCCTTACTCGATTCAGAACTTTCATAGGCTACTTCATTGTGAGCCTCAGCACACATCAGCAATACATCCGCCCATCTCAATAATGGTAAGTCAAATCCAACCTTTGCCGTAGTAGCGTCGAATGTATCATAATACTTAGCTATTACATTATTGTTAGCATCTACCTTTTTATATTCGATCATGGCTTTACGATCGTCCTCATTTCCATAAGAAGCTAAAAGTTTGCTATCAATAACCGACTTATCCTTAAAGTAATCGTTGTATCCATGTCCTTCTCCAAGAACTGATTTTGAATATCGTACAGCAAACAGAATTTCTTTATTCATCTCCTGGTTTACATCAAAAACATCAGCAACGGTGTTCTGCAAACCATATTTAGATGAATAATCTTTGACTATGTTATCCAGCAAAGTCGCTGCTGCCGACCACTTTTGTTGTGTCAGATAAGCTTTTGCCAATAATGCTTTTGCAGCTACGGAAGTGGCTCTTCCCAGATTGTCATCATCATAAGCAGAAGTAAGCATACCGGATGCAGCCTCCAAATCCTCTTCTATAGCTCTATAAACATCCGCCACTGAACTACGTCCATACCCCTTAGCTTCAATAGCCGTCACCGGTTTCAGGATCAGAGGCGCAGCTCCCCCAAAGACGAACAATATTGAAATATGCTAAAGCACGTAAAAACATAGCTTCTCCTTCATACTGCTTTTTCAGCGCGGCATCTGTTACCACATCTATACTTGCAAGTACATTGTTGCATCTGTATATCTGGTTATATAATTCTTTCCATGCATAGCGAACGACATTATTTCCAGATGTAGCAGTAAAGTTATCAATGAAGTAGAACATACCGGCTGCTCCACCGGGATTAATATCTTCCACATTATCAGACCTTAGCTCCATGAGGGAAATGAAATATTCGCCATATTGATAGGTCCCCTGCAAGGAACCATAACAAGCGGACAATGCAGAATTTATATCAGAAGTATTTTTATAGTAATTTGCTGAAGAAGCCTCAGATATAGGTGTCAAGTCCAGAAAATCACTACAGCTGGTAAGCAACAGAGATGCAAAAGCTACAATATAATATTTAATTTTCATATCTTGATTATTTAAAAGGTTACGTTTAATCCGAATACAAATGATTTAGACAGAGGATATGTACCATAATCGATACCAGGAGTCAGTGAACCGCCTTTCATATTCACTTCTGGATTGTATCCGCTATATTTGGTAAAAGTGAAAGGATTCTGAGTAGAGAAATAAACTCTTACCCGGCTGATTCCTACATTGGTAAGCAACGATTTAGGCAGCGTATATCCAAAAGTGATATTCTTAATTCTCATATAAGAACCATCTTCAATATGCCAGGTAGAAGTAGTACCATTCATACCCGTTGCACTTCTGTTTGCACGAACTACATAGCCGCTGCCCGGATTACTTTCCGATTGCCAACGGTCCAAAGCATCGGCCTGACTGTTGTTTCCTCCTTCCATATTATCAATGTAGCGACGGAATATATTAGCAATCTTATTCCCTTGCACACCTTGCAGGGCAACTGAAAGATCGAACCATTTATATTTAAAATCCGTAGAGAAACCATACGTAAACTTCGGCATGTAGTTTCCTGTAATAGTACGGTCATTCTCGTCAATCTCCATATTACCGTCCATATCTTTGAAACGGAAATCTCCCGGTTTCGCACCACTGACATAGGCATATTTACGTTGGCTCTTATCCGGATTCTTCGAGTTATCAATCTCTGCCTGATTAGCGAATACACCATCCGTTACCAAAGTATAATAGTTACCGATAGGCTCTCCGACTTTAGTAATGAAAGTCACACTCTCGGAAGTAGTTATCATTTCATCAACACCACCGAGGTCTTTTACTTCATTCCGGTTGGCAGAGATATTAAAACGATTATTCCACGTAAAGTCTCCCCAAGTATTAGTAGTAGAAATAGCGAATTCGACGCCCTTATTATTTACTTTTCCAATATTCATAGGCACTGTACTGAAACCGGAAAACTCGGCAACCGGTACATTCAGTAGCATATCAGTTGTATTACTGTTATACAAATCCAGTTCTAAAGTCAGCATATTAAACAGTCCTATTTCCAAACCCAGATTGAACATAGCTGTCTTCTCCCAACCTAAATCAGGATTTCCAGCTGTTGCAGGACGTAAACCGCTGGCCAAAGTGCCGTCAGCTTTTCCAAACACATAATTGTCTTCCGATAACGTAGCATAATACTCGTAATTTCCAATATTAAAATTACCACTGATACCGTAGCTCGCACGCAATTTCAAGGAAGTAAGCCATTTTATATCTTTCATAAAATCTTCTTCACTGATATACCATCCGGCAGAAGCTGACGGAAACATACCCCAGCGGTTATTCTTTCCAAAACGGGAAGATCCATCCATACGAGCAGCAGCTGATAGTAAATATTTGCCCTTATATGAATATTGCACACGTGCTAATGCAGATAGCAACGACCATTCGTAAGCGGTTGCACTCCAGCTTGTAATAGCCGAAGCTGCATTCATGGTATGTACCAAGTCATTAGGATAACCATTACCGGCCAGCAATGAAGTGTTCACTGATTCTTTTTGTGCAGTCCATCCGGCTATGGCAGATAAATTATGCACATCCTTTATTATTGTAGTATATGACAAAGTGTTTTCCCATACCCAGTTCAGCATATTCTTATCACGCTTCGACCCTTCCGGCACTGAAGGCGGAAGTCTGTCTAAAGAAGTAGGCAAAGTGGAAGGTCTGTAATAAGAACGGCTGTAGCTGTTGAAATCCACACCGAAACTTGTCTTGAATTTCAGATTCTTATAGAGTTCGTATTCACCATAGACATTTCCCATAAAACGGTAACGTTTCATCTGGTCTTCCTTTTCGTTTGCCAGAGCCACAGGATTTACAATCTGCGGATGCTTATACTGCCAGTTCCATTGATCAAAATTATAAGAACCGTCGGCATTGTACACCGGCATAGTGGGTGACATGGCCAAAGCAGAAGCTACGATTGTCTCTTCTTTATATCTGTCCTCAGTAGGAACGATGTTATACACAGAATAATTAAAAGACAGGTTAGTACCAAAAGTGAATTTCTTATAATTAGCATCGACTTTTCCTCTAGCTCCCATCTGTTCAAAATCCGAACCGATAACAATACCCTGCTCTTTCATGTAATTACCGGAAATAAAATATCTGGCAGCTTTGTTTCCTCCGGACAGAGAAAGATTATGACTTGTAACGATTCCTGTTCTCATAACTTCGTCTTGCCAATCTGTATTCGTCAGTCCGGTTTCACCATTGATATATGGCATTATTTCGGGAGGTAGCAAATAAGCCTGATTGATAACATCCGGTTTCTTTCCCAACTTCTGGTTACGAACTTCATTAGAATCATTAATGCTACCTTCAATACCTTTACTTTCCAGCAAATCAAGATAAGCATTATTGTGTCCATCATAGGAAAGCCAAGCATATTCATACGCATCCAGCATATCTATCTTTTTAGTACGTTGCTGAAAACCTACATATCCATCATATTGCACAATAGGCTTCATATCTTTACCTTCCTTGCCTTGTTTAGTGGTAATAATGACTACACCATTTGCACCTCTTGATCCATAAATGGCTGCCGCCGAAGCATCTTTCAAAACTTCGATAGACTCAATGTCATTCATATTAATGGAACTCAAAGGAGATACATTTTGTCCTGTACCATTTCCTGCTTCACCGGACATGGGGAAACCATCTACCACATACAACGGTTCTGTACCCGCAGTAATACTACCACTACCTCTTACCTTAATAGATAATCCTCCCCCCGGGATACCATTCGGTTGTGAAACCTGCACACCTGTCATCTTACCAACAAGAGCCTGATCCACACAGGAAACAGGAACTGCCAATTCACTCGCTTTCATTGAGGAGATAGAAGTGGTTACATCGCGTTTACGTTGTACACCATATCCCACTACTACGACTTCATCCAACATTTCGCTATCTTCCTTCAAAGTGACATTTTGCAAGGCTTTGTCATTAGCTTTAAATGTCAATGTCTGGTAGCCAATGAATGAAATGGTTACTTCTGCATTTTCCGGAACATTGGCTAAGGTATATTCACCGTCAATGTTTGTAATTGATCCCAGTGTGGTTCCTTGTATTGCCACACTCGCCCCAATCACCGGTTCACCGTTTTCATCAAGAATCTTTCCGTTAATTGATCTTACTTTTGTTTTGTCATCACCCGGCATTAGCTTTTTAAGAGAAATCACAATCATCTTATTCTTAAGATTCACTTCCAATGATTTGTCAAGGATAGATGACAATGCCTCTACAACGGGAGTATTTTCAAAAGTTGCATTAACCTTTTTATTCTCGTTTATTTCGTTTTTCTGATAGATAATGGACAGCCCTGTTTGACTCTCTATTTCCTTCAATACAGTTTTCAATGTTTGTTCCTTAAAAACTTTGCTGACTGTCTGGGCATTTACAGATAATGAACCCAAGCTGAGCAAGAACAAAAGGAATAAGCATAGAATTGATTTTCGGTTGTTCATAGCTTTTCTTGATTTAATTAGTTGTTACAAAATTGATTTTATTCTCTGATATATATATCCTTTCCTCTGCGTTCGACGGTTATCGGGATGATCTCCTGCAAAGCAGCCATCACCTCTCCTATCGTCTCACGGTTTCTTAATGAAATGCGGAAGCGTTTGGCACCTACCTGTTCCGATTCCAGACTGATATTGACGTCATATTGGCGGGATAGCTTCGCTACCAGTTCTTTCAACGTAATATCCTCAAATTCAATCCGATTCTCCGACCAGGCTTTCCATTGCTTCACATCATTACGGGTACGTGTGATTTTTCCGGTAGCCATATCCAACTTCACGAATTCACCGGGTGCCATCTCTATCCGCTGTTCCCCGCGATGGATTTCTACAATTCCTTCCATCAGTGCCGTAGTGACAACTGAGTCTTCAGGATAGGCGGAAACATCGAATTTCGTACCTTTCACTACTACATCATATCCACAGGTTTGCACCGTGAATTTGGCTTTTTCTTTCTTCGTGATTTCAAAATAAGCCTCACCGCTAAGTATTACTTTACGATTCCGCTCGTTGAACTTATCCGAATACTTCAGTACGGAACCGGCATTCAGCCATACCACCGTACCATCTGCCAAAGTCATCTTGCTCTTTTCTCCGTAGGGAGCTTCGAATACGAAATAATCTTCGGTAGAAGATAAGGAAGCAATGTTCCAGATGCCCAACGTAGCCCCGGCAGTAAGCACCACGATGGCGGCTACGGCAGCCACTCTGCGCCAGAAGCTGAAATAACGACGGGGCAACATCGGCATAATAGCCTCTTGCGTACGAAGGCGGCGTTGCAGACGTTGCCATTCCTGCATGGTCTGTTCGTCCCCTTCATTAGTAACTTTCCATTCTTTTTCCCACTGGCGAAACCGCAGACGGTTTTCTTCCGCTTGCTCAATGTAGCTGAACAAGAGTTTCTCTTCTGCCTTTGAAATGTGTCCTTCAAAGTAGCGGATCGCCAATTCGTGAATGTTTGTTTCTGTTTTCATAAATTCTCTTTCTATAGGATGTAACAACTAATTTTAATTCTACCCAACCCCGGAAAAAGAAAAAAGCAGAAAATTTTTAGTTCTCTGCTTTTTCTCCTCCTGGTTATTCTGTTTATTCGTTCATAATCACCCAAGCTAAAACCATTATATAGATGTCTACCGGATACTTATCCTTGAAGTGACGTTCAAAAAGGGCAAGGGCTTTAGAAATATGTTTCTCCACGGCTGTAGTGGATATTTGTAATTTATCGGCTATCTCCCTGTTCTTGAGATGTGTGAACCGACTCAACAGGAAGACTTCGCGGCAACGGTCAGGCAGCTGACCGATGACAAGTTTGATTTGCTCCTGCAATTCGTCATAGAGGAGTTTATTGTCTGCATCAAAAGTGAAGTCGGTATAGTAAAGCCGTTCTTCCCCATCAATGGATGCCAGGTATTCAATCCGGTGCTTCTCTACAATGGATACGTGTTTCAGGTAGTTCAGGCATCCGTTGCGCACCATTGCAAACAGCAAAGAAGTTATGGAGACCGACGAAAGTAAGCCCCTCTTCTCCCTGAACTTCAGAAAACATTCCTGAATAATATCCCGAACGATTTCTTCATCTTCAATAAAGCGAATAGCATATCCACGCAAACGCGGAAAGTAATTTTTAAACAGATAAACGAAGGCTTCTTCGTTTCCCCGTTTTATCTCCTCCAATAAATAGCTATCATCTGAAAAATCAGCCAAATTCTTTTCCATGCTTATATTTTAAGGAACAAAGATTGTTAGAAGTGAATAATTAGGTTTTGCAAACCTATTAAAATTTTGTTCCAATACAAAATGAAAAAGGGATTGTTTTTTTATTCGCTTACTGATTTTGAAGAATTCCCAATGATTCAGCATTACCTATTTATGTCCCTCTCAACTCCCAATGCCCCGATTTGTTAGAGCCGACACGTTTGATTAGCCCTTTCTCCTTTAATGCTGCCATAATACGTTCACCTTGTCGTAAAGAAACCGAAAGCGATTCTGCAATCTCTTTTGCAGTGATTCGGTTATTTATCCGGATAAGTTCTAATACACGTTGTTCGTTTATACCGACATTTATACCGACATTTATACCGACATCGACACGAGGTTCTAAACCTTCATCCTCTATGGATGCTTGATAATTACGAATCGTCTGCTCTAAATTGCGGATATGTTCATCGAACATAAAGTTGTGAAATGGTTCTATATCATCGTTTTCACGAGTAGCTATAAGAGATTCAATATATTCCGCTTTATGGTCTTTGTTAATATTGGTAGGAATGATTCCAAACTCAAACTGCAACTGATTCATCAGCAAACGAGACATCCTGCCATTGCCATCAGCCCACGGATGAATTGTTACTAAATGGAAGTGAGCGTCGAAACTCAACTTATAACATTCAATAACATTCGTTTTTGAAAGAGCCTTTCGTCGCTGATTTATACTTTCGCAAAGTTCTGCCAACTTTGTAGGTACCTTTGAGTAATTCATATAAGAGCGTCCTCCAGTTCCGGCTGTAACGTTCAGTAATCGTAAATCTCCATTCGCTGACGAAAATTCACCTAATGCAGTTTGATATATTGTTCCAGTATTCTTCAGAACGATAGAAGATAGTTGCTTAAGCATATCAACAGAAATATCACTATGACTCTTTGCAAAAGCAATAGATTGTTCGTATGCTGCTTTCAGGTCTAAGTTCATTAGTTGCTCAGTCATAGAACGACCTTTCGCACTGATACCCTCATCAAACAAAAGTTGATTCTCAATTTCAGTGACAGTAGAACCTTCAATAGCTGTTGAATGGGTAATAAGAGAATACAGATAGAATTTATCGTAATCTATCTGTTTGTCAATACCCAGCTCCTTAAACTGGGCTAATAAGGACAATATCTTCTGTTCTCTTGTCATAAAAATGTTTTTTAATGCTGCCTTTATATGGCATAGAGGCATGCATTTTTTTTTGCAAAGTTAGCAAAAAGGCGGATTACTCCGCCTTTTCTCCCTTATTCTTCCGGCAACTCTCCCGCCCGTATCCACTTTACATACGATACCTGATCTGCTTAATCAAACTTTTTTTTATCGACACCGACCAACATCTCTTCAATGAGAGCATACTCGTGAGCACTGGCTATTTTCAGTACATCGCGTAATTTTTCAATCACCGCCTTCTCTCTCTTACATAAGAACGATGTCCATAAATTATAATCACCACAAAACAAATAAAAGGAAGTACAAATGAAACATTCACAGCAGGCATACCGAACAAGGTTTGCATATCAATAATACTCGCCTGAAGCGGTGGCAATACCGAACCGCCCAGAATCGCCATTATCAAACCCGCAGCACCGAACTTTGCGTCATCACCCAATCCCTGTAAAGCTATTCCGTAAATCGTAGGAAACATTAATGACATACAGGCAGATACACCCACCAGACAATACATTCCCCCGATATTCTGAATAAAGATAACCCCAATTGTAAATCCACAAGCCGCAATAGCCAGAACCTTCAACAACAGCCCCGGACTGAGATAGCGCAAGATGAAAGTACATATAAACCTACTTGCACAAAAGATAATCATCGCCACAATGTTATACTGCTGCGACAACACTTCCGCCGCCTTTTCTCCCATCCCCTGAGACATGAATAAACGTGTGCCATATTGTATGACAAACGTCCAGCACATAATCTGCGCACCGACATAAAAGAACTGAGCGATCACCCCTTCCCTGTAATAACTGATAGAAAAGATACGTTTCAATGTCGGAAAGAAGTTGATGTCATGAGACTGGTCGGCATTCTTCGGCATTTTCACCATACGAATTAATACCAACATCACTAAAACCACAATGCCAATAATCAAATAGGGAGCAATCAATACACCTAAATCAGAATCACGAACCGCTTCGAATTCAGTAGCAGAAAGCTGACTACGTTCCATCGTATCCATTGGATTCAAACGATTCTGTATAAAATTCATCGCTACATACATTCCCAGCAACGATCCCATTGGATTGAACGACTGAGCCAGATTCAAACGACGGGTAGCCGTTTCCTCCGTCCCCATCGAGAGGATATAAGGATTACTGCTGGTTTCAAGAAACGAAAGTCCACACGTCAGGATGAAGTAGGCTATCAGAAACGGATAATAGCTTCCCGAAAGCATGGCCGGAAAAAACAGAAACGCCCCGAAAGCATACATACCCAATCCTAAAAGTACTCCCGCCTTATAAGAAAATTTGCGTATGAACATAGCTGACGGAAAGGCCATGGCAAAATATCCGCCATAGAAAGCAACCTGTACCAAAGCACCATCCGTAACGCTCATACGGAATATTTTGGAGAAAGCTTTCACCATCGGGTTAGTGATATCGTTGGCGAATCCCCACAAGGCAAAGCAACTCGTGATTAATATAAACGGAATCAGATAGCTCACACCATCCTTACTTATTATTGAAGTCTTCTTTGTGTTATTCATAAGATAAAAGGGTTCTTACTCACGGTTTATTACAATGCTTTTCTGTATAGTTCAAGAATGATCTCCTTAGAAACTTCACGCGGATTGCCCGGTGTGCATACATCTGCAAAGGCTGCTTCCGATAGACGTTCCAAATCTTCTTCCTCAATTCCCAACTCAGATAAATGTTGCGGAATACCTACACGTATGGCAAGCGATTTTACGGCTTCCACAGCTGCATGTGCTGCTTCTTCCCGACTCATGCCGGAAGTATATACATTCATGGCTTTGGCAATATCCACGTATTTATCGAGTGCAGCAGGTGCATTGAACTCCATGATAACAGGCAGCAGCAAAGCATTAGCCACCCCGTGAGGAATATCAAAGATAGCTCCCAGCGGATGAGCCATTCCGTGCACCACTCCCAAACCGACATTAGAGAATGCCATTCCGGCAATATACTGTGCCACAGCCATACCATTGCGTGCCTCGGCATTTGTAGGTTCGTTGACTGCTGTTTCCAGATAACGAGCTATCATTTCAATGGCTTTGATCTCGAACATATCGCTCATTTCCCAAGCTCCTTTGGTAATCAGCCCTTCGATGGCATGTGTCAAAGCATCCAATCCGGTGGAAGCGGTCAGGCTTTTAGGCAAGGTGTACATCAACTCTGCATCCACAATAGCTATAGCCGGAATATCATTCGGATCGACGCATACCATTTTCTTTTCGTTAACCTCATCCGTAATCACGTAATTGATTGTCACTTCGGCAGCAGTTCCGGCAGTAGTAGGCAGGGCAATGATGGGAACGGATTTCTTTTTTGTATCCGCCACACCTTCCAACGAAACAACATCGCTGAATTCCGGATTATTGGTGATAATTCCGATAGCTTTTGCGGTGTCTATTGAAGAGCCGCCACCGATAGCCAGGATAAAGTCTGCTCCCGACTCAGCAAAGGCTTTCACACCTGTTTTTACATTGAACACTGTAGGATTCTGCTTGATCTCACTAAATACCTCATAAGGTATTCCGGCAGATTTAAGCACACTCAGTACTTTATCCGCCACTCCGTATTTGATAAGATCTTTATCAGTTGCCACAAAGGCTTTATGCAATCCCAAACGGGTTATTTCTTTTGGAAGCACTTCACGCGCTCCCGGTCCGAAGTATGATACTTCGTTCAATATAAATCGATTAATCATGATTTTCAATATTATATTATTACCTATAAAAAACTATTTTCTGAAAGCTGCCAATTTATTCCTATAGTATGTTTCCACATCTTTCCAATGATAGTAAGGAGCAAGTGTACTCTCTACCGGAAGTTTCATTTCCTGTTCATTCAGCAGAACTTTCACCAGAATATCATCGCTCCCTTTTTTACGATAAAAAACGAACTGGATGTTGCAAGCCATCGGGAAAATCTTGTAATTGCGCCAGACCTCGGCAAGACTGTTCAAGTCAGTAGTCTGATAAGCGCAATCCCCCAACTCCAACAGGCATGCGAGAGGAAGTACACAAGACTCATGGCCGAATCGTAATGTAACGTTATTCTCTTCTTTAACGATACAGGTATCCGCAGTATTCAGAATGTTTTCCAACAGATTGGCTTCCAGATAAGGCATTTTCCCTTTTGTAAGTGGAGACGGACCGTAATCGATGTACCAATTCGCATTATTCAGCAACCACATGTCGTAACATTCTTCCTTTGTGAAAAGGGAATAGAGTTCGATATCCGTATCGTGATTTTGCATAATAACTGCAAGTTCAAATAAGTAACTCATCAGCTTATCCGCATCCACTTTCCACTTCACATAGTCCTGACTGTTGAAAAGAGACTTCATCAACCGTTCAGGATGAAGATGTTCCTTTCGGAAAGTTTCTTTCACTGCAAGTACTTCATCTGTCTTACGCTGTTTTCTGAAATAATCGTCTTCATTATTCATATAGTACATATCATAATAGCTGGCATCATTCTTAATCTGCAATTTAGGGTTCATAGATTGCAGTTGCAGACATTCAGCCATCATAGAGAGGATGCAGCGAATAACAACGGTGGAGCGTGCATCCACTGCTGTCAGTCCTTGAAACACTTCGGGGAAGTTCTCATACATTCTTTTAGCAATTCCCCGATGTTGGCGTACCCCCAACGGTGTCAGTTCACCATAGCGGTCTTTTGCCATTCGGGCAAGGCTATCAATCAAGTTTAAGGTATTCTTTCCCAATTCAGTCAGTGCCCCGTCTTTTTCTGCTTCGCACAAAATTCTCAATGGTTCTTTATAGTCATTGGGATTAACCCGATAACGGGAACCATGCCGTGCATAATGACTTAGATAGAACGGTTTATATCCTGACGGCGGCGGAGTTTTCTTAAAGTCAGGATCGGGATAGGCATAATGGTTTGCTGCTGAAAGATGAATATTTTCAAAGATTTCTTCTTTAGCGGTCTGTGCACTTATGCCAAGTGTCAGACAACAGAGAAAGATCAGTAGGATAAAACGTCTCATGTTTTTTATTTAGAAGTGAAAAAACTTGCCTAAGTTCATGAAAGTAAATATCATAAACTTAGGCAAGTTTTAGATATTTGAGATTATTCGCTAACGTATGGACCAAACTTTTTCACAATTGTCATATTCGACTTTCTGGAATCCAGTACATATACATCATATTTACCATCGGGATATACCCTTATCACTATATGGCCCTCTTTAGCCTTAACGCCACGAGAAAACCAAGGGCCTATACCAATCCCTGTTTCTTCATGATAATATGTCATAAAGATTTCTCTCTTCTGAGTACCGACATTCCCCGATAGCAGTCTCTGCCCTACTTCAGGTCCCGGATGATCGGGACTCCATGACTGAGCTACGACAACTTTAGGATCAAGTACATCCAGGAAGTTTCTGTTTGTAGCATCCCGGTTACTATGATGATTAAGAGACATGGCGGATACCTTCCCTACCAACGGAGCCATTGGGGTTTCAATATCATACCATTCCGCATGATCCTGATCTACTAAACCGGAATTATCCCCTCCGGCATAATACTTGAATTTACCATATTTTATTACAAGAGCGGTCGACATCTGATTATCATTGAATTTGCCATTCTTTGCCAACAACTCTTCTTTAGTAAATAAAGGAGTGGTATTCTTGCCTTTTCCAGTCCACAAAAGATTGTTCGACTTAATATTTCGGATCTCAAAACCAGGATAAGATTTAGGATATTTCTTCAAGGCAAATTGCTTGTTAGATCCAATTTCAAACTTTTCAAGCTTCATTCCATTATTGTTTTTCTGGAATTCTAGAAATTTTAATAAATTCTGAAAAGTTGCCGGTTCCACACCTCCATTACCAGATACATTAGTTCGCAGATCAACCGGAAAATTATAATTAGGATAATCTCTATCTACATAAGTTTTGATAGGAATGACATCACCCACTTCGGTCAAGCCAGTAAGTCGATAGCCATGTTCTGATATTCCAGAGGCGTCGCGTATACTACCGTAGTGATCCGAGTGAAAGTGGGTAAGCAAGAAATAATCAATTGAAAGCTTATCTCTTCCCAGCACATTAGCCAAATAGTTTATTATAGACGAACCGGCCGTATAACTACTATTAGGAAATACCTGAGGTGCAGACATGGGGGCATACTTTACATCAAATGATTCGTTATCGAAATCTCCGGCATCAATCATCATGTTTGTACCATCTGGCATAATTATAAAAGCACAGCTTCCCCGTCCAGTATTAAGATGATGGATATCTAAATACCCTTTTTCCCATTTGGAAAGTTGATTTTGTGCAGACACGCAAGCCACACCTAAAAATAACAACAAAAATAAAATACTTTTTCTCATGGTTCTATTAAATTAAGTTTTCACATTATTTACTCATTATAGCTTTGACAGAACAATTCAGCTTTCTATCCGCAGAATATATCAAAATTACATAAAATTGATTGACACTCAACCTATCATTAAATTGGGTGATTGACACAACATTACTTCCACTATCAACCTGTCTCTTCCCCTCATATACTTGTCTTCCTGTCATATCTATTATTTTAATAGTCAACTCTGTAGAAGCCTTAAAAGGATAATCCATCAGAATGATATCATTTTTACAATCCACCATAATCTCCGGCCTATCCAAATCTGCTGCAATCGGATCTTGTTTCGAATCCAAAGAGTAAGAAACTGATTTACCAGACTGTTTCTCGAACGTCCACAATCTATTCTTATCTCCTGTATCATATTGTACAACAGAAGCTCCATCGGCCATAGAAGCATTTTGCACTACTGCATATAATCCTGAAAGTTGGTTCTTTAAAGTATAAACCGAATATTTTGTACCAGCTTCAGTATAAGACTCCTTATTAATCTTCCAATAACTATTAGGAGTATCAGCACTGTGCTGAATAAGTTCAGCCCCCACACTAAGACTTCCATTTCTGACAACCAGATACTTTTGACTATTCCTATTCCTCAATTGTACAAATCCATAATCCGCCGGTAATATCTCCCACTCGGCATTTGCTTCACCTGTACCATACTGAACTATTCCAGCAAAATCGTCTTTTGAGGCATTTTTCACTACCATCATTTTATAGCTATTTTCATTTCGTATCCTATAAGTACCAGAGGAAAATAAAGGATCTGAATAAAAAGTTTTTTCAAGTATCCAAACTTCATTATCTGTTGAATTGGAATAGTATTTAACGACACGAGCATTCTCAGCAGTTGAAGCATCTTTAACAACTGCATAATGCGCAGTCTTTGAATGTTTTATACGATATTCATTTTCTACCCCAGTTGGTACAAGCAGCCAATCACAAGATCCATCATACCTTCCCTCTCCTTGACAAATATCTGTTCCCGTAGCACTGGTAACAGGATTAATCATATAAAGTTGAGAAACTGGATTCTTAATCATATATGCTTCTGAATTGTAAGGAGCTGGTTCTAAATCCCATACATCGAAGCCAATATCATCTCCAGAGCTATATTTACTATGCTGGACAAGAGGAGAATTCACCGTATATTCCCTATCCAAAGCTGTCAAATATAGCCCACTATTCTTATTTTTTATACGGTATAAGCCAAAATCAACCTTTGCCCTTGCATTAGGAAGTACCTCTAAAAAACTCCAATATAGACTATTTGCACCTGCATTTTCCTGGATTAACTTATAGTTCTCTGCTTTAGAATCAGCAGAAACCGCTAAATATTTACCACTATTCTTATTCTTTAACCTAAAGTATTTTGTATCAATTGTAGAATACTCTAAAAACCAAACCTCATTAGCAGTTCCTCTATCCTCATATTGAACAATCTCTGCGCCCACTGCTGTAGATCCATCTTTAACAACTAATAATTTATCTGAACGAAGATTTCGTATTTGACACTCATTAGTTCCCAAAAAGGTCAACTTCCATTCATCATTGCCAACACCCGATGAATTTTGAATTACCGGTGACAAATTATCCAAAGAGGCATTATGAACTACAGCATACTTTCCTGAATTCTGATTTTTTATTTTTACATAGGTCTCTTTAGGATATTCAGCAACATGCTGAATATCAACTTGGTCATCAGTCAATGCCAAATTATATAATTTAAAATCATCTATAGCACCATTTATTGGCATTTTATCGCCAAATCCACCTATATATAAATATTCTTTATATAAAAATTCTTGAGCCCCCAACCAAATATAAGAATATACCTTTTCAGAATTTGGCTTATACATAATTAATCTCGTGTAATACCAGTCATGAACTACAAAAATATGATACCATCCTGCCTCGTTAAATTGAGCAGGCTTATAAGACCATAAATACCAAGGAATCCTAGTTCCGTCTGACTTTGGAATATATCTATTAAATCCAATTGTAGCCTTTTTTCGTCCCAATCCTCTCAAAATAAAATTACCATTATCTGTCCAATTGTAAATTTCATATTTTACATCTGTAGGAGTAAAAGGAATAGGTCCAGTCGGTATTTCAGAAGGATCAGTTATATTAACCCAAAAGGAAACCGTGTGAACGCTATGGACATTAAATCCAGAACAACGTACTCCAGCGCCCTTACTCGTAAATTTTATCGCCCGCTGATGATTACCAAAACGATCAGCTACACGTTCGTAGCTTCCTGAGACAAGACTGCTAGATTCTGACACAGACTCATATCCAGGATCATCTGTATCAAAGGCTAAATAGATGCTAGGATCTGGTACATTTAGCTGAGAGAATGTACTTGTGCAAAAGCATAGAAGTAGAGAAAGAATTATAAATATAGACTTTCGTATTTTGTATATTCTAGTATTCATAATATAGCTATTTATTGATTTAATGAACGTTTCCCTATAGTATTCAAGTAGTCAAAAAGAACTTCCAAGCGATCAGAGATAACAACATCTGGCGCATGGGATTCTTTTAATAACCAATCCCATCCACAACGAAGATCGTTACCTGTAAGGTCAATATTCCTAAACTTATAGGCTGCAGGTGACCAATTCCCTCTTTCATTTTCAGGCCATTCTGGAAATTGAATTATACGCTTATTGATGGCTTTTAGCCATGATAATACATTATCATAATATTTTCCACCAACTGTTATTCCTTGCGTCAACATTTTATCTGAATCCTTAAAATAAATCATTTCAAATCCAGTACACCCCTCATTTATGAAAGCCTGCATCTTTGTTATAATATTAGGATCAGACTCATACGTCTCATTAAAAATAGTTGGAGTAAACATCTTCACCAATTGTTTTTGATCATCTTTATTAGCTACCAACTGTTTGATTGACTCTGGAGTAGGGTAAGTTTGAATTTTGGTTTTAAAAGTCACTTGTTGAAGCATTCCTAAATCTTTCACCAAATAATACATTTCAGGAATTATATTTTCGGCTTTATCAATACTTACTAATACTTTACCTTTACAGGCTAAGAGTGCCTCTCTTAATGTAGCCAACTTATATTGAGTAACTTCTCCTGTATATAGTTTTAATCTCACGTCCTTAAGTTCATCCCAAGATTTATAATTGACGAACTTTCCAGACACTCTCTTTTTTACAACTCCATGTCCATTTGTAAGCCTATCCAATCCCCAATCATGCAATAAATAGAGTACACCATCATCTGTGGTTGTTATATCAAATTCAACCATATCTACTCCCAGATTAATAGCCGCTTGAATAGCAGGAAGGGAATTTTCTGGATAATCCTTCCAATATCCTCTGTGCGCAGACAGCATTATGTAATTAGGATATTTCAATGGATTATTATAAACCTCAATTAATTGAGAAATGGGTAAAGGAGCAGATTGAGCACAGATAAATGACAAACATGTTCCTATTAACAACAAAAAAACTGTAAATCTTTTCATAAGCTTTCATTTTAAAGTTAGTAATTTTATTATTAATACTTATCATTTTGTGTCATTTTATCAGGAGCTGCATCAATCTGACTTTGAGGAATCGGGAAAAGTAACTGATAAGCTTCTATCCTAAATTCTCCATTTGCTGATGCATTCATTATTTCCACAGCTTTTCCTGTTCTCAAAAGGTCAAACCAACGGTGATTCTCAAAAGCTAATTCGAAACGCCTTTCTTTCCAAACAACTTCACGAAACAGTTCTTGGCTAGATAGTTCACCAGCTGTATAAACCTCCAAACCTGCTCGTTTACGAATATCATTAAGGTAATTCAGAGCATCCCCATCAGCTTTATACCCATTTTCATTCAATGCTTCAGCATACATTAAAAGTACATCAGCATAACGTAACACAATAAAATTGGCATCCGACTGATTTGGCAAAACAGGAGCTATAACAAATTTCTTACAATAAATACGTCCATCTGATACTTGCCCGATCGATATTTCTTTTCTTAGATCACCTTCTTCATATTTTCCATACAAATCTTCTGTTGGAGTGTTATCTCCCAATGACGTACCTACCCCTCCTGTTACTTCTGTACTACCTTTCGGAGCAAATATATTAGCAAATCGGCTTCCCTGATCTGTTATATCTTTATTATATTGGATTTCAAAAATGCTTTCTGCACTATTTTTATTAGTTACATCAAAGACATCAGCATAGTTATCCAAAAGCTTATAAACCTTACTATCAATCACTTTCTTTAAAGCAACTTCAGCCTTTGGATAATCTTTTAGTGTTAAATACACTTTACCTAACAATGCATTAGCAGCTCCTGCAGTTGCTGACCCAATTTTAGAGACTATCACCTTTTCAGAAAGTAATTCAGACGCCTCATTCAAGTCTGTCACTATCTGCTGATATATTTCTGAAGTAGGAGTACGCGTAAATTCAAAAGCATCAAATGGATCTTGCACTTCTTTTGTCACCAACGGAACATCTCCCCAGATTCTGACCAAATTAAAATATGTGAGCGCACGAATAAATAACATTTCGCCCTTATACTGGTTCTTCAAGTCTTCACTCATTACCACATTATCAATATTACCTAATACAAGATTACAGCGTTGAATGCCTTCATAACAACCAGCCCAGGTTAAATCAAGTATAGAATTTGTGGGAACTGTCCTAAACAAATCAAAATCCCCATAAATGCCTCCACTTGTCGTAATGCTCTCTGTGTATGTATTATCAGAACGAACTTCCATAAAATATATAAAGTTTGCTCCATATTGCTTATAAGATTGCAAAGAGTTATAGGCACCAGCAACACCTTGCTCTATATCAGCCTGCGTTTTATAAAATCCCGTTACACTACTATTAGATATAGGCTCCTGATTAAGGAAATCTGCACACGAAGAATTCAACAATGTAAATGTCATTAGTGCACAACCTATGAATATATTTTTTTTCATATCTATTTCTTTTTTTAGAAGTTTACATTCAAGCCAAAAGCTATCGACTTATTAGTAGGATAAGCTCCATAATCAATACCAGGAGTTAACGCATTTGAGTTAGTACTTACTTCAGGATTATAACCTGAATACTTAGTTATGGTAAATGGATTCTGAGCTGTAACATAGACTCTCAACCCTTTAAGTCCCATCTTTGCGATAAAGGTTTTAGAGAAGTTATATCCAAGAGTTATGTTATTAAAGCGAATAAATGATCCGTCTTCTACCATATAACTGGATTTCTCATATAACTTGTCAGCAGTAGCTACTGAAGGACGCGCATATTTACCATTGGGATTAGTTTCACTGAAATAGTTCTTATACAAATCTTTTGCACCATTTCCCCAACCTTCTCCATTCAGTAAAAAGGATCTAGCCGAATTAAAAATTTCAAGCCCTTGTACACACTGAATCATAAAACTCAAATCAAAATTCTTATAGCTAAATGAATTAAAGAAACCAATAGTATAATCAGGATTATAGTTACCCAGAATAGTCCTGTCCGCATCTGTTATCTCTCCATCCGGCACTCCATTCGGACCACTTATATCTTCATAAATATAAGTGCCTATTTTAGCTGTATTCAAATGAGGATACTTATCCAAATCCTCCTGAGACTTATAAACTCCCAAGATTCTATAACCATAGAAATTACCAATGGGCTCACCTATCATTGTTATATGATTACCATCAATTATTTGTTCTTGATTCGGACCTAACCCCTTTACTTCATTACGATTAAGAGAAAAATTAAAAGCTGGAGCCCATTTAAATCCACTAAAATCAAAATCACCTTTTAAAGACAATTCAAAACCTCTATTTTGTAATTTACCTATATTTTGCAAAGAAGAGGTAAAGCCTGAAGCGGCAGGGACAGGCACATCGAGTAACAATCCGTCCGTTACTGAATGATAAAAATCAGCACTGAAAGACAGTTGATTACTAAAGAAGGCAATATCGAAACCAGCATTCCATTGATCTGTTTTTTCCCAAGAAATATTAGGATTAGGAGAAGTGGCTGGAGCAAGCCCATTTACCAAGACACCATTAAGAATATAATTGTTTGCCTGTAGTAAAGAATATGAACCATAATCATTTATTTGGAAATTGCCTGTTTTGCCATAACTTACACGCAACTTCAAATCACTGAGCATATCTACATTCTTCAACCAATTTTCTTCTTTCACCCTCCACCCTAAAGAAACAGCCGGGAAACAACCATATTTATTATTCTTGCCAAATCGAGAAGAACCATCCCAACGTATAGAAAAATTCAACAAATACTTATTTTGAAAAAAATAATTAATACGACCAAAATAAGAAAGAAGCGTCCATACACTTTCCGTTGTAGTACCGGTATTTACTATACCGGCATTCAATGTAGTTACATTATCATTCGGGTAATTCGCTGCTTCCATTGATGCAACCAAATAATTTTGCTTCTGTGCACTAAGTCCTAACAGAACATCAAAATGATGTTTTCCAAAGTCTTTCTTATAATTCAATGTATTTTCATTTACCCAATTCGTAGTTTGGGCATTCCAGTATTTACCTGTTGCTTGTGTAGGAGCCTGTGTATTATAATTACCCAGATAAGATGGTCGAAAATAATCTTCTCTTTGGTTAGAGTATTCCATGCCAAAATGAGTTTTAAAGTTCAATCCTTCTAATATATTCACCGATATGTTAGCATTTCCAATCATACGGAATTGATGCAGATTATCTTTTATACTTTTAGCAATAGCCAAAGGACTTTCAATGACACTTGTCCCCCATGCGTTTCCCAATTCAATCTGATTTCCGTACATAATAGAACCATCTTCATCATAAGCTCTTGCAGCAGGGTTAGCAATAGTAGTCAATAGAACAAGCCCATCTTGTTTATGATTCTTTTCTGAAATCTGCCTTGTTTTAGAATAAGATGGAGCCAAACTCAAATCAAAAGTCACCCGCTTATTTATCACTGCCTGAATGTTTGAACGTGCAGAAAAACGCTGGAAACCAGAATTTTTTATAATACCATCCTGACTTACAAAACTGGCAGAAGTATAATGAGATAACTTCTGATTTCCTCCGGAAACAGAAATATCATATTGCTGCATAGCTGCTGTTTGAAAAATTTCATCCTGCCAATCAGTATTAATTAATCCTGTTTCTCCATTTAAGTATGGAACTATGTAATCAGGTATACGTGCCTTTTTTACTCGTGTATTATTATCATCTGTTGGTTTATTTACTCCAGGATTCAAATCTACCCAATAATTATTGCGTGCAGTAGTCATGAAATTAGCATATTCATAGGCATCCATCATTTCTATTTTATGAGATACTTTCTGAACACCAAAGTACGCTTTAGCATTAATATTGGTTTTTCCTTCTTTGCCTTTTTTGGTAGTAACCACAATTACGCCATTTGCACCTCGCGAACCATAAATTGCTGCAGAAGAGGCATCTTTGAGAACCTCAATAGATTCAATATCTTCCGGGTTCAACAACGTAGCAGTATTACTGGTAGTCATTGGAAAACCATCTATAACAATCAAAGGATTTGTTCCAGCAGTAATAGACGAAGCACCTCTCACTTTTATAGAACTACCACTTCCCGGTGTACCACTTTGTTGCATTACTTGAACACCAGGCATTTGTCCGGCAATGGCTTGCTCAAAACTGGTTACAGGCATGTCTTTTATCTGCTCCTTTTTAAGACTGGCAATTGAACCTGTGACACGAGCCTTTGATTGTGTTCCATAACCGACTACAACCACTTCATCCAACAATTCATTATCTTCTTTCATCACTATTTTACCCAAAGCTTTGGCATTGGCTGGAAGTGAAATTGATTGATAACCAATAAATGAGATGGTGATTTGGGAATTTTCTGGTACATTAGCTAAAGAATACTCACCGTCCGCATTGGTGATAGTGCCCAAAGTAGTTCCTTGCACAGCAATACTTGCCCCAATAATCATTTCACCTTTTTCATCAACTATTATACCGGAAATAGTTATAAGTCTTTCACCCTTTTGAGGAGTTTCTGAAACCGTTTTTTCTTTCAAATAGATTTTCGTCTCACCTATTTCGAAAGCTACATTCATACCTTTCAATAATTGTGCAAGTACATTTGAAAGTTCTTCTTTATTAGCTTCGATAGAAACAACCCGATCCGGATTAACAATAGGACGGCTGTATGCTACGGTTAGTCCGGTTTGTTGAGTAATAGCCTCAAAGACTTTTGCTAACTTAACTTGCCGGAACTGTAAGGTCACTTTTTGAGCATTGACAGTAAAGCATGCCATAAAACTCAAAAACAGTACAAGTAAAATCTTGTGTTTCATAACTTTAATTTTTAGATTAACAATGGTATAAATCGCATTATACTAAGTAGACACACAAGATTAAAGAGCGGGTGAGGGAAAAATGCTTTTTTGCAAAAAAAGTTTGGAAAAAGGCTTTCCAAGGCCCAAGAATCGTCATTAGCGATTCAAAATGTAGCTCGTCATCTTGCTTTTATGTATATTTGATACAGTCTGAAGCTATTTATTTGGCTGCAAACTGATAAAAAAGAATTCGCATGAGGTATAAGGCATGGATAGGAAAGCGGCTAAACAGCTCAAATTGTATTGCAAAGATAATGTGTTTTTTTGATAGGATAAATTGTTCCTTATGATTTTTCCGAGAAAACATTGAGCTTCACAACAAATAAAAAGCAAATAGAACTTGCTACCTTTGCAAAAATAAAAGGCTGACAATATGGAACAATTAGATGTATTCGATTGCTTGAATGTGCTTATAGCGAGCTATTTCACCGATGACCGGGGGTGTGCCCACGAAAACAGGGAGCATACGCTTATTTATCTATGCTCCGGCGAATTGGAAATAGAGGAACGGGGAAAGAAAACCGTTCTGCATCCGGGAGACTGCGCCTTCATGCGGCGTGATAACCGGATGTGGCTGCAAAAAAAGGTTGAGGACGATAAGCCCTACCGCTCCGTCGTGCTGAAATTCACAAAGCCTTTTCTGAGGGAGTTTTACCATACACTCAACCAACAACAGATACCGGCCGACTCCAAACGTGAAAAAGCAAGCCTGCGTGTATTACCGAGTAACAGACCCGACATTCGGTCGCTGTTCGAATCGGTTATCCCTTATTTTGATGCGGGCGAAAAGCCTTCCGAAGATGTACTGAAGTTAAAAATGACCGAGGGGCTGTATGTACTGCTCAATACCGACAGGAACCTCTATGCTTCGCTGTTCGATTTCGTGGAACCATGGAAAATAGACATTCTCGACTACCTGAATGAGAATTACATGTACGACCTCTCGATGGGGGAAATCGCGAGTTATACAGGACGCAGTCTGGCAACCTTCAAACGTGATTTTGCCAAAGTGAGCGATTTGACACCGCAGAAATGGATTATCAGGCGTCGTCTGGAGGCAGCGCACGGCCTGATAAAATCGGGCAAGAAAAGAGTGACGGAAGCCTGTTTCGATGTGGGCTTCAAGAACCTGTCGCATTTCTCCAAAATATATAAGGAAGCCTACGGTGTAGCTCCGTCATGGTAAAATGAACTTCAGGACAAAATTAATTGAGCCTCGTAGCAAAGTTGTTACGAGGCTCTCTTCGTAACTTTGCACCAGAACATTAAACGAAGCATCATTATGAATGAAATTTTTGCAAGAGACTTGAACGGAGAAATTGTTTCCCCGTCGGATCAAGGATACGACGAGTTAATAAACTCCATTTGGGATACAATGAAAACAGCGGCCGAACTGAACAACGGTTACCATACACCGGAAGAAGTCCGCCGGATACTGGGAGAAATCATCGGGCAGGAAGTGGATGAATCCGTAACCTTACTACCTCCGTTTTATGTGGATTACGGCAAGCATATAAAGATAGGTAAAGGCTGCTTTATCCAACAGTGCTGCACGTTTTTCGGACGTGGCGGCATTACACTCGGCGAACATGTTTTGGTCGGTCCGAAAGTAAACATCATTACCATCAACCATGACTCCGATCCGGAAAACCGCAGTGCGACTTACGGCCGTCCTATTGTCATTGAGGATAAAGTTTGGATCGGTATCAACGCCACGATTCTCCCCGGTGTCAGAGTCGGATACGGCGCTATCATAGGAGCAAACAGCGTAGTAACCAAAGATGTGCCGCCCATGACCGTTGTTGCGGGCAATCCGGCAAGAACAATCAAGGAACTAAAAAAATAAATAACATGAAAGAAGAAAACAATAAAATGAATATCAGCCGTCGCGGATTTCTCAAGACGGCAGCACTGGCAGGAGCCGCATTGACCATGCCCACCGGACTGAACAAGGTATTTGCCGCTGAAACGAAACAGACGGCAGCATCTGATAACAATAGCAATGTCGCCCACATTACGGGACATCGTATATTGGGTAAGGACAAGGCAGCTTTCGAAGTGTCGGCACTCGGTTTTGGCGTGATGGGCATGACCTACAACCGTAGCCAGCATCCGGACAAGAAGCAATGCATCCGGTTGCTGCACGAAGCAGTGGATCGCGGTGTAACACTCTTCGATACCGCCATCATCTACGGGCCGCTGACCAACGAGAATTTAGCCGGAGAAGCACTGGCCGAGTTCAAAGGCCGGATTAACGTAACGACTAAATTCGGACACGAAGTAATCGACGGAAAAGGCACGGGACGTCAGGACAGTCGGCCGGAGACCATCCGTCGCTATTGCGAAGAGTCGCTCCGTCGCCTCCGACTCGATTCGCTTCCCATGTTCTACCAGCACCGTGCCGACCCCAACACCCCGGCAGAAGAGGTAGCATCGACTATTGCCGACCTGATGAAAGAGGGCAAAGTACAACACTGGGGCATGTGCGAAGTCAACGCCGAGACCATCCACAAGGCTCATGCCGTTTGCCCGCTGACGGCCATCCAAAGCGAATATCATCTGATGCACCGTCTGGTGGAGGAAAATGGAGTGCTCGACGCCTGTCGGGAACTGGGAATCGGCTTTGTTCCATACAGCCCGCTGAATCGGGGATTTTTGGGCGGCTGCATCAACGAATACACGGTTTTCGACCCAAACAACGACAACCGACAGACCCTGCCACGCTTCCAAGCGGAAGCAATGCGGGCGAATACACGCATCGTGAATATGCTGCAAGCCTTCGGCCGCACGAGAGGCATGACCTCGACACAAGTAGCACTCGGCTGGTTGCTCCAAAAGGCACCGTGGATCGTACCGATTCCCGGAACAACGAAACTTGCACATCTGGAGGAGAACCTGCGCACACTGGAATTTACACTTTCTCCCGAAGAGTGGAAAGAACTGGAAAACGCTGTTGCCGCCATTCCCGTTGTCGGAGACAGATACAATGCCGAGCAGCAACGGCAGGTAGGTCGCTAAAACAAAACACATTGAGCCTCGCAACAAAAACGTTGCAGGTCTTTGCTTTTATCTTTGCATCAAAGAAACAACTAAAAATAACAGATATGAAAATGAAAGTTTTATTTTAGATTTTTATCGGTTTGACTTAACCGATTGAAGAATAAACTTTTAGCGAATTATTTGAGAAGTGGCGGTAACGAGTTAGCAACCGTGCGAATTTCAGCGTTTTACGTTGCTATGCTGTCAAATAACTCTTTCTAAAGACAAAGGTACAATAATCATTTGAATGGACAACTATATTTAGTCGTTTTTTGAAAGTGGAAGAACAAAAAACAATACCGATAAGAAAAAAAATGGAATTGTTTTTCTTATCGGTATGTGAAAAGTGTAGCATCCATTGTTTGCGTGGGACACACACCACTTTAGGACTATTTAGAGGCTTCTGTTTTGTGAATTGGCATCATATATTTTGGAGAATGCATCCAAAATGCAGCAACAATCAACAAACTTGTTAAAATTTCAGACAACGGTAAAGCAAGCCAAATACCCTTTACACCCATTATATCAGGCAATATCATGAAACACGGAACCAAGAAAATGAAACCACGTAAAATGGCAAAGGTTATGGCTGGTTTTACCCGTTCTATACTTTGATAATATCCGATAATAGAAAGATTCAGAATAAAAAAGATGAATCCTACACCATAAAATGGAAACCCTTCTATTGCTATACGTGCAGCAGCATTGTCAATACGTAAAAATAATCCGACAAGTAACTCTGGGAAAAGAATGAAAGCAACTGTCGAGATAATTCCGCAAATAAACGCCGCAGCTAAAGATACACGTAAAGCAGAATGTACTCTTTCCTTACTTTCTGCACCGAAATTATAGCTGATAATAGGCTGTGCAGATTGAGCAATGGCATTGCCTATCATGAAAACGAATGGAAGATAATAGCAACTAACTCCAAAAGCTCCTACTCCGTCATCTCCCAAATGCCGCATAAATACATGGTTCCCAATGAACAATAAAACAGCCATTGTCAATTCTCCCAATAGTGCGGACGAACCAATTTTACATTGAGTAATTATATTACGGAAAAAGAACATAAGCCCTCTCCCGTCCAAACGTAAAGAATGTAAACGTGTATTACGGGCATAAAACAATAAATAAACAATAGCTACGGAAGCTCCTATCAGACAACTAATAGAAGTAGCAAAAGCAGCACCCATCACTCCCCAACCAAAAGGAAAAATAAACAGCCAGTCAAGAACAACATTTACCATAGCAGCTATGATACTACACCACATAGCAAGTTTTGGAGCACCATCCAATCGCATTGCAAATAAGGCAACAGCTATCCATAATTCGAACAATAAAGATGGGGAAAACCAAATCAAATAATCGACAACCATAGGCAATAGGTGTTCTGAAGCCCCCAACAAATAAGCTATCTTTTCGGGAATAATCAAAATCAATGCCCCCACAATTATAGATATTAGTGTCACAAAGAGCATGGCTTGCGTAATACAGGCTCGTGCTAAAGAGTTTTTCCCTTTGGATAAATGAATAGACGCAATTACAGAACAGCCAGCACCAATCATTAATCCTACCCCCATAAGTACCATTAACAGAGGAACACAAATATTTACGGCTGCAATTCCATCGCTTCCAACCCCGTGCCCGACAAAAATACCGTCAATGGTTGTTACGGCAGACATGCTTAACATTCCCAATACTGTCGGGAAAAATAGTTTTTTAAACAGAACGGAAACTTTCTCGTTTCCAAAATCAATAACTTTTTCTTTCATACTACATTTGGTTTTTATATTTATGTTGTTTTTTGCCTTAAAAACAAAAGCCGGATAAGATGATGGTTTTACCCAATCATCTTATCCGGCTTTCATAGCCCTCCGATGAGGATTATCAAATGTCCTTTTTGTTATTTCGGCGCAAAGGTGGGTCAAAGAATTTACTTATCCAAATATAAATAGCATTTTTTCCATTATTTAGTTCAATTACAATTTAAATCCCCTACCTTTCCTTTGCGGTTGTATGGGGTGGTGTATGCTCTGCCTTAGCTTATCGAATTGCTCCTTGAACCATGAGCGCCTGCTCTACTGATAGTAACAAACCGGATGGTCCGCAGACCGAAGCTCCGACGCCTACTCCCGATCCTGATCCTACTCCTGACCCCGATCCGGCAACGGGTAAAACCCTTATCGTGTATTACAGTTTCACGAACAATGTGCATACGATTGTCAGTGACTTACAGACACAGATAGAAGCCGATGTGATAAGAGTTGAACCTGCCGAAGAGGGACTCGACTATGCCGCCAACAACTATGCCATCGGAAGTGCGTTGATTCAGGCAATCCGGAACCAGCCGAATGACGCGGCATCTTATCCTGCAATCAAACCTGTGGAGGTGAATATCGCCGATTACGACCGGATTATCATAGGCGCACCCCTTTGGTGGAGCAATATGGCTGCCCCATTGCAAACATTCCTGTTTCAATACGGCAACCGGATGGGAGGCAAAAGTATCGGTCTGATCGTATCAAGCGCAAGCAGTGGAATCAGCAGTGTAGAGTCTGATGCCAAACGGCTCATTCCGGAAGGCAACTTCCTGACTCCAAGTCTGTGGATACGCTCTTCACAAACGTCCAACTGCCATTCGCTAATTGCCGGCTGGCTGAATCAAATCAATTAAAATACAGATTATGAAACGGTTATTTATATCTTTATTGCTGTTCATTCCGGTAATGACTTTTGCCGGATGCAGATATTAGCACCATAAATAAAAAAATAATTCAAAACGGGGCTGAAACACTTGACTTCGCCTTTCTGATGTAGTATATTTGTAGAAGTTTAAAATGAAACTCTAATATAAACCTAAAACTTTCGTAAATGGGAAAAATAAGACCTTTACAACGAAACATTAAACAGTGCATAAAATTGACAATACATTCAGCTAAAGTAGGAGTTAATCCATATAATCAACCGATAGTTTACTCCTAAGCTATTCAGGTGAATTATAGTTAATACGAGTGACTTTCACCCCAAATAATAACAGGTATAAAAAAGTAGAAAGGCGATCATTCTCATGAAGAATTATCGCCTTTTTTGTATATATATATTCTATTTTAGTTGTAAGATCGATTTCTACGCTGTTAATAAACGTCGGCAACATTCTTAAAAAACATTCCTCTTATTCTTTAAAAACGCTCTTCACGGTTATTAACGGGGTATGCAGAATAGTCTTGAATTATTACCCATCTCCATTTACGTTTAAATATCATACAATTCAATATTTAATATAGTCAATGCGCAAAACAAGGATACTTTCTGTAATGCGCAAGTTTAATATAGCGTAAACTACCTGCAATGCGCACTTTTGTTTCACGTATTATTTACAAATCAAATCTACATAATCAATGCATTAAACGGGAATCCTCTTTTTTTCTTGTGACTATCACTTCCTTTTCAGCCTCTTTATATTCAAACCGTAACGGCGCAATCTTTTCCAGATCACCCAGAACTTTTTCGAGAAGCGTATTCTCTGATGTAATCGTAAAATATACATCCCAAGCTGACTGGTCTTCTATCTTGAAGTTCACATCATACCAACGATTCAGCACTTTGATAACTTCGGATAATGGAGCATCTTTGAAAGCTATCACATTCTTTTTCCACAAGGAAGACAGATGAATATCGGCATTCCGGGTAATGGTGCAATGCTCACTTTCCTTGTTATAGACAAGTTTCTCGCCGGGTTTCAACGGATATTTCTTATCTAAAGCAAGTGTCAGATTAACACGACCTTCGTCCAGACAGACCGTGATATCCTTATTCTCCGGATAAGCCTGAACATCGAACGAAGTTCCCAGAACATGCACGGCAGGCCCGTTAAGATTGACAATGAAGGGTCGGTGGGAATTTTTTGAGACTACAAAATAAGCCTCGCCCTCCAGATAGACTTCACGGCTGGACAGCGCAAATTTCTTTGGATACTTCAGGCGTGAATCTGAATTTATATAAGCACGTGTGCCATCCTGAAACATCATTTGCAGGCGTTCACCTTTGGGCACATAGATTTCTTCGTAACCGGAATCACCCAGCAGATCGACACGGGTATTCACCTGGACAAACAGCCCTATCAGCAGCACAAACGGAATGAGTACGGCTGCCACACGGAAGGTAATCCTGCGGATGCGTTTCTGTCGGATGTTGCGGCGGATACGGGCAAACATCTCTTCGGACGGGATTTCGTGATTGACATAGAGTTCTTCAAATCCTTGTTTGATCTGTACGGCATCACGGTCCATACTTTTAGCCAGATAGGCCGCACCCTCATCGGTAGCAAACCAAGCCGCTACGATCCGGGCAACTTCAGGAGTAGATGTCCCTGCCAGCACTTCCTGTATCTGTTTTTCTGTAGGTGTATTCATATTCTCTGTACTCATACTGTTAAATAGACACTTAAATACCTTAACAAGGTGAGGTACGTAACAAAAATTAGCAATTTTCCCAGATGGACGCGCAGCAGTTTCAGCGCATCGGAATAATGGGTTTTGATTGTATTGATAGAGAGTTTCAGGCGGTCGGCTATCTCCTGGTTGGAGAGTTCTTCGCGCACCTTCATCAGGCAGATTTCCCGTTTCTGGGGCGGCAACATATCGACTGCTTTATAAAAGATGGACATCAGTTCTTTCTTTTCCAGACTGTCAACAAGGGTATCTTCGTAAGCAGGGGTGCCCTGAGCTATCTCATAATTCTTGGTAAGGGCGGTATTCTCATTGCGTATCACATTGAGTATATGATTTTTAGTCATTGTTATCAGGTAGTTTCTCAGGCTGATGCCTACCCGAAGCTCCGAACGGAATTCCCAGAAACGGGTAAATACGTGCTGCACAGCGTCTTCTGCCATCGCAGAACTCATCAAATAGCGATAGGCCAATGCATAAAGCAATTTGTGATATTTATTGTAAACTGCAGTAAATGCCTCTACATCTCCCCGCTCCACTTTAGCAAAAAGTGTTTCATCGTCAATATCAGATGTTTGCGGGGCTTTACGCTGCATTTAAACTGTGTTTTTAAGGTTAAAAGATAGAATGATGCGGGCAAATATACTCATTTTGGATAAAGGTGGGGTATGGATGGGAGCTTTTTATTATATTTTCTAAAAAGAGAATACTATATTTGGTATTTTATATCAAGAGACTTGCATAATTAGCACATGTAAGTCTCTTTTTTATGATAAAATGCGAAATTCCACTAAAAAAGAACAGCCTAAAAGACATTAATCTTCCTCTTTTCGTATATTTGAGGAGTCAAAATAAAAAACATCCAAAAAGGCTACAAAACACAGAGCTATGATAAATACACTCACCTCCTTACGGTTTATATTTGCTTTGATGGTGTTTGGAGCACATTGCTATACTATAGATAAATTCTTTGACACCCATTTCTTCAAAGAAGGATTTGTGGGTGTCAGTTTCTTTTTTGTGCTAAGCGGCTTTATCATAGCTTACAATTATCAGAAAAAATTCAGTGAAAACAAAATAACCAAACGGGCTTTTTGGGTAGCACGCATCGCACGTATTTATCCCCTGCACTGGCTGACCTTATTTATCGCTGTCGCCTTAGGAAACCATGTCATTGCATCAGGAGCGATAGATTGGCTCAAACACTTCTTAGCTTCACTCACATTGACAAATGCCTACATTCCAAAAGCTGACTACTTTTTCTCATTCAACAGCCCTTCGTGGAGCTTATGTTGCGAACAGCTATTTTACCTCTGCTTCCCATTCCTGATACCCATAGCAAAGGATTATAAAAAATTGCTCTGCGTTTTCTTAGTTTCTGCCATATTGATTGTAATCGGCATGCATTTTACGCCGGAAACCGATATAAAAGGATATTGGTACGTCAATCCGATTACCCGGTTACCAGATTTTTTAGCCGGCATGCTGCTGTTTCAATTGTACGACCGTTTGAAAGGTAAAAACATCACTGCATATCAAGGAAGTATTATTGAAATAGCATCCATCGCCTTATTTTTAGCTTTTTATCTCTATGCGGCTGAAATACCCAAAGTGTATCGGTATTCCTGTTACTACTGGCTTCCGGTTGCATTTCTTCTGATCAGCTTCTCTCTACAAAAAGGTATAGTCTCGCGCCTCTTATCCAACCGTATTTTAGTGATTGGCGGAGAGATCAGTTACAGCTTCTATCTGATTCATCTCTTTGTGCTGCTGTCCTATGCAGAATGGCAAAAAGGAAGTAACTTTCATATAGCATGGTATATTTCAATTCCAATCTTATTCTGTATCATCGTCCTATTAAGTTTACTCTCCTACTACTATTTTGAAAAACCGATGAATAAACGAATTAAAACATTACTAAATAAATAATTCATGGAACAACTAAGCAACAAGAATCCTCGTATCGAGGTAGTAGATGCCCTACGAGGCTTTGCCGTAATGGCTATCCTTTTGGTTCACAGTCTTGAACATTTCATTTTTCCCGTTTATCCCACAGATTCACCAACCTGGCTAAACATATTGGACCAGGGAGTATTAAGCGGTACTTTTACCCTACTTGCCGGAAAATCTTACGCAATCTTCGCACTCCTGTTCGGATTTACATTTTACATTCAGAGCAATAATCAGAAGAAGCAAGGCAAGGACTTCGGCTATCGTTTCCTATGGCGTTTAGTTCTGCTGGCTGCATTTGCAACATTAAACGCTGCTTTCTTTCCTGCCGGAGATGTATTATTGCTATTTGTAATTGTCGGGCTTGTCCTGTTCTTTACCCGGAATTGGAGTGATAAAGCTATTCTCATCACTTCCATTATCTTCTTGTTACAACCTGTTGAATGGTATCATTACATAGCCAGTTTGATCAATCCCGCACATCAGTTACCGGACCTGAAGGTAGGCGAAATGTATGCGGAAGTAGCAGAGTACACCCAAGCCAGCAACTTTTGGGATTTTATCTGGGGGAATGTTACTTTAGGTCAGAAAGCCAGCTTATTATGGGCAGTAAATGCAGGACGCTTTTTCCAAACAGCCGGATTATTCCTCTTAGGCTTCTACATCGGCAGAAAGCAGCTTTTCGTCACGACGGAAAAGAATCTCCATTTCTGGATAAAGATACTGATAATCTCCGCAATCTCTTTTGCTCCTCTCTATGCCCTGAAAGAGTTGATTATGCAGAACAGTACAATCATACAGCAAACAGCCGGAACTGCGTTCGATATGTGGCAAAAGTTAGCTTTTACTTTCGTACTGGTAGCTTCATTCGTATTGCTTTACCAACGTGAAAAGTTCAGTAAAGCCGTCAGCAGCCTGAGATTCTACGGAAAAATGAGTCTTACGAACTATATATCCCAGTCCATAATAGGAGCATTGATTTACTTCCCTATCGGTCTGTATCTGGCTCCTTATTGTGGATATACGCTCAGTCTGCTAATCGGATTTTGCATGTTCCTGTTGCAAGTGAAATTCTGTAAATGGTGGTTGAGCAAACATAAACAAGGTCCATTGGAACATATCTGGCATAAATGGACTTGGATGGGAACAAATAAATAGTGTCAGCAAAGGCAATCAGAATCGGTAAATCAACTCCCACCCCAGAATATGCCTGTCCAGATCACTCTCGTGCTGGTAGCAATAGAAAACGTCTGCCGACCAAGAGGACGACAGTTTAGCTTCCACCCCACCGCGGGCACGGAAGCGGGAGGCATGAAACCATTCATCTTTGCCCAGACCGTGATATTGCTCTAAAGAGACATACGGTGACCATGTAGTTACCTTATAAGCAGCTTTCAGGCGGGTGCGGAGACGGAATTCATCCGCTCCGCGTCCGTCGAAAGTATGCTGGAAACGCTCGCGCAGGGTGAACGTCCATTGTCGTTTTTTGAGAGTGAAAGAGACACCTGCATGATAACGGTGCCGGGATTTCCAACCGTCTTCACCACGGTTGCGGTAGTGGTATTCGTAACCGCCCTCAGCTTTTAGAAACGGAAGAAGAATAACGGAAGTACCTACGCCGAATCCCCAACGGTCTATCTCATCCAGTGCGTCACGGGTACGCATTTCGACATCTCCGTAAAGTTCCACTTTGGAGGATACATCGTGCCGGGCTTTCATCTTGTTCCAGGTCACGAAATCGCTGTCCTGCGCTTGCAAAGGAGGCAGACAGAAGACAAGCAGTCCTACACATAAAATGACGAATCCCCGTAATACAGAATATTTCTTTAGCATATTATCCTCAAAGGTTTACTTCAACTTATTTTCTTAGAAGATGCAAAGCTAAAGAAAGATTCTGTAATAAATCTGTAATACTCCTGTAATATCAAGAAATCACTTGATTTTATCGTATTGCTGTTCGGCCTTGATTTCCGTATACTTGGGTGCGTCAATCATTTCCACCAATGCTCTCAGCACCGGGCCTTCTCCCATCGGATCATTCTTCCACTGGGGACGGTTATAATAGAATGACAAAGCAGGCATTATGCCCGTACCTGCACAGATAGCCGTTACATCACCTTCCGGAGTAATCTTGGTGAGCATGCCTTTCAACCCTTCCCATGCCACATAGATATAGTCGGGATGCAGCCACCCTTGTTTCACCCCTCTGGCAATGCCGAAGACGAACATGGCGGTTCCCGTGATTTCTTCATAGGAGTCTTCCTTATCCAGAAGCTGATGCCACAATCCGTTCGCACCCTGATAACGAATCAGTCCGTCCGCCTGCATACGGAAGTTCCGAATGACATCTTCACGCATCGGATGGTCGGCGGGCATTCGTGCCAACAAATCGGCAGTAGCCATGAAAACCCATCCGTTTGCCCTGGACCAATGGGCAACGCCATGCGCTTTGTTATCCGTGTGATAGCAATGATAGTACAATCCTTTTTCGGGGCACCACAGGTAGCGGGTATAGTTCAGTATCTGATTGGCTGCATCATCAAAGTATTTAGCATCACCTGTCGCCTCTCCCATCCTGACCAGAAAAGAAAGGGCCATAAAGGCATCATCGGCCCAAATGGTATTGACATGCGGCCATAACCGGGCAATAGTGCCATCGGCAAGACGAGGTTCGGACACCATCAGGTGATGATCAGTCTGGTCGATATACTTCTGGAAAGCCTGTTCCGGATGACGGCGATTGAGCACAATCAGACTGGCGCCCATAGGACCATTATCATCCAGACGTTTATTCCGGTAAATCATGTGCCAATTCACATGGTTCACGGCTCTCCAACCTTCCTGCTCCAATGTTTGGTCGTACAGGCGATGGAAGTAGTCCTGGTTTGCATCGTCGAAAATGAAATTCATATTCTTCAGAACATAGTTCTCGTACTTCGAAGTACCCAATTTATCTCCCAACTCCATTAGGGCTATGTTGGTGACTCCGTTTGTGTAATGCCAATCCAGGTATTTACTTTGTACTTTCACATTCTTATTTAAAGGTACGTTTTTGAGCGATGTGTAGGTCTTGCCACTTTTCTTATCTACAAAATCATAGGTTGTTGACTTCAGAATGCGGTCGGCAATCATCACAGCAGTTTCTCTGGCTTTCTCATTGGTCTGCGCAATCAATGAAGTGCTGCACAGCAGAGCGAATGAGAAGATCAAATAAGTATATATCTTTTTCATTTGTTTATCAGGAATATGTAGTTTTCAATATTAGTATATCCGTTGGAAGCTATCTTCATAGCGTCGGACGGATCATTTTTATCAAGTCCGTATGTATCTTCAAAGTCATCGGGCATACCATCATTATCCATATCCAATGGTTTGGTCCCCAACTTTATTTCACCGGGGCCTTGCGTAGGCAGGTCCATCTCTGTGAAAATGATTCCTCCTCTCCTACCCAATGAAGTTAATTCTTCAACAAGATAGCTATCTACCTGATCACGGGCGGGTAATGAGGCTCCACCATGTTGCACGATCCATTCGTAAGCATCCCGGGCAGTCATCAAACCTTCGATAGCGGGATGCACATCCGACGGTTTATCCAGAAAAGTAGGAGTTATCACAACTTCAGTACCAGACTCTTGTTTCCGTTTTGTGCAATCTTCATGGGTCAGTTCGCGACCATTCAGCACTCCATCCTTATTTCCATCATAATAGTTGCCGGATAAATGGGCACGAAAATGTTCGTTATAGCGCGTGAAGGGAGCTGTGGCTCCCAGCGTTTTTCCATCATAATTTAAAGTAGCACCCACTATGAAATAGTTATTCCGGATATCGGCTTCGGAAGTCTGTTCCGTATCACCCATGATATAAGCACCGCCATTACCCCAGTTGTAAACGACGTTGTTTACAAACTGATTCAGACCTTTCACTTTCGGATTACGGGTTTTGTTGTCGATATACAGGTTACGGTATAAAGTCACTCCGTTTTCAGCCGTAGTCTGGATAAGTCCTCCGCAAGAATGTGGTTGCAGGCCTTGCCCTATAAAGGAGTTCTGGATAGTTATATTCCGGGGCTGATCGCCCGGTTTCTTCGGATCTCCATTGATAGAAAAACATTCATCACGTCCCCAGGTGACCGACATGTGATCAAAAATCATATTCGCTCCGTAAGCGACACCGGCGGCATCTTTACCGTCTTTCCCGTTCACCCCCATCCGTATGCGCAGATAGCGGCAAATGACATTGTCGGCCCCGGAAAAAGAAACATGATTTCCATAAACGACAATTCCGTCACCGGGAGCCGTTTGTGCAGCAATAGTCAGATTCTTGGAAAAAGCAAGCGGGGATTGCAGGCGAATGATTCCCGCAACATCAAAAACAACGATTCTTCCGGGTTTACTCACCGCATCACGCAAAGAGCCTTTTCCCGAGTCAGCAAGCGTAGTGACGTGATAGACCTCGCCATGTCTTCCGCCTACCGCATTGCGCCCGTACCCTTCTGCTCCCGGAAAAGCAAGTACTGCTCCATAATCAGGGAAAGGAACAGACGGACCGGAAACCTCCTCTTTTTCATCACAGGCCAACAGAACCCATGCCAGAAGAAGTATTCCAATTGTAGCATATCTCATTATTCTAATCTCCTATTTTTAATCTTTCTGTTTTTTATCAATAAGTTAGTATTCGGAAACCGTTATCCAGCGCGGGTCACCATATTCCTGGGTATAAACCGTAGACCCGGTATTGATAATCGTAAAGTCACCATCCTTAGCGTTCCTGAAAAATGAAGAATCCGACATACCCAAATCTATCAACGTCAGTCCAGTATCGGCTGCCTGCTCAAAGTCTGTGGTACAATAATTGTTCTTTCCCGTCAGATTGACTTGTCCCGGAACCAGAGCCTTTCCTGCACTATATCCAAAAACACAGGCATTAACAGATAGTGGCAATGCAACAGACAGTTTAGAGAAATTGCCAATTGCCGTATACGACGACTTGCTTGTAGCCCAATTATAGAATGTACAATTTGAGATAGACACCTTAGCGTTAGCCGAAATCGGCACATCGGCGGTAAGCACTCCAAAGACACCCGGTGAGATATAAAATTCATAGAAGGTGGAGTTCGTTACAGAAACATCATTCCAGACATTGGAACCTTTATTGATGGCATGTATGAATCCGAACTGTTTCGTTACATATTTGGTGTCATTGATTCCGGTAACCAGACAATTATCAATCCGGATATGGTTGATGGTCGTCATTCCTTCGCTGGCATCGCTCATCATCAGAACGGTAGAAGGCAAGACAATATCGGAGTTACGGATTTCAAAACGGTCTATCGTGATATCAGTTCCGGCATCGTGCTTGCCGATATTCAACAAGCGTGTTTTGCTACCGCCACTTCCTCCGGACACGATTGGCTCTTTGACATTCACATTCTCAACAATAAAATAGTTGATTTCAGGAATATTATTCACTTCCGGTTTAATGATGAAGCCACCTTTACGTATATAAAGTGTAGGGCGATCTCCGGGATTAGCCAGGAATGCAATGCTTTTCGTCAGTTTGATGTCACCGGTGCTACTTTCGGGAAGTCCGTCTGCCGACAGATAATAATCACCCCCGTTTTTCAATTGAAAGATCAAACTTGATTGGCTGTCATCAGCCATCCCCTCTTTTATCTTCGATAGTAAATCAACACCATCCGTCACCAGAACGGCACCGGAAGGCATACCGGCTGTTGTGAATTTCTGTCGGTTGTACTTTTCCGCACCTTCGGGAGCTTTGCTATTGGTCAATGCAACATAGTAGGATGTACGGGGAGCCAATCCTGAAATTACATACTTGCCTGAAGCTATTTCCGACCCGGACAAGTCAAAGTGCTTTTCATCCGTTCCATTTTCCTGTTGCCAGATAAAAACACCGTCCACAGGATTCTGGTCAGAGACTCTCCATTCTATCACAGCCGAATTCTCCGTTATCTGGCGTTCATCCAATGCATAAAGTACCTTGGGTATGATACGTGTCAAAGTGGTGATAAGAGAAGAATATTCCGTCCAGTTTGAAATGATATCCAGACTCTCATTATTAGCTCTTACCCGGGCATAATAACCTGTTTCATAACGCAAACCTGTAAAAGTGCATTTACCGTTGTTTACGGTCTGCGTTGCAGCGGGTTCCGACTGGAAAGTTTGGTCACGCGAAAGCTCCACCGTATAAGAGGTCGCTTCTCCGGATGTTCTCCAGGCAAGGGTAATCGAATTACCTTCCGCAAAACAGGAGGAGGCTATAAAGGAAGGTCTGAACAGGCGGGGCAGCTCTTCCGCCTCATCCTTGCATGAAGTAATATTCAATAGACAAAATGCCAATACAGGTATCAAATATATCAATAACTTTTTCATACTCTCTTTTTTAATATCCATAATAATTCTTCAACAGTCCCTGATGGCTTGACAATGCATCGGGAGGTATAGGTACCAGATAGCGGACCGGATCGGTTTCCGGATTCACAGTTGCGGCATTCGATTCATTGATATAGCCGTAAAAGGAAAACAAGACAGCAGGGGCAGGAACCCATTGACGCGGATTCGAGGTATTCTTGACCTGCGTGCAATATTGATTACACATATTAATAAGTGTATATCCCGTAGGTGCCTTTGAAGGATAGGATTCAAAAGCCTCATCATAAGAGTTCTTGCCTCCTTCTTTATACCAGTCTATGGTCTGCGATACACATACGGCAGCCGGATTCACGGCATCGACCATTTTGTAATAAGCAACTGCCGGATAAGATTCAAAACGTTCATCATAAGTAGGTTCCTCAAATGCAGTGGTCGTATTCTCATATTGCTTGGTACGGGCAACTTTTCCTAACGTAATCCAATCAAAATACAAGTTATAGAGGGTCTTTCCATACAGATTCCAACGCGCCAGATCATATCTTCTATGCTTTTCACCCCCAAACTCCCATGCGCGCTCTTTAACGATTGCATCAAAGAAATCTTCTTTTGAAGTAAGTTTATCGACATAGGCATCTACCATTTCCGGCTGATCTTCCGCCGCGAAAGCACGGTTGCGGACTTTCTTCAGAGCCTCTTTGGCTTGGGGTGTAGGACCGTTATGATTCTCATTGGCAGCTTCGGCATACATCAGTAGCACGTCTGCATACCGCATATAAGTGTAATTGATTCCGGTACCTTTATTGGAAGTACTGCCCAGAGGAGTTGCCATAAACAGGCGGTTCCATTTTCCGCAATAAACCGTAAGGGCGGCTATCGGTTTCTGAACTATATTAGTCATTCCTGAATTTTCATAGCGGAACATCTCGCACGTAAGGTCGCGGCGCAAGTCCTTATTATCAAATGACAGCATATAGGTAAGCGCCAGTTTGGAACCTCCCGAAGAATATCCATGCGGAGCATTAGATGCATTCTGTCCCTCTGAGTTCTTTTGCGAAACGATGTATGTCCCCCAGGAATATCCCAACTCTCCGGAGCCTCCTACCTTTGCCGGTACATCGAAAATATTATCATCATTCACCGGAACAATCCAACTACATTCGTCCACCCAAACCTGACGGAATGAGCGATTCAGCGAGTGTTTGCCTTCATTAATCACTTTACCTGCATATTTCTCAGCTATCTCATAGTATTTCTGCCAGTCATCATTGCGCTGCATTGAACCGATAGCGGCAGGGTTCGAGTAATCCGGACGCAGAGTCCATCCTCCTCTATACAATGCCATACGGGCAATCAATCCCTGGCAAAACTCTCTTGATGCTGCTTCCACTCCCCTGTCCGATTCTTCCGCATACCACATGACCGGTTCAACTTCAATCAGGTCATTGATCATGTCTGTCAATATGATGTCACGGTCAGTTGCACCGATAAACAGTTCATCCTTGTTTCCTGCCGGTTTCCGCCTGTAAGGAACGTCTCCCCAGTTTCTCACCAACTCCAGATAGTACATGGCACGCAGAACTTTCGCCTCACCATAATAATGCATTAACCGCGAAGGCTTGGTTTTATCAGCAGCCTCAAATAGAGGACTTTGTTCGATACCTTCTATCACGTCATTCGTCCTGTTCACTCCATCATACATCCCTGTCCAGATGCTGCCGTACGAACTGATGTCACCTGCACTCGGTTCGAAAGCACTCTCTTTCAGATTGGACGACGTAGTGACCGTAGTAAACTCCACATCTGTATTAAACAGCATTTTCTGGGCCAGGTTGCCTACCCATCCCTTACCACTGACCATCGGTACGTACATGCCATTGACGGCAGTCGCAATTTCCGATTCACTGGTAAATATATAATCTTTATCAAAAGTGGAAGGCGAATTTACATTCAGGTAATCTTCACAAGATGTAAGTATCATCAATATGATAACTGGAATATAAAATTTTCTCATGGTTCAATTCTATAGTATTAAAAATTCAAATTCATTCCAAGCGTATAAACACGACTGCGAGGAGTCACATTATTATCTATACCCGGCGTCAAACCTTTCTGTATATTCACTTCCGGATCATATCCGCTATATCCCGTCAAAGTGAACAGGTTACTACCGGAGAAGTATAGGCGCAGACTCTTGACTCCCAGGCGGCTCAACCAGCGTTGCGGAAATGTATATCCCACAGTCAGCGTACTCAGACGCAGGAATGAACCGTCTTCAATCAAATCGCTCATTGTGATACCCTGTGTAACGGACATCCAGGAATAAGTGGCAGCATTCTGATTTAATGCGGCCAATGCAACCGGATCACTGGAGACATTGACACCGGCATCATCCACATAGCGGAAACGGCGTGCCAAATTCATATTGGTAGACAGATTGGAATAGTTGCGACGAACAGCCGAATTCAAATAGAGTTTATTGACGTTGAATACATCAAAATCGCACATATAATTAAAGAACGCGGTAAAATCCAAGTTCTTCCAACTGCCGGAAAGGCCAAAACCACCTGTTACCTTCGGATTCGTATTTCCAATGACTATCATGTCTTCTTCCGTTATCAAGTTTGAGTCGGAATCAGACAGTTTCTTGAACTTCATTGCTCCCGGTTTAAAGCTAAAGTTACCTGAGCTGAATGAAGAATTATCCGGAACTCCCGGTTTCAAAGTCCACTTCTTCGTCGTTTCATCAAAATTAAAATCGTCAACCGTATAAAAACCATCATTCACAAAACCATAGATGAGTCCCATACTTTTACCCACTTCCATTTTATAATTGTAGGTTCCATACCAGTTGGACAAGGAAGCTTTTGTTTTCCATTCCGTCTCACCGGAAGAAAGCTTATCGACTTTGTTCTTATTAAAGGCCACATTGAAACTGGCAGACAGATTAAAGTTCTTTGTCTGGACGATTTTACCGTTCAATGAAAGTTCAACCCCTCTATTGGAAGTCCGGCCTACATTTGTCATCTGTCGCGAGTAACCTGATGAATTAGGAATGATTGACGGCACCAGCAAATCTTTAGTTGTATTCCAGTATACATCGACTGTACCGGTTAAACGGTTTTTGAAAATGCCAAAATCCAAACCGAGATTTCGTGTAACGGTAGTCTCCCATCTCAAATCCGGATCATACAAGTAAGTTTGGTCGGCAAACTGATAGTAATTATATTCTTCATTATTGAAACCGGGAGCACTTGATCCGCTATACACACGATAGATGTTATGCCACAAATCATCACTGATACGGTTGTTACCAGCCAACCCATAACTTGCTCTCAGTTTCAGTTCTGAAATAAACTTGACCGATTTCATCCATTTCTCTTTGGAAAGTCTCCAAGCTATGGAACCGGCAGGAAACACCCCCCATTGCTTACCGGGTGCAAACTTCGTCGAGCCGTCTGCACGAAATGTAAAAGTGGCATAATAACGGCTTTTATAATCGTACAAGGCACGACCAAAGAAAGAGGCAGTTCTGTCCGGAGCAGCTTTATAACTGGTGCTCTGGTGTGGAGTGCCCAGTGCAAAGTTTTCAAGAGCCGCTTCTGCCGTAATGGAAACCGGGAAATAACGTGCACTCATAAAAGTATTGTTATTCTGCGAATGGTTTATTTCCTGTCCAAGCATTAGGTTTACATTATGAATTTTACGGAACAAATTGCGATAGGTCAGCGTATTTGCCAGTCGGTACGACTCTTTATGTGTTTTAGTACGCTTAGCCGAAGGCATATTATTCATTCCCGCAGCAGACGCTGTGCTGGATAAAGCTCCATAAAACTGGTCATCATTCGAGTCCGTTGTGCTGATGCCATATTCGGAGCGAAATTGCATTCCTTTAAACATATCCCATACCAAAGCTGCTTTGAGGCTGATTGCAGTTTCTTCCCTTTTTCTATAGTTCTGCTTATTTTCCTCCAACGGGGTGTATCTCTGATTTAAGGAATTACCATCTTCATCCAGATTTTCATCATCATCATCCGGATCAAGGGATGCGCCGGAAGTTAGTCCGTTTGTGGGACGAAAACGAAGAGCCGTGACAATGTTGGTTCCCGATGTACCTGCTCCGTCAATGGTACGAGTACGATATGTGGCATTCGTCTCCAGTTTCAGATTCCTGAACAGTTCATGGTTCAGCTTCAGAATAATATTGTTACGTGACAGACCGGAACCTATCAGCTGTCCTTCATCTTTATTACGGTTATAACTTAGATTAAATTTCGTTTTTTCACTACCGCCGCTGATAGTCAGATTATAGTATTGTGAAATCGGATTGCCTCCCAGCACTTCATCCTGCCAGTCGGTAGAGTCCGTATATTTGTATAAGTCAATATCGTCATAATAGCCAAAATTCTTAATAAAAGTATCAGCCGATCCTTTACGTATCATCTGATACTCGTACTCCGCCATCACAAATTCATAGTTGTTCATTACCGGTAACTTCCCTGCCAGTGTACGTGTCTGTACATAGCTATTGAACTGAACCGAGGTCTTCCCCATTTTCGGGTTCTTCGTGGTTACGATGACTACACCATTCGCACCTCTGGCACCGTAAACAGCAGTCATAGAAGCCTCTTTCAAGACATCAATAGACTCGATGTCCGTAGGCGGAATACCACTCAAATCGTCAACCGGAAAGCCGTCGACCAGGAACAACGGTGAATTGTCTTGAGTGATTGATCCTCCACCACGTACACGAATACTTATTTCAGCATCCAATGCACCATCTGTTGTAGTGATCTGTACACCTGCCATCTTTCCCGCCAAGGCATCGGCCACGGAGGCAGAGGCTACTTTAGAGATAGATTCCGAGGAAACAGACGCAATAGATCCCGTCACATCACTACGGCGAATATTGCCATATCCCAAGACTACAACCTCATCCAATAATTCGCTATTTTCTTTTAATGTAATTTTTGCCAGTTCCTTACTGCCGGACTTTAGTTCAACGGTCTGGTAACCGATATAGGAAATTAAGATGGTAGCACCATCAGGAACATCGTTCAACGTGTAATTTCCATCAAGATTAGTGGTTACACCATTAGTAGTGCCTTTCACCATTACAGTAGCACCGATTACCGATTCACCGGTTTCATCTACCACTGTTCCCTTTATTGTTCTTGTTTTCAACTTCGGGACACCATTCCCGATTTTTTGTTTGCCTACAGATATTGTATTATTATCCCTATTGAAAAACAAATTGGTTTGCTCCGTAATCTTGTCCAGAACAGTCTGCAGGGGACTATTCTTTACTTTGACAGATATGCGCGGAGCAGTGTTCACAACATTTTGATCGTAAAAGAATTTCAAGCCTGTCTGCTTGCCCAACTGAACAAAAACATTCTCTACAGTTTCATTCTGAACGTTTAACGTTACAGTTTTTTCCTTCTGAGCTTGCGCCTGATCAGGCATCAATGACAAGCATACGAATAGTAAAAAAGCTAAAAACGAATGTATATTTCTACTTTTCCTTTTGGAATTAGGAAGATTATTCATTTATTTGTGCGTTTTAGTAATTGATAAAATTAATTAGAACAAAGGAGTAATTCGCGATACATGATTCACGCGGGTCGAAACGAATGAATACCTGTTCGCATTACGAGATAGGGGCTTCTCTGTGAGACAGCTCCTATTTTTCTTAGAGGAGACGCTAAGTGGGTGCTTTCATATTCTATATTCTCTTTTAATTAAAGGTTAAACATATTAATACTCACATATATTATAACACACATCCGTTTACCAGCCGGACGTATATCCATGCTTTTCTGCTACTTGAACAAGAAGATATGATTTCCTTCTTTTCTATACCGGATGCCACTGGTATATTCCATTGATTGGAGTACCGCCTCCAAACTTTTATTTTCATGTTCTCCGGAAATCAGGTTGTTGAACTCCTGTCCTTCCGCAAACGTAATGCGACAATTATACATGCGTTCAAGCTCTTTAGCCACATCACGCACCGGAGTGCTGCTGAAACGTAATCCACCTTTGCGCCATACGGCAACATCACGTTCTTCGCACCGTTTGCTGTATTCACCGGAAAGTGTATTGATCGACACTTGTTCCTTAGCCTGCAAACGCATCATCGCTTCAGGCAGATCCACCTGTACTTTGCCACTTTCCACATCTACAGAAACAACTTCATCCGAAGAATAAGCTTTCACATCAAAGCAAGTTCCCAGAACCCTTACATCAAAACGGGCGGTCCTGACAATAAAAGGTTGCTTTTCGTTTCGTTGAACCTGAAAATAAGCTTCGCCTTCCAGTTCTATCTGCCGTTCATCTTCTACAAAACTGTTCGGATAGCGAACACGGGAACAGGAATTTAAGATCAGCAGTGTTCCATCCGGCAACCGGATTTGCCTGGATTCACCATAAGAGGTAGAGGCTTCCAAATAAGAAATCTGCCGTTTATCCATATAACCCAGTAGATTGATTCCCCCGAAAATGAGCAGTACAACAGCAGAGGCACTTGCCACCGTCAGGACTATCCGCCGAAACCAGGTGCGTTTCTTATGTTCGATGCGTTTCAGTAACCGACTGGCTTCTTCCTTATATTTTTCACGTTCCATGCCGGTGGTGAGCTCTTCCATAGCGGCTTCTTTCCAGACATCTGTTGCTAGTTCATCCAGCATTGGGGCATGAATATCATCTTTCAGTCGGGATAATAATCCACGTGCCTCTTCCTGGGTGTACATATCATCCAGATAACGGCGCATTATAGATTTGTCTGTTACATCATTCTTCATTGTGCGGGCTCTTTTAGTATAAAGGTCATGAAAACTTTTCCTTTACATAGAGTAATACACAGTAAAGGAAAACATCTAGGGTATGATTAACATTTATTATGTATTAAGGCAAATCAGCAGCAATAGCAAATCCACATATTCACTGCCTGAATACTTAATGAGATAGGTACGAATCAACTTAAGGGAGGTAGATATATGCTCCTGAACGGTGTTGACGGAGATGCCCAACTTATCTGCAATCTCTTTATGAGAGAGCTGGGCTTCACGACTCATCTCAAAAATCTCACGCTGGCGGGGAGTCAGTTGCTGCAAGGCATGGGAAATGAGGGATTTCAAATCATTCAGCATAACTTCACGTTTGGTATCTTCCGTGTAGTCCAATGCCTGTGAAAGAATACTCTCCTTTAGTTTTTCCTCATTAGCAGTATTGCGCAACTGGTTCAGTATCCGGTTGCGCATAATGGTGTAGAGATAGGAAGAAAAGGAAGCATCGGGATTAATGAAACGGCGGCTTTGCCAAACTACAGTGAAAGCATCCTGAAAAACATCTTCTGCATACTCCCGCGATTTCAGGAAACGCATTGCAAAGTATATCAGACGATTTTTATAAGTGGCATACAATTCACAAAAGGCGTCCTCATCCCCCTCTATCAAGCGGAGAATGAGTGAACGTTCTTCTGAGAAATTATCTGCACACATATAGCAATCTTTAGCTTTTTCGGGAAACAAAAGTTTAATAGATGCTGCAAACGTATGTAAAATCCGGGAAATAAAAAAGGGAAAAGATAAAATAAGAAAAAAGCATAGCTTACTTATTCCATCAATTTATTCCCGTGAAATTCGTTTCAGGTGTTCTTCTATCTTTTGAAAAAATGATGCCAGATGCGAACCATCTACAAAGGCATGATTTACATAAATGGATAAAGGAAATACCAGACGCCCCTCGCGGGTTACCGCTTTACCGGAAGTCATCAAAGGGTAACTGCAACCATTGCCGGCTTCGGCCAGCGTATAGGTGGTGGCAGTGAAATACATTTTAGGAACAGCGCTTAAATGCACTACATCATAATCTCCCTGTTTTGCCAACTCCTCTTCGGCACCATAAGGATTGCCATCTTCGGGGATATTGGTTATCAACTCATACGCTTCGGCATAAAAGCGTTTGAAATCTTCGTGGTAAGGAATCCGAACCGTATAAAAGGTCTTTCCGGGAACAGCTATCGGAGAAATGATATCCACTTCATCATGAAAAATAACTTGTCCGTTCTTGTCGGTACGATAACGGAGTTCCGGAACTTCATTCGCCGAACGCACTACGGCATACAGATAATAGAGAAAAAAGGAATGGCCCGAGGCTCTCGCTGCGGCACTGGCTTCGGTACAATCAATCTCTGTGGTAATGGAATACCAGGAATTTACAAAGCCCCGGAAGAAATTGTAATTGTCCCGGCGCTCCCATGTCTCGATGTCTACAATATGTCTCATAAAGTTATTGATTAATGAAAAATGCCCGGTCGCATGATATCAGCCGGGCATTCGTTCGTTTATTTTCCTTTCTTATAGTTTTCCAATCCTGTTTGCAAGAACTCGATATACTTAGGAATGTCCTCGTCATACGAATAAGATTTATTCAAAGGGCGACCTTCATTATCTATCAGCACATAGAAGGGCTGTGCATTGGCACCGAATTTAACGCGTTGGAGATAACTCCACTTATCGCCTACTGTACGCAATGTACGTTCCCGGCCGTTTTCTGTCACTTTAACAGGTGAGGTCAACGGGGTTTTATTATCTACATAAAGTGTAATAAGTACGTAGTCGTTGTTGATAATGTCACTTACCTTGGAGTCTGTCCATACAGCAAGCTCCATCTTACGACAGTTTACACAACCATAACCGGTGAAGTCGAGCATTACTGGTTTGCCATGCTGACGGGCATATTCCATACCCAGATCGTAATCATCGAACTTGGCATGCACTTCATTATTATAGAGGTTGAAGTCCTGAGTCTGCATAGGCGGTGCAAAAGCACTGACCGCCTTCAACGGAGCCCCCCACAAACCGGGAACCATATATACGGCAAATGCCAGTGAGAAAAGTGCCATAAAGAAGCGGCCCACTCCCACTTTCGTATCGTCATCATCGTGCGGGAATTTGATCTTGCCCAACAGGTAGAAGCCCAGTAAAGCAAACAGAACAATCCACAATGCCAGGAACGTTTCACGGTCGAGAATGCGCCAGCCATAAGCCAAGTCGGCTACAGAGAGGAACTTCAGAGCGAAAGCCAGTTCCAGGAAACCGAGGGTAACCTTTATGACATTCATCCAACCGCCTGATTTCGGCATAGACTTCAGCCAGGACGGGAACAGGGCGAACAGTGTGAACGGCAATGCCAAAGCAATAGCAAAACCGAGCATACCGATAGCCGGAGCTACCACGCTACCCGTTGTAGATACCTGTACCAGCAAGAAACCGATAATAGGACCTGTACAAGAGAAAGACACCAGTGAAAGCGTGAATGCCATCAGGAAGATACTGAACAAACCGCTTGTTGCTTCCGCTTTACTATCTACTGCATTGCTCCATTTAGAGGGCAGCGTCAGTTCGAAAGCTCCGAAGAAGGAAGCTGCAAACACAACCAGCATCAAACAGAAAAGGATATTGAACACAGCATTCGTGGAAAGTGCGTTCAACGCACTGGCACCGAAGATCAACGTAATGGCCAAACCTAAAGTTACGTAAATCACCACGATGGAAGCGCCGTACGTCCAGGCATCACGAATACCTTTCTTTTTATCTTTGGAACGTTTCAGGAAGAAACTTACTGTCATAGGGATAATAGGCCACACACAAGGGGTAAACAATGCCAGCAGTCCACCGAGGAATCCGGTGATAAAGATATAGAACCATGACATATCTTCCTGTGAAGTGGTTTCACCATAAGATTGCAGATCATTGATGACAGGTTTCCACAAGTCAATATTGCCTGCCACATTTATATCCGTCGGACCATCTGCACCACCTATGATGCCAGTAGAAGCTGTATCCGCAGGTGTTTCAGTTTGAGAAGCAAGTTGGGTTTCCGGTTTCGTGTCCTCTGCCGGAGCTGTTACCTTTTCAGCTGGAGTTGCGGCGGCTGCACCTTTAGCGGCTTCCGCTTTACCTGAAAAATTAAATTCTACCTGCGTAGGAGGCAAGCAGTTTTCATCGTTACAAGCACCGAATTCCAGAAAACCTTCTATCTTATAATCTCCTCCTGTGAGCTTCAGCTTCTGAACAAATTGTGCCGTAGACTCAAAATAGCGTACGTTCATCTCGAACAACTTATCATAAGAAGCTATTTCTTTTCCTTTCGGCTGCAACTTTCCTACAACTGTAGCACCGGAAATCTTCTCTACATTGAAGGTAGCCGAGATAGGACCACCGTCACCCAGGTCGGTAGAATATACATGCCAACCCTTGTCGATAGTAGCGGTAAATACAATTTCCGCCTCTCCCGCTGCAAGCGTCTTCAGTTCCGACTTAAACTTGACGGGCTCCTGTATCTGCGCTTGTGCCACGACAGCAATCAGCAACAGACAAATGGATAGTATTTTTCTCATCCTTATAATCTATAATTTATTATTAAATCTCGTAGTCAACACAGGCGCGATTCTCCTTTACATCAGCAATCAGCTTGCCTGCTGCCACATGCTCGGGATGAGTAGCATAAAATTTCACGTCGTCCAGCGTATCAAATTCGCTGTAGAGGGCAATGCTCCAAGTTTCGCCGGGATTCATATTGAGTCCAACTTCTATCTTACGTATAACAGATATTTTAGCTGGTAAAGCCTCGATAGCGGCCTTGAATTCTTTCATTGCTGTCAGCTTTTTGTCAGCCGGAGCTTCGTCTTTTAATTTAAATAATACAATGTGTTTGACCATAACTTTGCAATTTTAATGATTTATCTATATATTTGTCAACCGAAGCGATTAATATTAACCGCAAAAATACTCGTTTTGTTTTAAATATACACTTAAACGGATGTTAATAATAGGAATTGCAGGCGGAACTGGCTCGGGAAAAACCACCGTCGTACGTAAAATCATTGAAAGCCTGCCGGCAGGTGAAGTGGTACTGTTACCGCAAGACTCTTACTATAAGGACAGTAGCCATGTACCTGTAGAAGAACGACAGAACATCAACTTTGACCACCCGGATGCCTTCGAGTGGAGTCTTTTATCTAAACATGTAGCCATGCTGCGTGAAGGAAAAAGCATTGAACAACCCACCTACTCGTACCTTACTTGTACACGAGAGCCCGAAACGATTCATATCGAGCCACGGGAAGTAGTGATTATTGAAGGGATTCTTGCCCTGTGCGACAAGAAACTGCGCAGCATGATGGACCTCAAAATCTTTGTGGATGCTGATCCGGACGAACGTCTGATTCGTGTCATACAACGGGATGTAGTGGAGCGTGGACGTACGGCAGAAGCGGTTATGGAGCGGTATACCCGTATCTTGAAGCCTATGCATCTGCAATTCATCGAACCGTGCAAACGATATGCGGACCTGATTATACCCGAAGGAGGAAATAATCAGGTGGCAATCGATATTCTGACGATGTATATAAAGAAGCATCTTTGAGAATTAAAAATTGAAAATTAAAAATTAAATGAGGGTAACTGCTAATCTTTTCCTGATTGCCTTGTTATGTCTGTGCTGCCTGTCGGGGTGCGGAAATAAACGGCATGGTTCCATGCCCGATGAAGCTGTGGGCGATTTGCAACAGATAAAAGATAGCGGTGAACTCGTTGTACTGACGCTATACAGTTCTACTTCTTACTTCAACTATCGTGGTCAGGAAATGGGGTTCCAGTACGAGTTGAGTGAACAGTTTGCCAAAAGTCTCGGGGTAAAACTACGCGTAGTGGTGGCAAGGAATGTACAGGGACTTATAAAAAAGTTACTGGCAGGCGAAGGAGACATCATTGCCTACAATGTCCCCATCACGAAGGAATTAAAAGATAGTCTGATCTATTGCGGTGAAGAGGTCATCACACACCAGGTTATTGTGCAACGCGCAGGTGGGCAGACAAAACCGCTGACTGATGTAACAGAACTGATAGGTAAGGATGTATATGTAAAGCCCGGGAAATATTACGACCGTTTGGTAAATCTGGATAAAGAACTCGGTGGCGGCATCCATATCCACAAAGTGACTAATGACAGCATTTCAGTGGAGGACCTCATCACACAAGTATCCCAGGGAAAGATTCCTTATACGGTGGCCGATAATGACGTAGCCAGACTTAACACTACGTATTACCCCAACCTGAATATTAAATTATCCATCAGTTTCGACCAAAGAGCTTCCTGGGCGGTGCGCAAGGATAGTCCGGAACTGGCAGCAGCCGCTAATAAATGGCATGAAGAGAATATGACTTCTCCCGCCTACACTGCCAGTATGAAAAGATATTTTGAGATCAGCAAGGCAACTCCACACACTTCTATCCTTTCTCTTCGTGAGGGAAAGATTTCACATTTCGACGAATTATTCAAAAAGTATGCTTCGGAAATAGACTGGGATTGGCGGTTGCTTGCCTCTTTGGCATATACGGAGTCGAACTTTGATACGACAGCCGTTTCATGGGCCGGTGCCAAAGGGCTAATGCAACTGATGCCTGCTACAGCACGTGCAATGGGAATGCCCGAAGGAAAAGAACAGAATCCGGAAGAAAGCGTGAAGGCTGCCATAAAATATATCAATGCTACCAGTAAGAGTTTCTCTTCAGTACCGAAAGAAGAACGGCTCAACTTCGTACTTGCTTCCTACAATTCGGGTATCGGCCACGTACAGGATGCAATGGCACTGGCTGAGAAATATGGAAAGAACAAGTATGTCTGGAAAGACAATGTAGAAAACTTCATCTTATTGAAAAGCAATGAAGAATACTTCACCGACCCTGTCTGCAAAAACGGATACTTCCGTGGAATAGAGACATATAACTTTGTGAGGGATATTATGGGGAGGTATGAGACGTATAAGAAGAAGATAAAGAAATAGTGATTAGGGGTTAGTGATAACCCCTAATCACTAAAATAAGTTCAGCTTATTCTTCTGCGCCTCCTCCAACGAAACAGTCTTCGGTGCTTGCGTAACGCTCTTTTCACGCAACCGTTGATATTCTGAACTTAATTTTTCTTTTAATTCTTCTTTGGCTTTCGGATTCATCAAGCGGGCGGCTACTGTTGCATTCTGTGAAGCATCTTTCAGATGAACTACAGGAGCATGATAGACAGGAGCTATTTTCAATGCTGTATGCAGTTGAGAGGTAGTAGCTCCACCTATCAATAAAGGAATATCGGCACCTACCTTTTCCAGTTCCATAGCCACGTGTACCATTTCTTCCAATGATGGGGTTATCAGACCACTGAGTCCAATCATATCCACCTTTTCTTCCAAGGCACGCTGAACAATCGTTTCGGCAGGTACCATCACACCAAGGTCTATAATCTCATAACCATTGCAGGCCATGACCACAGAAACGATATTCTTGCCTATATCATGTACATCACCTTTCACCGTGGCAAGCAGGACTTTTCCAGCGGAGGTGGAGCCTTCTTGTTTTTCCGCTTCAATTATAGGCTGAAGAATGGCAACGGCTTTCTTCATGGTACGGGCTGTTTTCACCACCTGGGGCAAAAACATCTTTCCGGCGCCAAAGAGCTCACCTACATAGTTCATACCTGACATTAAAGGACCTTCGATGATATCCACAGCTTTCGGATAAAGCTTCAGGGCTTCTGCCAAGTCTTCCTCCAGATAGTCACCAATTCCTTTTGTCAAAGCATGTTTCAAACGTTCTTCCACACTTGTTCCATTACGCCATGAAAGAGGGGCAACTTGTTTATCAGTGGCATTACCTTTCTGTTGTTCGGCAGCAGCTTTCAGTTGTTCAGCAGTTTCTATCAGGCGTTCGGCAGCATCGGGACGACGGTTTAAAACCACATCCTCTATACGTTCCAGTATATCGGCAGGGATATCGGTATAAAGTACAGCCGTAGCCGGATTTACGATTCCCATATCCATTCCTTCACGGATGGCATGATAAAGGAACACTGCATGCATGGCTTCACGGATATAATTGTTGCCGCGGAAAGAGAATGAAAGGTTGCTAACGCCACCACTGACATGCGCACCCGGCAGATTCTTACGTATCCAACCGGTAGCCCGGATGAAGTCTACAGCATAATTATTATGTTCGTCCATACCCGTAGCTACGGCAAGGACATTAGGGTCAAAGATAATATCATGAGGATTAAAGCCCACTTTCTCAACCAAAAGCTGATAAGCGCGGGCACACACTTCAATCTTACGTTCGTATGTATCCGCCTGTCCTTTTTCATCAAAAGCCATTACTACGGTAGCCGCACCATATTGCCTGATCGTGCGGGCATGTTCCAGAAACTTTTCTTCTCCCTCTTTCAGAGAGATTGAATTCACGATGGACTTTCCTTGCAGGCATTTCAATCCGGCAACGATTACCTCCCATTTAGAGGAATCAATCATCACAGGAACACGGGCAATCTCAGGCTCAGAAGCAATCAGATTGAGGAAAGTAGTCATTTCAGCCTGTGCATCCAGCAGGCCGTCGTCCATATTTACATCCACCACCTGCGCCCCGTCTTCTACTTGCTGACGGGCAATGCTGAGGGCTTCATCGTATTTCTTTTCATTAACCAGACGCAGGAACTTGCGGGAACCGGCCACATTACAGCGTTCTCCCACATTGATAAAGTTCTTCTCAGGAGTCACTTCCAACAATTCCAAGCCGGAAAGCCAAAGACTTTCGGGTTTCGGAGCAGGAACATGAGGAGCAGCACCGGCTATCAAGGCAGGATATTCGGCAATGTATGCATCGGTCGTACCACAGCAACCGCCAATGATGTTTATCAGACCTTCCTGAATATACTCTTTCACTTCATGCGCCATATCGGCAGGCGTCTGGTCATATTGTCCCAGGCTGTTGGGCAATCCCGCATTGGGGTATGCACTGATATAATAAGGAGCACGGGCAGCAAGCTGTTCCAGGAAAGGTTTCAACTGGCGGGCTCCAAAGGAGCAGTTCAAGCCTACCGAAAAGATATTGGCATGCTGAACTGAGGCAAGGAAAGCCTCCAAAGTCTGTCCCGACAGAGTACGTCCGCCTGTATCGGATACGGTAACGGACAGCATAACAGGAACTTGAACGCCTGTAGCCTCCATCGCCTTTTCCGCAGCAAAGATAGCTGCTTTGGCATTCAATGTATCGAATATGGTTTCTATCAGCAGAGCATCTACTCCACCTTCCAGCAAGGCTTCCATCTGTTCCCGATAGGCATCGGCAAGTTCATCGTAAGTCAGCGCACGCATGGCCGGATTATTCACATCGGGACTCATGGAGCAAGTCTTATTGGTAGGTCCGATAGAACCGGCTACAAAACGTGGTTTATCAGGTGTAGAAAATTCATCAGCTACTTCACGTGCCAGTTTAACGGCAGCCAGATTCATCTCACGTACATATTCCTGCACATGATAATCGGCCATACTGACACTGGTAGAACTAAACGTATTGGTTTCAATGATATCGGCACCTGCCATAAGGTATTTACGGTGTATATCCTGTATCACATCAGGGCGTGTCAGACAAAGCAGGTCATTGTTTCCTTTCATCTGCCCGGGGATATCAGCAAAGCGCTCCCCCCTGAAGTCTTCCTCCGTTAAGTTGTACCGTTGTATCATGGTGCCCATAGCACCGTCTAAAATAAGGATGCGCTCACGCACCAACTTTTCAATAGAAACCATTTGTATTCAGTGATAGAATGATATTATCTCTTAAACATCCGCGCCATATCGCGTTTATCATCTTTCTCTTTCAATGCTTCGCGCTTGTCGTATTGCTTTTTACCTTTGGCAAGAGCCACTACCACTTTGGCAAGCCCTTTTTCATTAATAAACATACGAATGGGAACCATTGTAAAACCGGGGTCTTTTGCTCCACGCGCCAGTTTATCAAGTTCTTTTTTAGTAAGTAAGAGTTTGCGCTCCCTGCGTGCCGAATGGTTATTATACGAACCGTAGAAGTATTCGGAAATATGCATATTCTTCACCCACAACTCGCCATTGGCAAAGTAACAGAAGGTATCCACAAGGCTTGCTTTACCCATGCGGATCGATTTAATTTCCGTACCCGTGAGCACAATGCCCGCGGTATAAGTGTCTACCAATTCATAATCAAATGTAGCACGCTTATTTTTTATATTAACAGGAGCTTGTTTCATGATTTCAAACGTTAATTAAGCACCATCGTCAGCTTGTTGAATATAAACTGAATGATCATAGGACAGGCAATCAGTAGGATGGAAGAAATGATTGTAAACCGTAACCGGTCTTTTTCTTCTACTTTCATCAACGTGGAAGCCCCCTCCCACACCACATACACAATATAGAACTGCAACAGCAATCCGATGATATTAAAGTCCGGCAATATGCCGATAATAATCTGGAGCAAGAAAAGAACAACCAGCGCATAGCCCGCAAACTGTTGCGTCAATGGCATGTCACTGTCCATCATAAACATTTTAACGCGCATCCCATTTATGAGATACGCCGCCAGAAAATATCCTCCAAAGAGGGATACTGCCACCGCGCAACATTGCGTCATGGCATATTGAAAACTCTCGGGACCGCCCCATCCCTTCGCCAGCAAAGAACCGATGAAGACGGACAATCCACATAAACCAATCATAGGATAGACAAAAGCAGTAAATACTTTTCGCCTATCCTCTTCCAAACGAATTTCCTCCCAAGCCTTGGCCGGAGAGGAAATCAGTAACATTGCTATATGGAATAATGCTTTATAATCCAAATTATTTAACTGTATATTCCCACACTTGTTCAGTAGCTCCTTCCAAAGAATTCTTCGAAGTGTTAACCTGACCAATTACTTTAATCTTAGTCGGCTTCTGCCCTGCTTTAAGTCCAAACATATTTAGTGCGGAAGTTAATCGATATGCCTTGCTTGTAGAAGTATATACATTACGTGCAACCGGATCTTCACTCGTTTCAGTTATTACATGATTCAAAGTCAAGACAAATTCTGTATCTCCTTGCTTTACACTTTCCAAATCATAAGTAAGTACAAAAGCATGTTTTGCCAATTCTTCTTTCTGCTTTTCATCACTGCTTTCCTGCTTCACCCAATACACAGGAGTTACAATTATGTATTCATTATCAAAAACAACAATCGGATCTATATTCACAGTACCACTTGAAAAAGAGACATTACCGGAAAATGCATAGAAAGCTGAATTTGCCTTTGTAGATTCAGAAGCACTTACTGGTCCTTCATTACCCTTTGCATTTATAGAAACCGGTTCAATGCCATTATAAAGTGTCACTGTTATAGAAGCTGCATCAGGAGATTGCAATTCCGAATCAAATTGGTAATAGAAACCATAAATTTCCCCCATATTAAAAGTTGTTGTTGAAGAACCCGATACAACCAATTTCTGTCCATTAAATAATTGGAAAGTAGGAGGATAAAAATCTGTACACTTGCCATAAGCAAATCCTGTGACTGTAGGGTCATTATCGCTATTAAAGCATGAAGTTAAAGAAACACCCATTAATAAGGTAAGGGCAACCATCCAGATTTTAAATTTAGCCATTTTCATTGTTCTATAAATATTAGAGTTTGCAAATTTAGATAAAAGAATTGAGTAACACTGCACTCTCCTCATTTTTTCATTGTTTTTAAGAGTAAATGAAATATTAATCTAAATACTGCACCCCCTGCCTCCTATTTAACATCAATTCACAAACAACGTAATATCAGAGAAAGGAAAAGTGTAGCAACCAAACAGTGTACTTGTGGCGAACATCTTCCCAACAGCAGATAAATAGCAATAAAGTTAAAGTAAAACATTACTTTGCCTTAACCTTTTTATCACTATGCCTTATTCTAATCTTTGTTTTCCAATTGCGAGCTGTTCAGCCCACAGATGGAAAACGGATAGCCCACAGATGAAAACCAACGGGCCCACAATTGGGGGATAGAGTTTTAGTTTAGACCTAACCAGATTTTAAATTAAGGGTGTATACTTTTAGAAGTAAAGGAAAAGAGATCTTTCTTTAGTCATTTACGGATAAATCCTAAAGAAGAAAGGGGGAAATACGATTTTGATAAGAAGAAAGCCCTATATTAGAGATAATAAGGCCCAAAAACGCTGCTTTTTCACACAAAATACCTCTATTCAGCATTTATCGAATTATCAACTGTCAGACAAGAAGATAAGTTTTTTTTTGTAAATATTCTACAAAAAGTGGTGTAGACAAACAGTTTATCTACACCACTTTTTCAGCTTACCTACACATGCCTCTCCCTCCCATCAGCAAAGGGTTTCAGGCACATGGATGTAGGTGTGCAGACAAGATTGCCCAAAAACTCTCTTGTCAGACGATTTTAGCAAACAGTTCCAGATGTTCATCTACATAACTGGCTACCATAGCTGTGATTCCTTCCTCTTTTTCCAAAAATTCTTCTTCCAATTCATCGAAAGCTTCATATTGCTCGTACATAGCCATGAATTCATCATCTGTACGTTCCCGTTCCAGATCTTCGCGATGGGCATCATAAATCTTTTTAGCTCTATATACTAGTTTTCCGAAATCTTCCGCTCCCCACAGACGCATCACTTTAGCAAATGGATTGGCAAAAATATAACCACCATACCCATTCTGTATCAACTGACAGAAGCCACCATCCATTACTTCATCACGAAATATCTGGTATGCAAGTAAAGTGTGCTGCTCACCTGTCAGTAATGGCATGGATTCAGCAGTTAGTTCACCACCTATCACTTCTTTATATCTGTCGGTAAATACCTGAATAAAAGTATCCATTCCCTCGCCTGCGGCTTTGCGCAAGGCGGCATCAGTAATTTCTATCATAGTCTTCTTATTATGCCTTTTTCTAATTATTACGACAAAGATATGGAATTAAAAGATAAAGGTATAACAAGAAGACTAAAAACTATGAAAAGTGTTCCTACAATTTCCGCAGGACACCTTTATCACCTACCACAAAGTAAGTATCCTTATCAATCAATAATGCACGGCCACGTTTCTTTTTCTGATTTTCTTTATTGTCTACATTGACACCGATAACCTTGCCATCATAAAAAGTAGAAATATCCTTAAAGATGGTATGCCCTACGATAATATGTTTGGCTTGATAGCGTTCCATCACCATTTGCAGGCTATCCTGTGCCATTGGATGATACTTGGCATCCGTACGCACAAGGCCACGATACCAGATGGGACCATCATTACCATATAGAAATGCGGTCAATGGAGAAAGAGCCCTGCGTTCTTTCTTATTCATGAAAAGGGCTTTGCTCATTTCTTCGTTCACGGTAGGAATACTTAAATTACGGTCATAGAAATTCTTGCCTAACCCGGCATGAACATAAAGGTCGCTGCCAATGGTCTGCATCGTATTACGAGTTCCTAACCATTTACCCAATTCCGTATCGGGTCCAAAAAGCTTAGGATAATTCATATTCAATTTCTGTGCCAGCACTTTATATTTATCTTTCGTATAGCGCAAGTCATTGGCCAATACCAACGGCTCATGATTCCCTAACAGGAAAGAAACCGTTCCACCTGCTTTTGCGGCCTCATCTTCCAACTTATAAAACAGCCAGAATATTTGCGGTACATCTTTTCCACGATCGAAAATATCACCGATAACCATCAAGTGATTACTGCCGAAGCTCCAATTGTAGTTTTTATCAATAACCCCATTGCCCTGCAACAAGCTAATAACACAATCCAACCTGCCATGCGGGTCGGACATAACAAACACTTTCTCCGGTTGCCGATATTGCCAATCGGGGCGTTTCACCGGATGCAATTTCACATCAAACGGAAACCGCCCTTTATGATCTACCACATGCAGAGTAAAATCTTCGGGTAGTGCAACATAAGTCGTGTCGATAATCTTCCCTTTCTTATCGACACTGATGACACGCGTTTTACCATCAGGCTGATAAAGCACATACGGCCCGTCAGCTGATAACTCTTCTTTTTTCTCTTTGTCTTTCTTCTTACCGTCTGAACCAAAAGTTCCGGCGTTTAGGCCGGAACTGATGAACATTAGAGTAAATGCGATAAGAAAGTACTTCATGAAACTTGTCTTACTCGTCATATATCATTTATTTAAATTATCTTCCACCATATTCAGGATTCTGTTCCATATTAGGATTGGCATCCATTTCTTTCTTAGGAATAGGAAGTACAATCATATAGAAATTCCAGTCATACGTCATATACTTCGTGTCATGTTTGGTTTTACTCAGATTACTGTCTTTTACATCCTTACGTTCCACTGTCAATCCATTTCTGATAACATCATACATGCGGTGTCCTTCGGCAACCAGTTCTTTACGGCGTTCGTTCAGTACTCTCTCCAAAGTGATAATCTGTCCTACCACTGTGTTATCCGGATTAGCACGCTTCACTATCGGATCGAGATACTTAACAGCAGCGTCATTATCATTCTCCTTAACAGCGGCTTCGGCTGCATTCAGATAAGCCTCGGAAAGACGGATCAACGGAATATTGGCATCTTCAATATTCTCTTCACGTTGCGGCTGATACTTATTTACATAAGCATAATATTTCTTATCGAAGCTCAGCAACTTAAGACGTATATCCTTCGGGTCTTCCTTCAGGAACTGATAGAAAGAACAAGTGATACACATATCATCGTAACCGTCATAAGAGTTGAGATAACCCATACTTTCTTTACCCGGGCTGTCAGTAGTGAGATTTACGATTTCGAACAATACTTCACCCGGTTTGGAGGCTGAAGCATCTTCTCCCCAAGCAGTGGGGTAATCTTCATTGGTCCATAAAGCGTATTTATTCTTTTCTGCTCCTATAATAGCATCGCTCGCCATTTTCAAAGCATTGGCATTTTCACCCTTGTAGAGATAAACACGACTGAGAAGTACCATTGCTCCCCATTTGTTTATTTTGCCCTTATTGAATTTTTCACCCAATAAAGAGAGACTTTGGGTAAGATCATCGATTATCTTTGTATAGCATTGAGCCACAGTGTTGCGTGTCGGCTTGCTATCAATAGTGGACAGACCTTCTATAATAGGCACACCCAGTGATGCCCCATTATCTTTCAGATACGGATAACCGAAGATACGGGTCAGATCGAACAATGCCAGACCACGGATGGCTAGTGCCTCTCCTTTCAAATCATCCCGATATGCCTTGTCGTCTTCATCAATCACCAGTTTATCAATGTTCATCAAAATCAGATTGCAATTCTGGATGATAGAATAAAGATAAGACCAATGACTGGAAGGGTTATCATCCTTGGTAAAGTTAAAACGGTAATAGTTAGCTACACGCTTAGTAGAGCTAACAGCCTGCATATCATCACCCGTCACATCTCCATAATATACCAGACGTCCGGAGTAGGCATCCGAACTCTGCATCGTGCTGTAAATACCATTCAGAGTGAACTCAACATCCGACAATATCTTAATGCTGGTTTCAGTATCTACCGAAGTGGAAGGTTCCAAATCCAACCAACTGTTGCCGCAAGAAGTAGCGACGAACAACATGGAACTGATAAATAAATATTTTAATGGTTTCATAATATCTCGTTTTTATCGGGTTAGAAATTTACATTTATACCAAAAGTTACAGTCTTCAAAGGAGGAGTCCCCCAAATGGCAGTACCACCACTCACTGCTTCCGGATCGTAATAGTCGTATGCCGCCCATGTCCAGAGATTATTGGCCGATGCATACAAACGTACATTCTCGATACCGATTTTCCGTGTCCAGTCCTTCGGAACGGTGAAACCGAATGTTAGCGTTTTCAAACGGATAAAATCAGTGCTGTGCAGACGGCGGGTAGTCGTTACTTTATTCATTGCTACAGAGGGTTTCTCGTAGAATAACTCATATTTTGTAACATCTCCCGGCTTCTTCCAACTATCTTTATAGTAGGACGGGATATTAGCTTCCAGGTCATTACCGCCATGTTCGGTTTTCTGTGCCCAGTTGTCATAAGAGTAACCACCAAACTGGTAAGAGAACATAAAGTTCAGATCGAACCATTTATAGCGCAACGTATTTGATAAACCACCGATAGCATTGGGCTCTGCATGTTTATCAAGCACAATGGCATGAGCTTTATTGATTTCTTCGGTGATGTCTTTAATGTAATTTCCATTTTCGTCCACATCGTTTGTATAGAACTGGGGAGCACCGGTTTCCGGATTGATACCTGCAAATTCAATCATATAGAAAGTACGGTATGATTTTCCTACTTTACGAATTTGAGAACCACTCTTGATTTCCGTCTGCATGCCATCCAGGGTTACAATCTTATTCTTGTTATGCGAAATATTGAATGTTGTATTCCATGAGAAATCCTTAGTCTGGATGTTGGTTGAACTGATTTCCAGTTCCACACCTTTATTCTTTACTTCACCGATGTTCATCAGGTAACTGCTGAAACCGGTAGTCATAGAGATAGGACGGTCCATCAACAGATTCTTGGTGGTACGGGTGTAATACTCCAAAGTAACGTTAATACGGTTCCAAAGTGCGAAGTCTAGACCCAGATTCAGGTTATAGTTTGTCTCCCACTGCAAGTCGTCATTCCGGAGTTGGGACTGAATGATGCCCGGTTGTTCCAGATAACCGTTAGTCAGGCTGCTCAATCCCATATATCCGAAGTAATCGGAAGGAAGGGTACCATTCACACCATAAGACGCGCGTATCTTTAAATCAGTCAACCAATCCTTAATTGGAGACATGAATTCTTCCTCAATAATACGCCAAGCACCGGATATTGACCAGAAACTACCCCAACGGTTATCTCTCTGGAAACGGGAACTACCATCCGTACGGAAGCTACCGCCCAAATAGTATTTATTCTTATAATCATAATTCAAACGAGTCAGGTAAGAAACCATACGTGTACGGGTATCATTACCACCAACCGATTCCGTCTTCATACCATTACTGATTTGATTTTTATCGTGAGTTGCAAAGTTTGTGGCATATCCTGACAGATAATCGCGGTATTGATCGTCTATTTCGTAACCTACCAGCGCATCAATGTGATGATCTCTGGCAATCGAAGTTTTATAGCTCACCTGATTGGCCCATACCATTTTGTTGTATTCATAATACTTCTTGCTCATACCACCGTTGATATCATCGCCGTTGGAAGTACGCGGGTCACTCCAGTCTTTACCTTTCGTAATTACATAGTCATAGCTGAATGTAGACTTAAACTTCAGGTCCTTGATAAATTCATATTCACCATAGATGGTGTTGAATGTACGGGTCACATACTCGCGTTGATAATCGTAAGTTGCCGACAACAACGGGTTACGGTCACCAATACGGATCAAGTCACGATTCCAGCTACCATCTTCATTATATATAGGATCAGAAGGTACCACAGCATTGCGTGAAGTGTAGAAAGGGGAAGAATAAGAAGTTCCTTCACTATATACATCCTGGTTAACCGTAGCAAACAAGACATTGGCTCCCAATTTCAACTTACTGGTAGCTTGAAAGTCCACATTCAGGCGTCCGCTGATACGTTCCAGGCCTGAGTTGATGGCAATCCCGTCTTGCTTCAGATAAGAAAGTGAAGAGTAATACTTGAACCGATCCGTTCCTCCCGAAAGAGAAGCCTCATAAGACTGATGATTTCCTTTCTTAAACAGAACATCATCCCAATCCGTATATCCACACCAGGGAACCGGAGCATAGTCATCAATTTCCCCATCGGCATAAGCCATTGCATCGGCTTCACTCTTACCTTTCTTTATCTGTCCGGCTACCAAACCATCATAGATATACTGACGACGCTCTTCTCCACCCATAATCGGACGATAATCCATGGCAAAATCAGAACTACCCCAGTCGGCCTTCAATGATATGGAAGGCTTTCCTGCTTTACCTTTCTTCGTTGTGATCAGTACGACGCCATTAGCAGCACGCGAACCGTAAAGAGAAGCTGCAGCGGCATCTTTTATCACCGTAACACTTTCAATATCGGAGCTATTAATGGTAGACATAATATCAAGACCGGCATCCGAACTCATTGTATTGATGGTACCTGAGCGCATTGGCACTCCGTCTATTACATAAAGAGGTGAGTTGCTGGCATTGAAAGAACCCATACCACGGATTCTCAAAGAAGAAGACGCACCCGGCTGACCGGAAGAAGAAGTGAACTGCACGCCCGGAGCATTACCTTGAAGCAGGTCTTTAAAAGAGATAGCAGGAACGTCTTTCAAAGTCTCTCCCTTTACACTGGCTGCAGAACCGGCATAAGCAGATTTCTTGAAGGTACCATAACCTGTAATGACGACCTCATCCATCAGGTTATTATCCGGTGCCATCTCCACTTTAATCGTCTTTGCAGAAGTAACCTTGATTTCCTGGCGGATATAACCGATATAAGAAACCATCAAAGTGACAGGAAGATGATCTACATCAAGGGTGAAATGACCGTCTAAATCAGTAGTGCAACCGTTAGTAGTGCCTTTCACTATTACATTGGCACCAATAATGGCTTCACCAGTTTCGTCTACAACAGTACCATTCAGCTTTGTCTTTTGCTGTGGCGTTGCTGCTTCTTCAACCTTAGAAGCAGGCTTAATGGCAATGACACCGTCATGAACCGTATAAGTCAGCCCACTATCTTTCAGGCATTTATCCAGCACATTAGCAATCTTTTCATGATTCACAATCAACTTTTCTACTTTTACATTTTTCACCTCTTCAGTGCTATACACAAAGGTGAAATCTGTTTGTCTCTGAACTTCCCACAGCACTTCGCTAAGAGTAGCATTCTTAAAGGTTGCTGTGACAGTGGTTTGCGCAAACACTGCATTGGCAGCCTGCATAAAACCGGTAACTGTGAAACAGAAAAACAGCAACGTTATCCATAAACGTCTACTGCTTCTTTCAGCTTGATTCTTGTGTCCTTTCTTGTTCATAGTAATCATTTTTTGGTTAATTATGGAATGTTATTGTATTACCTTCAATTTTCACATGCACTTCTTCCGTCTTTTCCAGCAACTTGACGAAAGGAGTTATTTCTTCATAACGATTCAGGTTACAACCGAAACGTATATTCTTAAGTCCTTCATTTTCATAAACTACATTCATGTCATACCAGCGGGAAAGTATCTTCATAATGTCTTCCAGACGCTGATCTTTGAAATTGATCTTTCCTTTTACCCATGAAGTATAGAACGAAGTATCCACCGTTCGCACTTGGATGGAATTGCCACCCGAAACGATGGTGGCCTGTTGCGACGGTTTCAGAATAAGGCTTTCACCCTTTTCGGCACTGACCCTCACCGAACCGTTGACCAAAGTTGTCTGATATTCTTCATTGGGATAAGCGGAGATATTGAAGGTTGTGCCCAATACTTCAACTTGCATGCCATTGACGTTTACAATAAAAGGCTGCCCGGTTTTACTCACTTCAAAATAGGCTTCGCCTTGCAGTTCTACTTCTCTTTTACCCGTAGTAAAAGCAACCGGAAAACGGAGGCTGCTCATAGAGTTCAAATGAACCTTTGTCCCGTCACTCAGCACCAACGCATACTCACCTCCACGTGGAATTTCCACCTTATTATATACAGGTTTCGGCCGGGCAGATGTGCTCTGTGCCAACCGATAGTTTAAAGTGGTCGAATCTACCTGAATATGCGTACCTTCTATCTTCCGCAAAGCATCTGCTGTTTCTTTATTCAAATTGATTGTTTCCCCATTGTCCAAAGTCAATATAGCTTTGGCAGCCCCCGGCAATATGGGCTGGGTAATCAGCACGGACTTATCAGAAGAATGGTCATAATCAGTATACTTCAGCGTAATGCCTACAAAAAAGACGGGGACTAAAACAGCAGCGGCATAACGGAGTATTTTCATCATCCGTTCCCGGTTATTGCTTTTCCTAATACGCTTTTGTACTTCCAGCCAGCCGGTTGCGACATCAAATGACACACCTTTCTCCACATGTTTTTTAAGATTCTCTTTACTGCATATTTTCTGGAAGAGGGCTTCGTGGGCAGAATCTTCCTTTCGCCAACTCTCCAATTGAACGCTCTCTTCAGGAGTGATTTCACCGGATAAGTGCCTGGCTATAATATTAGCTATATAAAAATCCTGTTTTATCATAAATTGAACTTTTTTCGTTGTCTTTTATAATAAAACAGGAGTAATTAAAATCATGGTGAATCAAAAAGCACTTTTTTTTTAATAAACCGGAATTTAGCGTATTTTTGCCGCTTAAACTCAATACATAAATTTTATGCCGATATTCTTCATTATTCTTATTACCGTATACCTTGGCGGAAATACCTATATATTTTACAGGGGTATGCAAGCGTTATCCGGTCTTCCCTGTGGAATTAAAATTTCATTGGCCGTATTGTTCTGGCTCGCGACTTTATCCATCGTAGGAACTATGCTAACCCGCAATATAAAAATGCCGGTTTTCTTATCCCATACCATGTATGAAGTAGGGACCGGTTGGCTGATCTTCACTCTATACATGGTTTTGTTCCTGCTCGCGTTTGATCTGCTGAGACTCTGCCGTGTCCCCTTCAACTACGGTTTCATCCTCTCTCTAATATTCACGGTCGTCTTATTAGGATATGGATACTATAATTACCGTCATCCTAAGACAAATACAATCAACATCGCCCTCGACAAACCTTTAGCCGGTGACGCCAAACCAGTTAAGATAGTTGCCGTAAGTGATCTGCATTTGGGTAATGGAACCAGGAAAACAGCCTTGAAACGGTATGTGAAAATGATTAATGAACAAAATCCCGATTTAATCTTGATCGCAGGAGATTTAATTGATAACAGCGTAGTACCTCTTTACACTGAAAAGATGATGGAGGAACTGTCGGAATTAAGAGCTCCGTTGGGTATTTATATGGTTCCCGGCAATCACGAATATATCAGTGGCATTAAAGCAAGCGCCCGATTCATACAAGATACACCCATACAATTGCTGCGCGATTCAGTAGTCACGCTTCCCAACGGCATACAGCTGATAGGACGCGATGACCGGTCGAACACGGCCCGCCGCTCCTTGCAAGAGTTGATGACAGGGATAGATAAAAGTAAACCCATCATCTTGTTGGATCATCAGCCGTATAAACTGACCGAAAGCGAGGCAGCCGGTGTAGATTTACAGTTCAGCGGACACACACACCGTGGACAAGTATGGCCCATGAATTGGGTGACAGACTATATCTATGAACAAAGCCATGGCTATCGGCAATGGGGAAACAGCCACATATACGTCTCCAGCGGATTATCTCTTTGGGGACCGCCTTTCAGAATAGGAACGGAAAGTGATATGGCTGTATTCCATTTATCGACGAAAAAATAAAAGCTTCTCATAACCCGAACCGTATCTGCTCCGTATCATCTCCGTATCTATACGAACGGACTTAGTACGGACTTGGTACGGAGATGACACGGAGATGGTATGGAGATAGTACGGAGATACTACGGGCCGGTTGTAGAAAGAAACCTGAAACGATGTTTATTTTTAACCGGCCGCTTACAAATAGAAGAAAATAAGGAAATAGTAATAGTCTTTCAGATATATACGAAGCTTTTTATAGGCAATCTTCTTAAGAGTATGTACCGTTTCAACGGATACATTTAGGTACTCAGCTATTTCTCCATTCTTTTTTCCTTCCATGGCCAATCGCATGATAGCCCGCATTTGATCGGGAAGCTTATCAATGGCATCCGTCAGCATCCGACAAGTCTCTTCTTCGACTACTGCATCATGGAAAAAAGAATCTTTCCTTTTCTCAATTACTTTCTGAGCATATTCAAATACCACTTTAGAATGTTCCAGTTCATTGAGAGCCTTATTACGTACGGCAGTATAAAGGAAAGATTTGACCTGATGCAAATAGAAAAAATCTTCTCTGATCTGCCACAACTTAGCAAAAGAATCCTGCACGATATCCGCAGAGACTTCCTCATTCTCTGTATATTGGTTTGCAAACAAACAAAGCGCCACATAATATTTATCAAAAACATTATGGAACTCCCGTTCATCAAGCCTAATACTAATAAATGTATAAGAAGTTTCTGTAACCACCAGCTTTTTATTTTCTCTATTCTAATGCGAAAATAGGAAAAATTTATTAAAAAATGACACAGTAAGACCTAAACTTCCACATAGAAAAAGAATTTATCGACATTCATTGCTCAGAAAACGCATACTTTTGTCCCATCAGAATATAAATCATAAAACCATGAAAAGAAACTACGCATTTCTATTTATCATTCTTTTATGTGCAGTCTTTGCACAAGCCCAAACAACTCCCGCCTTTCCCGGCGCCGAGGGATTTGCCCGTTACACCACTACCGGAGGACGCAGCGGAGATGTTTATCACGTCACAAACCTAAATGATAGTGGAAGCGGCTCACTACGCGAAGGACTCAAAAAAGGTAACCGCACGATTGTGTTCGATGTATCCGGCACTATCAGCCTGCTCAGCACCCTTGAAATTAAGAATGCTAATATCACTATTGCCGGACAAACAGCACCCGGTGATGGCATCTGTCTGAAGAATTACTCAGTGGCTGTGAAGGCCGATAATGTTATCATCCGTTTTATCCGCTGCCGCATGGGCGACGAGAAAAAGACGGAAGATGATGCTTTGTGGGGACGTAACCATCAGAACATCATTATCGACCATTGCACGATGAGCTGGAGTACCGACGAATGTTCTTCCTTCTATGACAACAAGAATTTTACCATGCAATGGTGTATTCTCAGCGAAAGTCTTACCAACTCCGTACATGGTAAAGGCGGCCATGGTTATGGTGGTATCTGGGGTGGCGAAGGTGCCAGTTTCCACCATAATTTATTGGCACATCATAGCAGCCGGACTCCCCGTCTTTGTGGTAGCCGCTACACCGGTACTCCCGATGCGGAACTGGTTGACCTGAGAAATAATGTATTCTATAATTGGGGGCCTACCAATAGTGGTTATGCCGGAGAGGGTGGCAGCTATAACTTTATTAATAACTACTATAAGCCCGGTCCTTCCACTTCTACCAAAGACCAGCTTGTGAACCGTATTTTCCAACCGAATGCAGACGACGGTACACAAAAGAATACCAAAGGTGTCTGGGGAATATTCTATATAGATGGCAATTATTTTGATAATACCTGTCCTCAGATACAAAACCACAAAAAGAAAGATAAGTTGCTTGGTTTGATAGCCGATGCCAACGCTGATAACTGGGAAGGCATTCATCCCAATACCAAAAATGCAGACTTACCGGACGGGAGTAAAGAAAGTATCAAAAGTAACGTCGAGTTCACTGTATCACCCGTAAGCACCCATACGGCCCCCCAAGCATATGAAAAAGTACTGGCTTACGCAGGTGCCAGCCTGAAACGGGATGCCATAGACCAGCGTATTGTTTCTGAAACCAAACAGGGGAATTATACCTACGAAGGAAGCAACGGCAGCAGCAACGGATTAATTGACTCGCAAGCCGATACCGAAGAATATCTCCTATATAGCAGCGGAGAAAAGCCAGCTGATTCTAATAATGACGGCATTCCTGATATCTGGGCTGCTCAATATCTTCCCGTCGGAAAAAGCTATCGGGATATAGAACCGACAACCGGATACTCTTATCTGGAGCTTTACATCAATAGCCTCGTAGATCATTTGATGAAGGCTTGCTATGAAAATAGTAATAACTCCCCAAGTAGCAATGATTTCAATTTATATGGTACTACTACTGACATCTCTTTTCCCTCCGCCAATGCAACGGATGCAGTGAAATGTATCCGACAAGAAAAACGAATTGTCCTTAAAGGACTCTCCGCCGGAGCACGTATCGACATTTATGATTTATCGGGACGAATTATAACCTCACATCAAAGTCTTGACGAACAGGCCGAATACGCTCTTACTGAACCTGCCGTCATCAAGGTTTATTCCGGAGGGAAAAAGTACAGTTTCAAAAGTCCCCGTTAATTTTATTGTAATGTGGAGATTGCAATACACAGAATCACTGTCTCTTATTATTTATTTTTATAAAAAAAGTCAGATAACTCGATTTGCATAAATAAAGAAAAGGAGTAACTTTGCGAGCAATTTTAGAAAGTGGATTACGTTTTTTAATTTATATAACTTAAAAAAAGAGCTAATTATGACTTATTCACACGAAGTGGAACACATGTGTGTTGTAAAGAAGGGTCCTAACCACGGACCGGCTCCCATACCCGAAGAAGGCAAATGGGTAAAATCAAAAGAAATAGTTGATATTTCAGGTTTAACACATGGTGTAGGTTGGTGTGCTCCTCAACAAGGTGCTTGTAAACTGACTTTGAACGTAAAAGAAGGTATCATTCAGGAAGCATTGGTTGAAACAATCGGCTGCTCTGGTATGACTCACTCAGCTGCTATGGCTGCCGAAATCCTTCCGGGTAAGACATTACTCGAAGCATTGAATACTGACCTTGTTTGCGACGCTATCAATACAGCAATGCGCGAACTTTTCCTGCAAATCGTTTACGGACGTACTCAATCCGCTTTCTCTGAAGGTGGTTTGATCATCGGTGCAGGTTTGGAAGACTTGGGTAAAGGTCTGCGTAGCCAGGTAGGTACACTGTACGGTACTTTGGCAAAAGGTCCTCGTTACCTGGAAATGGCCGAAGGTTACATCAAGAATATCTTCTTGGATAAGAATGACGAGATCTGCGGATACGAATTCGTTCACATGGGTAAATTCATGGATGAAATCAAGAAGGGTACAGATGCTAACGAAGCATTGAAGAAAGTTACCGGTACTTACGGTCGCGTAACACCTGAGCAGGGAGCAGTTAAACATATTGATCCACGTCACGAATAATATAAGGAGGAAAGAAATTATGATTAGAGAAGTAAAATTTGAAAGTCAAGACCGTCGTATCAAAGGCATCATTGAAGCTTTGAACGCTAACGGCATCAAAGACATCGAGGAAGCTAACGCCATCTGCGACGCTGCCGGACTTGATCCTTATAAAACGTGTGAAGAAACTCAGCCGATCTGTTTCGAAAATGCAAAGTGGGCTTACGTAGTAGGTGCAGCTATCGCTATCAAGAAAGGCTGCAAGAATGCTGCTGACGCTGCCGAAGCTATCGGTATCGGTCTGCAAGCTTTCTGTATCCCGGGTTCTGTAGCCGACGACCGTAAGGTTGGTATCGGTCATGGTAACCTGGCAGCTATGTTGCTGCGCGAAGAGACTAAGTGTTTTGCTTTCTTGGCAGGTCACGAGTCATTTGCTGCTGCAGAAGGCGCTATCAAAATTGCTGCTAAAGCAGACAAGGTACGTAAAGAACCTCTGCGTTGTATCCTGAACGGTTTGGGTAAGGATGCTGCACAGATCATCTCTCGTATCAATGGCTTTACTTATGTACAAACTCAATTCGACTACTATACTTCTGAACTGAAAGTTGTTCGCGAAATCGCTTACTCTGACGGTGAACGTGCCAAAGTAAAATGCTACGGTTGCGACGACGTTCGTGAAGGTGTAGCTGTTATGTGGAAAGAAGGCGTAGACGTATCTATCACTGGTAACTCTACTAACCCGACTCGTTTCCAACACCCGGTTGCAGGTACTTACAAGAAAGAGCGCATGCTTGCTGGTAAGCCTTATTTCTCAGTTGCTTCCGGTGGTGGTACAGGTCGTACTCTTCACCCGGATAACATGGCAGCCGGTCCGGCTTCTTATGGCATGACCGACACGATGGGCCGTATGCACTCAGATGCTCAGTTCGCTGGTTCTTCATCAGTTCCTGCTCACGTAGAAATGATGGGATTCCTGGGAATTGGTAACAACCCGATGGTAGGTTGTACAGTGGCTTGTGCGGTAGACGTAGCTCAAGCTTTGAGCAAGTAAATAATTACTTAACTAAAATAATGGGGTTGTGTCAAAACGTTGGCACAACCTTTTTCTATAATTTATAGTCCTGTTAT